>ERZ773193.10-NODE-10-length-317132-cov-32.381932_pt1 | contig 317132 bp, 244 predicted proteins | sample MGYA00511110_ERZ773193 | MGnify/ENA primary metagenome ERZ773193 (study PRJEB29015, sample SAMEA2737784) | human gut metagenome | biome: human gut; feature: human-associated habitat; material: faeces | place: China | collected 2012 ... | reverse complement strand
AGATTATTAAGCCTGAAACCCCCTCAGATTTTTGCACTTCTATTGAGAACTTGCCTTGAGCAAAGCCCTGTCTTCCGTCCGGTCGATAAAATTCTCTTCGGTAGCCAAAGTACCAAAGACAATGCGCAGCGCTACTTAACTTTATCATAACGAGAATGATACTTTGCAAAGAATTTCACGAGGGCGCAACCGGCAGATGGTATGATGTATGTAACTGCTCGAAATGTAGTGATGAGAAAATGTCTTCGTTCCAAAGAGATTGTTGATCTGGACACTGATCTCATATCGCTTGGTGCGATAGGAAAGCATAAAATCCGAAAAGTATGATGTTTTCATACTCTCATCATTGCTGTGATACAACTCGTGTCTCCACTCCATCTGCCAGTTACCTGGCATCACGAACAGTTTCAGTTCATGCTGGAAGAAGTCGATGCCATCACCATCCTGTGATGCGTCTTTCCGATTGTGCAACTTGGAATGGTTGTAAGAGCTGTTTTCAGTTAAAGAGAACAGAGGCGTTGGCATCCAAGATAACTTGAATTCCACCTGGTCGCTCTTGGTCTGGTAGGGTGTAAGTTGGTCGGATATCAATAGCTGATAGTTGTACCACATCATCTCCCTTCCTATCGTAATGCTCAGTTTTCCCAGCGCAAAGGCCTTGGTGATGTCTCCGTTCAGGAAGTATCTTTCTGTATGGGTGCGCCTATCGGTTGCCTTAGCCTGGAAAATCTGACCATCCAACAATTGGCTCTGATAAACGGGGATGTTGCCGTTGCCAGAATAGTTGCCGGAAAGATTGAAGAACAATCCATTTACCGGATTACCGTAAGCAAATGTGCCCCAAAGCAAGTCTGAGGTCATCCGCTCTATTTTTCCGATTCCAATCATCCTGGTCATATAACTGCTGTAATATGGAAAGGAGGCTATTGCTGAAAATGGATCGAGCGTACTTGTCTTTCGATATCCTGCCTTGGCCTCCGTGGTTGCTGTCAGCTGATACGACATGTTCAGCGTAGGACTCCATTGGAACATTTGTCTGGATTCCTGCAAATAGCTGACCTGCGATAATTTCAGATTGCATGATGCTGAGAAATTGAAACCGGATAGGATTTCCAGACTGATCTTTGGCATCAGCATTCCGTTTACCTGCTCCAGAGTTTGCTTCTGTTCAGTCTGCCATACCTGATTCACACTTTCTTTCCTGTAATCAACACTGGCATCGTAGGAGATGTTGAATCCCATCACCTTATGGCGGAATCCGGTAGATGCACAGAAGGCGGAAGCGGTATGATCGAGTTTCTGTACTCCATCTTCAAGCAGGGCTAAGAGATTGGACTGATTTTGATAGGAGCCTAGGACATTGATGGTAAAACTACGGTTGTTGTCATAGTTGTGTATCAGCTTGAAATCTTCTCCGACAAACAGATGGTGGGGTTTCACGTATTGAAGCATCTCCCCATCTTTTAATTCAGTCTTTGCCGAGGAATGGTTCCAGTCCATCGTCCATATTACCATTCCGTTCAGATAGTTCTTGCTGGAGTTCTGGGTGTATTGCAGCTCTGTGGTCAATTCGTTCCTATATTTGTCTGCCTGCGTTTCTTCTGTTACCACAGGCATTCCCAAAACATCCGTGTAAGTAGTCTGCTCTTCAATATGTCCCAGGCTATGGTCTTTCAGAAAGGTAGCCTGCAGACGCAGGTTCCTGTCCTTCTCCAATTTAGCCAACCAGTTGGTGGCAAAGAGATGAGTGTCATTGAAGTTGTATCGTTTCAAATCCAATTGGCTGCTGCCTATAGGAATTTCCGAGACCCAATCTCCAGAACGATTATCCTGCAAGTCGGAATTTTGTGCCAGGGAGGTTACTTCGTGCTGAATGTCCAGTCCAGTATTGTTGCACTTATACATGGATATGTTCTGCATTTTCCTGCCAAACATCATGGCAGTTAGTTTTCCATCGCGCTGGAAGGTCTTTCCGTCAGCCTTTTGTAGCTGGGACCCCATTCCCACATCCATCCTGCCTGACCACACATTCTTGGCATCATCATTAAGAACAATATTCAGGGCAGCCTGATTCGAGAACTCTACATTCTTCAAGGCTTTGATTGGCTGATGGTTTTTGAGGACTTCTACATTCTTCACCTTATCGGCAGAGAGGTTTTCGGACGCCATGGCATACTTTTTTCCCATCAAGTCCATACCTTCTATATAAAACTTGTTGATGGCGGTACCCTGGAAGGTGATAGTGCCATTGTCTTTTACTTCCAATCCCGGCATTTTGGCGATGACATCTGCTATGCTGCGATCTTGCTTCTGTCTGAATCCTGCTACCGAATAGATCAGGGTATCGCTATTTTGTCTGAGACGTTGAGACTTTACCACCACCTCCTTGAGTTTGGTTTCTGCCTCTCGCATATAAACCGTCTGTCCATTCTTGAAAGTGGCAGCAGAAAGTACTTGTCTGGCGTATCCCAGGCATGAGAAAGAAAGAGAAGAAGGGTGTTTCTCCGGATTTACCTCTATCTGGAATCTGCCTTTCTCATCGGTATGCTGGAAGCAGATAGGCTGTTTCTTTCCATCGAAAACAACGACAGAAACATAATCCAATCCTTTATGGGACCGATTATCCTTTACTGTTCCAGAAAACGTTTGTGCCATCGCCATTGCCTGCGATAAAATCAGCAGCAGCAATCCTAAAAACTCTCTTCTCATATTTTCCTTTATCTGTTGTCTTGTTCTACTCTTTTATTTGGAGTGATGTTTTCTTTTGAGTTCTCTTCTATTTCTTGTTCGGCTCATAATACTCTAACAGACAGGCTGTTCTTGGTGTTCCTTTATAAGGATTTATGATTTTTGTTTCACCCACAGCCTTTAAATAAGCAGGGTAATCTTTTGATGCTAATTTTATCAGTCTCTCCAATCTTACAGGAGTTATACGGATTAATTTGCTTAATTGCATCTGCATAGGTTGGTTGACATGTTCCTTGATACCGATGCATTCAAAAAGATATTGTCCCTTGGTATCTTCTGCCTTCAATATCATTCCAGGCAGTCCATCCAACTTCCATGGACCCTCTGAAAATGGGAGGTCAAGAGCATACCATACCTTCCAGCTACGATGTCTGAATGTACAACTAGCTTTCTTGCAAACATAGCCCAAAATAATAGAATCTCCTTCTTCTAGGGTCCAATTCTTCTTGGCAATAGGTTCATCATAGATGAAAGATTTGCCTTTGTCTAATGTATATGTCAGCAGACCTTTGCTTGGATAATTTTTCAAGATCTGTGCATGATATAATGCCACAGGAGTACCCATTGCAAAATAATCTGCAATATCTCCGTTATGAGATTGAATGCTATCTATCAGAAAACTATTTCTGACATCCCAGTAACCATAATTGTGAACTTTGTTCTTGCCTATATCAACTACCATCTCATCATCAAACTTTTTACAGCCCTCATCTGCTGTATACTTCATCGCATAATTGAAACGATAAAGCACGCTGTCAACAGTGCGCAATTGAGCAGAACAATGGAGTGAAATGAAAAGGCTCAATAAAAATAAAACTTGTTTCATTATAATTTCAATTATTAAATTCTATAGAACAAGAACAGAAGGAATCTGTCCCTGTTCTATAGAATTGATTACTTACCACATTCGCGAAGCATTTTATCTTGTGCTTCTTTAATTTGCTTATCTGTTGCCTTTCCCTCAAAAACAGTATTTGGAACTTTTTCACATGGTGAAACTACAATTGTACAAAATGTGTTCTCTTCAGAAGCGGCAAATGCACCTGTTGACATTGTCAACATAAATGCGAAAAATAAAATCTTTTTCATTGTTTCTATTAATTTTTAATTTACATAAATACTTCCCTTGTACATTATACTGTCGTTTGAAATAGACAGTTGATAATGTCCACTCAACTCCTGTGGTAAAATGAAGACAGTATCTGTAATAATATAGGTACAGGTTTCTCCATTCTCACTTTCTAAGATGAGTGTATAACCTATGACGTGTTTTGGTACAGTTAAAGTATGATTAACCAAATCGACAATCAAAGGGTGACTTATAGAACGAGTTCCTTTGTTTGCTTTTTGATTCTTATAAACAATACTAGAAACCAATTCATAAGGCTCTGCTCTCGAATGGATGGGACTCCCAAATAAAATCCCTCCAACAATCAATGTACTTGTTAAACGTTTCATTTTCATCTTATTTTAAAAAACGTTGCAAAAGTACTCATTTGCTGCGAAAGCAACAAGAGAAACTTGATTTTAAATTTTACTCAAATTTTACATGGCTCCGTAAGTTGCGCGAAATCAATCTTTTATAGGAAAAATCCATCAAGTGCAAGGTTGACTTTAATTATGTAATTTGGCAGACAAACTTATCAAAATCTTTTGGAGATCCTACCTTGTTGCATAACTTTTCTAGCATTCTTTTTCTTGCAGCAGATACTCCTGATGCAGAAAGATCAACGAGATTTGCTATTGATGAAGAAGGAATTCCCATTCTAACCAACAGGCAAATCTGATAGTCTTTAGGGCTTACACGCTCTTTCAATATTGGAACAAATGACGGAACCAAACGTTCTATGGTTGCAGCCAGCTCACTCCAATCTTCATATTGCAGGCTCTCTCTCGGATGCATTTCTATATATCTTATTTTTTTATAAATGGACGAGTTCCTCAAAATAATATCGGTATCAGAGAGCAATGGATTGGAAAATTTCTCTTGAATCTCTTTAACCTCTTTCTTCAGACGATTGATAGCTTCCTCTTTCTCCCGGACAATCATAGTCTGTTCTTTTCCATTTTCTGTAACCACATGTTCCAACTCATCTTGTAGCTTCTTTAATTTTAACAGACTGTCTTCATACAGCAACCTTGTGGCGGCATTTCGCTTTTTCTTCAGGATTAACTGTTGTCTATAAATGATGGTTACAACAAACAGGATAACAATGCTTCCCAAGATTACAATATGTATAGTTCGGTTTCTCAGTTCTGCTTTTTGCTCCGCTTTCCTTGCTTTTTCCTGATTTCTACTGTAGTCATACATTGCTTGCATTTGCTGCAACTGAGAATGTCGAGCTTCTATTATACTCGAATCATTATACTCCGAACTCAACAAAGCATATTTTGATGCCAGTAAAGGTTGATTGTTTTTTAAATAATATTGAGCCAAAGCTTTGGATGTGACACATTTGTTTCCAAATGACTTACATTTTTCCCAGCTCTGCATAAGATAAGTGTAAGCAGAGTCTAATTGGGAAGTGCACAAATAGTACAATCCTTTCTCGTATAATACAAAAGCTTTAGAATCAGAATAATTGGTATTCCCTTCATAGCCTGTAGATTGATACGCATCAAATGCCTTCTTTGCATTTACCCAATCTTTCTTTTTCATATAATAATCATAATTACAGCCAAAAGCAATGGCTGCTTCACGCTTATATCCCAATAATTGTAGTTTCTTCGCAACTCTTGTATTTATGGCAAATGCAGAATCTGGCATTCCTAAAAACTCATACGCACCAGATATATTCTGGTAATAGAGCAGTGCATTTAATGTGTCTTTTGCCAAATAGCCATATTGGGTTGCTTTAGTAAATGATTGTATTACTTGATAGGGTAAATATTGCTTGTCAAACAGTATTCCCATCTGACCATATATCCTAAAAAGAATTGCATAATCACAATCTGTAGATGTTGTATCCGCCTGCTCTGTTGCCTTATTATAGTATTCCAAAGCCATAGGTGCTTCATGCATATCTCTATATACACAGCCTAAGATGTAGTAGGCTAACATCCGTTCATTATCTGAACCATAATGATTGTAATAATCTGTCACTTCCAACATTATGCTATCAGAAGTAAAGGGAATATATGCCTTGTTCATCGCCTTATGACGCAACAACTCATAGCGCATCTTTTGCGCTTGGGTAAACTCTGGCAGCTGGGACTTGACCCCATCAAGCATCCGGATGACAACCGTTGCGGAGTCATCATCTACTTCCATGATGCTATCTGCGCGCTGCATTAAATCATCATACTTGCTGTTGCCAGAACAAGCGGTAAAAAACAATATGATGCATGTTAAATATATGACCTTTTGTTTCATTTCTCAAAATGATAAAAAAGTTACCCTGAACTAATTAGCTTAGGGTAACTTTTTGTATTTATGCCTTATTCATCATCCTTGTTGTCTGCCACAACCTGCGGACCTCTTACCTTGTCCTTTAGGCTCAGACCTTTCTTGATTTCTATGTTCACACCATCGCTCAATCCGGTGGTTACTTGCTTGCGCTCGTAGGTCTTCTTCTCGCCGCTGCCCTTTACGATATAAACAAAGGTGCTGTCTCCGCTGAACTCAATGGCACTCTCCGGAACGGTGAGAACCTTCAGAGCCTTGGATAATACTATCTCGGCGTTGGCGCTGTAGCCGGAACGGATCTTGCCGCCCTTTACTGAGCGGACGGCTGCCTTTACCTCAAACTGGTTGGCTCCATTGTTCTCTACAGCCTTTGGAGAAATGTACTCCAGGTCGGCATCAAACTTCAAATCCTGCATCGCTCCGATGGTAATCTTCATCGGCATTCCCACTACCAGATTGCCGACCTCGGTCTCATCGATGTTGCCACGGAAGATGAGGTCGTTCATGTTTGCCACACTGGCGATGGTGGTTCCGTCATTAAAGGTGTTGGCAAGAATCACGGAGTTACCTACCTTGACAGGAATATCGAGGATAACACCCGAAATGGTAGAACGGATGAGGGTGGAAGAGGCGCTGGCGTTGCTCTTGGAAACACCATCACGAACCACTTCGAGCGCATCAAGGGCGGCTACTTTCTCCTCCTTTGCCTGCTGCAACGACTGTTTTACCTTATCAAACTCATCGGCGCTGACCAGCTGCTTCTTGTAGAGCTGTTCCTCGCGACCATAGTTTACCTGTGCCTGCTTCAGGTTAATTTCGGCAAGGCGCACACGAGCCTGCGCCGAACTGAGCTGTCCCATATCCGGAATCACCTTTACCTTGGCGATTACCTCGCCTGCCTGTACGAAATCGCCTGCCTGCTTGCAGATTTCGGTAATGATACCGCTGATCTGAGGCTTAACGTTCACCTCGTTGCGAGGCTCAATCTTACCCGTAATCACCGTGGTCTTCAACACATCGCCCATCTTTGGGGTAAACTCGGTATATTCCACAGGCTTAGGCTGTGATTTCTCATAAAGGAACACGAAGGTTCCGATGAAAATCAAGGCGACTATCGCCGCAACTATCAACTTTGAATACTTTTTCATATCTTTTATATCTTATTTTTCTTTTATTCGTCTCTCATTGCATCTACCGGCTTGATGCTCATGGCTCGCCACGCTGGGGCAAGTCCGGCTAGGCCGCCAAGGATGCAGATGAGGATGGCTGAAGAGATGGCTGTCCAGAAATCTACCTGGAAGTGGGCGGTGAGAATGCCATCCGTGGTGTTCGCCATTTCCAGCATCTGCAGGATGGCTACTCCGAAGATGATGCCGCTCATGCCTGCTACCAGGGTGAGGAGAATACTCTCTGAGATGATTTGCGAGAGAATCATCTTAGGCGTGGCTCCGATGGCTCGGCGAATGCCTATCTCGGTGGTTCGCTCCTTCACCGTTACCATCATGATGTTGGAAACTCCGATGGCGCCGGCGAGAAGGGTGCCGATACCTACCAGCCAGATGAGGAAGTTGACGCCCTTAAACAGATTGTCGAGCATCTGGAAAAGCACCTCCGTATTGAACACCATGATTCCCTTTTCATCTGAAGGGTCGATGTTGTGGGCCCTGGCTATGGTTTCACGCATTCGCTGGGCGATGCTGCTCATTACCACGCCCGGCTTACCGGTGGTAGCGATGATGTCGATGGCGGTTCCGCGGTTGTAGGCGGTGCGGAGCACGGATTGCGGAATGGTGATGGTTTCGTCGGCTCTACCGCCGAAGTTGATGCCATTTCCCGAGCGGTAATCTACACCCACCACCGTGTAATAGGTGGAATCCACTCGTACACTCTTGCCGCACGGGTCACCGCCGCCGGGGAAGAGGGTCTTGTAAATCTGTTTGCCGATGACGCAAACCTTGCGCTGGCGGCGCACATCCATCTCGTTGATGTATCTGCCGTAAAACATTTTAGGTGCGGAAACCTGGGCGTAATCGGGATTCACACCCTGCGTGCTGCCGCTGAATTTCTTGTCGCCAAACACCACCGACTTGTTGCCTCCGAAGAGCAGCGGGGTAATGACATCGAGTTCGGGCACCCTGTGGCGCAGTCGCTCCAGGTCTTTCTCTTCCATCTGCCAGGAACGCCCCTTGTTGAATCCCTTGTAGGGCTTGGTGGTGTTCTGCGCCCAGATGATGGCGGTGTTGGTGGCAAAGCCTGCAAAGTTGTTTTGCAGCATCTCCTTCAGTCCCTGGCCGCCACCCATCAGGGCGATGAGCATAAACACGCCCCAGAACACGCCGAAGCCCGTGAGCAGACTGCGGCTCTTGTTCCTCGTGATGGTGTCGAGAATCTCTTTATATGTATCTAAATCTAATCGCATAATAATAATTTATAGTTTATTCTGCTCTCAGCGCCTCTATCGGTCGGATTCTTGCAGCCTTGATGGCTGGGATGAGTCCGGCGATGGTGCCTGCGATGACGATGGCGATGGTAGCACCGATGCAGGTGCCGAGGCCCACCGTAGGGTTCACAAACATGGCGGCTTTAAACAGTCCGGTATCTACGATGGTGTGGCCGATGGTTGCGTCCATGATTTCGTTTGCAGCCACGCCGCAGACCATTCCGATGTAGCCGAAGAACGAGGTGATGATGATGCTCTCGGTGATGATGAGCTTCAGTATCGACCAAGGTTTGGCACCAATGGCTTTTCTTACGCCAAACTCTCGGGTTCGCTCCTTCACGGTGATGAGCATGATGTTGCTTACGCCCACGATGCCGCTCAGCAGGGTGAACAGACCTACTATCCAGAGGGCAGTCTGCATGATGGCGATTCCCTGGTTCATCTGGATATTGTCCATGTATCGGTTCCAGAGCCAGATGGTGCGATCGTCATCGGGAGCAGCCTGGTGGTTGTTGTTGATGCTGGCACGATAGTTCTTCTCAAACTGCTCGTTATCTTCCTTGGTCTTCAGATTCTTGATGGTGAACTCCAGACTTCCTGCATCATCGCCCTTGGCGTAGATGGTCTTTATGGTGGAGTAGGCGATGAAAGCATCGGTATTGTTGCGCGATTCATCATCCTTGTAAATTCCTACCACCTGGAAGTTGAGGTTGCTGATCTTTACGTTCTTGCCCACCAGCGAACGGTAGTCTTTGCTGAGTTCCTTGGCCTGGCTTCGGCTCAGCACCACATTCTTGCGCTGGTCCTTCATATCGATTTCGTTGATGAATCGTCCGGCAATCATCTCCGTCTTGTCGATTTTGGGATGTGTAGGAGCCACACCCACCAATGACTGGCTTGCTACATAATTATCGCCGTAGTTGATGTTCACGTTATACTGTTCCAATCTTCCACCCACATCATCCACGTATTGACCATAGGTCTGGTTGCTGATGAGGATGTCCCTGTCGTTGAGCGTGATGCTTCTGCCTTCCTTCAGTCCCTTGTAAGCCTTGGAGGTTTCGCCTGGGAATACTCGCATGGAGTTGGCAAGGAATCGGGTGCTTTGCTGCAGCTGGGCATTAATCAGTCCGTTGCCGGCGCCCAGCAGGAATATCAGCATGAAGATTCCCCAGGCAACAGCAAATCCCGTGAGCGAAGTGCGGAGCTTGTTGCGCTTCGACGTGCTCCATATTTCTTTGATTAATTCTCTCATGTTCCAAGTTCAAAGTTATTTCACGTAGTCTTTCGATACGAGATGATGGTCTCTGTTGTCTTCGATGCTTCCGATGAGTCCGTCCTTGATATGGATAACCTTATCGGTCTCGTTGGCAACACCGCTTTCGTGGGTTACCACTACGATGGTCATTCCCTCTTTCTGGTGCAGTTCCTTCAGCAGGTCCATCACTTCCACGCTCGTTTTGGAGTCGAGGGCTCCGGTAGGTTCATCGGCAAGGATGATTTCGGGTTTGGTGATGAGGGCACGGGCGATGGCTACACGCTGCTTCTGTCCTCCCGACATCTCGTTAGGATAATGGTTGGCCCATTGCTTCAAGCCCAGTTTTTCGAGATATTCCATTGCCAGTTCGTGGCGCTTCTTGCGGCTCACGCCCTGGTAGAAGAGTGGAAGCTCCACGTTTTCCACCGCTGTCTTGAACGAGATGAGGTTGAACGACTGGAAGATGAAGCCTATCATCTTGTTGCGGTATTCGGCAGCACGGGTTTCCGAGAGGTCTTTGATGAGCACATCATTGAGTCGGTATTCGCCCGTATCGTAGTTGTCGAGAATACCCAATATATTTAATAAGGTGGATTTTCCCGAGCCGGAAGCACCCATGATGCTGACGAACTCGCCACGTTCGATGTCGAGGTCGATGCCCTTCAGCACATGGAGTGGCTGAGCACCCTGATAGGTCTTGTTGACGTCTTTTAGATGAATTAATGACATATAATACGTTTGTTTATTGATATGAATTTTAAACGTTAGACGCTTGCAACCTTCAGAAAGTTGCAAGCGTAGCCCTTTTTTAAAAACGTGATTATATCCACCTTATTATATATAAGGCAAAGATAGTAGTTAGAAATATACTTTTTAAGATAAATAGTGTCATCATATTCTTATCTTTTTGAGATTCTTCTCCAACTCTTCCTTCACTTCATCGATGGAGATGTCGAGAAGCTGCATTTGTCGGGCGAGTTCCGGGAGTCTTTCTTTCATAAACTCCTTCTTGCGGGTCTTTTTGATTTGCTTCTTGGCTCCTGCGGAAACAAAGTAGCCCAGGCCTCGCTTGTTGTAGATGATCTCATCGGTGGCAAGCAGGTCGTATGCCTTCACGGTTGTGTTGGCATTTACCTCCAGCAGCACGGCGTATTCCCTGACGCTCGGTATTCGCTCGTCCTCCTTGTACTTGCCCGCCAGAATCTCATCGCTCAATCGCTCGGCTATCTGTACGTATATCGCGTTATCATTACTGAAAATCATAATACTTTTGTTTTAAAGTTTTATCATTCTTATCGATATTTTCTTTTCATACTTCTTTTCTTCTCCTAGATGTTGATCCACTTGTTGCAGATTACCTGCATACGGGTGAAGAGCTTGTAGGATGCCCAGAGGCTGAAGGCTGCCAAACCAAGGAAAACAACCGACCAGAAGATGGCGATGCAGAGAGAAGTGCCCGGATTATCATAGTTAAAATGCTTGAAGAAATCGAAAGCTCCCCATTCTTCAAGTTCGCTGCCACAATAACCTATAATCATGAAAATGATAATGCCAGATACGGCTGTCAGGATGATTGGCTGTTTGCGGAAGAATGTGCCGCCTAGCAGGCAGAAGGAGTAAATCATGGTGAGAAAGCTCCATCCGAGTATGGCTGCATCTATTTTATATTGCCCCGCTAAGATGCAGATAGGATTGTCACCGGTATTGGTTGCGGCTTTGTATATTTGACTTAGAGAACTTCCGATGATACTTGCATGGTAACCGGGAGTCATGAAGAAGCTCAATACAAACTGCACGAAGTCGGCTATAAGTGTAGCAATGAGCATCATGAGGATACTGCCTACACTCATCATCAGGAAACGAGCTGCATATTTTTCCAGATTGTTGGCTGGCAACATCATGAAATTCTCACGTTGCAGCTTGGTCTTCATATTGCTAAAGATGTTGCAGGGAGATATGAAGAAAAACAATATGACAATAGCGGCAAGGAATCCTGTCATTCTACCTTCGTAGTAATTACCCAAATCTCCTTCTACTATAAAATGGCTATGAGGAAAAGAATAAAGCATGGAAATGGAAAGCATGATGATGCCGATAGCCAATCCTGCTATACTGTAGAAATAGCTTTTCCAGTTGGTAAGCAAGTCCCAACGCAGCACCATTCCGAATCTATGTAAATCAAAAGTCTTGTTCATAATCGTTGTTATTTAAAGATAATTTTATATTTTTCTAATTCTCGATAATCTTGATGAACTTGATGTGAGCTTGATGAATAGCTCTTACTCGGCAAGTTTTCCGCCAATCACTGCATTGAACAGCAATTCCAGATTCATCTGTGTTTCCTGTTCACCCTCCTGTCGCTTGCAGATGGCGGCATTGCCCTGCAGGGTTGGCTCGGCGTAGAGCACGGTGTCATCCATTTCCTGTGGGTTGCGGTACTCGAAGGTGTATTTCTCGCAGATGTCTGAAACCGAAGCATCGAGCAGGAGCTGGCTCTGGTTCATGATGATGATGTGGTCGAGCAACGACTCTACATCGTGCACCTGATGAGTAGAGATGATGAGGGTGCGGTCTTCCGTCATATTATTGGCGATGACCTTACGGAACTGGCTCTTCGATGGGATGTCGAGACCATTGGTTGGCTCGTCCATCAGAAGAAAGCGGGTACCCGTGGCGAGTGCGAAACTCATGAATACCTTCTTCTTCTGTCCCATCGAGAGTTCGTTCAACTTGAGAGAGAGTGGTAAATCAAAATCCTTGAGGCAACGGTCCAATACTTCCTGCGAGAAGTTAGGATAGAACTCCTGGTTCATCTTCACGTAGGTGGCGAGGGAAACGTTGGGCAGTTCAAACTCTTCGGGCACCATGAAGATGTCCTTCAGCATCTCTGCTCTGCGATCTTGTGCCGAAATGCCATCCACGAGAACGGTACCTTGTTGCTGGCGGAGCAATCCGCTGATGAGGTAGAGCAGGGTGCTCTTGCCTGTACCGTTCTTGCCGAGCAAGCCATAAATGTTGTTCTCCTTGAGTTCCAAAGAGAAATCTCTAAATACAAGGTGCTTGCTACCTGGGTATCTGAAATCAATGTCTTTAATCTGTATCATAATCTTTAATGTTTTAGTGTACTACTTCAATAGAACACTGCAAAGGTATGCTTTTTCCCAATAAGTTCCAAACTTTTGGGCAATTATTTTCAGACTTTAACGTAATGTTAACATTATCACCTTATTATATTAAGAAAAGGGGGATTGTAATGCTATGTAGATGGTTATAAGAATATGCAAAAGAAAAGGCCCGATATAGATGAAATATCTACATCGGGACCTGAAGTTTTGGGAATAGTTTTTGCTATTTATTCTATTTTATTAATGTGCTTCTAGCCAGTTTTTCCCCCAGCCGGCATCGGCAATTAGAGGTACGCTGAGCTTGTAAGCATTCTGCATTTCTTCTACAACAATCTTCTCTACTTTCTCTTTTTCCTCAGGGAAGACAGAGAAGTTGAGTTCATCGTGTACTTGGATTATCATCTTGCTCTTGATGCCTTCAGTCTTGAATCGGTTAAAGATTCTGATCATGGCCACCTTGATGATGTCTGCTTCGGAACCTTGGATAGGAGCATTGATGGCATTGCGCTCTGCGAAGCCTCTTACTGTACCGTTCTTGCTGTTGATATCTGGCAGATAACGTCTTCTGTGGAAGAGAGTTTCTGCATAGCCTTTTTCTCTTGCCATTTCCTTAGATTTCTCCATATACGCCTGAACACCAGGGAAGGTACGGAAGTAATCTTCGATAATTTGCTTCGCCTCCTTGTTTTCGATGTTCATACGCTGGGCGAGTCCGTAGGTGGTAATACCATAGATAATTCCGAAATTGGCGGTTTTTGCCTTCTTACGCTGCGTGTCGGTGACATCTTTGATGTCCTCATGCCAGATTTTGGCAGCAGTAGCTGCGTGGATATCGGAACCTTCCCGGAATGCTTCTACCATGTTTGGATCTTCACTCAAATGCGCCATGATACGAAGCTCTATCTGAGAGTAGTCTGCAGAAAAGAATAGACAACCTGGCTCTGGAATGAAGCATCGGCGTATCTCCTTTCCGTCATCATCACGTACTGGAATATTCTGTAGGTTTGGATCGCTTGAAGAAAGGCGACCAGTTGCAGTAATTGCCTGGTTGAAGGAAGCGTGAATATGTCCTGTACGAGGATTAATAAGCTTTGGAAGAGCATCTACGTAGGTGCTGAGAAGTTTCTTTAAACCTCTGTAATTCAGAATCTCATCAATGATAGGACTCTTGCTGCGTAATTGTTGTAGCACTTCTTCGCTTGTCACATACTGTCCCGTTTTCGTCTTCTTAGGCTTCTCTACAATCTTCATCTTTCCGAAGAGGATTTCTCCTACTTGGCGAGGGGAGCCAATATTGAAGGATTCGCCAGCCAACTCATAGATATGGTGTTCTATTTCTGAGAGTCGGTTGGTTAAATTATTAGACGTTTCCTTTAAAGTATCCGTGTCGATGCATACTCCGTTCATCTCCATGTAGGCAAGAACCGGTACCAGTGGCATTTCTACATTCCAGAACAGGTCTTCACAATCTATCTCCTTGAGTTTTGGTTCCAATACATTTTTCAATCTCAGTGTGATATCTGCATCTTCAGCTGCATACTCGTAAACTTCGGATGGAGCGAGGTCGCGCATTGATTTCTGATTCTTTCCCTTTGGGCCAATCAACTCTTCGATGTGGACAGTTTGGTAATGAAGGAATACCTCTGCCAGATAATCCATGTTGTGATAGAGTTCTGGTTGGATGATGTAGTGGGCGAGCATCGTGTCGAACATCTTTCCCTGAATCTCTACTCCATAGTTCATCAAGACCTCGTAGTCGTACTTGATGTTTTGTCCCACTTTCAAGATTTCAGGGTTTTCATAGAGAGGTTTAAAGATGTTTACGATTTTTAAGGCTTCTTCACGATTTGCTGGGATCGCTACATAGAAAGCCTCTTTCTCTTTGACTGCAAAGCTTAATCCTACTAATTCTGCATCGATTGCAACCGTAGATGTGGTCTCTGTATCTAGACTTAAAATTTGCTTTGTAATTAAATAGTCATAAAGAGATTTTGCATCTTCCTCTGTTTCAATGAGTTTGTATGAATGCTCAACAGTTTTAATGGTGTCAAAACTCGTGTTTTTTTGCTCTTCTTGACCATCTGCTGGCTGTGCGCCAAATAAATCGAGCTCTCCCATAGGTTTTGTTTGCACCTTTTGAGGTTTTTTAAGAACTCGGTTAGCGAACGACTTAAACTCTAGTTCTGTGAAGATTTCATCCAACTTGGCGTTGTCTGGCTCTACCAATTTCAAGTCTTCCATTTTCAAGTCAACAGGAACATCCGTTCTGATAGTTGCCAAGAATTTCGAGATCTTGATATCTTCAATAGCTCCTTCTACTTTTTCTCGAAGTTTGCCTTTTACTTTAGATGAATTTTCAATCAAGCCTTCTACACTACCAAACTCATTGATGAGTTTGACAGCTGTCTTTTCTCCAACACCTGGGCAGCCCGGGAAATTATCAGCAGAGTCTCCCATTAAAGCAAGTAGGTCAATTACCTGAAGTGGGGAAGCGATGCTGTATTTTTCTTCAATCTCTTCCACTCCTAATTTTTCATATCCACCACCATGCCTTGGTCGGAACATGTATACGTTGTCTCGAACCAGCTGACCATAGTCTTTATCTGGTGTCAGCATATAGGTTTCAATACCTTTTTCTCCTGCTTGAATTGCTATAGTTCCAATGATGTCATCTGCCTCGAAACCGTCTACCTGTAGGATTGGAATATGGTAGGCTTCCAGGATATTTTTGATGATAGGGACTGAGATTTTGATGTCTTCAGGAGTTTCTTCTCGCTGAGCTTTATATGCAGGAAAAGCCTCATGACGGAAGGTCTTGCCATGGTCGAAAGCCACCGCAATATGGGTAGGTTTCTCCTTGGTAAGTATCTCGTTGAGGGTATTGCAAAATCCCATGACACACGAAGTATTGAGTCCCTTCGAATTGATACGAGGAGACTTCATAAAGGCGTAATACGACCTATAAATGAGCGCATAAGCGTCTAAAAGGAACAATTTATCCATAATATTCATTTTTGTGGTGTAAAATTACTAAAAAAATGCGATATTTCAAGAAGAATTGATTAATTTTGTATCAAAATTTAGAAATTTAGTAGATTTACTCATATTCAATGGACTATTTATCACTTATCAAGCAGCCTATTGAGGCTGAATTGGCAGATTTCATAGATTTGTTCAACAAGTCTTTGATGCATAGTGACGGGCTTCTTTCTCAGGTGCTCGATCACATACGTCAGCGTGCAGGAAAACGTATGCGACCTATGCTCATCTTGTTGATGGCCCGTAATTTTGGTAAAATTTCTACCGTCACACAGCATTCTGCAGTAGGATTGGAGCTTCTTCACACAGCTTCTCTTGTGCATGATGATGTTGTGGATGAGAGTGGGGAGCGCCGTGGCCAAGCTAGCGTCAATGCCACATATAATAATAAGGTTGCAGTGTTAGTAGGTGATTTTATTCTCTCTACTGCCTTGCTTCATGTTTCTTATTCTCATTCTGAAGAGATTGTTCGAGATCTTGCTGAGTTGGGACGTATCTTGTCAAATGGAGAGATTCTTCAGTTGAACAGTATCAGTAATGAAGAAATCTCGGAAGATATCTATTATCAGGTTATTAAACAGAAGACCGCTGCTCTCTTTGAGGCTTGTGCCGGTATCGGTGCCATGTCAGCAAATGCTTCAGAATTGCAGATAAAAGCGGCTAAGCGCTTTGGTCAGAATCTGGGTATTATCTTCCAAATTCGTGATGATATTTTTGATTATTACGATTCTAAGGAGATAGGTAAACCTACTGGTAATGATATGACAGAAGGTAAACTCACTCTTCCTGTTATCTATGCTTTGAAAGCTACTGGTGATGAGGAGATGATAAAGTTGGCAAGAAAGGTTAAAGCGCATACGGTTTCCCAAGATGAAATAGCTCAGTTAGTTGCTTTCACAAAGGAGAATAGTGGTATTGAATATGCAGACAGGCGCATGTGGGATTTTCATGCTGAGGCTATGGATTTCCTTGATAATTATGTTGAAGACAAGGATGTATATAATGCCTTGAAGGCTTATCTTGATTTTGTGATTGAGCGCAAAGCATAATTCGCTTGTTGACTCTTATAAAAATAGTCGCCCTGAGAAGACAAAAGCATTGTCTATGAATGCTTTTACCATTTCAGGGCGATTTTGTTATTAATCTTATACTTAGGGTTTTACCCCTATTCTAAGTACTTTTATTCTTTCTTGGCGTATCTTTAAAAGTACTTGATTTCCTTACCTACGATTTCGCTCAAAAGGATGTTTGTCAAGCGTGATGTTCCCAGTCGTAACCACTGGTTGGTCAACCATTTCTCGCCTAAGACTTCCTTTACGATAGTATAGTATACCACAGCATCGTGAACGGTGTTAATGCCACCTGCAGGCTTGAAACCAATCTGGATGCCCGTCTTCTCGTAGTATGCCTTGATAGCCTGGCACATAACGTAGGCAGCCTCTGGAGTAGCAGAAATCTTCTCCTTACCGGTTGAAGTCTTGATGTAGTCTGAACCAGCATACATTGCCAGAACTGAAGCCTTCATGATGTTGCTGCAGTTCTTTAAGTTTCCTGTTTCCAGGATGCACTTCATCTTATGCTCACCACAAGTTTCCTTGAGTTCCTGAATATCATCGCAGAGGCCTTCGTAATCTTCACTGAAGAACTTACCGACAGGCATTACGATATCTACCTCTGTTGCACCATCCTTAATAGCCATGGCTGTCTCGGCAATCTTTACCTCGATGAATGTCTGTGAAGATGGGAAATTGCCGCTTACTACTGCGATTTCTACGCCATCTACCTCCAAACTCTGACTGATAAGACCTGCAAAATTAGGGTAGGTGCATACGGTTGCTACATGAGGAAGTTCTGGATAATCCTTTGCAAACTGGTTTACCTTTTCAATCATTGCCAGGATGCTTTCTTCTGTATCTTCTGTGTGAAGAGAAGTAAGCTCGATACTGCCGAAGAGGAACTTCTTCACCTCCATAGTCTCATTCTCAGCTACCTTCTCATCGAGAATCTTCTTCACTTCTGCTGCGATTTCCTCATCGTTGAGGTCGCAATTATACTGTTTCAATACAGATAAATACTTATCGTCTGACTCGCTGTATTGTCCCTGCTGCTGTGCAAGAACCTGTTCTTTAATACTGCTCATACTTGATGTTACTTTTTTTAATTATTAAAGTTAAGTTATTTATATGATTCCCTTCATTTCGGGTGTTTTATTCCCTTCAATTTCGGGTTGTTTATTCCTTCAATTTCGGGTTATTCTTATGTCTTTCCGAATCCCTTTGGGTCTTTTTGTCGATGCTTTTCTGAAGTTCTTCTGTAAGATCTATCCCCGTTTGATTAGCAAGACAGATGAGAACCCAGAGAACGTCTGCCATTTCCTCGCCGAGGTTAGGCTTTTCGCCCTTCTTGAAGCTCTGGTCGCCGTATGTTCGGGCGATGACACGAGCCAGTTCTCCTACTTCTTCCGTAAGACAAGCCATATTGGTAAGTTCGCTGAAATAGCGAACGCCATATTCCTTAATCCACTTATCTACTGCTTCCTGTGCTTCTTTTATAGTCATAACAGATGATCTTTAATTATGAAATAAGTCAGACATAGCCATGATCCAGTCATGAATATAGCGGCAATGGTGTTATAGATACCGATTTTTCCATTCTCCCTTTTGTCGCTGATGAACTCCATATTCAAGCCAATGGTAACGAGGGTTTCACCTGCATACTCTGCCCATGGATTGTTTAAGAACCTTTGAGAAAAGGTAAACGTTATGATTATTCCTATAGCTAGGAACCAACTTTTATATTTTAAAATCTTTTCCATCTATTCTCGAATGTTTGTTTTTTACTCCTTATTATGGGTGTCCATCATGATGGTAACAGGACCATCATTCAGTAATTCTACTTTCATGTCGGCACCAAATTCGCCTGTTCCTACAGGCTTTCCGAGTGCATCGGATAGCTTCTTGCAGAACTCTTCATAGAGTGGAACACTGATTTCGTGCTTGGCAGCTCTGAGCCAGCTAGGACGGTTTCCCTTCTTGTAGCTGGCGAATAGGGTGAACTGGCTAATCACCAGAACCTCGCCGTTTACATCCATGATAGAGCAGTTCATTACGTGATTTTCGTCGTCGAAAACACGAAGGCCTATGACCTTTCTAACCAACCAATCTACGTCTTCAGATGTGTCGCTTTCCTCAATTCCTAGAAGGATCAGGTAGCCTTGTCTGATTGCAGATTTTACTTCTCCTTCGATGGTAACAGAGGCATGGCCGACACGCTGTATTACTATTCTCATATTACTACTTTGAAATTTGAATGTTGAACATTTTATTACTTTGAACTTTGAATGTTGAACATTGAACTTTATGAATAGCATTTTGCGGAATTCAGGGTTCTGTTCAATCCTTATTATATTATTATCTTATAGATTCAACTGCAAATATACGACTTTTATTTCATATTCTCGCTCTTTTCTGCGAAATATTTCGCAAGAATTTCGGCTTTATGAGGGCCTAATACCTCGGCAAGCTGTTCCAGCGATGCTTCTTTTATCTTTTTCACGCTCTTAAACTTGCTCAGGAGCGCCTCTTTTGCCTTAGGACCGATGCCTTTGATGTCGTCTAACTCAGAATGGAGAGCGTGCTTGCTTCGCTTGTCGCGATGGAAGGTGATGGCGTATCTATGTACCTCGTCCTGTATCTGCGTTAATACTTTGAAAAGCTCGCTTTCTGGTGGTAGAGCGATGGTTTGTGGCGGGAAACCGTAGAGCAGTTCGTTGGTGCGATGGCGATCGTCCTTGGCAAGACCTGCGATAGGGATTTCCAGGTGCAGTTCGTCTTCTATCACCTCTCTTACCACCTCCATCTGCCCCTTGCCACCATCGGTGATGATGAGGTCTGGCAGGGAAGTTTCTTCCTCTATCATGCGGCTGTATCTTCGTCTTACCACCTCCTGCATCGAAGCATAATCATCCGGTCCTTCCACCGTCTTGATGTTGTATTTTCTATAGTCCTTTCTTGATGGTTTCATACCTTTATATACTATACATCCAGCTACGGCATCCGTGCCCGATATGTTGGAATTATCGAAGCATTCTATCTGATAAGGCAGTTTTGGAAGCTTTAGTTTTACCTGCAATTCCTTCATCAATCGGGTTTGCTTCTGTTCCGGATTGAGCTTTTCTGCCTGCTTCAAACGGTCGAATTTATACTGCTTGCAGTTCATTTCCGATAGCTCCAGAAGGTGTTTCTTGTCGCCTCTCTGCGGCACGAAGAAGGTGGCGTCTTTCAGTTTCCATTCCATCTCGAAAGGCACGATAATCTCTTTCGAAGTGGAGTGGAAACGCTCTCTGATTTCAGGTATGGCGGTAATCAGAAGCTCCTCGTCACTCTCCTCCAGCTTGCGTTTATATTCGTAGGTGAAGCTCTGGTTGATGGTGCCGTTTTTCACGTGAATATAGTTGATGAAGGCGTTCTTGTTGGCGTCATCATTCACGATGGTGAAGACATCCACATCGGTAATCGTATGGCTTACTACCTCGCTTTTTGCCTCAAATTCGTCCAGTAACTGATACTTCTTTTTGTATTCTTCGGCTATCTCAAAGCGGAGAAGTTCGGCATTTTTCATCATCAAGTCATAGAGATATTTGCCAACTTCCCGGGTGTTTCCCTTTAGGATTTCACGTGCCTGGCGCATGTTTTCCTGATATTCCTCGTAGCTTTGTTTGTTGATGCAAGGTGCTCCGCAGTTATGAATATGATACTCTAAACAGGGTTTATATTTGCCTTCAGCAACGCCTTGTTTTGTGATGGGAAAGCGGCATGTGCGTGGTTTGTAGAGCTTTTTGATGACCTCTAAAACAGCATACATACTGCCTATATGAGGGTAAGGACCGAAGAATGTTCCCACCTTTTTATTGATATGGCGAGTCTTGAAAATGCGTGGAAAATACTCGTTTGTTACGCATATAGAAGGGTATGTTTTGCCGTCTTTCAGCAAAACATTATACCTTGGATTATACTTTTTAATAAGGCTGTTTTCCAGCAAAAGTGCATCTTCTTCGGTATTGACGACGGTGTATGAGATGTCAAAAATCTTAGAAACAAGTACCTTTGTCTTGTATCTATCTACCTCTTTATGGAAGTAGGATGACACTCTTCTCTTCAGATTTTTCGCCTTTCCCACGTATATAATCGTATGGTTTTCGTCGTAATATTGATAGCTTCCTGGTTTCTCCGGCATGCTTAAAACTATACTTTTTAGCCTTGCTAATCTTTCCTCATTTTCTTGTTTCGTCATATCTTTAAGGAGTTTTTAAGGGTAAAAGAGCGTTGCTGTTCCACGTGAAACTGCAACGCTCGTGTGTTGTTAAAGTACATTTTTGCTGCCTTAAACAGCATGTTAAATGCTTTTACAACTGTAATAGAGTAGATACTTCTACGTCGTCATCGAAGATTTTTCTACCTTCGAAATTCTCGTTTACAAGCTCGATAATGAAGTTTGCATATACTTTTTTAGGGTGAAATTTCTTCACCAGATTGCATGCAGCCTTCATGGTTCCGCCGGTAGCGAGAAGGTCGTCGTGGAGGAGGATTACATCGTTCTCATTGATGGCATCTTCGTGGATTTCGATAGTGTCCATACCGTATTCCTTTGCGTAACTTTCCTGTACGGTTTTGCAAGGAAGCTTTCCTGGCTTGCGGCATAAAACTACGCCTGCACCGAGTCGGATAGCAAGGGCAGAAGACATTACGAAACCGCGTGATTCGATGCCTACGATTTTGGTAATTCCCTTATCTTTGTAGATCTCGTACATCTCGTCACAAATCTCTTTGAGAGAATCTGGATTCTTGAAAAGGGTGCTGACATCGCGGAAGTTTACACCCTTGATTGGCCAATCTGGAATGCAACGCAGATTGTCTAATAATAGCTGATTATTCATTACTTTTTTGTTTATTTATTAATACTTATTCTCTTTCTTTTTTATCTTGTTTTCTATCGTATGAAACGGGTTGTGACTTCTTGGTCTTGTACCTTCATTTTGCCCGTTAATACGTACTGTTCTTATTCCTTTTCTTCGGTTTTATCCTCTTTTGTTTTATGAAACATAAAGTTTTACTTTAACGATAAAATACTTGATGTAACCATGCTTAATTGGCTAGATATCAAGTATTTTATGTGTGTTGCGTTTCACGTGGAACAATTGGATCTGGTGCAGCTTTCTCCGTATGACCGATTATCTCCCTAGCAGTACCAGCAGTACGTTGATGTCGCTTGGAGATACTCCTGGAATTCGACTTGCCTGAGCTAAGGTTTCCGGATCGATTCGTTCAAGCTTTTGACGGCCTTCTGTGGAGATTTCCAGTATCTCGGAATACTTGAAGCGTCCTTTGATTTTGATGTTCTCCAGTCGGTGCATCTTGTCTGCGATGAGTCGTTCTCGATCGATGTATCCTTTGTACTTCATTTTGATTTCTGCCGCTTCTGCAATCTCTTCTTTTCGATTGGCTGGCGCATCCATCGCTGTCTTCAGGTCGGGAATAATCTCCGATAGATTTTGAAGGTTCAAGTGTGGACGAGCAACGAGGTCGATAAGTTTGCAGCCTGCTCGAAGTGGTGTTGTGCCTAGAGCCTCAAGTTTTGGATTGATCTCGTCTTTCTTGATAGGATAGTTTGCGCAGAAGTCAATGATTCTTTCGATGGCATTTTTCTTCTCCATCCACCAGTCGTAACGGTCGCGTTTGGCAATGCCCAGCTCGTATGCTTTCTCGGTGAGTCGGGAGTCGGCGTCGTCTTGTCGGAGTAGGATGCGATATTCGGCTCTTGAGGTGAACATTCGGTAAGGCTCGTCAACTCCCTTTGTTGTGAGGTCATCGATGAGTACGCCGATGTAACTTTCGTCTCGTTTCATTTCGAAAGTCTTGTCGCCAGTACAATGTAGGGCTGCGTTGATTCCTGCAACGGTGCCTTGGCCTCCAGCTTCCTCGTAACCGGTGGTTCCGTTCACCTGTCCGGCAAAGAAGAGACCCTTGATGATTTTCGACTCCAGCGAATGCTTGAGTTGGGTAGGGTCGAAGTAATCGTACTCGATGGCGTAACCTGGTCGGTAAATCTTGGCGTCTCTCAATGCCGGGATTTCATGGAGAGCCTTCAGCTGGATGTCCATCGGCATACTTGATGAAAATCCGTTCAGATACATTTCATTCGTGTCTTCGCCTTCTGGCTCCAGAAATAACGGATGCTGTTCCTTGTCTGGGAAGGTGACGAGCTTGGTCTCGATACTTGGACAATAGCGAGGACCGGTGCTTTGAATCTGACCATTATATAAAGGAGAGTCATCGAGTCCGCTTTTCAGAATGTCGTGAACCTTCTTGTTGGTGTAACATGTCCAGCAAGGAAGTTGCTTCAGTATGCGATGATCGCCCATGTATGAAAATTGATGGAAGTCGCTGTCGCCAGGTTGCTCTTCCATATCTTCAAAGTGAACGCTGCGCTTGTCGATGCGGACCGGTGTTCCCGTTTTCATTCTTGCAGTGGTGATTCCCCATCGGGTGATGCTTTCTGTAAAATGATGAACGGCAGGTTCTGCGCATCTACCACCTTCTACCATCTTTCTGCCCACGTGCATCAGTCCGTTGAGGAAAGTGCCGGCAGTAATGATGATGCTCTTGCCGTAGAACTCAGCGCCCCAGATGGTGCGCACACCGATGGCTTCTCCGTCGGCAACGAGCAACTCGTCGGCCTGGTCTTGCCAGATGTCGAGGTTGTCGGTGTGGTCGAGTATGGTTCTCCACTCCCAGATGAATTTACCACGGTCGCATTGTGCTCTAGGACTCCATACGGCTGGTCCCTTGCCGATGTTCAGCATTCTGAACTGGATGGCGGTCTTGTCAGTGACAATACCCATCTGTCCGCCCAGTGCGTCAATCTCTCGTACAATCTGTCCCTTTGCAATGCCTCCGATGGCAGGATTGCAACTCATCTGACCAATCTTGTTCATGTCCATCGTTATCAAGCAGGTCTTGGCTCCCATGTTTGCGGAGGCAGCTGCAGCCTCGCATCCGGCGTGACCACCACCGATAACGAGAACGTCATAATTGAATCTCATAATCTATATTTTTTCTAATTTTCGGCAAAAGTAAGAAATAAAATCGAAATTTTAGCAAAAATACTTTGATAAATCATTAAAATATAGTAATTTTGCAGCAGACTTGCGAAAATATACCTAGAAATGAGGATTGCAGAATGCCTAAAAATAGGTATTGCAGGGACGAAAAATGTGGAATATAAATTAGTTTCAAACAGTTAAATAATTAAAATTCAATCATTTATGTGGTTAATCAATTCATCTATTGGTAGAAAGGTAGTGATGTCAGTAACTGGTATCGCTCTTATTCTATTCTTGACATTCCACGGTTGCATGAATGTTGTTGCTCTCTTCTCAGGAGATGCTTACAACATGATTTGCGAATTGTTGGGTGCTAACTGGTACGCCGTAGTTGCAACTTTGGGTTTGGCAGCTTTGGCAGTTTGTCACATCGTTTACGCTTTCATCCTGACAGCACAGAACCGTCGTGCTCGCGGTAACCAGCGTTACGAGGTAACAGCAAAGCCAGAGAAAGTAGAGTGGGCTAGCCAGAACATGTTGGTGCTCGGTATCATCATCGTTCTCGGTTTGTTGCTTCACCTCTTCAACTTCTGGTACAACATGATGTTTGCTGAGCTTTTGGGTACAAGCTTCGGCCACTGCCCATCAGATGGCTTCGCATTCATTCAGGACACCTTCGCTAACCCAGTATTCGTAGTTCTCTACATCATCTGGTTGGTAGCTCTTTGGTTCCACCTCACTCACGGTTTCTGGAGTGCTATTCAGACTCTCGGTTGGAGCGGTAAGACTTGGTTCTGCCGTTGGAAGATGATTGGTATGATTTACTCTACCATCCTGCTTCTCCTCTTCATCGTAGTTGTATTGGCATTCGCTTTCGGTTGCGCTCCATCTTTGTGCTGCGCATAATTCGTGTAATCATTTAAGTATTAAAAAAGATTATGGCAAAAACATTAAATTCTAGAATACCTGAAGGACCAGTTGCTGAGAAGTGGACCAACTATAAGGCTCACCAGCGTTTGGTTAACCCAAAGAATAAGTTAAAGCTCGACGTTATCGTTGTAGGTACAGGTTTGGCAGGTGCTTCTGCTGCTGCTTCTCTCGGCGAGATGGGCTTCAACATTTTGAACTTCTGCATCCAGGACTCTCCACGTCGTGCTCACTCTATCGCAGCACAGGGTGGTATCAATGCAGCTAAGAATTATCAGAATGATGGTGACTCTGTTTACCGTCTGTTCTACGATACAGTAAAGGGTGGTGACTACCGTGCTCGTGAGGCTAACGTTTACCGTTTGGCTGAGGTGAGTAACGACATCATCGACCAGTGCGTAGCTCAGGGCGTTCCTTTTGCTCGTGAGTATGGTGGTATGCTGGCTAACCGTTCTTTCGGTGGTGCTCAGGTATCTCGTACATTCTATGCTAAGGGTCAGACAGGTCAGCAGCTCCTCCTCGGTGCTTACTCTTCTTTGAGCCGCATGGTTGAGGCAGGTAAGGTTAAGCTCTTCACCCGTTACGAGATGGAGGATATTGTGATCGTTGACGGTCACGCTCGTGGTATCATCGCTAAGAATTTGATTACAGGTAAGTTGGAGCGTTTCTCTGCCAATGCCGTAGTTATCGCTACCGGTGGTTATGGTAACGCTTACTTCCTTTCTACAAACGCTATGGGTTGTAACTGTACAGCAGCTATCCAGTGCTACCGCAAGGGTGCTGATTTCGCTAACCCATCTTATGTTCAGATTCACCCTACATGTATCCCTGTTCACGGTACAAACCAGAGTAAGTTGACTTTGATGTCAGAGTCACTCCGTAACGATGGTCGTATCTGGGTTCCTAAGAAGATTGAGGATGCCAAGGCATTGCAGGCAGGTACAAAGAAGGGTTCTGATATTCCTGAGGAAGACCGCGACTACTACTTGGAGCGCCGTTACCCAGCATTCGGTAACCTGGTTCCTCGTGACGTGGCTTCTCGTGCAGCTAAGGAGCGTTGCGACAAGGGCTTCGGTGTCAACAACACAGGTCTTGCCGTATTCCTCGACTTCTCTGAGTCTATCAACCGTCTCGGTATTGACGTTATCCTGCAGCGTTATGGCAACCTCTTCGATATGTATGAGGAGATTACCGACGTTAACCCAGGTGAGTTGGCTAACGAGATTAACGGCGTGAAGTACTACAACCCAATGATGATCTTCCCTGCTATCCACTATACAATGGGTGGTATCTGGGTTGACTACGAGTTGATGACCACTATCCCAGGTCTCTTCGCTATTGGTGAGTGTAACTTCTCTGACCACGGTGCTAACCGTCTTGGTGCATCTGCTTTGATGCAGGGTTTGGCTGACGGTTACTTCGTATTGCCATACACCATCCAGAACTACTTGGCCGACCAGGCATTGTGGCCTAAGCTCTCTACCGATCTCCCAGAGTTCGCAGAGGCAGAGGCAGGTGTTCAGAAGGAAATCGACCGCCTGATGGGTATCCAGGGCAAGCGCTCTGTAGATTCTATCCACAAGGAGTTGGGTCACATCCTTTGGGAGCACGTAGGTATGGGTCGTACCAAGGAAGGTCTTGAGGAAGGCTTGAAGAAGATGAAGGCTCTCCGCGAGGAATTCAACAAGAACCTCTTCATCCCTGGCAAGAAGGAAGGCTTGAACGTAGAGTTGGATAAGGCTATCCACTTGCGTGACTTCATCTTGATGGGCGAGTTGATCGCTTACGACGCATTGCACCGCAACGAGAGCTGTGGTGGTCACTTCCGTGAGGAGTACCAGACAGAGGAAGGCGAGGCTAAGCGTGATGATGCAAACTTCTTCTACGTAGGTTGCTGGGAGTATCAGGGCAACGATACAACTGCTCCAGTGCTCAACAAGGAACCTCTCGAGTATGAGGCAATTAAGGTACAGACAAGAAATTACAAGAATTAAAAAGCGAACAAGACAATGGCAAGAAATATAAGTTTCACAGTTAAGTATTGGAAGCAGGACGGTCCTACAGCACAGGGTCACTTCGATACACACGAGATGAAGAACATCCCAGATGATACTTCATTCCTCGAGATGCTCGACATCTTGAACGAGGAGCTCATCGAGTCAGGTCAGGAGCCTTTCGTCTTCGACCACGACTGCCGCGAGGGTATCTGCGGTATGTGCTCTCTCTATATTAATGGTACACCTCACGGTAAGACTGAGCGTGGTGCTACAACATGTCAGCTCTACATGCGTCGTTTCAACGATGGTGACGTTATCACCGTTGAACCTTGGCGTTCTGCAGGTTTCCCTATCATCAAGGACTGTATGGTTGACCGTTCAGCATTCGACAAGATCATCCAGGCAGGTGGTTACACCAGCATCCGTACAGGTCAGGCTCAGGATGCCAACGCTATCCTGATTCCTAAGGAGAATGCAGACGAGGCAATGGATTGCGCTACATGTATCGGTTGCGGTGCTTGTGTTGCAGCATGTAAGAATGGTTCTGCCATGCTCTTCGTCAGCTCAAAGGTAAGCCAGCTGGCACTTCTCCCACAGGGTCGTGTAGAGGCTGCTACCCGTGCTAAGAAGATGATTGCACGCATGGATGAGCTCGGATTCGGTAACTGTACAAACACTCGTGCTTGCGAGGCTGTTTGTCCTAAGAACGAGTCTATCGCTAACATCGCCCGCTTGAACCGTGAGTTCTTGAAGGCTAAGTTGGCAGACTAATCCACCGTTTCTCTTGAGACACAGGAATTTTCTCTCTGCATCTTTACGGATGCGAGAGAATTTTCTCAAAAACCCTTCACTCTTCACCTTTTGAGTGTAAGCGGCTGAAGGATAGGTAGTTGGGTGGGTGAAGAGTAGAAGTGACTCTTCACCCACCCTTCACCTTTTTATAGGACTGGAGCTTTTGGGGCTCTTCGGCTCTGTAGCTATTCCATTGTGAGTCAGCGATTTACATTTATAGGTGAAGAGTAGTGAAGAGTAGTGAAGAGTCAGCGCCACTCTTCACCTCTCAAATCCCCTGTGTTTATCGGGGTTTCAGGCTAAATGGTGAAGAGTGAAGAGTGAAAACGAGAGTAGGCTTTTTTACGACGGAAACGTAAGCTGCCCCGCATTTATACCTTGCATCATTCAAAAATGCAGTAACAGCTGATAAAACTAATGCTGCATCCTGAAGGTTAAGGAGTACGTTGTTCGGCAGTAAGGCTACATCCCGTTTTGGTTTAGGCCTCATTCCAATTATTGCCTAGTTATGGCATCTTTTTGCCCTATAGGAGGGCAATTTATTGCCATTGCTAGGCAATAATCCTTATGTCGTGAGAGAGCTGTAGAATACAGTAACTATCATAGTTAATTCAGTAAATAGCGACTCGAGATGCAGTAAGTATCATCTCGAAATACAGTCAGTATAAAACCAGTTTAAGAGAAGTATTACTCTATAATAAATAAAGTATTATTCTATAAAGATATAAAAAGAGCATAAATGATGAACCAAGCGACTCAAGACTTTATTCGCCAGCATCAGGACGATGATGTCCGCCAGCTGGCTTTTCTCGGAAGCAAGTATCCGGAAGTAGATATGCCTTTCGCTCTCGATCAGATTCGCGGGCGAAAGATGGCTCGCATCAAGTTGCCTCGTTGGGCAAGTCTCGAAGGCATCATCTATCCTCCTCATATTTCTATGGAGCAATGCTCCTCTGAATCTACTGCGCTTTACAAGGCAGAACTGGCTGCGAGGTTGCTCGGCTTGCCAGTATCTTCATCTTCTGCAGAAAAAGAAAATGAGAGCGAAAAAGAAAATGAGAGCGCAAATGAAAATGAGGTTGCAAAAGCTTCCGATTCTCATTTTTCCAAAATTCGCGAATTTGCGGGCGATAGGGCGGTTGATTCAGAATTCGCCATAAATGGAGCCACTTCTGAAAATCAACAGATATTAACAAAACCAGGTGAGGATGTTAACGAAACAAAAGAAGATGTCAGCAAAGCAGATTTTTCAGAAGAAATCGGGTTTGTAGATTTGACTGGTGGCTTTGGAGTAGATTTCTCTTATATTGCAGCCCGGTTGGGAGTGAAGTCGATGTACGTGGAGCGTCAGGCTCATCTCTGCGATGCGGCGAAGGAGAATTTCGGGCGATTGGGCTTGAAGAACGCCATCGTGAAGAATGGGGATGGAATAGAGGTTCTTCATTCTTTTCATCCCAAGAAAAAAGATGTAGCATCAGCTGATGATTCTTTAGGCATCACTTATGACCAACCTCTGTCATTACTTAAGACCAACCTTGGTCTTAAGATAATCTTCATTGATCCTGCCCGTAGAGACGATGCGGGCAACAAGGTGGTATCCTTGAAGGATTGCACGCCCGATGTCACCGTTTTGCAGGAAGAGATGCTTTCGAAGGCTGATTACGTCATCGTCAAACTCTCTCCGATGCTCGACTGGCACCGTGCTATAAGCGAATTAAGCCACGTAAGAGAGGTTCATATCATCTCCGTGAACAATGATTGCAAGGAGCTTCTTTTAGTGCTCTCAGCGCGAAATATGGGCAATCTCCGCATTTATTGTGTCAATGATGCCCAGTCCTTCGTCTGCGAAGAGTCGGATATGGAGGCTTCTTCCGTCAAGATTGCCCCATCCACGCTTGAAGAGATGCAGTATCTTTACGAGCCGAATGCGTCGTTGATGAAAGCCGGCTGTTTCGGCGTTCTTTCCGGGCGCTATGATGCAAGGATGCTTTCCAAGAACAGCCATCTTTTCGTGAGCCGTGAACCTATCGCCGCCTTCCCCGGCAGAAGTTTCCGCATTATCGCCGTATCCTCCTTTAATAAAAAGGAGTTGAAGCGTCATCTCTCAGGCATCACCAAGGCAAACATCGCCACCCGCAACTTCCCCCTCTCCGTAGCGGAATTGCGCAAGCGTCTGAAGCTGAAAGATGGTGGCGAAACCTATATCTTCGCTACCACGCTAAGCGATGAAAGTCATGTGCTGATGATTACGGAGAAGGCTTAGGATAAGGAGATTTCCAGGCTTTTTCTTGATGTTTTAAAAAGATTAGAGTCTTAAAGAAAACCAGGAAAGAGCTTGCGAAAACCTCGAAAATGTATAAGCTAGAGGGATGAAGGTTTGATGGTAGAGAATATTGTAGTTCATCGAACAAGATGATTCGTCTCTACTAGCCACCGGATTCGACTCTGCCAGCAATCGAATTCGATTCTATTTGCCACTGGATTCGACCCTATCAGCCACCGCAGCTATATCTGTTGGCCAACTCAGCTATATCTGTTGGTCAACTCAGCTATATCTGTTGGTCAACTCAGCTATATCTGTTGGTTAACTCAGCTATATCTGTCGGCTAACTCATCCACTTCATTTCATCAACTTAACTACTTCATTTCACCAACTCAACTGTTTCGTTTAGACTTTACGCTTTTACTATGTATGGTAGCAATAGGGCTTCTTAATGTTCCCAACCATCAGTTTTTATCCAAACAACGAAAAATAATCAACTAAAAATACGTGAGTAATCATTTTTTTCATTACCTTTGCAACCGATACCACACTCGCTCACGCCGTGTCGAGGTATTTGAAGCTGCTTTAAGCGTCTTTCTAGTACTAAGACGGGAGAAAAGGTAAGTGGGATAAAGGTATCACGACATAATATAAAGGCGTTTACTTGACGCTTTGTTCTTGACGAATCGAAACTTCGCAACTTTCAAATGTAGTCTTGAGCATTGCAACGGTAGATGTCCTCGGGATGTGATATATTTCGCATCCCTTTACTGGTATGGCTTATTGCGTCTTGCGATGAGTCTTATATCCGTATTGGGAGAGGTGTATACATATCGGCGTGGGCTTCGACGTTGCTCGTTCAACTACATTGGGCAATGCGAAGGCCTCGATTCGTGGGACGGGTAACAGGTAGAATCCCACGTTTTTTATTTTGCCGTCAGCTAAGAGTATATTAATCGCCAATTGGGGATTCGGTGGCAAAGTATTACGAATATGCAAAAAGATTTATTGAGACAAGATGTAAATCAACAGTTGTCAGGTCGGGAATTTGACAATTGTAGCTTTTATCGTTTGAAAGAATCAAATACATACCTATGTCTTCATAAGGGTGATTGTTGGGAAAAATCATTTATTGTTTTCCTGAAAAATGATGAGGTTAGGGTAATGAAAGGTGAAACTTATGAGTGGTTGGATAGTGTAACAACGAATAGAGGAGAAATTGCAAAGTGGTTTAATGCTGAAAGTATGGGCTTGATTAATGGAGAAGAGGTAACTTCTGTAGATGTTAATGATGGTCTGAAAAACGCAGTATTGAAATGTTTGGAGGAGATAGGCAATAAGTAAAGTTTATCAAATCGTGAGATGTATTCAATAGAAACTGATTATGAAACAAAAACTATATTATCTTTTACTCATGATGGTATTGCTGTCATGGAGTATTGTTGGCACAGCGTCGGATTTTGATGATGGTGTTTTGAAATATACTATAACTTCTCCTGCAAACTTGGAAGTACGGTGTGATGGATTAGTTGCTGAGCATGCAAGTGATAAAACAGTAGTTGTTCCTGAAAGTGTAAATTATAATAATAGAACTTATACAATATGTCAAATCGGTAAAGGATACGACTCTACTGGAAACTGTTATAGTTCTTTTAATTCTTGTTTGGAGTCCATTCAATTGCCAACAACTCTTGTTAAGATAAACGCAGGCTGTTTTCGCAATTGTTCAAAAATGTCAGGAATAGCAATACCTTCAAGTGTTGTGGAAATAGACTATCTTGCTTTTGAAAAGTGTGGTCTAACTTCGTTAGTCGTTCCAGCATCTGTAAAGAAAATAGGCAATATGGCATTTGATGGAAATAGTCGCTTAATGGAAGTTTTCTTTTTAGGAAAAGAAAAACCGTCATTTGATCGTGGCGCATTTGTTAGCTGCCATTCTGCCTTAACCTTATATGTTCCAAACAAAGAGGCATACGGAAATGCAAGTAATATGGTGCAGTATGTTTCATTCCCAACAAGCACCTATACCTATACTGGTATGGCTCCAAAGTTGGAGTGGCAGAACAACTTGAAAGGCTATACTGCCACATTGGAGGATGCTTCTGCTTTGGATAAGAGCGTAGGCGCACATTCTGCCAATGTAAAGGTAAGGTATTCTAATGGGGTTGACATAACTGTAGATATCCCTTACGAATATACGATAACTCCTGCTCCTTTGTCATTGACCGTGAATAATGCAACACGTGAGTATGGAAATCCTAATCCGGAGTTCTCAAGTGTAATCACAGGCTTTGTAGAGGGAGAAAATGCGGACAACCAAAATATGACAGTGAATTATACTTGTGCTGCGGATATGCAGAGCAATGTTGGTAATTATCGTATCTTGGCTTCTGTAAACGCTCCAAACTATGAAGTAACTTATCATTATGGAACGTTGGCGGTAACTAAGGCACCACTTACGTTAAAGGTAAAAAATACTTCTCGCTTGTATGGTGATGAAAATCCTCAGTTTGAGTTGACATATACAGGTTTGCGCAATAATGAAACATCGCCAACCTGGACACAAGCCGTCAAAGTCGCAACTACTGCAACCAAAAAATCACATTGTGGAGTCTATCCTATAACTGTAAGTGGTGGAGTTTCACAAAATTACCAAGTTGCGGAATATGCTAATGGTGAATTGACTGTCAGCAAGCGACCTCTTACAGTAAGAGCCCTTGATTACGAACGTTCATACGGCGAGGCTAACCCTGCATTTAAAATTGCATACGATGGTTTTGTCAATTCGGATAACGAGAGTTGTATTTCTCCAAAGCCAACTTTGAGTTGTGAGGCTACTAAAGAATCAAACGCTGGCACTTACAATATTCTTGTGACTGGTGGTAAGGCTGATGATTATGCCATTACCTATCAATATGGTAAGTTGAAGGTAAATCCGTTGCTTTTAGGCTTCAAGGAAACTTATAATTCCGTAACCTATAATGACATGTCTAAGAGTATTTCGGACTTGGTTTTTCAGCATATTCCTAAATTGAATATGAAGTATGATGTTTCAGACTTGAAAATTGATATTTGGGCATTGGATAGTGAAAATAAATATTCTCAGCATGTTTGGAATGTTTCTTCGGGTAGTTATTCTGGTAGTTATGTTAATTATATCGCAGATGGTGCTACTGATGTGGGAAAATATATCATAACTATAACAGATATTAAGACACCTAATCCTAATATTCAATTAGACTCTAAAACGGCTCGTGCTTATCTTACAATAGAAGAAGCTAGTAATAATTTACAGTGGAATGACGATGATGTTATAGAAGTGGAAATGGGCGAAGCAAAAGAGCTAAATATAGCTTATGATGCGGATTTATATAGCATGTTCAATCTCGGTTTTGATGAAAGTGTCATACAAGTACGTGCTTCAAATAAGGAAACTAATCATGCTAAATGGTATGTTGTTGGTTTGCAAGAAGGAATTACAAAATTAAGTTTCAATATCAGCTCTAGGAAGAATGATTGGGGCTTTTATAATTTTGGTAATTCTCAAACGATAACAAAAACCATTAAAGTTATAACTCCTACAGGTATTGGGCAGATTTCAAATAATAATGATGTCAAAGAAGTCTCTCGATATTCTGTTAATGGCCAGCGCCTGACAGCTCCAACCAAGGGCTTGAACATCGTGAAGTATAGCGATGGAAGCGTGAGAAAAGAAATCGTGAAGTAAATCAAGTAATATTTGTGTTTGGAAGTCGCAAATTGCGACTTCCAAACTTCTTCAAGGTCGCAAATTGCGACTTTGAAACCATCCTATTGTATCGTTTGAGGTTCCAATTTGACACCTCAAACAAAAACATTCTAGAAAATCCTTGCTTGTTTCCAATAATAGTTGTATCTTTGCCAAAATATTCAAAACCAAAGGAAATGGCAAAGGAAAAGGAATTGGAACAGGTGGAAGGACAGCAACTGTCTGTAGAAAATAAAGTGGAGTCTCTGATACGAGTTACAGAGGAAAACAAGTGATGCTTGACAGTGACTTGGCTGAGCTGTATGGAGTAGAAACAAAAAGATTGAATGAGCAGGTAAAACGTAATATAGAGCGTTTCCCTGAAGACTTTATGTTTCAATTGACCCCAAATGAATTTGATAACTTGAAGTCGCAATTTGCGACTTCAAGTTGGGGCGGTGTAAGAAAACTGCCTTATGCTTTCACAGAGCAAGGAGTTGCTATGCTTAGTGGAGTTTTGAAGTCTCCGACTGCTGTTGAAGCAAACATCCGCATCATGCGAGCATTCGTATCTATGCGCTATTTTATGGTGAACAATGTGGCGTTTTATCTCTTTAATGAAAAAGTTCCAAGTGGGAGAAATGCCACTTGGAACTTGACGTATTATTTTCTTTTTTCCTTGAAGAACTTCTCGAAGAAGTCCATTTGCTTTTGATTTTGAACAGGACCCAAATGCAGTCCTTCCTTCATAATCATCACCGTTGGTTTACCTTCCTGGTAGGTAGTCCAGAAAGGAAGGCTATCCCCATTTGGATTGCCAGTCTTGGTAAAGTTGATCCAGTAGCGTGACATGATTTGCTCCATGTGCAGCTCCGTCTCGGTCATTTTTCCAGAGCCAAACTTATAGCCATAGATGAATGGCATCTCTGCCACATGGCTGGCTCCTCCCTTGCGGCTTTTCACGATGGTGTTCTCTGAGTCTTGGTCAAAGTAATACATATACACCTTGCCCTTGCCGGTCTTGCTCTGCAGGTTAGCCCAGGCATACGTTCCCCATGCAAAGGAGCCATCACGGAAAATGTCGGATTGAGCGAAGTAGGTTTCTTCCTCTGTCTTGGCAGGATAGAGACTGAGAACCTGGTCTGCCCAACTTCCATATATCTCATGGATTCTTTTCTCATAGTCACTTACACTGACAGGGCGGGTAAACATACTTCCTTCGTCGCTGTTGGTTCCTATGACGACATTAACATCATTGTAGTTTCCCTTTTCATAGAGCTTATACTGGTCATCGGTGATGGAGTAGCCGTCAACGTTCGGCCAGAAGGACTCAAAGGCGGTATTCTTCACGATGTCCATAGCCGGAACTTTTCTTAGCTGCTTCAAGTTCTTAGCCTTGAGTCTCTTTTGAAGGAAAAGTCCACCTGCTTCTGCCGCTTTGGAGGTGAGCATGGCTGTGTTACCATTTCTGCTTTCACCCACAGGCCAGAAGGAGCTACCACTTTCGCTGATGGCTCCTCGGAAGAGTCCCTTGGCAAGGGGAGAGGCGCATAGTATACTTACCGAGATACCACCGGCAGATTCTCCAGCAATGGTAATCTTGTCTGGGTCTCCACCGAAGGCAGCGATATTGTCGTGAATCCATTTTAAGGCCATCACCTGGTCAAGGATGCCATAGTTACCAGATATGTTCTTGCCTGATTCCTTACTCAGCTCTGGATGTGCCATGAATCCCAAGGCTCCCAAGCGGTATTCTATGCTGCAATAGATGATGCCTTCCTTGACAAAGCTTTCCTGAGTTCCACTGTAGGAGCCAGTAAGAAAGGCTCCTCCATGAATCATCACAAATACAGGGAGTTTGTCATTCTTACTCTTGGCTGGCGTTTCCACACTGAGGTATAGGCAGTCCTCGCTCATGCCCAGCTCTCCACCATTTTGGTTAGGGTCGATGGGCTGTGGTGGACGGTCTCCCCATTTATCTGCTTTGAATACTCCCTTCCAAGGCTTCTTGCTCACTGGAGCTTTCCATCTGAGGTTGCCCACTGGTGCTTCTGCGTATGGGATTCCCTTGTATAGGGCGAATCCTTCATGTTCCACACCTTCAATTTCTCCTTGCTCCACTGTTGTTCTTAGCAGTTGGGCGTTAGCTGCCGATAGGCAAAAGAGTGTCAGGGCAGCTGTCAGTAGATGTCTTTTCAATTTCATTTCAGGTTATTCCATTAATTCCGCAACACTATTATCAATTAAACATTTTAAGCGCCTGAGCAACAAAAAGTTTCTCCGGATTTTGCCATGTCAGAATTTTCACTTATCTTAGTGTTGCGAAAAGAAAACAAGCAAAACTCTGATATGACATGGCAAAGATACAAATTAAATCTGAGAAACTCACTCCTTTTGGAGGAATATTTTCGGGTCATGGAGCAATTTGACTCCATATTGTCTTCTGTAATCGACTCCACCCTCATAATTTCACTACTCATTTGATGAACCATCTCTCGCTTCATCCGACACTTCGCACTTCTCGCCAGTGTTGGAGAGAATAGATGATCGAGCTTTTTCTTATTGTGATTCCTTGGAGAATGTTAGTTTCCGCCAGTGCTTAAAACTATCGGGAAGGATATTTGTTTGTTCAAGATGCCTATTGAGGGTATCTTGAACAAAAATATCCTTGAAATCGTTTTGTTATCTCAATGGAATGTTGTACTTTTGCGCTCATAATGATAATTGCATATTATAATTTAAAACAAACTATAAAGTTATGAACAAATTAAGAACTATCTATCTGTCGTTCATGTTTATCATGGCGATGAACATGGCGAGTGTGTTAAGTGTGAAGGCGGAGAACTATCCCTATCGCAGTGATTATCTTTGGCTAACCGTGCCCGACCATGCCGACTGGCTCTACAAGACGGGCGAGCAGGCTAAGGTGGAAGTAAGTTTCTATAAGTATGGAATTCCCCGTGACGGCGAGGTGAACTATGAAATTGGCGATGACATGCTGAAGGCAGACAAGCAGGGAAGCTTCAGGCTGAAGAACGGGCGTGCCATCGTGAACATGGGAACCCGAAAGACTCCGGGCTTCCGAGATTTGAGATTATTCTATAAGCTCGATGGTAAAACCTACCAGCATCATATAAAAGTAGGATTCTCGGTAGATAAAATTCAGCCTTATACCCAGGAGCCTAAGGATTTTGATGCATTCTGGCAGCAGGCAAAGGACGAACTGAAGAACGTTCCTTTGAGCTATACCAAGGAACTCGCCAAGGAATATTGTACAGATAAGATAGATTGCTATCTCGTTAAGCTTCAGATAGATAAGATGGGTCATGTGATGTATGGCTACCTCTTCTATCCAAAGAATGCCAAGCAGGGCGGTCATCCTGTGGTTCTTACTCCTCCAGGAGCCGGCATCAAAACCATCAAGGAACCTATGCGCAATAAGTATTATGCCGAGAATGGATTTATCCGCTTCGAGATAGAGATTCATGGTCTTGATCCACGCATCCCTGCTGAAACTTTCCTGGAGATAAGCAGGGGATTCAACGATGCAAACGGCGGATATCTGTCTAACGGATTGGAAGATAAGAACCGCTATTATATGAAGCATGTTTATCTGGGATTGGTGCGCTGCATCGACTTCCTGACCTCTCTGCCAGAGTGGGATGGTAAGAATGTGGCTGTGCAGGGCGGAAGCCAGGGTGGAGCCTTGGCTATTATCGCAGCTGGTTTAGACAAGCGCGTTACCCAGTGCGTGGCTAATCATCCTGCGCTCAGCGATATGGCTGCTTATGCCGAGAAGGGAAGAACGGGCGGTTATCCTCACTTCAATAAATATCATGAGATATTGAAGAACCAGGATTGTCTCAACACGATGGCTTATTATGACGTGGTAAACTTTGCCCGCAAGGTAACGGTTCCAACCTATCTTACCTGGGGATATAACGATAATACCTGTCCGCCAACTACCAGCTATGCTGTTTGGAATACGTTGAAATGTAAGAAGGAAGCCTTGCTCACTCCAATCAATGAGCACTGGACTACCAGCGAGACCAATTACCAGCAGATGGTCTGGATCAAGGAGCATCTCATCAAGTAAGAGATTCCTTTTCCGGAACGAACATCTCGTCAAATAAAGAGATTCCTTTTCCGAAACGAAGCAATCTCATCAGGTAAAGATATTCCGCCAAAACCACCACTAAATGGGTGATATAGGCTAGTTTGGGGGGCTGTAATTAAAAATAAACCCCTAAAAAACTGCAAAAAAAGTAGCAATATTTGGTCGTTTGGCGAAATATTGCTATTTTTGCATCCTATAATATTGCATACTAGTTTGAAATCATGTCATTAATAGAAATTAAAAAGGTCGAAAGCAAGAAGGATTTGAAGACGTTCATCGACTTCCATTACGACCTCTACGAAGGCAACGAATATGATGTGCCTAATCTTTTCAGCGACGACATGAATACTCTGAGCAAGGACAAGAACGCAGCGTTCGAGTTCTGCGAAGCTGAGTATTATCTTGCCTATAAGGACGGCAAGTTGGCAGGTCGCGTCGCTGCCATTATCAATCATAAGGCAAACAATAAATGGGGCAGGAAGTCGGTCCGTTTCGGCTGGATTGATTTCATTGACGACCGCGAGGTTTCCAAGGCTCTTCTCAATGCTGTAGAAAAATATGGTAAGGAGAAGGGAATGGAAGATATTGTAGGTCCGCTGGGTTTTACCGATATGGATCCAGAAGGCATGCTTACCTGGGGCTTTGACCAGCTCGGCACAATGCCTACCATTTATAATTATTCATATTATCCGGAGCACATTGAGGCCCTGGAGGGTTTTACCATTGATAATAAGTATGTAGAGTATAAACTGATGGTGCCAGATACCATCCCGGAGAAATATTCCAAGATAGCGGCGATGATAGAGAAAAGATACAATCTCCATGTCCGCAAACTTACCCGTAAGGATATTTATGAGGGCGGATTCGGACAGAAGATTTTCGACCTCATCAATGATACATACAAGCATCTCTATGGTTATTCCGAACTTTCACAGAAGCAGATAGACCAGTACATCAAGATGTATCTGTCTTTGCTCGACCTGAACTTTGTAACAGCCATAGAAGACTGGACTACCGAGGATCATAAGATGATAGGTATCGGCATTACGATGCCTTCCCTTTCCAGAGCCCTGCAGAAGTGCCATAGGGGCAGGCTGTTTCCTTTTGGCTGGTGGCATCTGTTGCGTGCCATCAAGTTCCATAAGACCAAGATTGTCGACCTCCTGCTCATCGGTATCCACCCGGAATACCGTGCAAAGGGTGCCAATGCGCTGCTCTTTGCCGACCTGATTCCTATCTATCAGAAGTATGGAATCGAGTGGGGAGAAACACAGGTGGAAATGGAAGATAATGCTGCCGTGCAGGGACAATGGGGCGCCTTGGCTCCAATCCTTCACAAGCGCCGCAACTGCTATATTAAGAATATCAAGTAAATAGCAATTGTTGTATTTGGAATTGTCTGATAAACAGAATATTGCAATATCATTTGCTATATTATAAGAAAATAAATAAGAATTACTAAGGAGGAAATCATGTCTGAAGATAAAAACTTAGGTAACAGCGAATTGAATGCCGCTGATGAGCTTGCCAATGCCCCTCAGGAGCAGCAGCCGGTAGAATATACCGACGACAACATCCGACACTTGAGCGATATGGAGCATGTGCGTACCCGTCCGGGTATGTACATCGGTCGTCTAGGTGACGGTAATCTGCCGGAAGACGGAATCTACGTGCTCCTCAAGGAGGTGGTAGATAACTCTATCGACGAGTTCAAGATGGGCGCTGGAGCCAGATTGGAGATTGATATCGAAGACAATCTGCGTGTCAGCGTGCGCGACTATGGCCGTGGTATTCCTCAGGGAAAGCTCGTAGAGGCAGTAAGCGTGCTGAACACCGGAGGTAAGTATGACAGCAAGGCGTTCAAGAAGAGTGTCGGACTGAACGGTGTGGGTGTGAAGGCGGTGAATGCCCTCAGCTCTCACTTCGAGGTAAAGTCATTCCGTGACGGCAAGGTGCGCCATCTGAAGTTTGAGAAAGGTATCCTGCAGAGCGACAAGACCGAAGATACGGAGGACGAGAATGGTACCTTCATCTTCTTCGAACCGGATAATACCCTGTTCAAGAACTATTCTTTCCACGATGATTTCGTGGAGACGATGCTCCGCAACTATACTTATCTGAACACCGGTCTTACCATCATGCACAATGGTCGCCGCATCCTCAGCCGTCATGGTTTGAAGGATCTCCTGACCGATAATATGACCAACGAGGGTCTCTATGAGATTGTCCACATGAAGGGCGAAGATATCGAGATTGCCTTTACCCATACCAATCAGTATGGCGAGGAGTACTATTCCTTCGTGAATGGTCAGCACACCACCCAGGGCGGTACTCATCAGAGTGCCTTCAAGGAGCATATCGCCAGAACCATCAAGGAGTTCTACGGCAAGTATGAGTATGGCGACATCCGAAACGGACTGGTGGCTGCCATTGCACTGAACGTAGAGGAGCCGGTGTTCGAGAGTCAGACGAAGATCAAGCTCGGAAGTACCACAATGTCTCCGAACGGAGGCGAAACCATCAATAAGTATGTGGGCGATTTCCTGAAGAAGGAAGTAGATAACTATCTCCATATCCACAAGGATGTGGCTGAGATTCTGGAGAATAAGATCAAGGAGAGCGAGCGTGAGCGCAAGGCGATGGCTGGCGTAACCAAACTGGCGCGTGAGCGTGCCAAGAAGGCGAACCTTCACAACCGCAAGCTGCGCGATTGCCGCATCCACTTCAGTGACGCCAAGAACGAGCAGAAGGAGGCAAGTTCCATCTTCATCACCGAGGGTGATTCTGCCAGCGGAAGCATCACCAAGAGTCGTGACGTGAACACCCAGGCGGTATTCTCGCTGCGAGGAAAGCCATTAAACTGCTATGGCCTGACCAAGAAGGTGGTTTACGAGAACGAGGAGTTCAACCTGCTGCAGGCTGCCCTGGATATAGAAGACGGATTGGACGGATTGAGATATAATAAGGTGATTGTGGCTACCGATGCCGATGTTGACGGAATGCACATCCGCCTGCTCATCATCACCTTCTTCCTGCAGTTCTTCCCAGATCTCATCAAGAAGGGACATGTTTACGTGCTTCAGACTCCATTGTTCCGAGTGCGCAACAAGCGAACCAAAATCAAGAACAAGCAGGCTGTAGCGGATGCTGATGCCAAGCTGGGACCTAAGGAGAAGAAGGGCGACTTCATTACGCATTACTGCTACAGCGATGAGGAGCGCCAGCAGGCCATCAAGGCGCTGGGTCCTGACCCGGAAATCACCCGATTCAAGGGATTGGGAGAGATTTCGCCAGAAGAGTTTGCCCATTTCATCGGTCCGGATATGCGATTGGAGCAGGTAACGCTGCACAAGACCGACCAGGTGCAGAAGCTCCTGGAGTATTACATGGGTAAGAATACGATGGAACGTCAGAACTTCATCATCGACAACCTGGTGATTGAAGAGGATATTCCGGAGGAAGACTCAGCACTACTGGATTAGGTGAAGTGAAGAGTGAAGAACGAAGAGTGAAGAATTCAAGTGCTTTCGAGGGGTAACCATTGAAAAAAGCGCTGTTAACTGTTAACCTGTTAACTCTTGAAGGATTTCTCTCTTTCATAAGCTTTAAGTTTTTAGGAAATGAAGAAGATAATTTTATTTGCGCTCCTGGCGTTCCTGGCAGTAACTTCTGCCAGTGCCCAGCTGCGCATCAAGATGGGCAAGAACAGCCCGATAGAGAAGTTGGGTAGGGCGGAAATCGCCATTACCAACCTCTATGTGGATAGTGTGGATGAGAACAAGCTCGTAGAGGACGCCATCCGAGGTATGCTCGAGAAGCTGGACCCTCATTCTTCTTACGCCACGGCCAAGGAAACCAAGGCAATGAACGAGCCGTTGAATGGAAGCTTTGATGGCATTGGCGTGCAGTTTAACATGGTAGACGATACTTTGCTCGTCATCCAGCCCGTAGTGAATGGTCCTTCCGAGAAGGTTGGAATCATTGCTGGCGACCGTATCGTTGCGGTGAATGATACAGCCATTTCGGGCGTGAAGATGAGCAAGGAGGAAATCATGAAACGCCTTCGCGGTCCTAAGGGAACAACGGTGAATCTTACTATCGTGCGCCGGGGCATCAAGGATAAGCTCACCTTCAAGGTGAAACGTGACAAGATTCCTGTAACCACGATGGATGCGGCTTATATGATTCGCCCGGGCATCGGATACATCCGTCTGGGAAGCTTCGGCCTTACCAGTCATAAGGAAGTGACGATAGCGATGGATTCGCTGAAAAAGAAGGGAATGAAAGACCTTATCTTCGACCTCGAGGATAATGGTGGCGGTTACTTGCAGGCTGCGGCTCAGATAGCCAATGAATTCCTTCAGAAGGGCGATCTCATCGTTTATACCAGCGGTCGTGCAGCTCCCCGTCAGGAGTATAAGGCGCAGGCTAACGGCAGATGGCGCAAGGGCAAGGTGGTAGTGCTTACCAACGAGTTTACCGCTTCTGCCGCAGAGATTGTTTCCGGAGCCATCCAGGATCAGGACCGTGGCGTGGTGGTAGGTCGCAGAACCTTCGGCAAGGGATTGGTGCAGCGCCCGCTTACCTTCGATGATGGCAGCGAGATTCGTCTCACCATCGCCCATTATTATACGCCTAGCGGCAGATGCATCCAGAAGCCTTATAAGAAGGGCGACAGACAGGATTATGCGATGGATCTCGACAACCGTTACAAGCATGGCGAGTTTACCAATCAGGACAGCATCCATCTTTCAGATAGCTTGAAGTATTATACTTTGCGCAAGCATCGTGTGGTTTATGGTGGCGGCGGAATCATGCCTGATTATTTCGTTCCGCTGGATACTACCAAGTACACCAAGATGCACCGTCAGCTGGCAGCCAAGAGCATTGTCATCAACCACAGTCTGAAGTTTATCGATGCTCACCGCAAGGAGCTGAAGAGCCAGTATAAGGACTTCAACAAGTTCCTGGCAACTTACGAGGTTCCTTCTTCGCTCATTGAAGGCATTATTGCAGAGGGCAAGAAGGAGAAGATAGAGCCTAAGGATGAGGCTGAATTGGCTCAGACGAAGAAATACCTGGCTGTGCAGCTGAAAGCCCTTGTAGCGCGAGATATCTGGGATATGAGCCAATACTTCCAGGTTTGGAACGAGACCAATGAGATAGTTCAGCGAGCCGTGCAGCTGCTGACTACGGGGAAGTAGATTAAGTGAAGAGTGAAGAACGAAGAGTGAAGAAACAACGTTCGGCGTCCGAAGGGAAAGCCAATTCAAGTGCTTTGCTCATGTAACTATAGAAAAAACGGCTGTTAACTGTTAACCTGTTAACCCGTAACCCGTGAGGTAATGATATAATAAAAGGTCGTGAGGTTTCTGATAGAACTTCACGACCTTTTATTGTGCATTTATCTTTTTCCGAAATCATTTACTTCTTCTCATGCATGCGATCCCATTTCAGATAGATTCCGGCAAGGATGGTGCCCGAAATACTGTGCCAGGCACAGCTGATGGCGCAAGGTAATACGGCAAGAGGCTGGGCAGCGAAGAAATTGCCCGCAAGTACCGTAGCAAGACCGGCATTCTGCATTCCCACCTCAATACTGATGGTACGCTTCTTGGCGGTATTGAATCCGGCAAGTTTTCCGGCGAGCCAACCGAGACAGTAACCCAGCGTGTTGTGGCAGAAAACCACTGCAAAAGTCCAGAGGAAAAGTGATAAGCCACGAGCCACCAAGTCATCGTGAACCGTAGAAATCACACCTCCTACGATGATTGCCAGACACGTAACGCTGATGCCTGGCATCAGACTCTGAATGGTAGGGAAGCAATCCTTCTTGCCATAGATATAATTCAAAGCGCAGCCGATGGCCACAGGGATAATCGTAACTATCAGAATGTTGATGAACATTCCCACAGCATCTACATGGATAATCTCGCCTGCCGTAATCTTCATCAGCAGCGGAGTCATCACTGGTGCAAGAATGGTAGAGGCGCAGGTCATTCCAACGGAGAATGCCACATCGCCATGGCAGAGATAACTCATGATGTTGCTCGAAACGCCGCCCGGACAGCAACCTACCAGCAGGATTCCGAGTGCCAGGGCTGGGTCAAGATGCCACACATGAACCAGGGTATAAGCCACACCCGGCATGATGATGAATTGGGCACAGGCTCCGATGAAGACATCCAGCGGGCGCTGAGCCAGAATCTTGAAGTCGTTGGTGGTCAAGGTCAAGCCCATGGTGAGCATGATGATGCCGAGAATGACGGTTTGAGTAGTTCCGCGCACCCAGTCGAAGGTATGTGGGAAGAAAAATGTGAATACTGCAACGCCTATCACGAAGATAGAAGTGTAATTGGCCAGCAGCTTGCTGAGCCCTTGAAATAACTTAAGCATAATTCTATTTCTTTTAAAATCCTGATATTTCTCTCTTATTATATAATCTCTCTTACTATCCTCCTTCTTTCCTCTCTTTCAATATTGGGTGCAAAAGTACGTCTTTTCTACTGAATAAACAAATTATTTAATAATTAAATATCAAATTATAACATTTTTCTTGGTTTGAGCTTACAAATCTGCACGAATCATCTTGGATTGTGCAATATCTGAGACAAAATAATTCGGCTTTTCTTCTTTAATTCCGCAACAAATGTGTAACTTTGCACCCATATTATCGATAATAGTCATAGAATGAACGAAGATTTTGATATAAGACAAGAGACGGTTTCTCCTGCCGAAAAGGAATTCGAGAAGGCGCTGCGCCCACTGAAGTTCTCCGACTTCAGCGGACAGAATGGCGTGGTGGATAATCTCGAAGTCTTTGTTGAGGCAGCCAAGTATCGTGGCGAACCGCTCGACCATACCCTCTTGCACGGTCCTCCCGGATTGGGTAAGACTACGCTGAGCAACATCATCGCCAACGAACTGGGCGTAGGATTCAAGATTACATCAGGCCCAGTGCTCGATAAGCCGGGCGACCTGGCAGGTATCCTCACCTCGCTGGAGCCTAACGATGTGCTCTTCATCGATGAAATCCACCGCCTTTCGCCAGTGGTAGAGGAGTATCTCTATTCGGCGATGGAGGATTACCGCATTGACATCATGATAGACAAGGGTCCTTCGGCACGAAGCATCCAGATAGATCTGAATCCGTTTACGCTCGTAGGAGCCACCACCCGCAGCGGACTTCTCACGGCTCCGCTCCGTGCCCGTTTCGGAATCAATCTGCATCTGGAATACTACGACCCTGAGACGCTTCAGAAGATTATCAAGCGAAGTGCCATGCTCCTGAAGGTGCCGATAGAGGATGAGGCGGCAGTGGAAATCTCCCGCCGTTCGCGCGGAACTCCTCGTATCGCCAACTCGCTGCTCAGAAGAGTCAGGGATTTCGCTCAGGTGAAGGGCAACGGAACCATTACCTACGAGATTGCCCAGATGGCGCTCAAGGCGCTGAATATCGACCAGTATGGCTTGGACGAGATTGACAACAAGATTCTCACCACCATTATCGACAAGTTCCGTGGAGGTCCGGTGGGCGTAAGCACCATCGCCACGGCTATCGGTGAAGATGGCGGCACCGTAGAGGAGGTTTACGAGCCATTCCTCATCATGGAAGGCTTCATCAAGCGTACGCCACGAGGCAGAATGGCCACCAAGCTTGCCTATGAGCATCTGGGCAGGAATCCGTATGGAAGCAACATCATGCAGGGTGACCTGTTTGAATAATGAGTAGTTATTAGTGATTAATGATTAGAGATTGATGAGAATAGGGATATTTACGGGTACATTCGACCCATTTACGATAGGACATCAGAACATCGCCGAGCGTGCCTTGCCCATGTTCGACAAGCTCGTGATTGCAGTGGCGATGAGCAAATTGAAGCACGCCAGCGAGGAAATCTCAAAGCGTGTGGAGGATATCAAGGCCGTTTTTCCGAAGGAATGTTCGGAATTGGTGGATGCGAAAGATGCATCCAAGGGTTATCGCCTGGAGGTGGTTGCCTACGATGACCTCACCATCGACCTGGCGCATCGCCTGGGAGCCAGGTTCCTGGTTCGCGGTGTCCGTTCTGCCAAGGATTTCGAGTACGAGCGAGAGCAGGCTGACATCAACAGGCAGTTGGGCGGCGTAGAAACCATCCTGCTGTTTTCCGACCCAAGATACAGCAGCATCAGCTCAACGCTGGTTAGGGAATTGAGATTCTTCGGAAGAGAAGTAGATGAATTCCTGCCGAAGGCGAAATAATGAATAATGTAGAATTAATAATGAATAATTAATAAGGGGCTCTTGGCGAGCCTGATTATTAATTGTAAATTATAAATTTTAAATTGAATTGCGTATGATAACATACAATGTAGATGGCGTGAAAATGCCAAAGATCAAGAAGCGTGACACCAGTGCCTGGATTCGCAAGGTGGCTGCCTCTCATGGCCGCAAGGTGGGAGAGATAGGCTATATGTTTGTAGATGACGAGAAGATTCTCGAAGTGAACAACGAGTATCTGGGTCATGATTACTATACCGATGTCATCACCTTCGATTATGATGAGGATGATGTGATTAACGGCGACATCGTGATTTCGCTCGATACCGTCCGCACCAATGCCGAGCAGTTTGGCAAGACCTACGATGATGAGCTTCACCGTGTCATCATCCATGGCATCCTGCACCTCTGCGGAATCAATGACAAAGGCCCGGGAGAGCGCGAAATCATGGAGGAGAACGAGAATAAGGCGCTCGCCCTGCTCGAAGGTGCTTCGATATTGAAGAAGTAAAGCCCTTCTCTATCATTTGAGGAAGCTAGGTTTCTTCAATTTCAGGTAGATGTATAGAAAAAACAACTGTTAACTGTTAACCTGTTAACTTTGTTATAGGTTGGCAGTTGACATAATGATAGGAGATAAGATTATGGCAACAGCAATCAAAGCAATACCAACATTGCATGGTAAAGAAGCAAAAGAGTTTTTGCGCCATGCAGAAGAGGCCGAGCGTAACTTTAAGGGATTCAAAAATATCGAAGAACATCCCTTTTGTGTAATGGCTCGCAGCATTTTGGAAAAGGCAGGTATGAGATAAGAAAGGAGGCATTTATGTTTCTGAGTTCACAATGCTTTTTTAGTGAATTGACAGATGACTTATTATCCACCTGTCAACCATTCTCGTGTGGCAATGAAGATCTGGATGATTTCTTCACGAATGATGCCACACGCTATGCTTATTATTTGATGGGGAAATCATATTGTTTTCGAAAGAATGATGACCCCACCAAAATCGTTTGTGCCTTTACGGTTTCTAATGATAGCATTCGTATTTATGATTTGCCAAGAAGCCGTAAGGATTATATGAAAAGTCTTACGCATCATGAAAAGCCTCTGCGTAGATACCCTGGTATTCTTATCGGTCGTTTGGGCGTAAACAAGGATTTTTGTGGAAAGGGAATAGGCAGTGAAGTCATTGATTTCATCAAGGGTTGGTTTATGTCTCATGACAATAAGTCTGGCTGTCGCTTTGTGATAGTAGATGCAATCAATGCTCCCGAAGTAATCTCTTTCTATCAAAAAAACGGTTTTCAACCTCTGTTTACCTCTGAAGAGCAGGAGTTCTTGTATACAGGAGGAAAGAAGGGGCAGCCAATCAAAATGGCAACCAGATTGATGTACTTTGACTTGCTGTGGATGAGACAATAGTAATTTGATAATTATTTTTGATTATGTTTAGATTTAAAGTTATACTTCTTTTATCATTAATTTTAAGTGTTTGCCCAATTATGAGTCATGCGCAATTAAAAAAGTCTGGTTCAATAGAGAGGGTAAAGGGGTTTACAAATGGTTCCGTCAGTTTGATGAAGTCTACAACAGAGAAAGGGGATGTGTATTCTCTAACGTTACGTAATAATTCAAAATTTCATGATGATGTGAATTTGTTGTTGGGAGATAAGGAAACTGCTGTAAAAAATCTAAAAGACTTTTCTGAAACTTTAAAAACAGCAAGGTCTGGTGAACATTTTGATTTCGAAGTGATGGGACTGACATATACTTTCTTTTATGGTAGCACATTAGGGCAAAAATGTTTTAAAATATGGGCACCTAATAGTGTAAGTTCTGATTATGGTAGGTTGTTTAAGGCAACAATAGATGATATTATCAAATATTTTTCAAATAATGGGGAATAAAGAGTGGATTGCTTTTGCAAATGAGAAAAAATGTAATCACGCAAAGAGCTTGATAAAGAGTGGATTTATTAGTTGGGTAAATACAGCTAATTTTGAAGTAGGAGATATAGTATATTTGTTTATGTCAAATACTAGAAACGTTAGATTTAAAACTCAAGTTGTTGCCGATAACTGTAAGCGTGAGGATTCTGAATATTGGCTTGAGCAAGCTCCTACGGATATTACTTTTAGATTAAAGTTGGTTGCAGAATATTCTGGAGACCAATTGAATGAAAGTGTTTTGATTAAGCATGGTTTTAAGGGTGGTAGATCACTTCAAACTCCAAGCTATAAGAATGAAAATTTGATGGATTATATAAAGTCAATCTTTTAAAAGTAAAAGGGAGAAACTAACAGGTGTCTGTTGGATTCTCCCTTTTTGTTTCTTATTCTATCGCCTTGATTCTCTCCCTACATTCTTTCAGAATCCCAGTTAGTTCTTCCACGGTCGTGGCTCTCAGCATGGCGATTCTCGTCTGCCGGAAATCAGGAATGCCCTTGAAGATAGGGGAGGCGGCAAGGTGGCGACGGGTGTGGAGAATGCCTCTGTACTCGTCGATGCGCTCCACGTTGATGCGAAGCTGCTCCTCCAGGAGGTCAATCTTCTCATCCACGGTTAATGGGGCTGCACCCGTATTGTCTAGATAATCACGGATTTCCTTGAAAATCCATGGCCTTCCGAAGGTGGCGCGGCCAATCATCACTGCATCTACGCCGTAGCGATCAAAGGCAAGTTTGGCTTCCACCGGGGTGGTAATATCGCCGTTGCCGATGATGGGAATATGGATGCGGGGATTGTTCTTCACCTCTCCGATGAGGCTCCAGTCGGCTTCTCCGGTGTACATCTGGCTACGGGTTCTGCCGTGGATGGTGAGCGCCTGGATTCCGCAATCCTGTAGCTGCTCGGCAAGGTCGGTGATGATGAGGTTTTCGCAATCCCAACCCAGTCGGGTCTTCACGGTTACGGGCACGTTTACCGCCTTCACCACTTCTCTTGTAATATCCAGCATCAGCGGAATATTGCGGAGCATTCCGGCTCCCGCACCCTTTCCGGCAACCTTCTTCACCGGGCAGCCGAAGTTAATATCAATCACATCCGGCTTCGCCTGTTCTACGATTTTTGCAGCTTCCACCATATCCTCGGTGGTTCTGCCGTAAATCTGAATGCCTACAGGTCGCTCCTCATCGCTTATCGTAAGCTTGCTGACAGTACTCTTGATGCTTCTCACCAAGGCTTCTGCCGATACGAACTCTGTATAAACCATGGCTGCTCCAAATCGCTTGCAGAGCATGCGAAAGCCAATATCCGTTACGTCTTCCATCGGAGCGAGGAAGAGGGGCTGAGGCCCAAATTCTATATTACCTATTTTCATCGTTTTATGAGGAGTTAAAGGAGTTAAGGAGTTAAAGGAGTTAAGACAAATGCTTCGAAAATGATAATCCTTGATATTCCTTCTCCAAAATTTCGGCTGCAAAGTTACACTTTTTTTATGAGAAATTGCCATGATATACAAAAAAACATGAGTATCTCATAACTGTTGTCTTAACTCCTTAACTCCCTTTAACTCCTTAACTCCTCCTTTGATTCACTTTAAAAGATGATACATTCCTCCTGCCAGGGTGCGGATGATTCCCTTCATTTCCATCTGGAAGAGGAGGGAGGTGAGGCGGGAGATGTCGATATTCGACTTCACGCTGATGATGTTGATCTGCAGGTCGTTGGTCCTGGAGAGGATTTGGACGATGAGCTCCTCCTCGGGCGATAGTTCCGGGAAGAGGCAGCGCTCGATGCCCTGCTGCTTGGCTCTCATCAGGGTTGCGTCATCTTGCCAGCGCATGTCCTTCACAAAGTCCTCGGCGCTGGTGATGAGGGTGGCGCCGTTGTCCCTTATCAGGTTGTTGCAGCCTTCGCTGTAGTGGTCGCCTATTCTGCCTGGGAAGGCGAAGACGTCACGGCCGTAGGATTGCGAAATGCCGCAGGTGATGAGACCGCCGCCATGAGAAGCGCTCTCTATCAGGATGCAGGCATCCGACATTCCCGCCACGATGCGGTTGCGGCGCACGAAGTTAATCTTATCGGCGTTTGTCTGGGTAAGGAATTCGGTGAGCAATCCGCCTTGCTCTATCATTCTCACTGCCGTATCCCTGTGTTGGCGGGGATAGAGGTCATCGAGGCCATGAGCCAGTACGCCCACGGTTTCGTAGCCGCAGGCGAGCGCCTGTCGGTGTGCCATGATGTCTACGCCATAGGCCAGGCCGCTCACGATGAGCACACGAGGGGAGAGCTGCTTCAGGTCGGAGATGAAGCGGCGGATGAGGTCTTCGCCGTATGGGGTGCAGTGGCGAGTCCCGATGATGTTGATGACCCGCTGCTGATTGAGGTTGGCGTTGCCTTTATAGAAGAGCATCAGAGGGGCGTCGTCACAATCCTTGAGTCGCTGGGGATAGCGGTGGTCGTTCATCGTTATCGGCTCTATGCCGTATCGGATGTCGTATTCCAGTTCTACTTCTGCGCGTTTGCGCGCCTCGTCGCAGTTCTTGAGGGCGTTCACGAGCTTATCCGAGGCATCTGGGAGAAGGCTTCGGATGTCGTTTCTATGCTCCATGATGAGCGTGGCGGAGCCTGTTCTTCTGTATAGCTCCAGCATCCCTGCAAGGCTGAAGTAGTTGAGCCTTGTCAGGAGGATGGTGTTTAATATTTCCTGTTGGTCAGCCATAAGCTTTATCTTTTTATGGGGTTATAGATGGGAGGAAGGATGGAGAAGCAGGAGGGAGCACGGGGGACCGAGCGATGGAATCGCTCGGAACGGGAGCGCGAGGGGGCTACGCTTGCTCCTTTATTTCTGCACCACAGTTCCGAGCGATTTCATCGCTCGGTCCTTCCCTGGTCTTTCCTCGGTCCTTCCCTGGTCTTTCCTCGGTCCTTCCCTGGTCCTTCCTCGGTCCTTCCCTGGTCTTTCCTCGGTCCTTCCTTTTCTTTTCTTTTTCTTCCCCTTTACCTCTTCAGGTATTCGTAGCCGATGCGGCAGCGGAGGCATTCCTTCTTGTCGCAGTATTCCTTCTTCAGCTGGATGAGGGCCTGGCTGTCGCCGGCGTTTTCCACCACCAGGCCGCATTGCTGCCACATCCTTACTATGTGGTTGTTCTCGGCCTTCAGCTCCTCCAGGAAGTCGAAGGCACGGTCGCAGTATTTCTCTTCTCCGCGGTGCCTGCCGTAGGCGAAGAGGATGGGGACTACCGTGTTGATGATGAGCAGATTGAGCGAGAAAGGGGAGATGTGTTTCTCGTTCTTTACGCTCGTGCTGCCAAAGGTGTAATGGGTTTCCCAATACTCCGTGACGCTGGTAGAAAGCACCTTCTTCGCCTCTTTCACCGTGGTGGCCTCCAGCAGCTGGCTGAGGCTGGCACGGCGGTTGTAATAAAGATTGGCAAGCTGCGAGATGCGGATATGAGGGAAGTTCTGAGGGCGAAGTCTCAGGAATCGCCACAGCTTGTAATCCATCGGCTGCATCGAGAACTTATGCGAGAGATAGAGATATTCATTCCTCAATCTTGCGAAATAGCCGTCGTTCAGGGCGTCTTTCTGATAGTGTTCGGGGATGGTGTTGAGCTCCAGCAGTCCCGCCTGCCCCATGAAGATGGCTTCTATCTGGAAGAGGTCGTCCCGGTGATGGTCCACGGATCTGAGCGGCAGGTTCAGCGCCCACTGCTCGAAGGCTTCGCCATTGATTCCGAAGCCGAAATTGCGCGCCAGGGTCACGAAATAGGCGTTTTCCCAATCACCGTTGCATTGTCGGACGCGCTCTTCTATCGCCTCTGTTTTCTGCGAGAGCCGTTCGGTTTGCAGGGCGCTCATCCACGAGTGGATGGTGAGCCTGGTGAGCGATGGAATGATTTGATAGCAAGGAGGATATTGGTCGATGGTTAAGAGTTCCTGATAGTGTTTCAGTACGTGTTCGGGGATGTTGAGCTGCATCTGCACAAGGGGTTCGCCCTTCGAGTTTTTGGCGTCGAGGTCGATGATGCCGCAGACGTGCAGTATCACATTGTCGTATCTTTCGTCCTTGTCGTGAGCATGAAGATACCAGTCGCTCGCCTTGTCGTGAATCTCCACGTTGCCCACCCATAGGGTTCCGTTGATTTTCAGCTTGGCGTTGAAGAAGTCGGGCCCTGCATTGCGGTTGTGGAGTCCGGGGTCGATAACTTCCACCTGCCGCTGGTCGGTGGTGGTAAGAGGGGAGAGTGGGAAGAGTTTGTGCTTCCACACGTAGTGAAGTAGTTGCTCCATATTGTTTCGGCTTTTATGGTTTATAGGATTGCCTCTTTCGGAACGCAAGTTCTTTTGCTTGACCTTGATGGATGCAAGTTCTTCGCTCGTGTGCGGAAGGGGAGTATTGAAAAATCAGCTGTTAACTGTTAACCTGTTAACCCTGAGGAGAGAGGTATTTCTCGAATGCCTTGTCGTAGTCCTCGCTGTTGCCCAGTTTGCCGTTGATGAGGCAGACGAGTTCTACGGTTGCCTTGAGGCAGAGTTTCTCGTCCTTGGCACGGAAGATGTCCTGATGGAAGACATATCTCACGCCCTGCTTCTCCAGCCACAGACGCGAGAGGAATTCATCATCGCATTGCAGCGGAATCTTGTACTGCAGGTTCATTCTCGCTACCACAGCATCCACGCCCTTGTTGTGCATTTCGGCAAAGCTGAGGCCGCATTCCTTCAGGAAGAGATGGCGGGTATGCTCCATGTAGTGCAGATAGTTGGCGTTGTTCACAATGCCCTCAATATCGCACTCGTAATCCCTCACTTCCATCTTTGTCTCGAATATGTATTTGCTCATCATTTTCTCTTTTTTAGTTACTAAATGAGGCTAAAAGCCTTAAATCACTGCAAAAATAACCAAAATTTTCTATTTATTATTATAATAACAAGGATTTTTCAAGGTTTTTCAAAGAAAAAATTGTATTTTTGCCGAAACGTTTGGTTTGAGGAGGCAAAGAATGACGATGCAAAAACGCAATGGCAAGCTTTCTCCTTCTCCCTGCCATACGGAAATATCAGTTAGAGTAAAACAAATAAAATTTAGATAAAGATGAAAATTGCTTTGATCGGCTACGGAAAGATGGGACACATGATCGAGGAGATCGCCCTGCAGCGTGGCCACGAAATCGTATGTAAGATTGACGTGAATAACCCTGAGGATATCGACAGTCCGGAGTTCTGCTCTGCCGATGTTGCCATCGAGTTTACCAACCCTACTGCCGCTTACGGCAACTATCTGAAGGCTTTCTCCCACAACGTGAAGGTGGTTTCTGGTTCTACAGGTTGGATGAAAGACCATAAGGAAGACGTGGAGAAACTCTGCGCCGACGGTAAGCAGACCCTTTTCTGGGCGTCTAACTTCAGCATCGGAGTAGCCATCTTCTCTGCCGTAAACCGCTATCTGGCTAAGATCATGAACGGTTTCCCACAGTACTCTGTCTGCATGCAGGAAACCCACCACGTGCACAAGCTCGATGCGCCATCAGGCACAGCCATCACGCTTGCCGAGGAAATCATCGACAACATCGACAGAAAGAAAGATTGGAAGCGTGGCGTTACTTATTGGACAGAGGATGGTCATCACGATGAGGGCGATGCAAACATCACCGATGAGGATTTGGTCATCAACTGCGTACGCGATGGCGAGGTTCCTGGAATCCACGCCGTGATGTATGATTCAGATGCTGATATGATTACCATCGAGCACAGTGCCCACTCACGCAAGGGATTTGCTCTCGGAGCTGTTCTCGCTGCTGAGTTCACAGCCAACCATTCCGGTTTGCTCACAACCTCAGATTTGTTTAAGTTCTAATAAATCTAATAAATATGATTGACAAGCAGAAACAAAAACTCAATATGAAGGTGCAGTGGGCGAAGTTCGCAGTAGTTCTCGCCCTCTATCTTCTCTTTCTGGTTTGGGTAGAGAGCTGGCTGGGACTCATCGTGGTTCCGTTCATCTTCGACGTTTACATCACCAAGAAGATTCACTGGCAGTGGTGGAAGGATGAAGAAGGCCCTGTGCGCTTCATCATGAGCTGGGTTGATGCGCTCGTGTTCGCGCTCGTAGCGGTTTATTTTATCAACCTCTTCTTCTTCCAGAACTACGTCATTCCGTCCTCCTCTCTCGAAAAGAGTCTCCTCACGGGCGATTATCTCTTCGTGAGCAAGGTAAGCTACGGACCTCGCATCCCTCAGACTCCGCTCACCATGCCTTTAACCCAGCACACTATGCCGCTGGTCAACGTGAAGAGCTACATTGAGTGGCCTCACTGGGATTACCGCCGCGTGAAGGGATTGGGCAACGTGAAGCTCAACGACATCGTGGTGTTCAACTATCCTGCCGGCGACACCCTCTGCAACGAGGAGCGCTATCAGGCGAACGATTACTATCAGATGGTTTACTCCATCGGCGACCAGATACTGGAGCAGAACGGCCAGCAGCAGGATGTCCGCGTGCTGAACCCATTGCAGCAGCGCCACTACTTCGAGAAAGTGTATGCTGCCGGTAGAAACTACATCCTGAACATGCCGGGCGAATATGGCGACATCATCAGCCGTCCTACCGACCGCCGCGAGAACTACGTGAAGCGCTGCGTTGGTTTGCCGGGACAGACCCTGCAGATCAAGAACCGCATCGTTTATCTTGACGGCAAGGCAAACAAGGAGCCTGATAATGTGCAATATACCTACAAGATGAAGCTCAAGGGCGAGTTCCCTATCGACCTTGCCGATGAGCTGGGAATCACCAACGAAGACCTGCTGATGTATAATCAGAGCGGTGTGATTCCACTCACCAAGAAGGCTTATCTCGCCCTGAAGGCGGACAAGAACCTCGTGGAGAGCATCTCCATCAACACCGATGCAAGATACGGCGACCTGTATCCGCTCAACGCCTACACCGGCTGGACATGCGATAATTACGGTCCTGTATGGATTCCGAAGAAGGGCAAGAGCATCGCTCTGACGCTGAAGAACCTGCCTGTTTACGAGCGTTGCATCAAGGTTTACGAGGGCAACGACCTGAAGGTAGACAGCCAGGGCAACATCTTCATCAACGGCAAGTTGGCGAAGAGCTACACCTTCAAGCTCGACTATTACTGGATGATGGGTGACAACCGCCACAACTCAGCCGACAGCCGCTACTGGGGCTTCGTTCCTGAGGACCACATCGTGGGCAAGCCTATCTTCATCTGGTGGAGCCACAGTCCTGATCATCCAGGCTTCTCAGGCATCCGCTGGAACCGCCTGTTCAACTTCGTAGATAACATCAAGTAAGCAAAGATAGATTTGAAAATCGCAGTTAAATTCCTAATAGCTTTAGGTTTGTCGTTGCTCCTGGTATGGGCGGTGCGAACCTTTGCTTTCACTGTCTTCACGGTGCCCGCCGGAGGTCTTCCTCCGCAGCTGAAAGCAGGCACTCGGGTGATAGTGGATAGGATTGACTGCGATTTTTTCAATCGCGGCGATGTGGTTGTCTTCACCGATTCCGTGTTTGCTCCAGTTAAGAAACAAGCCAAGGTCAAAGGTCAGAGACAGGTTGGAAATCAAGTTCAGCCTAACCCCCGGAAATTCGTCTCAGAGGCTTATTTCATCGGTAGGATAGAGAAGCTGCCGGGCGATACGATTTGCATCGATACGGTGAAGTATATCATTCCTACGGTGTGCTGTAAGCGCTGTGGCTGCAAGGATTGCCGCTTCTATCTCCTGAAGACCCCAACCGGGCAGCAGGTGGTGCATAAGCATCAGATGATAGGCAAGGCTTACAAGCTGTTCTAAACGTAAAGAGTAATCATAAAGTTCAAATCTCAAAGTTCAAAGTAAATTGAAAGCCCTTCTTTCCTCCACATATTTCGGTCCCATCCAGTGGTATCAGAAGCTGAACCGCTACGATGAATGCCTGATAGAGCGCCACGAGAGCTTTATCAAGCAAACCTATCGCAACCGTATGATCATCCCGACCACCAACGGTCCTCTCTCGCTCACCATCCCCACCAATCACGACATCTCCCTGTCGATGAAGGACATCCGCATCTCCGACCACGCCAACTGGCGCCACGTCCACTGGAATGCGCTTCTCTCCGCCTATGGCGAGAGCCCTTTCTTCGAGTATTATCAGGACGACATCCGCCCCTTCTACGAGAAGAAATACGAGTTCCTCTTCGATTTCAACATGGAGACTACCGAGAAGATGATAGAGCTCCTCGACATCCGTCCCAAGATTTCAATCACGGAGGAGTATATTTTAAGTGAAGAACGAAGAGTGAAGAGCGAAGAAAGTGAAGAACGAAGAGTGAAGAGCGAAGAAACAACGTTCGGCGGCCAAGGGGAAAGCCAATTTGATAGCATTGCTGATCATAAAGTTCAAAGTTCAAATCTCAAAGTTCAAAGTAAAGAAGTTCAGAGTATATTTGATTTCCGCGATGCTATTCGCCCTAAGAAGCCGCTTCCTGACGCAGAATTCGTTCCCAAGCGCTATTATCAGGTCTACGGGCAGAAGCACGGTTTCCAGCCGAATATGAGCATCCTGGACCTCCTCTTCAATGAAGGAAACGAGGCGATATTCTACCTATAAATCATCAAGGTAGAGTATCGCCTCGCTGCTTTCTTATAATTCAATGAGCCTGGTTCCGTAATTAGAAGTAGTAGGCAAGCTTTGCGCGCAAGCCATTGTGATCGATTCCGTATTTATATTTGCTGCCGTCCCAGCCTGCCGGCTGCTTGTAAGTGGTGGAAATGCCGCCAAGATTCACGCCAGCCGACCAGTGCTTGCTGAGCATGTATTCGCATCCCGCTTCCGCATAGACGCCAAAGCCATCTGTGGTGTTGAAATCGTCGTCTGTGCAGGCGTAGCCAAGGCTCAGCAGCAGATTCCAGATGAAGCGTTTGTTGGTCTTGTAGGCCATTTTGTAACCCGCACCGACGAAATAGTTCATGATTACATCGTTGACGTCGTTGCCGCCGTTTCTAGGGATTTTCACCTTGGTTCTGCTGCCCACGCCATTAATGGAGAAGCCGAAATAAAAAGGACGGCGGGTGCCCTTCAGTTTCCACAGATGGGCGTATTCCATGGTCACGTCGAAGCCTGTAGGCGTTCTGCCCAACTTGTCGCCGTTGGCCGTAAGAATTTCGTTGCTGAGCCATGAATATCCGCTGCTTACGCTGATGCTGTTGGCTGGCAGATAGCGCTTCTCGTTGTCTGCATCTTCTACCACAACCTTCTTCTCCTGCTCTTGCGCGCAGGCCTTCTGTGAAGGAATTCCACTCAAAAATAGCGCTAGTGAGGCGCATGCAGCCAATTTTGCTGCTGATTTTGAATTCATACGTTTAAAAATTTATTGTTAATAATTTGGCAGCAAAGGTATAAAAAAAAAAACGGAATCCCATAGAACATGCATGAAAAATATATAGAAAATGTAACGTTAAAAAAACTAATCCATAGTTTTCTGCCTCGCAACTCATGGTTTTCTGCCAGGGAAGTCATGGGTTGGCCGATGTGAAATCGTAGTATTCTGCCTTCTCTTGTCCTTATTCTAACGATAAATGATGACCGGCATTGGTCATCTATTATGACCCGTTAAAGCCCTTATATAAGCCCATTTAACCCTCATCTCCCGTTGCTCCATTCTCCCCCTCATCAACCGGGCAGAGTTAACAGGTTAACAGTTAACACCCCAAAAATGCATACTCCCCCTCCCACACATATAAAAATAAGTATATATATATATATTTAATATAATAAGGTACGCAAGGGGGAGGTAGGAAAAAACAGCTGTTAACTGTTAACCCTGTTAACCCCCTGCTGCTCCCAGATGCTCTTTTAGGAAATTTAAACAAGTATGCTTGGTGGTGTCATCAAAAAACCGTACTTTTGCGGCTGACAACAAACAATATCAAACATAAAAACGACAATGAAGAAACTGAAATTCCATATAGTAGGTCTTACCCACAACGACGTGAAGGGTCGTGAGGTAGAATACGCCAGGGAGGCAGAGGGCAGAACCATCTGCCTTGTGCCCGATGACGCCAATCCCTTTGATATGCTGGCTGTGAAAGCTTACGACAAGCAGCTTTTCATCGGCTATGTCTCAGCCCTGGAAGGCGAGGACGTAAGAGCCCTCATCATCGCCCGGAAGGGCAGAAACCTGCGCACCCGATGCCTGGGAAGCAACAGCAAGGAGGGAGCCGATGAGAAGTCGGGACTCCAGCTGATAGTGGAGGCGCGGGTAGACGTATCCGAGCAGGAGATAGAGCAGGCGCGCAGGGAAATCTATGATGACAGAATCTATGACGGCTGGCACTATTCCGGACCCATTCTGCCCATCGACAAGCTGACCCGTTTCAGCGATTGCACCATGATGCTGGAAGGCGTCATCAACGACATCATCAGCATTCAGGAGCAACTCTCACGTGATTCAGATTCCTCTCGTGATTCAGATTCCTCTCATGATTCAGATTCCTCTCGTGGTTCAGATTCCTCTCATGATTCAGATTCCGCTGAAGCCGATAAGAACCCTCTTGATGCCGATTCCCGGTCGGCGCTGGAGGCAGAGCTGCGCGACAACCTGGAAGAGGCCAGGGAGCGGCTCAGCAGCTTCATGGAAATACAGCGAAGCGATTATTCGCGCGAGATGACGCAGACGAGAAACCGCATTCTCAACAACCTCGACCTCATAGACGATGAGGAAATCCATCGCATGGGCGAGCAACTGTATACGGAGATGGGATTCATTACCAGTTCCGCTTACCGTGAGCGAGCAGCCCAGTCTTTCTTCGTAGAAGCGCCTATCGCCATCAAGAAGAAGCAGACGGGCGCCTACGACTATAAGGACCAGCTGGACGCCATAGAACAGCAGCTGCACGCCTTTCCCTATTCGCTCTATCCCACGTTCAAGGCCGACCCGGTAGATTTCCTCCGCCAGGTGTTCTATAAGCGTGTGCCCCGCAAGAAGATGCTCCAGCTGCTCTCGGGCATCGTACTGATGATTATAAACGGCAGGGTGAATGACGTGAAGCAGTGGGGAAAACACGGTGATGCAGCATCGCTGGAGGCGATGAAGGCGATGAAGGCGGTGGGTGCCAAGCCTTCGAACGAAGTGAAGAAAGAGAAATTCTTAGAACTGGTTGATTTGGTAATTCCGAAGATAGCGGTTTATAAGAAAAAAGGCTGTTCTGAAGTGCTGGTGAAAAGTCAATCCGACTGGTTCCCTGTGTTCCGCCTCTTAAACGGGTGGGGGCTATTCAATATGGGAACTCCTACAGCCTTCTGCAAACATCTGGCCCACCTGTATGAAAAACTACCTCCGGAGAATACGGAGCGTGCTCCGCTCTGCAAATGGAAGGATCTTGCGCAGGTGAAATCTACACCATTCGAATATGCGGCTCTGGAATGGTGGAAACTTGATTCAGATAAGTTGGGCTCGGTAAGCATAGAAAGATTCAATCATTATTGCGATATTGTGAATGCTTTCAAGAAGATTTTGGGCGAAACATCCTATTTGGAGAATGTGGATTTGAAGGAAATCTTGCCGAAACTGGTGGATAAGGAAGTGCCAGCCCCGGACACCAAGAATGATGACGAGATGACGGCGGGAGATGGTAGCTAGCGGGGTATATTAATACCTCGCTTATACCCCTCTTATACCCTTTGATGATTCTTTATACCTTGTTTTATACCCTCCTTATACCCCTGCTTTTTTATTTCAGAAAAAACTTGTAAACGGCTTTTTTTTTGTTTATCTTTGCATCGCTTTTCGGAAGAGAAGTGGCTGGTTTTCAATAATCCAGTCATTGTATAATCTAAATAATATTCAAATGGTAAACAACAATCTTTCTTTTGATGAATGCAAGCAGATGAGCAGCCGCCTCATCGCAATGAACCCTAATCGCAATGCAAACATGGGGCAGATTGCTACTTATCTCCTCGATTACTACACCGAGTTTACCAAGCAGTCCTGGCTCAGCACCCTCGTGGGGCAGATTCGCGACCTTACCGCCAAGCAGAATCTGATGGGCGAGGAGCAGGAGCAGACTGAGGTCTACAAGCAGCTCGACAAGCAGATTACTGCACTCAAGAAGCAGCTGCCTTTCCGTTCGCCTCACTACTTCCACTTCCTGGACGACCACCGTGCCCAGAAGTCCATCGACCCGGAGGCCTTCACCTTCCAGACTACCGTAGACATCGATAATCCGGAGGAGGTAGAAGGAGCCGTGAAGAGAGCCCTGCTCCTGAACGGAATGTTTGATGAGTCCCAGGAGAAAGTCGCCCGTGAGCAGATGTTCACCGCCGATGAAATCGAGCTTTGGAAGGGGAAAGTGCTTCACGTGGAACGCTCGGCACGCAACAAGGCCCACATCGACATCCGCATCCCTGTAGGGATGACCATCGCTGAGGCTCAGAGCGCCTTCTGCAAGCTCATCCACGCCACCGAAGACCCTAGCTGCGTTACGCCTGAGCGCATCATCTTCATCACTGATGCTGCCAGCCAGATCTATACTGCCGACGACTGGTACAAGCACCTGGATAAGGAAGCTGTGGCTGAATATCGTGAGGCTTACAGAAAGAGAGGACTGGACATCGACGGCCGTCCGATGGATATTGATTCTGCTCCAACCGTAGATTTCCAGCCTGTCGAGAGCGAGGAGGAGAAGGCGAGAAGGGCTGCCAATACCGTGCAGTATGAGCAGACCTACGATGGCGTTCCTTATGAGGAGATTACCAAGGCGCTGGTGGATTTGATGGGCGGCGCTCCTGCCCATGGCAACCGCAACAACTTCATCTATCGTGAAGCCTGCCTGCTCAGATACATCTGCAATAGCGAGGCGGCTTGGATTAAGCAGGTAATCGAAATCTTCGGCGAAGACGAGGAGAAGGCGTTCGCCTCTGTAGAGAGCGCCTGCAAGGTGGCTCAGTCCTCGGAAATGCCCCAGCTCGTGAAGCAGGCGGTGGAGCTTGCCCGCAAGAATCATCTCGCCAAGCAAGCCACCGAGAAGGCAGGAATCTACGCCGAAGTTCCGCCCCAGTTGCCTGCCAAGCTGCCTAAGCTCATCAAGCTGCTCACCAGCAAGGTAGAGGATGATTTCAAGGCACCTGTGGCGATGGCGGTCTTCCCTCCGCTGGCTGCTCATCTCAAGGGCGTCAACTTCCGCTACATCGACAATCAGGTGCATGAGGCGGCGATGATGAATCTGCTCGTAGCGCCGATGTCGTCAGGCAAATCGGCGGTAAACGGACCTATCAACAGCATCATCGAAGACCTGGTGCAGATGGATAAGGTGAACCGTCAGAAGGAGCAGGAATGGAAGGACGAGGTGAACACCATGGGCGACAACAAGAAGAAGCCGGTGCGCCCGGAAGACATCTGCATCCGCATCGTTTCGCCCGACCTTACCCGTGCAGCCTACATCCAGCGTCTGGACGATGCGCAGAAGGCTGGCGATGCCTATCTCTACTGCAAGATGGACGAGGTGGACATGCTCAGGAAGTTCAACGACCCTAGCCAGCTGATTCGTCTCTGCTGGGACAATTCAGAGGACGGTCAGGAGCGTGTGGGTACCAAGAGCGTTACTGCCCGCGTGAAGACCCGTTTCAACTGGAATGCTTCCAGTACCATCGCCGTTACCCAGAAGTTCTTCTCGGTTCGTGAGGTGGCTGATGGAGCCGTGAGCCGCCTGTCGCTTGCCACCATCTTCCGTTCAGAGTTTGCTCCTTGTCCGGTTGTGGGGGAATATGATGCGCAGTTCAAGTCGCAGCTGGCTCCTTACATCCATCAGCTGAATGCCGCCAGCGGTTTCAAGGAGTGCAGGAAGGCTCGCCAGCTTATCGAGCGCCTGGGCAGTGAGCTCATGGAGCTGGCTCAGCTGGCTTACAACAAGCCTTACGCCGAGTTTGCCAAGCGTGGTTTGGCGAATGGTTTCCGCAGGGCGATGGTGCTCTATCTGGCGAATGGCGAGAAGTGGGAGAAGGCGATAGAGGATTTCATCGTATGGAGCGTGAAGTATGATTTGTGGTGCAAGATGCGTTTCTTCGGCAATCAGATGCAGGAGGCGATAGATGCAGACAACCGTTCTATCTATCATGCATCCGGTGTGAGCAATCTTCTGCTCTTCGTTCATGATACTTTCGATAAGGCAGAGATTCAGGAAGTCTGCATGGTTCATGGCACCAAGACCAAGCTTGCCGTTCTCCTGTGCACCTGGAAGAAGCGTGGCTTCATCGTGAAGAACGAAGACGGAACCTTCTCCAAGACCGCCAAGTTCATCGGCAAGTACGGGCACTACGGAACGCCGGGAATGGCTGCATAGAATAGGTTAGGCACGGATTATGCGGATTACACGGATGTTCTATGAGATTATGAATGCGTTTTGATTGACTCCCGTCAGGTGTCCCGGCGGATTTGCAATCCGCCGTCAAAAAGATTCGACCTATTAAAATCGGGGGACTTGCAATTCCCCAACACCAATAGGGAAAGCAATCTTGCTTGCTGCGGATTTCAAATCCGCAGATCTTCAATAGGTAAGGACCTTTTTTAACGCCGGATTTCAAATCCGGCGGGACGCCTATCGGACGTATTTTTTGCTTGATGCCTAGCGAAAGGCTCTCCTTCGCTTTTATCAGTTCGCCCTGAACCAACGGTCACCGGCCGAAGGTAAGGGCAAAAGTTATGCGGATTACATGGATGTTCTATGAGATTATGAATGTGTTTTAATTGACATGAGAGGCTTAAATCCGTGTAATCCGTGCCTGATTTCGTAATGGGAATGTAAAGGTTCTTGACCTTAATCAAGAAATCGGGGTGTTCTGAAACTTTTCTCCTGAAATGTTTGTGCGCGAACACAAAAGTTCGTACCTTTGCATCGGAAATAAGAAAAAAGGATAAAAGATTGATAATATCAGGATACGAAAGGTATTGATTATAAGGAAGAAAGATTGATTACATCAGGATACGAAGGTATTAGAATCTAGGTAAAGATTGAAAAAGGGATAACAATAAAAGATTGTTAATAAAAAGGATAAGTTTGATTTAAAGTTAAGAAAGGGAAAAGTTATGTTAGTATTAGGAATTGCATTCGCAGCAGTAGTAGCATTCGCTGCAACAGTTGGCGCAGCAAGCAACAAGCTCGCTTAAGTAATAAGCCAACGAGGTAAGGAACTTTAAAAGTTCAGAAAACAGTAATTGAAGCAAAGTAGGAAGCCAATATGGGCTTCCGAGATGCAGAGGGAGAGTCAACAGGGCTTTCCTGGGATTGAGGAGCGGATGATGCTCCTTTTTTCGTTTAACATTGAATATCAGACAGACATACATATATATAAAAGGAAATCGGGTTGGTTAACAGGTTAACAGTTAACAGCTCGATTTTCTTTGTTTATACCCCTATTCGAGGATGATTTTGAGATTTACTACATAGAAGAAATTACGTAACTTATTGATATGTAGGTAAATATATCTCTTTTGAATTTATTTTCCAAGATATGGCTTCAGGATTCTTACCCAGTTCTGGTAGCCTTTTCCGAGCAGATGCAAGCCATCGTTGGTATAATCCGGGTTCATGTCCTGGGTTCCAGGGATTACGAACTCAGAGAAGAGGTCGATGTAGGTCAAGCCACGGCGGTTGGCGATTTCCTTGATCAGGGCGTGTGGGCAATGGCTTCTGCTTTTTGCTTTTGGCTTTCTGTTAAGAACTACTTGAAAATCAGGGTGGTGAGCCTGTCTTTATCAAACAGCTCCTGAGCCACGGCTTGAATCTGGGCGGCGGTAATCGCATCCACCTGCTCGTAGAGGCGGTCAACGTTCTTCTCCCAGCCATAATGCAGGAAACTCTTGCCGAAGTCGAGGGCGAAGTTCTCACGGTTGTCGCAGGCCACGCCTATCTGACCCTTGATCTGTTTCTTGGCAGCCTTGAGCTGCGCATCGCTCAATGGCTTCTGCATGAACTTATCCAGCTCCTTGCGGACCAGTCTGAGGCAGCGCTTCACATCGTGTTCATCGCATCCGAAATAGATGCTCCAGGTGCCCGTGTCGCCATAAGCCACCATCGTGCTCTCTACGGTGTAAACCAGTCCGTTGTGCTCTCTGAGGGCGAGGTTCAGCTTGGCGTTCATACCCGGTCCGCCCAGCATATTATTGAGCAGATAGAGCGGCATTCGGCGGTCGTCGTTCACATCGTAAGCGCGGGTTCCTATCATCACATGAGCCTGATGCGTATTCTTCTGCATTACAATCGTCTTTCCCGCGACTTTACTTTGAACATTGAACTTTGAGCTTTGAACTTTATGATTTGCATCGCCTGCTTCCATTTCTTCCGTAGGTGTTTCGCCTGTAGGCGTTTCTTCTGCAATCCTTTCTTCCGTAGGCGTTTCGGCGGATTTGCAATCCGCCGAGCAAGCAAGCTCTCGGCCTTTTGGGCACTCTCCCAAAGCCTTCCTGATAAGCTTCACCAGCTTCTTGAAATCGATATCCCCGTATGCGAAGAATATCGCATTATCCGGCCGATAAAGCTTCCTTGTGAAGCGGAGCGCATCCTCCGTCTTGAAGGAGCGAACCTGCTCGGCAGTGCCCAGGATATTATGCCCCAGCGGCGAACCCTTGAAGAGGATATTCTCGAATTCATCATATATCAGTTCGGCTGGCGAATCATTATAGCTCTCAATCTCATCGCAGATCACCTCCACCTCCTTGTCTATCTCCGCTTGCGGATAAACCGAGTGGAAGACGATGTCGGAAAGCAGGTCCACTGCTCTTGCGATGTGCTCCTTCAGGATGGCAGAGTAATAAACCGTGCCCTCCTTGTTGGTGTAGGCATTCAGGTCGCCGCCCACGCTCTCCAGGCTGTTGAGAATGTGCCACGCCTTGCGTCGCTCGGTGCCCTTGAAGGTGACGTGCTCGCAGAAATGCGCCAACCCCTCCTCGCCCGGCTCCTCGTTGCGGGTGCCGGCGTTTATCTGGTAGCCGCAATACACCACCTTGCTATCCGATGGCAGGTGGATGATGCGGAGTCCGTTGTCTAATGTATAAGTATTGTATTTCATTTCAAGGTGCAAAGTTACATTCAAAATGTAATTTATCCAAAATATTGGGCATTTATTTTGCATTATCGCCAAAAAGACTTATCTTTGTCCCCAAAAACAATATAAAAGAGACATAAACAATGCGTAAGGTTATAGGAATAGGAGAGACCGTGCTTGACATCATCTTCAAGAACGGCAAGCCGATAGAGGCAGTACCGGGTGGCTCATCGTTCAATGCAGTCATCTCGTTGGGACGTGCGGGCGTGAATGCTTCGTTTATCAGCGAGGCGGGCAACGACCGTATCGGAGAGTATGTGATTCAGTTCTTGAGAGATAATGGGGTGAATGCTGACAACGTGAGTATCTTCCCTGATTCGAAGTCGCCACTCTCGCTGGCGTTCCTCGACGAGAACAATAATGCTGACTACATTTTCTACAAGGATCATCCTCACGACCAGCTGGAGTTTGCCACTCCCGAAATCAATCCCGATGACATCGTGCTCTTCGGTTCGTTCTTCGCCCTGAATCCTGTGGTCCGTCCTCAGGTGGCAGGCTTCCTGGAGTACGCCAAGAGTCGTGGCGCCATCCTCTATTATGATGTAAACTTCCGCTCTTCTCATCAGCATGAGATTATGAAGATTACACCTAATCTGATAGAGAACCTGGAGCACGCCGATTTCGTTCGTGGCAGCCACGAGGACTTCGGAATCCTCTATAAGAAACCGGAGGCTGACAAGGTGTATAATGCCGAAATCAGTTTCTACTGCAAGAAGTTTATCTGCACCCAGGGCGCAGAGCCTGTAGAGGTTCGTGCCGAGAACGGCTTTGCCAAGAGTTATCCTTCGGAGAAGATGAAGCCAGTGAGCACCATCGGTGCCGGCGATAACTTCAATGCCGGTTTCGTGTTCGGACTGATCAAGGATGGAATCACCCGCGAGGATATCGACCGCGGCTTATCTGAGGCGCAATGGGATAGCCTGCTTGCATCGGCCCAGGATTTCTCCACCGAATGCTGCAAGGACATCTACAATTATGTTTCCAAGGAATTCGGAGAAAGAAAAAACTTGGAACTTTGAACTGGGAACTTTATGATTAGTAGAAGTTGTTTGAGAAACAGCATATCATAAAGTTCAAAGTTCAAATCTCAAAGTTCAAAGTTCAAATCTCAAAGTTCAAAGTAAATAATATGACAGAAATTACAAACAAGATTTATTACGTAGGCGTTAACGACCGCAACAAGCATCGTTTTGAGGGCCTCTGGCCATTGCCTAACGGAGTGAGCTACAACTCGTATATCATTGACGATGAGAAGGTAGCGCTGGTAGATACTGTAGAGGTAGATTTCTTCACCCAGTTCCTCGAGAACATTCACGAGGTGATTGGTGACCGTGAAATCGATTACCTCATCATCAACCACATGGAACCTGACCACAGCGGTTCCATCGCCCTCATCAAGAAATATTACCCTAACATCAAGATTGTGGGCAACAAGAAGACCCTGGGAATGCTCGAAGGCTTCTATGGCGTAACTGATGACGTGGTAGAGGTGAAGAATGGCGAAACCCTCTCTCTGGGCAACCACGAGCTGAGCTTCGTTCTCATCCCTATGGTTCACTGGCCAGAGACGATGGTAACGCTTGATGCGAAGAACAAGGTGCTCTTCTCGGGCGATGCCTTCGGCTGCTTCGGCGCGCTGAACGGCGGAATCATCGATACGGAAATCAACTGCGAGACTTTCTGGCTGGAGATGGTTCGCTACTACTCAAACATTGTGGGTAAGTATGGAATCCCTGTTCAGAATGCCTTGAAGAAGTTGGCTGGCGTGGAGCTGGATTATATCTGCTCAACCCATGGTCCTGTTTGGCACGAGCATATTGAGAAGGTAATCGGCATGTATGATAAGATGTCGAAGTACGAGACGGAGCCGGGCCTCGTTATCTGCTACGGCACCATGTACGGCAACACCGAGCGTATGGCCGAAATCATCGCCCGTGCAGCAAGCAAGGCTGGCGTGAAGAACATCGTGATGTATAATATCTCGAAGACTCACCACAGCTACATCCTGCGCGACATCTTCCGCTACAAGGGTCTCATTGTGGGTGCTCCAACCTACAATGCCGGTCTTTATCACGAGATGGAGGTTCTCCTCTCCGAGCTTGCCAATAAGGACATCAAGAACCATCTCCTTGGCTGGTACGGTTCTCATTGCTGGGCAAGCAAGGCTGTGGCTAAGATTCAGGAGTGGAACGAAACCAAGCTCCACTACGAGCCAGTGGGTGAGCCGGTAGATATGAAGCAGGCGATTACTCCAGAGGTCAAGGCGAAGTGCGAGGCTCTGGGTAAGGCAATGGCTGAGAAGCTGCTGGCGGAATAAAAGTTTAAGGGCGGAAGAACAACTGGGTTAACAGAGTTAACAGTTAACAGTTGTTTTTCCGCTCTTTCTTTGTTTAAATACCTTAAATATTCCGTGTAAATTATGATAAAACTTGGTGAAGTCGAGTAAAAAGTGTACTTTTGCTGCAAAAATATGTGTCTTGACACGAAAATTTTCAGTGAAATGATGTATTTTGAGCGCAAGGAATATCTAGATAAGCTTATCTCTGCCGAAGGCAATGGGATGATAAAGATTATCACTGGCATCCGCCGATGTGGTAAATCTTTTCTTCTTTTCAACATCTTTTGCAAGCATTTGCTTGAAAGAGGTGTTGCGGAAGACCATATCATACAAGTAAATCTTGAAGACCGTAGAAACAAGAAACTCCGTGACCCGGATGCTTTGCTGGAGCATATAGATGCTCAGATGGTTGACAAGGAGAAGTATTACATTCTCTTGGATGAGGTTCAGATGGTAAAGGAGTTTGAGGATGTGCTCAATTCCTATCTTCATGTGGAAAATGCTGAGGTGTACGTAACTGGTTCCAATGCCCGGTTCTTGTCAAAGGACGTAATCACAGAGTTCAGAGGACGAGGTTGGGAAATCCGCATTCATCCATTGAGCTTTTCTGAATACTACGAGGTTGTGGGAGGTGAGATGCAACAAGCTTTGGAAACCTATTATCTGTATGGTGGATTGCCTGCTGTGGTGCAGATGGAAAGCCCTGCAGCCAAGCAAAACTATCTTCGAGAGATTTATGAGACCGTTTATCTGAAAGATGTATTGGATCGAAATCGCTTGAAGAATCCAGAGGGAATGAAAGAGCTGGTACGTCTCCTTGCATCTACGATAGGTTCTTGTACCAATGTCTTGAAAATCTCCAATACGTTTAAATCGGCTGGTGGAGTAGAGATAAGTGGCAATACTATCAGCAGGTATTTGGAATACCTGCAGGATTCCTTCATCATCAGCGAGGCTTTGCGCTATGATGTGAAGGGGCGCAAATACATTGGTACTGGTACCAAGTATTATTTCGAGGACATCGGTATTAGAAATGCCGTGGTAGATTTCCGACAGATAGAATTCACCCATATCATGGAGAATGTGGTTTATAACGAGTTGCGGAAGCAGGGTTATACTGTGGATGTGGGGTCAGTGGAGAACTTCAGGCGGGATGAGAATGGCAAACTGCAGCGTAGGAATCTTGAGATAGATTTCGTGGTGAACCGTCATGATGAACGCCTCTATATCCAGTCGGCTTACGCCTTGCCGGATAAGGAGAAGGTAAATCAGGAGCAGGCTTCTCTTTTGAATATAAACGATGGCTTCCGCAAACTGATAATCGTAGGGGATAGATATCGTTCGGGTTATAATGAAGAAGGCATTCTGATGATGAGCCTCTCCGATTTCCTCTTGGGGAAAGAAAATAAGGGATAGATGGTCTTGAAGAAAATATCAAAGGCGGAAGAACAACTGGGGTTAACAGAGTTAACAGTTAACAGTTGTTTTTCCGCTCTTTCTTCATCTTTATATAGGATTTTTATGCCTCGCAGAGCCTTGCCAATTCTTCCAGGTTATTCGCCACTTCAATCACATCTCGCCAATCGCCGCGAATCATGTTTTTCTCTGCCATATCATCCAACAGAGCGATGGTGGAGTTCCAAAAGCCTTTCATGTTGTAGAGAATCACCATCTTGTGGTGGTAGCCGATGGTGTGGGCGGCGGCGATGGTGAAGATTTCATCCAGGGTGCCGACGCCGCCAGGAAGGGCTACGAAGATGTCGCTCTGGGCGAGCATCAGGTCCTTGCGGTCGCTGAGATTATCACACGGAATCTCGATGTCGAGGTCAGGGAAGGTTCTGCCGCCTCGCTCTACAAGCGTAGGAACCACACCGATGGTTCTGCCGCCATTCGCCTTCACTGCCTTGCCGATGCAATCCATCAGACCGGAGTTGCAGCCGCCGAAAACCAGGTCGTGTCCGTTCTCAGCCATCCACTTTCCCATCTCTTCTGTCAATGTGAAGAAGTCGGGGTCGATATTCTTATTTGCTGAACAAAAAACTGCTATTTTCATATTGCTTTATCTTCTATTTGATAATGTTTTATCCGTTATTTATTGATGTTTAGGCAAAGGTACGCAAAAATATCGAGATGATGGGGCTCTTTTTGCGGATAATTTCTTAATTTTGCAAACTATAACTAATCTTATAAACAAAAAGATAGAAATCTTATAAACGATACAAGAGAATGAAAAGGATTATCACATATAGTATTATTGCATTGTTGCAGGCGTCGGTGTCGCTTGCTCAGACCTCACCGAAGCCGAAGCTTCAGAAGCGGGAGAAGTATGAATGGCAGGGAGAGATTCCTACCTATGTAGAAACGCTGAAGAAGGAACTGACCTATCCGATGGCTTGGGGAAACAGTCCGATTAAGAACTTCAAGAAGTGGAAGAAGGCGGCAAGGGGAAAGGTCTTCGAATGCATGATGACGCCTCCGAAAGCGGCTGCGGCTTGGAATATGGAAGTCTTGGGCGAGGAACAGAGAGACGGATATAAAGCGCAGAAAATTGCCTTCAATATCAACGCCTATTCCCGAATTACGGCTTATCTCCTGATTCCGGATTCTGATTACGGAAAGAACTCGAACGCAGAAGATGGAAAGAACTCGAAAGCAGAAGATGGATTGCTGCTTTCTGCTCAGAATAAGAAAGCTGGAAAATTCCCAGCCGTGGTGGCGCTTCACGACCATGGTGCCCATCTCTTTATCGGAAAGGAGAAGATGATTCGCCCTTTCTTTATCGCTTCTGAAGAGCAGGATGCGGATGGGAAGATTTCTGAAAAGAAGAAGGCTGCCAACCAGGAAATATTGGATGATGCGGATGCGTGGGTAAACCAGCTTTATGAGGGGCAGTACGTGGGCGATTACCTGGCGAAGCATGGCTATGTGGTGCTTTCGATTGATGCGCCGATGTGGGGAGAACGAGGCCGGAAGGAGGGCGTGGATAGAAACAAATACGACCTGATAGCCGGCAACATGATGATGCTGGGTAGAGACCTCTCTGCCTTCATGACTTACGATGATATTTCCAGCACCGAGTTCCTGGCTTCGCTGCCGATGGTAGATGCGAAGCGTATCGGATGCGTGGGCTGTTCGATGGGAGCCTATCGCTCGTGGATGCTCTCTGCATTATCGGATAGAATCAAGGCGGGTGCTTCTATCTGTTGGATGATTACCACCGATGCTCAGCTTACCCGAAGATTTGGAAGAAAGGAGAATGGCGGTTTTGCGAATTGCATCCCCGCTCTCCGCCAATATCTCGACTATCCTCACATCGCCTCCCTCGCCTGTCCGAAGCCGATGCTCTTTATCAACGGCACAAAAGACAAGCTCTTCCCTGTGCCTGGTGTAAAGGATGCTTTCGCCGAAATGCACAAGGTTTGGAAGAGTCAGGGAGCAGATAATCTGCTGGATACGGAGCTTTGGGAAATTCCTCATTCCTGCGGATTGAAAGCGCAGGAGAAAATGCTGGAGTTTCTGGATAAGAATCTGAAATAGGGGTTAACAGAGTTAACAGTTAACAGCTGTTTTTCTGTACCTTCTTCTCTTAAATATCAAAAGTCTACTACGCTAACCCCTAAAAAAAAGGCGTTAGCGTAGTAAACTTTTGCGTTTTGCTTGTGTTTCCCGAGAAAAAGTTGTATATTTGCACCCAACAAAATATAAAGTTTGCAAGTATGGGTACTTTTAATGGAATTATAGGAAGACAGCGTGAGATGGCTCTGTTGCAGGAGATTTACGAATCTCCTAGGGCGGAGTTCGTGGCTGTTTATGGCAGAAGACGTATCGGTAAGACCTATCTTATCGACAAGTTCTTTGGCGATAAGTACGACTTTTATATGACGGGTATCTATGAGGGTACCCGTAAGGAGCAGTTGGCAAACTTTGCCCATCAGCTGGAGTTTTATTCTCATAAGGAACAGAAAACTCCAAAAGACTGGATGGAGGCTCTGTTTATGCTTCGCAAGTATCTGGAGACATTAAAACAGGAGACATTAAAAAAGGAAAAACCAGTACTCTTGTTCTTTGATGAAATGCCTTGGCTGGATACCCGATATTCTCGCTTTCTCAAGGCTTTCGAACTGTTTTGGAACGAGTGGGCTTCGAAGCAGGACAATCTGAAACTGATAGTTTGTGGTTCGGCAACCACCTGGATGACGAATACCTTGCTGGGCAACAAGGGCGGTTTGCACAATCGTGTGACTCGCTCCATCTATCTCCGTCCGTTCAATCTGGCAGAGACGGAGGAGTTTCTGGTTTCAAGAGGATTCTCGATGGAGCGCTTCCAGATAGCCGAGTTGTATATGGCGATAGGTGGAACCCCTTTTTATCTCAATATGCTGAATCGTTCGCTGAGCGTGGCGCAGAATATCGATGAACTCTTCTTCTCATCCAGTGCCCCTTTGAGAAGCGAATATGGCTTCCTTTTCAAATCGCTCTTCAAGGAATCTACGCTCTATAGAAGGGTGGTGGAGACATTGGCTAAGAAACTGAAGGGAATGACTCGCCCTGAGTTGATAGAGGAGCTGAAGGTGGAGGATTCTGGGTATGTTTCTACCGTGCTCTCCGACTTATGCAACTGTGATTTCATCCGCAAATATTCGGCTTTTGGCAAGACGGATAGGGATTTCATGTATCAGTTGACCGACCTGTATTCGCTTTTCTATCTGAAGTATGTGAAGAACTATCATGGTGAGGATGAGCATTATTGGAGTCATCGCCAGATGGATATTTCCAGTTGGGAGGGCTATGCTTTCGAGCAGGTTTGTCTGCATCATATTCCTCAAATCAAGAGGAAGTTGGGAATCGGTGGTATTCTGTCGAACATCTGTACGTGGTCGTGCCGTGCTTTTACGGATGCAGAGGGTAATAAGCAACCTGGGGCACAGATTGACTTGATAATTGATAGGGGAGACAAGACGATTAATCTCTGTGAGATGAAATTCGTGAATCATCCTTATTCTATCACTCCCGATTATGCGGCTTGGTTAATCAAGCGCAGGGAGTTGTTCAAGCAAGCTACAGGAACGAAGAAGACTCTCCATCTAACGATGATAACTTCGTATGGTGTGGAGCATAATGCCGGTTGGCAAAACATTCAGAACGAGGTGGTGCTGGATGATTTGTTCAAATTAGAATAGATACAATGGCTTTATGGCTGTTGTGTGCCTTCACACAACAGAATCTTTATGTTTCTTGAAAAAAATAATCGGAAAGGATACGACTTTCCGATTATTTTCATTACCTTTGCATGCAGATACCCGTTCGCTCACGCCGAGTAGATGCTTTTCTTCCTTTTCAAGAGGGTAGATGGCTGAGATGAGGACTTGGGAGGGTAGAGGTATCATACATAATATTAAAGTGCGTTTACTATGCGCTTAGTTCTTGACGAACTGAAACCTGGCAGTTTCTAACTCATGTCAAAGACTATGCAACGGTAGATGCTCTCGGGATGTGTATATTCACATCTCTGTACTGATGTGGCACCCTACGAAGGTAGGGTGTCCAATTCGGTATAGGGATAAGTGTATCATATCGGCGTGGGCTTCGAAGTTGTTCGTTTCGACATGATGGGCTTGCCAGGGCCTCAGTTCGTGAAGCGAGCAACGGGCAAGTTCACGCTTTCTTTTTGTTGTGTAGTTAACAGATTGTTTCACATTAAAAAGTACGATTATGGTACGACCAAAGTTATCATTTGAAGTTAAAGCGGATAAAATGAAAGCGATAGCTGACTATGTCCGTACACATGTTTCCTCAATTTCTTTCTTGGGGAAAGCGAAAGGATTAAAGGTAAAGAGTGCAATTTTAGAACCGGGAACTATCCAACCACTGTCTGAGAATCACTCATATTGGAATGTAAGTGGTCGTGTTAAATTGGGCATTGAAAAGGAGGATGGAGTTCTGGAAAACAGCTTCTTTTTTACCTGCAATTGCGAATTAAGCAAAGGTGATGAAGGAGAGCCAATAGTAACTGGACTAACAAGAATTCAAGTAGGAGAAAGAATATAAACTTAAAAATAGAGATATGAGAAATTTTACTTTTAAACGACAACTTTTATTTGTCATGTTTATGTTATTGGGGTGTCTTTCAATTCAAGCTGCTAATGATGGCTTGATTACCAAACAAATAACAATCAAGTTGGATGAGGCTGGTACTTTGCCTGATAAGATTAGAAGTAAGAAGTATAATATTACTAATCTGAAGATAATAGGTGAGGTAAATGGTACGGATTGGAAGGCGATTCGTGAAATGGCTGGGAGTGATTGGTATGGGGAAAAGACAAAGGGAAATCTGTCAGTATTAGACTTATCAGAGGCAAAAGTGGTAAGCGGTGGTGATGGCTATTGTTATGATGAACATTATAAAAATGATGTTTTTAAGTATAATTGTTTTACTTCTAATGACATGATAGGACGTCTAGCCTTTTACAACTGTAGTAATTTAACTAGTTTAACCCTCCCTTCTAGTGTCACCAGTATAGGATATAGTGCTTTCGAAGGTTGTACAAATTTAACTAGTTTAGCTCTTTTTTCAAATCTAACATCTGACCATCGTATAGATACTAATGGTATAAAAGAAAGTTTAAAAGAATTAAAATTTTATATTTGTGATGATTTTGATACATATTTACAAAAAGGTCATTTTGAAATAGATGTTAAGTGTGGTATTAAATATTATCTAAACGATAAAGAAATTAAGGATGTAGTAATACCATCTAACGTAATCTCTTTAGGCCGTTATGTTTTCCAGAATAGTTGCTTTACTAGTATAACCCTCCCTTCTAGTCTTGCTTCTGTAGGTGATGGTACCTTCAAAAATTGTAGTAGCTTAGTTAGTGTAAACTTCTCTTCTGGTCTAACTTCTATAGGGTGTTCTGCCTTCGAGGGCTGTAGTCGTTTAACAAGTTTGACCCTCCCTTCTAGTCTTGCTTTTGTTGATTATTCTGCTTTCAAAAATTGTAGTAGCTTAGTTAGTGTAAACTTCTCTTCTAGTCTAACTTCTATAGGTGGTTCCGCTTTTAGTGGCTGTCGAGCTTTAACTAGTATAGTTCTCCCATCAAATCTTGCCTCTATAGGTGCAGAAACCTTTTACGATTGTATAGGTTTAACTAGTATAATTCTCCCATCTGGTCTTACCTCTATAGGTGATTCCGCTTTTAGTGGCTGTAGTGGTTTGACTAGTTTAACTTTCCCATCTAGTCTTACCTCTATAGGTAGTTTCGCTTTTCATGATTGTACTGGCTTGACTAGTTTAATTCTCCCCTCCAGTCTTACTTATATAAGTAGTTATACTTTCTCAGGGTGTAATCGTTTACTTAGTATAAACCTCCCATCTGGTCTTAAATCAATAGATAGTCACGCCTTCGTAGATTGCAGTAACTTAACTGGTCTTATTATTCCGCCGGGTGTTATAGAAATAGGTGATTATGCTTTCGCAGAATGTGGTAATATAGCTAGTTTAACTATCCCGTCTGGTGTTACTAAAATGGGCGATTATGCTTTTTATAATTGTAGTTATTTAACTAGTTTGACTATTCCTTCTAGTGTAAAATCTTTAGGTAAGTATACTTTCCAAGGATGTTCGACCTTACAGTCTGTATATGTTAGCTGGCCAACTCCAATCTCAGCTGGCTCAGCGTTTTCTGGTGTAGGTATAAATAAGTGTACATTATATGTACCACAAGGTACAGAGACAGATTATTTCCTTGCTGCTGTATGGGGCGATTTTGGAAATATTGTAGAATATGATCCTACTGGCATTGATAAGGTAACAACCTCTACCGATGCCAAGGAACTCTCTCGCTATTCAGTAAATGGTCAGCGATTGGTAGGTCCAACCAAGGGATTGAATATCGTTAAGTATAGCGATGGTAGTGTGAAGAAAGTTGTTGTTCAATAGCATTCTAGAACTCTTGAAGAGGAAAGAATTATTAGACCAATCATCATTGGGAGTGAAGCCTGCTAACTCCCTCTTATCAGATCAGTAGGTAAAGAATTCTTTTGGGCACGAGTAATCGTGCCCTTTTTAGTTTCTAATCTGTCTTATATCTAAACTTTTTGTCTTTAAATCCCCCAAAAGTGTGTTTTTTTTCGAGATTTGGGGATTTTGACGACAAAATATTGTATCTTTGCACTGTTTATTTAACGCACATTAATTTAACGGCTGTTACATTATGAAGTGCGGCTTGGTTAATCAAGTGCAAGCAAATTTTAAATTAGTGATTTTGGAATAACTAACTGAGAAATTACTAAAAATAAAAAAGAGCGGAAGAACAACCGGGGGTTAACAGTTGTTTTTCCGCTCTTTTCAATATGAAATTACCACAATTCAGCAGGCGACAGATCCTTGTCCTTTCTGCCCATCAGATAGTAATCGGCAAGGAACTGGATGTAAGCCTGGGTAACCTTCAAACCGATTTCTCTTACATATTTGCTGGTGAAGAGGTTGGCATCAGGCAACATATTGTTTTCTATCAGCTTGCACACAATCTCGTAAGGGAATGGACGGCCCAAGCCAGAGATGATATTGAAGCTGTCGAGCTCTGCATGCTCAGCGTTATAATATGGATTCTCAGGCGATGCAATGCAGTGAGCCATACCGAAGCAGATATTGATTCCGGTATATGGACTTCCGCAAACGATGATTCCCTTCTCGTACTTTGGAGGGAACTTGATGTTGGCTGGTAATTCGAAACCAACTTCCTTTAGGAAACTCTTCAAGGTCTTGACATCCTCCAGGAAGATGAACTTATCACCGTAGCCCTTTGCCTTGAGCAGGTTGTAATCGTTGATAGGCAGCTCGTGGTTCACCTGAGCCTTCTCTGCCTCAATCTGCTCCTTGTTCTCCTCGTAGTTTGGGTTCAGCAAAGCACCCGTCTGCCACCAGTCGCCACCGAAGTAGAAGAGATTGGTAACCATCAGCTGCTCGCCACTGAGGAATGCGCTGGCATCTTCGATATTGGTAGAATCCTTTCGAACTCTATATAACTTCTCTTCCTCAGCATCCTTATCAGAAGCATCTTTCTCAGAAGCATCATACAAATCCTTCAGATAGAAGAAGTTCTCATCCTCCTTGATCATCTTGAAGGCACGGGTGCCCTTGTAGTCGATTTCTGTCCAGAGTTTGTGGGCAGGATGATGTTCGCTCACCTTGGCAAGCCATTCGGCAGAGGTGAGGGCGAGGAGGTTGTTGCGGCTGTTCATCGTATGCTCTATCTGGATAGAGTAGGCGATGACATCATTGAAGCCCTGTGGAGAGTGGGCGAGGCGCTCCAGCTCCATCTGAAGGCGGAAGCGGTTTCCCACGTTGAAGAAGCAGCCATAGTGGAACCAGGCTAAGGCATCGCGATATTCATAGAACTTGTCTTCATCGGTTGGCAATTCGCAAAGGAAATCGTAGAGACGCTCGTTCTCCGGCGCTGTCTCGTATTCCTTGTCGAGCACATTATAGGCCATCTTGGCTGCCAGCTCCAGGGTGCTGAACAGGAATGGCACAGGTTCCTGCACATAACTGCTCTGCTGGTAATGGTGCCAGCACAGGAACTTGATGTCTGCATAGTTGATTTCGTCAGGATCGTATGGAGACTCATCATCGTTCAGCGTATTCTGGATAAATTCCTTCTCGTTCTCGTAGAAAGGAATGTAAGTGCCATAGCGCTTCTTGCATTCTGCAGTAAAGGTCTTCCAGATGCAGGTACCTGAGATGACGTCCTCAAAGTAGCCGGCGATGCTGAGTGCAAGCTGCTTGGCTTCTTCCACGTTCTTAAACTGGTGGGTGAAGCACGCCTCATCGAGGGCATGGTATATTTCGTTAGCCAGTTCTGTATAGTACTGATCTACTTCATTTGGTTTCTCGTATGGATGCATTGTCATCCATTCTTGGGTGAAAATTACCTTTTTCATATCTTTCGATTCTTTGTTATTCGAGGTTATAATCGATATTCGTTGTGATGCGATGTCGTTATTTCTCGGGTTATTATATCTATTTGTTAGTCGTTCGGCATGAAATGTCGTCCGAATTATCTGTAAAGATAATGCAAAGATAATGATTTCTGCGCAAAAAATGCAAGAAAGTCACATTTTTTTCGTATCTTTGCACCCGAATTTAGGCAATCTTAATAAATACGTACGATTGCCGCAAGCGTTTCGGAAGGATTTTGCACCCTAATTCATGGCTGGGAGGGTGAATTCGGCCTTCCATTTTGATTATAATGAATTAAGGTTAAAAAGATTTGAAGACATTTGAAGAATTGGGCGTGAGCGAGGAGATTCGCCGTGCCATCGAAGAGCTTGGATTTGAAAATCCAATGCCAGTTCAGGAAGAAGTAATCCCATATTTGCTTGGTAATAAGAACGACGTGATTGCGTTGGCGCAGACCGGTACGGGTAAGACTGCATCTTACGGTATTCCGGTTATCCAGAAAACTGATGCCAGCAGCAAGCAGACACAGGCTATCATCCTCAGTCCTACCCGTGAGCTCTGCCTCCAGATAGCAGACGATTTGAACAGTTTTGCCAAGTACATCAACGGTTTGCATATTGTCGCTGTTTATGGCGGTACCGACATCGGAAGCCAGATTCGCACCCTGAAGCATGGTGTGCAGATTATCGTGGCTACCCCTGGTCGTCTGCTCGATTTGATTAATCGTGGCGTGGCTCAGTTGGAGAACGTGAACAACGTGGTGCTTGATGAGGCTGACGAGATGCTGAACATGGGCTTCTCTGAGAGCATCAATGCCATCTTCGAGAACGTTCCGGAAGATAGAAACACTCTGCTCTTCTCGGCTACCATGAGCAAGGACATCGAGAAGATTGCCCTCAACTATCTGCACGACCACAAGGAAATCGTAGTGGGTTCGCGCAACGAGGGTGCTGAGCATGTAAACCACATCTACTATCTGGTAAATGCCAAGGACAAGTATCTCGCCCTGAAGCGCGTGGTGGATTTCTATCCGCGCATCTTTGCAATTATCTTCTGCCGCACCAAGCTGGAGACTCAGGATATTGCAGATAAGCTGATTAAGGATGGTTATAATGCAGAGGCACTGCACGGCGACTTGAGTCAGCAGCAGCGTGACCTCACCATGCAGAAGTTCCGCAACCATACCGTTCAGTTCCTGGTGGCTACCGATGTGGCTGCCCGTGGTCTAGACGTAGATGATCTGACTCACGTTATCAACTACGGTTTGCCTGATGATGTGGCAAGCTACACCCACCGAAGCGGCCGTACCGGTCGTGCCGGAAAGAAGGGTACATCCATCTCTATCATCCATACCAGAGAGAAGTTCAAGGTTCGTCAGATTGAGAAGCAGATTGGCAAGGACTTCGTGGATGGCGTTTTGCCTACCCCAGAGGAAATCTGCAAGAAGCAGCTCTTCAAGACCATGGACGACATCATGAAGACCGATGTGGACGAGGATCAGATTGAACCATACATGGCAGAAATCAACCGCCAGTTTGAGTACATCGACAAGGAAGACATCATCAAGAAGATGGTAACCATCACCTTCGGTAAGTTCCTCGATTACTATAAGAATGCTCCTGAGATTATCAAGCCTGAGACCGGCAAGGGTTCCCGTGGTGGTGAGGGTCGTGGAAGCCGTGGCGAGGGCCGTGGTAAGGTTTTTAATGGTCGTAGGAAGCATGAGACTGAGGCTGGTTTCAAGAGACTGTTCATCAACCTGGGTAAGGCAGATGGTTTCTATCCGGGCGAAATCATGCAGTATCTGAACAAGCACGTGAAGGGTCGTCAGGAGGTGGGTCACATCGACCTGCTGAGTAAGTTTGCCTACATCGAGGTGCCTGAGGAGGATGCGAAGCGCGTGATGAAGGCATTGAACGGTACTGAGTACAAGGGCAGAACCGTAAGATGTAACGATGCTGATGAGGAAGGTCATGGCAGAGCAGCCCGTGGCGGACGTGATGCTGAGAGCCGTGGCGGCCGTTCTTCAGAAAGAGGCGGACGCAGCCGCAGAGGTTCTTCTGATGATGCAAGAGACTCTCGTGATTCTCGTGGAAAGGGAGGACGTGGAAGCCGTGGCGAATCTCGTGGCGGAAGAAAATCACGCAGCCAGGAGGATACAGGCGATTGGCGTCAGTTCTTCCAGAACAACGACAACGTGAAGTTCAAGGGCGAGGAGCCAAACTTCGAGGAAGAAGGTTGGGCTCGCCGCAGACCTAAGAAGAAGTAATTTAGGCAGCGATTTATTATAAGATGAAAGCCTGCATCAAAGGGATGTTTTGATGCGATATTTATATTTTGCGGTAAAAATACAGCAATTTCTTTGGCGTTTTGCGGTGTTTTTACCGCAATTTTTGTATATTTGCAGCCGTAAACATCAAATAAGGCAAGAAATATGGAATTATTGAAGCAACTTTCAGACAATCTTATCAAGCGTACCGATACTCGATACCTACGATATATGTATCATCAGATTCCTTGGTCGAATCGGATGACGGCTCTTGTTGGACCTCGTGGAGTCGGCAAGACAACACTTCTTTTGCAGTATATCAAATTGAATCTTCAGATGAAAGACACACTCTATGTGAGTGCGGAATCCATCTATTTCGCTAATCATACTCTCTTTGAAACTGCAATGAAGTTTAGCCAACTAGGAGGCAAGCATCTTTTTATCGATGAAATACATAAATATAAGGGATGGGCTACAGAACTTAAAATGATATACGATAATCGTCCAACCTTGCAGGTGGTTTTTACCGGTTCTTCTGTGCTTGATATTTATAAAGGTACAGCAGATTTAAGTCGACGAGTACTGGTCTTTACGATGCAAGGTTTGTCTTTTCGCGAATACATCGGTATGGAAAAGGGCATAGACATTCCTGTCTCTACATTGGAACAAATCGTAAACAATGAAGTCGTTTTGCCGGAGGAGATTGAGCATCCGTTGGCATTGTTTAATGAATATCTGTGCAAGGGCTACTATCCTTTTTCTAAGGATGAGGGCTATAGGATGCGACTGAATCAAGTAGTGAGTATGACTTTGGAGACGGATATTCCACAATATGCCAATTATACGGTGATGGTGTCCAGAAAATTGAAGGAACTGATGCAGGTAATAGCTGATAGTGTGCCTTTCAAGCCAAACATGAGTACCATTGCTACAACTATCAAGGTAGATCGCAATAATCTGCCCGATTACTTCGAACTGATGGAGCGTGCAGGTTTGATAGCCCAACTTCACGAGTCCACAGGAGGTGTGCGTGGTTTGGGCAAGGTAGAAAAGGTGTATCTTGATAATACCAACCTCTCCTTTGCTCTCTCTTCTTCGGTGCCTGATATTGGCAATCAACGAGAGACTTTCTTTTTTAATCAGATGCGTGTGAATCATGCTGTCTTCAATTCTCCAATCTCTGATTTCATGATAGAAGACAAGACTTTTGAGATTGGTGGTAAAAAGAAAGGTCAGAAGCAGATTTCTGAGGCAAAAGAGGGATATGTTGTGGAGGATGATATAGAGACAGGCATGGGTAATGTTATTCCACTCTGGGCTTTTGGTATGAACTATTAGACAATTATAAGTTAATGAAGAAAACTATTCTTATCGCTTGTCTGGGACTGGTAAGTCTGGGCTTGCAAGCACAGAGCATTTCGCTCGCTGGTGAATGGAATGTGGAGTTGGGAAAGAGCGGTAGTGCTTTCGCCAAGAGTAAGCGTGCCTCGCAGGGTGAGGTGAAGCGTGCCATCCTTCCTGGTACCATCGATACGAACCATCTGGGATTCGCTCCGAAAGATACGATGGAAACAACGCATCTTACGAGACTCTATGCCTATAAAGGTGCTGCTAGATATTCCAGAACCATCAATATCCCGAAGGATTGGAAGAAGAAGCCGGTAGAACTCTTCCTGGAGCGTACCCGCCCGACATGGGTGTATGTGGATGGAGAACTGGTGGACTCCTGCAACTTCATCTCTACTCCTCAGCGCTATCTTCTGCCCAAGAAGGTGAAGCCGGGCAAGCATTTCCTGGAAATCGTGGTGGATAATGGAAGAAGTGTGCCTGAGCAGGTTTACGGCTCCAGCCATGCTTATACAGAAGATACGCAGACCAACTGGAATGGAATTATCGGAAGGATAGAACTCCAGCTAGCCAGCTCTGTAGAGAGCAAATCTGCAGAAACTCTAACAGGAGCAATCCCTAGCCGTTCTGTAGCTTCTCCTTCCGCCCTTCAGATGCCTGATTTCGCCAAGGATTTCTATATTGAGGGCGCCCACTTTTACGCCAATGGCCATAGGATATTCCTCCGTGGCAAGCACGATGCGGCTGTATGGCCGCTGACGGGACATGTGGAAATGAGCGTGGAAGGCTGGATGAAGTATCTCGGAACCTGCAAGGAGTATGGAATCAACCATGTGCGCTTTCATTCCTGGTGCCCACCGGAGGCGGCTTTCGTGGCTGCGGACAGTCTGGGAATCTATCTCCAGCCGGAACTGCCTTTCTGGGGTTCCTTCGACAAGAAGGATGCAAGGCTGATGGCGTTCCTGCATCAGGAAGGCGAAAATATCCTCAGAGAATATGGTCATCATCCTTCTTTCCGAATGATGGCGCTGGGTAATGAACTCTGGGGCGACATCGACAAGATGAAGGAGTTTGTGGATGATTTCCGCAAGATTGCGCCAGATAAATACTATACCTTCGGAAGCAATTACTATCTCGGTTATCAGGGAATAAAAGAAGGAATGGATTACTTCACCACTTGCCGCATCGGAGGCGAGGGATGGGGCAAATACAATACTCATACCCGTGGTTCCTTCTCGTTTGCCGACGCCTACGATGGAGGAATGATCAATCATTTCCATCCTAATTCTACGATGAATTTTGATGAGGCTTGCGATAAAGCCGGAATCCCAATCATCTCTCACGAAACAGGCCAGTTTCAGACCTATCCTGATTATCGGGAGATGAAGAAATACACCGGAGTGCTTCATCCTTATAACTTTGAAGTGTTCCGCCGCAGGCTGGCTGCAGCCGGAATGCTCTCGCAGGCTGATGATTTCCACAAGGCTTCGGGCTTATGGAGCGTGAAACTCTATAAAGCCGATATAGAGATGGATTTGAAAACCCGGAATATGGCGGGCTTCCAACTGCTCGATATCCAGGATTATCCCGGTCAGGGAAGTGCTTTCGTAGGCATCCTGGATGCGTTTATGGAGAGCAAGGGAATCACTACGCCCGAGGAATGGCGCCAGTGGTGCTCGCCTGTGGTTCCTCTGCTGGAAATGAAGAAGTTCTGCTTCGAGGATGGCGAGAAGATTCTGGCTAAGGTAAAGGTAGCCAATTATGGCGGTTCTTCGCTGAAGGGCAAGAAACTGAAATGGCATCTGGCTGCCGAGAACGGATTGTTCTGTATGGATGATGGAACTTTCAGTACCAAGGATGGTGAAGTGAGAAAGAATGTGGGCGACTTGATGGCTGAGGATGAGGGAGTATTGAACATCTTTTCATACGATGAAGGTTTGGTGGATGTGGGTGAACTGAATGGTGTTTTCCACGTACAGAAGCCTACCAAGCTGCTTCTTACATTAAACATTGAAGGAACAGAGGCGAGAAACTCCTACGAACTTTGGATTTATCCGAAGAAGACGTTGGAAAAGAAGGGCGTCATCATTGCCAGAGATTTGAACCAGGAAGTAGTGAAAGTCTTGGAAAATGGTGGAAAGGTGCTTTGGATGCCTACGGCTTCCAGCCATTTTGTGGCTGCCGATGATACGCTTTCGCAGGCAGATAATGCCACGCCTTATACAGTGGGCGGACTCTTCCAGACCGATTACTGGAACTATCGCATGTTCAAGACCATCTGCGAGAACAACAAGAAGAAGGTTTCTCCAGGAACCCTGGGCATTCTGACGAATCCGGAACATCCGATATTCAAGGGATTCCCTACGGAAATGCACACCAACTGGCAATGGTTCCCGGTTATTAAGGAATCGCATCCGCTGGTGCTTGACAACTTCGCCAAGGATTATCGCCCGATAGTTCAGGTGATAGATAATATCGAGCGGAATCATAAGTTGGGCTTGGTAATGGAATGGAAGGTGGGAGCCGGAAAGCTTCTCGTCTGCATGAGTGATTTGGAAAAGGCTGCCAAATATCCGGAAGGCAAGGCTTTCTATCAGAGTGTAATTGATTATATGCGCTCTGCTTCTTTCAATCCATCTGCAGAAATAACGGTGGATGAATTGAAAAAGAAACTTGTCGAGAAGCCTCGTCAGGTTTCATTGAAGGAGCTGAATAATATCTCGCAATATTAATAGGAATTCTGTAAGTTGCGAATCTGTAAGATAAAAATAAGCTGAAAATCAGCAAGATAACAAGAATAGGAAGACTAAATAAAACAAGAGCGGAAAGCCAGGAGTTAACAGGGTTAACAGTTAACAGCTGATTTTCCGCTCTTTTTATATCATCCTGGGATTAATCTTTATCCCAGGATAAACCTTTATTATCATCTCTGTTGATTCAGAGATAGGATTTACTTCGCATTGATCTCCTTCAAGAGGCGGTCTGCGTGTCCCCACTTATCCATCAGGTAGAGCACGTAGCGAATATCCACACCAATGCAGCGAGCCAGGCGCTTGTCGAAGTTGATGTCAGAGCTGAGGCTGTCCCAGTTGCCATCGAAGGCAAGACCAATCAACTCACCCTTGCCGTTGAACATTGGGCTACCAGAATTACCACCGGTAATATCGTTGTTGGTGAGGAAGCAGAGCTGCATCTTGCCAGTCGTCTTGTCCTGATACTTGCCGAAATCCTTCTCAGAGAGAAGCTCGTGCATGATAGGCTCAGCGTAGTAATCGATTATCTTATCGCCCTGCTTCATCTTCTCAACGATACTCTCGGCTGTGGTATAATAGCCTGATGGCTTGCCACCGAGGTCGAAACCGCCTACCTGACCATAGCTCAATCGCATGGTGAAGTTGGCGTCGCTGTAGTGAGGCATGTCTTCCTCCATACGGAGCTTGGCAGCACAGAGATACTTCTCCTGCTCGGCGATGCTATCGTTGATGCTGCCCATCTGAGCAGCGAAATCACCATATACATCGTTCAGATCCATACCGAAGATGACGCCTGGATCCTTCTCATATCCCTTCTTGTTGAAGTAGAGCTTAGCACCCTTCTTCATGATGAGCGACTTCTCCCAGAGATAATCCACATACTTGGCGTAGTTGCCGCCAAACTCAGCGTCGATGGTCTTGTAGAACTTAGGCAACCACTTGGCATCTACATGCTCCTTGTAGTTCTTCAAGAGGGTAGCGAGCACCTCCTTATCGAGCGCCATATCCCATTCTGCAGAGTTATCTTCAAACTCATGATACTGCTTCTTCTTGTTCTTCTCAGGACCCTTCACCTCCATGTTGGTCTGGAGCTTGATGGCACGGGTAGAGAACTCGATATTGCTTCTTCTGGTGAAGGATTCAGAGAAGTTGGTCCAGGCATACTTCACGTCTGCGCTCTCCTTGTAAAGCTTGGCGAGCTTGTCGAAATCTACCTTGTGGGCGAGGTCGTTGGCTGCCTTGGCTGTATCCTGCCAAGCACGGAGACGGGTTTCGTACTCACGCTTCAGATTCACGATGCCGATAGAGTCGATACACTTGTTCATACCGATGGCATTCTTCCAGTAATTGGAGCTCTGGGCGTACTTGCTGTCATACTTGATGCGCACAGCCTCGTCGGCACGCATGTGCTTCTGCATCACCTCCTGCTTTACGCCACGAACCTGGGCACGAGGCGCATTCTCAGCATCGCGCATGGTCTGGATTCCGTAGCTTGAAAGATAGCGCTCTGTGCTGCCTGGGTAACCCATGGTCATCGCATAGTCGCCATCCTTATAACCCTGGAGAGAAACCTGTGCCCAACGCTTTGGATGATAAGGCACATTGTCCTTGCTGTAGGCAGCAGGACCATTGGTCTTAGGGTCGGCATAGATGCGGAATACAGAGAAGTCGCAGGTCTGGCGAGGCCACATCCAGTTGTCTGTATCGCCACCAAACTTACCCATAGACTTTGGTACGGTGAAAACCAGACGCAGGTCGGTGAAGTCGCGATAGGTAGTAGCGTACCACTTGTTGCCCTCGTAGAATGGCTGAACGGTGATATGAAGGGTAGAATCGTTCTTCTTCACCTCCGTAGTCATCTCGTTCTCCAGAGAATCGATGAGTTCATCGCGCTTCTTGTTGTCGAGTTTCTCGTATCCGAGGCTCATCACCTTATCGGTTACATCCTTCTGTTCAACCATAAAGCTGACGAACATATTCTCGTTAGGCAATTCCTCTGCGTAAGATTTAGCAAAGAAACCGTTGAGCATATAGTCGTGCTCTACGGTAGAGTGGCTTCTGATAGCCTCGAAACCGCAATGGTGGTTGGTAAATACCAGACCGTCTGGGGAAACGACTACGCCTGAGCAATAGCCAGAGAAGTTAACCACAGCGTTCTTCAAGGCGTTCTCGCCGTTGTAGAGCTGGTCGTAAGTCATACTGAAGCCTTCGCGCTGCATCATCTCATACACAGCGTTTGGCAAGTTGTAAATCGTCCACATTCCCTCGTCAGCGTGAGCGGTATTGATTCCGCAGAACGCCAAGATAGAGGCGATAAGGACCGTTGCTTTTTTCTTCATTTTATTCTTTGTGTTGTTGTTATATGATTTGCAAAGTTACGATTTTTCTGCGAGATAACATCAAGTAGAACAGAAAAAAGCGAAAAATTCCATCAAAGTTTCCTTTTTAGAGTTATTTCTTTCACTTATACTAGAAATATTCGATAAAAACACAATGTTTTTCACTTATACATGAAAAAGGTTACAAAAGTAGCGAGTTTTTCTTGTATAAGTGAAAAATTAGTGCTATCTTTGCGCCATAAAAAAGTGTTTCTTATTTTTTGATGATCCATTTCCCTCCTTTGTCTGGTCCTATTCGTTCTATTATGTGATCTTCTTTCAGTTTCTTTATATGTTTAGAGATGGCACTTCGGTTGATTTCCAATCGTTTACTCATCTCATTGGTGGTGACAAATGGGTCGGATGCGATAAGGGAAAGGATAGAGTCTTTGGTTTTCTGTCCACCTTTTCTGCCCACCTTTTCTGTTTTCTGTCCACCTTTTCTGTCCACCTTTTGATGATGCGTATGGGGTGCTTGTGGGGTAGCAAGTCTTGGCTGTACCTTCCATTCATCTGTAGGATTTATATGCAAGTATCTGTTTTTGAGAACCCAACTTTCGCCTAGCAGCAAGTTTCTGAAGAAACGAACAAGGTAGATAGGAGAGTACTCTATATCTTTATTGATATTGCGATAATTGGCACGAACCAGGGCATTGCGGAAATACCAGGAATGCTTGGCAAACATTTCGTTGTTCACTTCATATCCTAACGAACGGAGATATTGGATGGTGAAGATCGCCGTGGTTCGGGTGTTTCCCTCTCTGAAAGCATGGATTTGCCAGATGCCTGAAATGAATTTGGCAATATGCTCAATCTTCTCATCATCCGAAAGTCCTTTGTATTGGAAGTTCTTTTCCTGCTCAATATCCCAATCCAAGGCTCTTCGCAAGTCTTCCCAATTCAGGTAGTTTACGGAATCTCCTTCGAGCACCCATTCTTTCTTGGAAATATCGTATTGGCGGATTTCTCCTGCGTGCTTGAATACTCCCTCGAATATTCTTCGATGCAGGGAAACATATCCGTTGGTATTGAAGGCAAAGGTCTTGCTGGCGAGAATCTTCGCGATGTTGGCTGAAACCTTATCTGCCTCTTCCTCGTCTTCATCCTTAGGTGTACGGACCGTCTTGCTCTGATAGTAAGAGTCAATCAGTTTTCTGGTTTCATCCAGAGTGATTTCCCCTTCGATGTTTCGTTTAGCCACATCTATGAGATACGCCGACGGTTGCAGCCCATCTACAGCCTGCAATCCGATAGCCGTCTTCCAGTTCTCGGCCCTTTCCTTCTGCAAAGGCTCTCCTTGTCGAAGATATTCATCGAAGGATGCGAACTCGTTGATATTATCTTTATTCATAGATGTAATGCTTGATATTTAACTTTGCGATTTTGACTCCCTGGCAAGCCGTTGTTCCCGCAAGCGCTTGAATTGAGCTAAGCACTCCTCCAGCGAAAGCGGATGCTCTCGCCAATAAGCCATGCTCTTTTGCATCTGGGCATTGACTTTCTTGTGATAATCGTTCAGTTGTATCTCCATCCATTTATGTATTATATTGTTAGAATATTACGTTTGCAAAGTTACGACTATTTCCCGAATTTTCCAAGGCTTCGCTTGATTTTCTTCATAATTTGCCTTTTTGCCGATAACATTCCTGGTGATAGAACCTCTTGCTCCAGCATATCCAGAGCCATTCTTAACTCTTCGAGGAGTTCGGGATAGTACTTCATCTGCTCGTAGGCGAGCTTCATGCAGTAGCAGCGGATGGCGTAGGGCTGGGAACAGGCGGTAATCTTGGCGATGCAGAAATCGATGAAATCAGAGCGGAGTGATTCTTCCTCGAAAGGCTGACGGAGAAGAAGATGGAGCATTAGGCGTCGCTTGGTCTCATTCTTCTCTACGAGAACCCTATCTATCAGTTCGTTATGCTTCTGAAAGAACCATGGGGTGTTGGCTTTATCGAAATGGGTTAAAGCCCAAAGCGCATTAAACGATACGCGGTCGTTTTCATCGAAGGTGAGTTGGTAAAGCTCTTCCTTTAAACAATTATTCTCTTTGCCTTGCGTCTGAAGGCAAAGAGAATAAATATCGTTTACACTTAATCTGTTTATGAGTTGATTCCTCATCATTTCGCTTCTTATAACTTCATAAGATGCTTTACTTTCTAAAGTACTTTCCAACTACCGGCAGACTCTTCAATGGGAAATCCTTCTTCACGAGATAAGCGGCGAAGATGAGGATGAGCACCGTGTTGATGAGGCAGGCGATGGCGGTAGAGAAGTATCTGTTAGCCTCGGTCATTCCTGCGAAGAGGATGAGGGCGAGAACCACATAAATCATAATCTCCTTCACCGGATAGTTGATAGGATACTTCTTCTGACCCACGAAGTAGGAGAGAAGCATGGCTGTTCCATATCCAGCGAAACCAGCCCAGGCACAGGCAATGTAGCCATAAACTGGTACGAAGATAACGTTGATGGCAATCAATACCAGGCAACCGATGCCCGAGAAGTAAGCACCCCAGATGGTCTTATCGATGAGCTTGTACCAGAAACTGAGGTTGAAATATACTCCCATCATGATTTCGGCAGCCATTACGATAGGCACTACCTTCAAACCATCCCAGTAGTCGCGACCGATGATATGGCGCAATACATCCAGATAACCTACTACCACCAGGAAGGCGAGCAGGGTGAAGATGACGAAAAACTTCATCGCAGAAGCGTAAGTCTGTCGATTGTCCTTATCCTTCGCCTTGCCGAATACGAATGGCTCGTAAGCATAGCGGAAAGCCTGGGTAATCATCGCCATGATCATCGCAATCTTGCTGGCTGCTCCGTAGATTCCGAGTTGCGCATGAGCATCGCTCTTCTCATAGATGTAAGGGAAGAGAATCTTGTCGGCTGTCTGGTTCAGAATACCGGCAATACCGAGCACGAGGATAGGCCAGCTGTAGCCCAGCATCTTCCTGACGAGCACCTTACATTCGCTCCAGGAGCATTTCTCGCCCATGAATCCTTCCTTCAGTTCCTTGTAGAAACAGAAGGTGATGGAGGCGGTACAAACCAGGTTGATGTAGAAAGCATAGCCCACATCGTGACCATCCATGATGACGTAGTAAACCAGGTTGAGCGCAATGTTCAGACCGATGAAGAGCAACTTGAAGGCAGCAAACTTCAATGGGCGCTTCTTGTATCTGAGGTAAGCGAACGGGATGCACTGGAAGGCATCAATAGCCACGGTTACGAACATGGTCCATACATAAGCCGGATGGTCGGCGTAGCCCATCGCATCGCTCAAAGGCGTGATGAAGAGGAATACCAGGGCGATGAAGAGTAGGGAAGTGAAGCCCACCATGCTCAATACTGTGTGATAAACCTTTTCTGAGTTTTCTCCCTCCTTGTTGACGAAACGGAAGAAGGTGGTCTCCATTCCGTAGGTCAGGATAACGAGGAGTAACGCCGTATAGGCGTACATGTTGGTGATGACACCATAACCACCACTTGCGGCGCTGATCTTTGCCGTATAGAGTGGTACAAGCAGATAGTTGAGGAATCTGCCGATGATACTGCTCAAACCATAGATGGCGGTATCCTTTGCTAAACTTTTGAGGTTTGCCATATTAATTTATTTTTTATTATCCGAAGAATAAATATGCTATAGCGATTGCTGCGATGACTCCTGCCAAATCGGCGAGCAAGCCGCAAGCCACGGCGTGGCGGGTATTCCTGATGCTTACGCTTCCGAAATATACAGCCAATATATAGAAGGTGGTATCGGTGGAACCCTGGAAGATGCAGCTCAATCTGCCCACAAACGAATCAGGACCATAGTTCTTCATCGCCTCCAGCATCATGCCTCGTGCACCACTTCCCGACAGCGGTTTCATGATGGCGGTAGGCAGGGCGCCTACGAAATCGGCATTCAGGCCGCATTGTTCTACCGACCACGAAATGCCTTGAATCACCATATCCATCGCTCCCGAAGCACGGAACACGCCGATGCCCACAAGGATAGCTACGAGATAAGGGATAATCTTCACCGCAGTAGTAAAACCTTCCTTCGCTCCCTCGATAAATGCATCATAAACATTCACCTTCTTCCAGAAACCAGCCAGGATGAAGCTGAGGATGATGCCCAGGAGAATCATGTTAGAAGCCAAGGTGGTGACCGTATTCATCGTGTCCTTGTCCATCTGTCCGAATCCCCAGATGATGATGCCTACGAAGGCGCACATTCCCAACAGAGTGGCGAGCAATACCGGCTGCAGGATGTTGATGCGCTGCCAGAGCGAAGTGATGATGATTCCGGCAAGCGTAGCCACGAGCGTAGCCATCAGGATAGGGATGAAAACATCCGTAGGCTGGGCTGCACCATAGGAGGCACGGAAGGCGAGGATGGTGGTAGGGATGATGGTGAGTCCTGAGGTATTCAGAACCAGGAACATAATCATCGGGTTCGTCGCCGTATCCTTCTTTGTGTTGAGTTCCTGCATCTGCTGCATCGCCTTCAATCCTGTTGGTGTTGCTGCATTATCGAGTCCCAGCATATTCGAAGCGATATTCATGAAGATGCTTCCCATCACCGGATGGTTCTTCGGAATATCAGGGAAGAGTCGGGTGAAGACCGGGCTGAGCGCTCTTGCCAACACATTCACTACTCCCGCCTTCTCTCCAATCTTCATGATGCCAAGCCAGAGAGCGAGCACGCCCGTCAGTCCGAGAGAAATCTCGAAGGCATTCTTGGAAGAATCGAAGGTGGAATCTACAATCTTCTGGAAGATAGTCGTATCTCCCATTGCCAATCCGATGAGTGCGAAGATGAACGCAATCACGAAAAATGCTATCCAAATGTAATTTAAAACCATATTCTGTTTATGCTTTCTTAATCGTTGTTATTGCTAGTGGAATTCTTTGCGGATTGCTCTTTCATTTCGAGTAAAGTTCGCTCATATACCTCTTGTAGCTGGTAACTTGCAACACCTAATGGAGTGGTAATGCCTCTTAAAGCCCACTCAACAACAGATGAATCTTTGTCTTTGCATAGCAGAATACCAATGCTAGGGTTATCTCCTTCGTCTTTTAAAAGTTCGTCGGCAGCTGCAACATAAAAGTTAAGTTTGCCAACAAACTCTGGCATGAAATCAACCACTTTTAGCTCAATCACAACATAACATTTGAGTTTGGTATGATAGAATACCATGTCGGGGAAGTATGATTTTCCACTTGGTGTGGTAAGTTCCATTTGTCGCCCAACATAAGCAAAACCTTTGCCCAGTTCGAGTAAAAAACGAGTAATGTTTTGAGCCAGCTTATCCTCTAGGTCCTTTTCCGAGAAGTCGCCAGCCATGGATAAGAAATCTAATTTATAAGGGTCTTTGAGCATCTCGTTAGCCAAGGCTTTCTGTGGCGCAGGGAGTGTGGACTCAAAGTTATTCAAGGCTTTTCCCTTTTGCTCATAAAGATGGGCTTCGATAATATGTTCTAACTCATTACGACTCAAATTGCCTTCAATCACTTGGTTGAGATAGAACATTGCCTCCAATATGGTCTTGCATTTTGAGACTATGACAGTCTGATGCCTCCAGGGTACACGAAGCAAAATTGCAGGCATAGGAACGCTAGTACTTTCTAAGGTTTCTAATTTTGTACCAGCTTGGTACAAAAATTCATTTTGCGAAGAATAGAAGAGATACCACTTGCGTATTTTATAAAGATTTGACCAAGAAAATCCTTCTACATTTGGAAATGCAGAACGCAAGTCCAAACTAAGCTGTTTTATAAAATTAGTGCCCCACTTATATAGCTTTTGCTTGTTACAAATGTCTTCTCCCAAACTCCAATAAAGCTTGTGCAACTCTTCATTAACTTTGATAGCCGCTTTGAGTTGGGCGATGCGAATACGACCTTTCAAATCGGAGAGCCACTTCACATAGTTGCTATCCGACATAATAGATTCGCTATTCACGAATTGGGGTATGCTATTCTTTTCTGCCATATCGTTTACTCTTCTGTTTTATTTGTTGCTTTTCCAAGCACGGGTGCAAAAGTACAATAAAAATTTCGCATAACGTGGTTAAATACAGAAAAATCCCTCAGAGATGGAGGAATTTGATGATTTTTATCCCTCAATGAGGATTTTTTGCTAACAACTTTTGTTCTTTCAAACATTATTCGTATATTTGCCGATGATTCTGAGTAAGAATCACGACATAATGGAATAGGCGCATACTTAGCGCTTTGTTCTTGACTTTCTGAAACTTCGCAAACTTCATGCATTGTCAGAATATAGCAACGGTAGGTGCTCTCGGGATGTGTTAATTCACATCCCTTTATTTAGAAAAGAGGGGGTGTCATAAGTCTGGATAATAGTTGGCGCATAACAGTTGACCACCGCATGCACATCACTTGTTGTGCATGCGCATATCAGCTGCTATGCAAGCGCACAACAGCTGTTGTGCGACCGAAGATACTAACTTTCTCAACAACATATACTATGTTTTTCAACAACATATCAGTAATATTCCAATAAAAAGAGGGTGAATCATTAACTTATGACACACCCTCCTTTTATTTATGTTTTCATATAGAATCTTTATCCAACAAGAAATCAAATACGTCCATAAATACGATGCCGTCATCGTTTTGGTATTTCTTGATGAGGTCGCCTGTTATCACATACTTCATAAAACTATCGTCTATACGTAGCAAAGAGGCAAGTTCTTGTTTCGTCTTCTCCTTGTCTGGCAAACTGAGAGCCGACTGGATGTAGCAGCGTTTGTAGCCTTGGTTGCAAACAAAGTCAACTTCAAGCATCCGTCTCACTTTGGTTCCTTTTTCGTCCACGCCGTTGATTTCTACGTTGCCAATGTCCACACTATATCCACGGTAGCGAAGTTCATTATAGATGGCATTCTCCATCAGATGGGTTTTCTCTTGTTGGCGAAAGCCGAGAAGTGCATTGCGAATGCCTAAGTCAGAAAAATAATATTTCAATGGCGTTCCGATATACTTACGGCCTTTTACGTCATAGCGATTGCATGGCTCAAGCAAGAACGCATCTGCAAGATATTCGATGTATTTCTTGATGGTTGCAGAGCTTATAGAGACATTCTTTACAGATTGGAAAGTATTGGCAAGTCGTTGCGGATTGGTAAGTCCGCCAATTCCCGATGCGAGAATCTTGAATAAATCGTTGAGTTCTGCATCGTTCTTTATCTTGTTTCTGTTGATGACATCTATCATGTAAGTCTCAGTCAAGAGGCTGTTCAGAAGTCTCACTTTTTCTTCTTCTGTCTTTTGTAAAACAACAGGCGGAAGACCACCATAAAGCAAATATTCGTTCCAACCATCCTGCTTGTCGCCATCATATACGGTCATAAATTCAGCAAAGCTGAGTGGTGAAACGTGTATTTGGTATCCTCGTCCACGAAATTCGGTTATTATATCCTTGGATAGGAAGCGTGCATTGCTTCCCGTCACATAAACATCAGCATTGGGAATATGTAATAATCCATTTAGTACATCTTCAAACTCGTCAAGCATCTGTACCTCATCAAGCAGAATGTAATAAGGTTGGTCGTCAGCAATCTTCTCTTTTACATACTTATAAAACTTGTCAGGATTGCGAAACTCCTTGAATGCATAGTCATCGAATGCCATTTCTATGATATGGTCGGGCATGACTCCATCGTCTTCAAGGAAACGCTTGAAGAGACGAAACAGCAGAAAGGATTTTCCGCAACGGCGCATACCGGTAATGATTTTTACCAGTCCATTATGGCGTGAACTAACCAACTCTTGTAGATATTTGTCTCTATTTACAATCATAACAGGAAAGATTTTTGCGGATTTCCGCATTTTTCTTTTGCAAAGATAATACTTTTATTAATTCTATGTAGAATTTTTGCGGATTTCCGCAGTTTTCTTTCGCAGAATTAACGGTTACGGCTTGATATTTTAAGTTCGTTAACTTATAATGGTAAATACAGAATCATAAAGCTATCGTCTATACTTAGCAAAGGTAGATATTAGTCTCTATATTTACAATCATAACAGGAAAGATTTTTGCGGATTTCCGCAGTTTTCTTTCGCAGAATTAACGGTTATGGCTTGATATTTTAAGTTCGGTGATTTGTCGAATTCCATGCTTTTCTCTCTTCGCTATCACATTATTCCCTATTCGTTATACTTTTTTAATCTCTCTTTTTATCCGATTTCAGAAAAAAGATGTACTTTTGCCGCTCAATTAATGAAAGACAGGAATTTGGTTATACAAAAACATTATTAAGGAAGCAAAGGACTTCTGTTATATTTTATAGTATGGACAAGAATGAGAGAATAAATAACGAGCAAGAGATGCCCACTGAAACGAAAAAGAATCATTCCGCAGATGCGGATAGAGTAAAGGAAGTATATAAGGTGACGATAGCGGGAAGCATCATCAATGTTGTGCTGCTCGTGCTGAAGTTTGCTGCAGGTATTCTCGGACATTCGGCAGCCATGATAGCGGATGCCATCCACTCGCTTACCGATTTTGCCACCGATGTGGTGGTACTGGTATTCGTAAAACTGAGCAATAAGCCGAAGGATAAGGACCATGATTATGGGCATGGCAAATACGAGACGCTTGCCACAGCGATCATCGGTATTTCGCTCTTCGTGGTGGGTGTGATGATCTGTTATTCTGGCGTTACCAAGACCTATCGTGCCATCTGCGGCGAGACACTCCAGCAGCCGGGCGTTGTAGCCTTGATTGCTGCCATCGTAAGTATCGTGATGAAGGAGTGGGCTTATCAGTTTACGGTTAAAGCCGGAAAGAAATATCATTCCGAGGCTGTAGTGGCAAATGCCTGGCATCATCGCAGCGATGCTTTATCGAGTATCGGAACGATGTTCGGTATTGGTGGCGCCATCATTCTGGGAGAAAAGTGGGCGGTGCTCGATCCGCTGGCTGCCATCATCGTGAGTGCCTTCATCATCAAGGCCGCCTGGGGACTGGTGATGCAGTCTGTGAAAGAACTGACGGATGCCAGTCTTCCAGAAACTGAGGAAGATGAAATCCTGAAGATTGCGAACGAAGAGCAGGGGGTTGGAGAGATTCATAACCTGCGTACCCGTCGCATCGGAAACAAGATTGCGATAGAAATGCATGTCCGCATGCCGGGTTCTCTCTCGCTTTATGAGGCGCATGAACATGCTACCCATATCGAACGAAGATTGAAGCAGCACTTCGGCGCAGATACCCATGTGGGAATCCATCTCGAACCGATTAAAGTGAATGGAAAATATCAGAAACCGGAATAACTGAAATAAAAGGAAATAGCCGGAATAAAAGGAAACGAGCCTTGACGGAAGGAAGAAACCTCCATCAAGGCTCGTTATTTTATTTGATATCCGAATCGTGTTTCGGATATTTATCATCTTTTGGGATGATTATTATCTGATTATATTATCGGCCGAGATTTACGCTGGCTCCTGCCATAATCCACAAACCAGGCTGCTTAACGGCAGCGAGGTCGTAGTAGCGGTGGCAAGTGATGTTGTCGGCTTTCACGAAGATATTGTATTTTTTCTCGTCCCACATCAGTTTGCAATCCACCTTGGTGTATGGATGATAGCCATTCATTCTCTGCTGCCATCTTACGCTCCAGGAAGCTGAAAGCTTGTTCCAGATCTGATGATCCAGACCGAATACAGCCTTGTGCTTCAGATACTCCAATGCATAGAGTGATTTCAGAATGTTGGTCTCGGTCTTATGATCCTGATAGATGTAAGCATAACCCAACTTGATGCGGGTAATGAAACAGTTTGGTACCAATTCTCTCATGTAGATAGTAGCATCTACGTTGTAGCCCATGTTGTTGAGCTTTCCGATGTTCATCACGTGATACTTGCTGTCATTCTGCTCGGTCACGGATGTCTGAACCCAGTCAATCATGTTGGTGCCGTGTGCGTAGAATCCGCTAACGGTTGCGGCAAAACCAGTCTGGCGATACTGGGTTCCTACCTTGAAGGTGGAGTTCTTCTCCGGGTTCAGGTTGATGTCGCCCTGCTGCACCACATTACTTATATATAAGTCGGTGTAGGTAGGCATTCTCAGAGCCTTGTTCCAGGAAGCGTAGAACTTCCAGTTGTCGTTAGGACGATAACTCATATCTACACCAGGATAGAAACGGAAGTCGTTGTCCAAACCAGTATTCTTGTTAGCCAAGATACCAGCCGACAAGGTGAAGCCGCCGAAGATGAAGTTGTGCTCCAACATGATGTTGGTGTTGGTGCGCTCACCCTTTCGGGTATATTGACGGTCGGAACCCGAGATGTCCTTATAGTCTTTCTCTGCGAGTTCCTCGCCCAATGCAGTAGAGTAGATGCACTCCTTGCTGATATCGAAGCCCACTGCGGTCTTACCCAAAGCCCAAGCCACGTTGGCATTCAGACCACCACCATAAACATCTAGATCGTGATAGTTCTCGCCCGCTGCAGCTCCAGCCTTTCCACGAATCAACTGATAGTGATCCTTGAATTTGTTATAATAGAATTGAGGCGCAATCTCCCAGGTCTTCTCCTGGTTGTGCAGACTCAGGTTGAGAGAAGCCATACCGTGGTCTGTCTTCTCATATTGGTTGTTGTATTTGGCGCTGTAGAAAGTGTTGGCACCGTAGCTCTGGGTAGCAATACCCAGCTGGGCGATTATGTCGAAACGCTGGTCGTAAGAGAACGAGAGATTGCCGTAGCCCTGTCCCTTCTCGAAGTCGCTGTTCTCCGTGCCGCCATCCGAGCGCTTGTAGCCTCCGCTTACGGAATAAGCCTGAGTCCACTTGCCCGTTTCAAAAGCCGTCTGCACACGCCCCTGTGCTCCGAAACTTCCAAAGCTTCCGCCTTCTACACTTGCAGATACTCCATCATTCTTTGCCTTCTTGGTCACGATATTGATGGCACCATTAAAGGCTGAAGTTCCGAATACGCGCGATGCTGCCCCCTCGAGCACTTCGATGTGGTCGATGTCGGCAAGAGCTACAGGAAAATCAGAAGCATTGTGACCAGTCTGTGGATTGGAAATGTTGACGCCATTCAGGAGAATGGTAATCTGGTCGAAGGTTCCACCATTGATGGAGATATCCGTCTGAACACCAAAGCCACCACGCTGACGGACATCCACGCCGGTAGCTAATTTCAATACATCGTTGATAGTCTGCGCAGCCGCACGATGAATATCGTCACGGGTAATGACAGACACAATCTTAGGTGACTGCTCTACAGTCATCGGCGCACGAGATCCGGTAACGCTCACCGCATCCAGCTCGTAAGCCTTTCCGCCCTTGTAGAGGGTAGAATCAACCTTGGCTCCCTCTGTGCTTACGCCTGCTGCCTTGGCATGGCTCAGGGTAGCAACGCTGAGTGCACCAACAAGTACCTCTCTTCCCAAAACTGCGAAGAGTGAGTAGTTCTTGTTAGAGAATCGGTTGAACTTCAAGCTGTTGCGCTTGTTGAAAATTGTTTTGTACATTAAATAAAATGTTTATAAATGAATAATAAATCGAAGCCGCAAGCCTGCTCGGTTTTCGGCATTCGGGGTGCAAAGGTACTGCCTTTCCTCGAAAAGACAAAGCAAAATGTGATTTATTTTATTTCCATCGTAAAGTTTTAATTTAAATCAAGCGAATTTGTATTTTACTCTTCACTCTTCACCTTTTCGCCTGAAATGCCGATAAACACTGGGGGTGTGAGAGGTGAAGAGTGGTCCTTCACTCTTCACCACTCTTCACTACTCTTCACCTTTTTTTGAAGTTTTCGTCCTTTTGGGATTAGTTGTTTTAGGGCTTTTGGTCCGTTCCTGCACTAAATGCGAGGATTCTCTTACTAGGAAAAAATAATCGTCCTGTAGGAGATTTTTTTCTGTCACGACGTTTCGTTTTGTGCCTGGTCGGGGCAAAATATTGCCACGGCAAGGGCAATATCTTGCTCTCCTGAGATAAAAAGCTGAACGTCAGGACGCAGTTGCCGGTGAAGGAAGGTAAGAAGTGGTGAAGGGTTGTGAAGAGTTGTGAAGAGTGAAGGACCACTCTTCACCTCCCGTAATGCCGATAAATACAGGGGTTTCCGGCGATTTGGTGAAGAGTGAAGAGTAAAATCGAGAGTGGCTTTTATGCCAATTGTTTTGAGCAGGATGCAATCTATTCCTATCTATTTTGCGATTTTCTTGGAGAATCATTTGCTTTTTCAGATTATTCTTGTATCTTTGCAACTGATATGAGCAGCCTTCGGCAATGACTTGGCATGGCTTTTGCTGAATGCTGTATGATTTCATCATTAAAACTATTAGTAAATAAAAAGAAAGGAACAGATAAAATGGAAAAGATCAACGTAAAAGAACTGAATGATAATATCTTCGACACGATAGGTAAGGAGTGGATGCTGGTTTGTGCCGGCAATAAGGAGAAATTCAATATGATGACCGCCTCATGGGGCTGCCTGGGATGGCTTTGGAACAAGCCGGTGGCAGTAGTTTTTATCCGTCCGGAGCGCTTTACTCACGGCATCATCGAGGAGAATGAGTTCATGACCCTCTCTTTCCTCGGAAATAGCGAGGAGGCTCGAAAGATATATAACTTCTGCGGTTCTAAGAGTGGACGTGATTTCGATAAGGCAAAGGAAACAGGATTGACTCCTGTAGAGACCGATAACGGCAGCATTGCATTCGAACAGTCTCGACTCACCCTGGAATGCCGCAAACTCTATAAGGACAATATGACAGCGGAGAAGTTCCTCGACAAGGACTTGCTGCAGTGGTATGGTGCCAAGGGTGGATTCCACGATGTCTATGTCGTGGAGATTACCAATGCTTATACAAAGTAATAATTCAAATATGGCTCAAGAACAGACAGCAATTCGTGAACGCCAGAAAACGAGGCTCAAGGAGCCGGGGCGTTACGTGGTAATGATGTTCAACGACGACTTTACACCGATGGACTTCGTGGTAGACATCCTCGAAACCATCTTCTTCAAGTCGCAGGCTGAGGCTGAAGCAATCATGCTCAAGGTTCATCACGAAGAGAAAGCCGTGGTGGGCACCTACAGCTATGACATCGCCAAGAGCAAAGTGGAGAAAGCGATGGAGAAAGCCCGTACGCAGAAGTATCCCCTGAAGCTCACTTATATGCCAGAATAATAAATGGGAATTTAGAGGGAAGTGAAGGCAAGTTAGAGTGATTTTTGGGGGCGATAGCTCCTAGAATGATATTTACTTCTTTTGCTTTCCCCATAAAAAAGAAGGGAAAAGAATAGATGGATAGTATGGGATTAACCCGATATATGAGTGTCTTGATGGATGACGCAATGAAGCAGGCTCGGTTCTTCGACCATGAGTTTGTGATGCCGGAGCACATGCTCCTGTCATTGCTCCGCCAGTATGCCTTCTGCCAGGCTTTGCAGGAGGAGGGCGTGGATAGTTTCAAGATGCACGAGGACTTGGTGGGATGGCTCGCCAAGCAGGAGCGTGTGCCTGAAAATATCAAATATCTGCCTGAGCCTTCATCGCTCTTCAAGACGATGTTTGGTACGGCTTGCGCCTTGGCTGCTGCCGCTGACCGAAAACTCGTGAACGTGCCTCATTTCGTACAGGCAATGTTTGGCTTGCAGAATTCAGAAGCCGCCTTCCTGCTGTGCAAGAATGTGGGCGACCGGCAGGGCGAGTTCCTGGCGAGTGTGGATAGCTATTATCCGCTGGAAAACGAGGCTGCGGAGGCTAATATAGGCATAGGCGCCGACTATGATGACGACGATTATGACAATGACTATGATGAAGACGAGGAGGAAGGCAGAAGCCGACAGCCTCAGGATTGGCATCATCTGGTTACCTGTATCTCTGATAAGGTGGAGGAGCATAATCCGCTTATCGGCAGAGAGCAGGAACTGGATAGAACCATCCAGGTGCTCTGTCGTGCCGAAAAGAATAATCCGCTTCACATCGGTGAACCGGGTGTAGGCAAGACCGCCCTGGTTTATGGTCTTGCCAAGCTCATCAATGAGAATCAGGTTCCTAATCGTCTTAAGGGAGCCCGCATCTATGGTATGGATATGGGACAGATGCTTGCCGGCGCCCAGTATCGTGGCGATTTCGAAAAGCGTATCAAGATGGTGATGGAGGGAGCCGCCAAGGAAGGCAACACCATCATCTATATTGATGAGATTCATAATATGATAGGTGCAGGTCGTGGCTCTGATGGTGGACCTGATGCATCCAATATGCTCAAGCAGTATCTGGAGGCAGGCGACATCCGTTTCATTGGTTCCACCACCTATGAGGAGTTCAACCGCTACATGGCTCAGAGCAAGGGCATCGTGCGCCGCTTCCAGCAAATAGATATCAAGGAACCTACCGAGGAGGAGGCTATCAAGATATTGGAGGGCTTGCAGTATAAATACAATAAGTTCCACAACGTGACTTATCGCAAGGACGCTCTGGAATATGCCGTCCGTGCCAGTGCCAAATACATCAGCAACCGCTGTCTGCCAGACAAGGCCATCGACCTGATGGATGAGGCGGGTGCTTATCTGGAGGTGCATCCTGTGGAATATCGCCAGCGTTCTTACGTTACCAAGGCGATTATCCAGCAGATTCTCACCAAGGTCTGCAAGATAGATGCGGCTGCCATCAAGGATGAAAACAATGATTCTCTGGCTACACTCCGCCAGCGCATACTCGACAAGATCTATGGTCAGGACAAGGCTGTGGATAAGGTGGTTGAGGCTGTGATGATGGCGAAGGCAGGACTGGTGGACGATGACAAACCGATGGCTTCGCTGCTCTTCGTGGGTCCTACGGGCGTGGGTAAAACCGAGGTGGTCCGTGTGCTGGCTAAGGAGCTCGGCATCGAGCTGGTGCGCTTCGATATGAGTGAATACACCGAGAAGCATACCGTGGCTAAGCTCATCGGTTCGCCTGCCGGATACGTGGGTTATGAAGATGGCGGTCTTCTTACCGATGCCATCCGCAAGACACCAAACTGTGTACTCCTGCTTGATGAGATAGAGAAGGCGCATAGCGACATCTACAACATCCTGCTGCAGGTGATGGACTATGCCCGATTGACCGATAACAAGGGGCAGAAGGCAGACTTCCGCAACGTGATCCTCGTGATGACATCGAATGCCGGAGCGCAGTATGCTTCGCAGGCAAATGTAGGTTTCAGTGGCAATGTAACCCGTGGTGAGGCGATGTTGGCTCAGGTAAAGAAGACCTTTAAGCCAGAGTTTATCAACCGACTTTCCGATACCGTGGTGTTCAACGATATGGATAAGCAAATGGCAGAACTGATTCTTGCCAAGAAGCTTCGTCAGCTCGATGCAAAGTTGGCAGCAAAGGGAGTTTCTATTACGCTTACCGATGCGGCAAGAGAGAAGATTCTGGAGTGGGGCTTCACCAAGGAATATGGAGCCCGCGAGATGGACCGTGTCATCGGCAACCGCCTGAAGCCAATCCTGATGAAGGCGCTGCTCTTCGGCAAGCTCAAGAAGGCAGGCAAGGGCTGCGTAGATTTCGATGGTAAGGAATTGGTGATTAATTGTTAGAAAGCGATGATATTACAGATAGATGAAAATGCGGAAGAGATTTATTTTCCCGATCCGCATTACGGCGATGATGACGGATGTTTTGCGATAGGTGGCGACTTGAGCATCGACCGCCTGCTGCTGGCTTACAGCAACGGCATCTTTCCCTGGTATAGCTTTCGCGACCAGCCGGAGATACTCTGGTTCTGTCCGATGAAGCGCTTCGTCATCTTCCCGGATGAAATCCACATCAGTCATTCCATGCGCACCCTGCTGAGGAAGAACCGATACAGCGTGGGAATCAACGAAGATTTCGATGCTGTGATTCGTGCCTGCAGCAAGACCAATGGCCGCTATGAGGAAGAGGGTGCCTGGTTGGGTGAAAACATCATCCAGGCATTCACCGCCCTTCATGAGCAGGGCTTTGCGGCAAGCGTGGAGGTATGGGATAATGAGACCGGTGAACTGGTAGGTGGACTTTATGGCGTTACCATCGGTAAGGTTTTCATTGGCGAGAGTATGTTCTCCAGGGTTCCGTCGGGTTCAAAGATAGCCCTCATCTTCCTGGCTCGTTATCTGCAGGAGCATGGAGGTAAGATGATAGATTGTCAGCTGGAAACCCCGCATCTCAAGTCGATGGGTGGCAGATATATTTCCTACGAGGAGTATATGGAAATCATGAATGAAGAATAAGAGTGATTCTTCTGAGAATGGATAGAAGAACTTCTTTTGAATAAAGAAATAAAGGCTAGGTTCCCAGAATCGGGAATCTAGCCTTTATTTTATTTAGAATATCGGTGTGCCTATGCAACCGTTAGGTGCCTGAATATGCAGCATCGCACAGACGGTAGCGGCAATATCCGTCATATAGTGAGGCTGGGCACTCTCGCCGTGCTGGATGCCCCAACCCATAAACAGGCAAGGAATATGGATATCGTATGGATTCCATGCTCCGTGGGTAGTTCCCTTTCCGTTGCCGTATTCGTAGTGGGCAGGCTTCAGTACAATCTGGACGCTTCCGCTGCGCTCACGGTTGTAACCGTTGATGGCACGGAACTTCAGTTCTTCAGGAATGCTCTCTGTGGAGGTCTTCTCCATGTCGAAGGCATAGTGCACATCCTTGTCTTTCTTCAATCTGTCTACTACCACCTGCTTGATGGCTGCGTAATCCAAACCGAGTTCTTCGATGATATCTGTGTTGAAGAACACCTGGTAGTTCATGATCGTCTTCACGAGATCCTTGTCGGTATTGAACTTAGCTTTCAGAATCTGATTCAGCTCTTCTACCAATCCCTTTTTGTTCCAGATGCCGGCAGGGATTCGCTGATCCTGCAGGAAGGTAGCGTTGTTCACGCCTCCATGGTCGGCGGTGAGGAAGGTGAGATAATTTCCCTTGCCCACGGTCTGGTCGAGATAAGCGAAGAAATCTGCCAATGCCTTATCTAATCTGAGATAGCAATCCTCAGTTTCGATAGCGTTTACGCCCACCTGATGACCGATGTAATCGGTGCTTGAGCAGCTGATGGTCAGCAAATCAGTATCTGTGTTTCTACCCAGGTTCTCGCCCTCGATGGCAGCCTTGGCAATATCGAAAGTCAGGTTGCAGCCGAATGGAGTGTTGCGGAGAATCTTGTAGCCATGCTTCTTGTATAAGGCAGGCAAGTCGAGTGGCAATACCGCCTTCTCGCCCTCAGCGATGCCGTTCTCGTAGTTGTTGTCATCGTTGGTGCTCTCCTTATAGGAATCGATAGGGTAGAGCGTCTCCCATTTCTTGGAAAGATACTTGTTTGGGAGTTTCTGCTTGTTGAACTTGTTCACCCACTCTGGCAACTTATCCATATAGAAAGTACTGGTGATGAACTTGCCCGACTTGTCATCAAACCAGAAAGCGCCATTGGCGTGATGGCCGGCAGGGAGGATGGATGCTCTGTCTTTCAAGGCTACACCAATCACCTTAGAGCGGTTGTTGGTAGCCAGACGGAGTTCATCGCCGATGGTGGTTACCCACAGATTGTGAGGCGACATCTTGCCAGCCTTGCTGTCGGAACCTACAGGGTTGACGGTATCGTCGGCAGTACAATTCACTACCTTTCCATCTTTCACGAAGTTATTTCCTGCAATTCCGTGGATGGAAGGAACGGAACCGGTCCAGATAGAAGAGTGGCCGATGGCTGTAACCGAAGGAATGTAAGGAATCTTGCAGTTTTCTACGCTGAATCCTTCTCCGAGCATTCTCTTGAATCCGCCTTCGCCGTAGCGGGCGTAGTAGCGATAGAGATAATCCCATCGCATCTGGTCGATAACGATGCCTACAACGAGCTTAGGTCGTTGAGGCTGAGCCTGTGCGATGCCGCAGAAGCAGCAGAGCACGAAGATGAGTTTAAAAATCTTATTCATAGTCAAAATGTCTTTTTTATACATAACCATTCAGTATTGTATATTATAATTCGGTTGCAAAGATACAACTTATTTTGGTATTTAACGATAAAAAAGACGATTTTTACCCAAACTTCTCATGGCGTTCAATACAGCCAGTACCGTAACACCTACATCGGCAAAGACAGCCATCCACATGGTTCCAAGACCAATGGTGGCGAGAATCAGTACGGCAACCTTCACTCCGATTGCAAATATCACGTTCTCGTGAGCGATATGAATGGTTCTTCTGGCTATCTTTACGGCAAGGGCAATCTTTCTAGGGTCATCATCCATCAGTACTACATCGGCAGCTTCGATGGCTGCATCGCTTCCAAGTCCACCCATGGCAATGCCCACATCGGCACGTTTCAATACAGGGGCATCGTTGATGCCATCGCCTACGTAAGCGAGCGTCTTGCCTGCAGGTTTCGTCTTCAGCAGTTGTTCTACATGCGAAACCTTGTCGGTTGGCAGCAGTTCTGCGCGGCACTCGTCCAGTCCCAGTTTGTGGGCAACATCTTCTCCCACTTCTCTGCGGTCGCCCGTCAGCATTACCGTTTTCTCTACTCCCAGTTCTTTCAGCTCTCTGATAGCGTGGGCGCTTCCTCCCTTAAGGGTGTCGTTGATTACAATATGTCCCGCGTACTTGCCATCAATGGCGACGTGGATGATGGTTCCCACCTGGTTGCAGTCGTGCCATTGGGCGCCGATGCTTTCCATCATCTTCTTGTTGCCCACGCAAACCTCCTTGCCGTTCACTTGGGCACGGATACCCTGTCCTGCAATTTCCTCTACATCGGTCACCTCGCAGCCATCTGTTGCTTCTTGCGGGAAGGCAGTACGCAGGGCTGCTCCGATAGGATGAGTGGTGAAATGCTCGGCATGAGCTGCCAGATGAAGCAGAATCTTCTCCTTGTCAGAATATTCGCCAATATGCACATTATCTGCATTGTGGGATGGATGGTCTGGGCAGGAAGCGTCTGCATGAACAGCTGCCACGGCAAACTCTCCGTGGGTCAAGGTACCCGTCTTGTCGAACACAACGGTTCCCACCTTGGCTAAAGCATCCATATAGTTGCTGCCCTTGATGAGAATACCGTTCCGGGATGCTCCACCGATGCCGCCAAAGAAGGTGAGGGGCACGCTGATGACCAGGGCGCAAGGACAGGAAACTACCAGGAATATCAAGGCGCGGTTGAGCCATAATGGGAAGTTCTCGCCAAAGGTTCCTTCACCTACGATTCCTGTTGCTGCCAGGAATGGAGGAATAAAAGCCAGGGCAATGGCTGCGAAAACAACGATAGGAGTATAGACTCGGGCGAAACGGGTGATGAAAGCCTCGCTCTTCGACTTGTTCTTGTCTGCACTCTCTACCAGAGAAATAATCTTGGATACGGTACTTTCGCCAAAACTCTTGGTGGTGCGTACACGAACTACTCCTGAAAGATTGATGCAACCGGACATGATAGTATCGCCTTCATTCAAATCCCGTGGCAAACTTTCTCCCGTCAGGGCAATAGTATTCAAGGCTGAGCTTCCCTCAACAACAATACCATCCAAAGGCACCTTCTCTCCCGGACGGATTACGATAGTTTCTCCTATCTTGACGTCTTCCGGCGAAACGGTCTCTACCTCTCCGTTTCTTTCAACATTCGCTACATCCGGTCGGATATTCATCAGATGCGAAATACTGTCGCGGCTCTTTCCTTCCGCATATCCTTCGAAGAGTTCTCCCACCTGAAAGAAGAGCATCACAAAGACTGCCTCCGGGAATTCTGTATCTGATCCTGGGAAGAATCCGATGCAAAGGGCTCCGATGGTAGCGATAGCCATCAGAAAGTTTTCGTTAAACATATCGCCCTTGGCAATACCTTCTGCAGCTTCGCCCAGCGTCTCGTGTCCTATCAATAAATAAGGAATGAGATAGACGAGGAGCAACTGCCAGGTAGCCAGATCGTAATTCTTTTCGATGAAAACAGCTGTTATCAGGAGAATAACAGTTACACCGATAAGGATGAGTTTGGATTTCAAACCGCCTTCTTCATGGTGATGATGGTGGCAACCGCATCCCTGGTGCTCATGTTCTTCTGTGGAGCATGAGCAGTCATGATGATGTTCATGATGATGTTCGTGAGAATTTTCACAATGGCATTCATGATGATGTTCGTGAGAATGTTTCATTTCTTCCATAATTTTGCAATACTTTTAGTTCTATATACCCCGGAACATTCAGTTCCTTTTTCTATTTTGGTTGCAAAATTACGAAAAGGTTTCTGCAACTTGGTTGCAAAAGCTCCAGTTGCCCTCTTTTTTGCCGGATACTCTTACTCAATCGTCTGGCTTCTTTGGCAAAGTAAGAAGAAACGTGAAGATGATAGCTCATCGAGAAGACTGTCTAAGGATTGAAGTTGTTTCTTTCCTTCCATGTGGTCTTTTACTCCCTGCAAAGCACCACGAAGTTCAGCTGCAAGGTAATTGAAGTCTTTTTAGACTTTATGATCTTTCGAAAATATGTATATTATTGTATATCAAAATTCTGTCTGATAGTATTTGCATGTTTTTTTAGACCTATAGTCTTTCCTTTTTTGAAAATTTTTGCCCTGTTGTCAAATCAAAATAATAACTTTGTAGGCAAATTGAAGATTATGGCAAAGAAAAATACATCAGATACCGTTAAGGTGGTCACAAATCGTGACCAGCTTCAACAGCGAACAGTTCAATCGAGAATTCTTACTATCCGAGACAAGCAGGTTGTAATAGATAGAGACCTGGCAGAATTCTATGGAGTTGAAACAAAAGCTCTTAACCAAGCTGTAAAACGCAACTTGAGTCGATTTCCTGAGCGTTTTAGATTTATGCTTACCAAGGAAGAGTTATCAGAGGTGGTAACAAATTGTGACCACCTTAGATCTCTGAAGTTTTCTCCTGTACCACATTACGTTTTTACTGAGGAAGGTGTAGCCCAATTATCTTCCGTGCTTCGAAGTGATAAAGCCGTAGAGGTTAGCATTATGATTATGGATGCCTTCGTTGCTATGCGTCGTTTTCTCTCAGCTAATGCAGGTATGTTTCAGCGCATAGAGAGATTGGAGCAACATCAGATACTTACTGACCAGAAGGTGGAGCAAGTTCTGCAGCGCATGGATGAACTGGCTCCAGCGGTGACACCTGAACAAATCTTTGCTACAGGTTGCGTGTGGGATGCCTGGAGTTATGTGTCTCAACTGGTTCGTAGTGCCAAACAACGAATTGTCCTCATTGATAACTTCGTGGATGAAAGAGTTCTCACTTTGCTGACCAAAAGAGAAAAAGGGGTGTCGGCTACGATATACTCTCGCTATACCGAACAGTTCAAGTTGGATCTGGAGAAGCACAATGAGCAATACGATACTGTGGTGTTCGTACAGTTGCCCCATAAATCCCATGACCGTTTCTTGGTTGTTGATGATGATGTGTACCTGATGGGTGCAAGTGTCAAGGATATGGGTACCAGCCTTTGCGCTATAACAAAGATGGAGATGTCGCCAGATGTTGTTTTGTCTTTGGTGTAGTTTTTTGAGATAATTTTGAAAAAAACACAGATGGGACGTCACCTTTTCCTACTTTCACTTGTTGTTATAGTGAATCGGTTCAATAATTAACAAGAAGTTTAACCAATAAAACAATTAAAAATATGGAAAGTCATGATATCGTAGGTCTTTTTATTGTGTTTGGAACAGCCGTTATTCTCCCAATTACCATTATTTTTCTTGCATTAAGAGGTAAGATGGCTTCGGAAAGGAATAGAAAGGAAATCATTCTTGCTGCACTCGAAAAGAATGCTGACATTGACATTGAGGAATTGGTAAGAAAGATGAATAAGCCAGAGGAGTTGTTGAAAGAGAAGTTGTTGAAAAAACTACAGTGGGGAATGCTTGCTTTCATCCTGGGAGTAGGAATGATAGGTTACGGAATATACTTGAACTGCAACTTAGTAGGAGGAAGTACAGATCCGTTGGTAAGTATAAGTATAGGATTGGTACTGTTAGCTGTAGGCATAGCCTTCCTAGCCAACTATCAGATCGGTAAGAAGATGCTTGCCAAGGAAATGGAAGCAGAGGAACGGAACTTGCGACAGGCATAAAAAGTAGATGACCAGAGAGCAGTTCATACAACTCGTCAGTGACGAGCAGGAGGCACTTCGTGGATTCTTGCTCGCCCTCTGCTGTGGCTACAAGGATGATGCTGACGATATTGCTCAAGATGCTTTGGTCAAGGCGTATCTTGCCTCGGCAGGCTATCAGAATAAAGGAAAGTTCCAATCGTGGCTCTTCAAGATTGCACAGAACACATTCCTTAATCATAAGGCAGCCCAACGGACATTTGAAAGCATCGAAGAGGCAAAAACAGTCTTAGGCACAAGTGATGCTGATGCAAAATATGCTTATCAGGATCTCTACCTTGCTCTCGCCACTTTGCCTCCCAAAGAACGAGCAGCCATTGTGTTGTTCTATCTTGACGGACATTCTGTAAAAGAGATTTCCCAGATAACAGACACAAGCGAAGATGCCGTGAAGAAGCAACTCTCGCGAGGACGTGACAAACTGAAAACAAGATTGAAGTTATGATGAAAGATAAAGCACTTGAGGAACTCTTCCTTGCTCAGCGTCCGAAATTTGACGATAAGGATGAGTTTATGGCACGCCTAACCCAAAAACTCGATGCCGTAGAATACCTTCGTCAGTATGAGGAGGCAAACCTTCGTCGCTACAAATATGCTATGATAGCTGCATTTGTGGCGGGCTTCATCGCTGGCGGAGCATTGTTTGCCCTTGTTCTGTCCACGCCATCGGAATTGCCATTGTTTACTTTCCATGCATCATCTGGCATCTTGTTGGCAATTGAACAATATTCCAGGACGATAGCGACGATTGTCCTATCACTAATAATGGGTCTTGGTATTATCAGCATTGTTAGCAACGTATTGGATATCGTCCAAATGAGAGTGCAATTAGGGACGGTTTCCAACGGTTCATAGAGTATGATTTTACACGAATAATCATACTATAAAATGTTGAGAAAGTGTATTTCTTGCTATTTGGCGAACTGGATTGAAACTATTCAGTTCCCTCGAATTTGTGGAAATGAAATCTGATGAAAATACGTGTTCGCAAGATAAAAAAGCATGAAAATTTGCGAAAAGCACGTTGCTGTACGAATGTCTCTGTGTTCGCAAGGCAAAAGAAAAAGCAGTTAAGTTTTCGGCTTAACTGCTTGATTTTGAGAGGTGGACCAGCTAGGGCTTGAACCTAGGACCTCCAGATTATGAGTCTGTGCCGATCCTTACTAACTCCCGCGAACTTAGCAAGGTGTAACCAACTGAGCTACAAGTCTTTTTATGCTATTTATCAACCTGTTAATGAACACTGATAGAATGAAATTAGTCAACAATCATCCTTTTTGCAGGTGCAACGATAGATTGCATGATGCAAAGTTTTTAGGGATTCATTTTATAGAGAGAACCCCATTTCTCTGATAATCTCTTTCACCACGCTGAGTTTTACAGTCTCAGTATCGCCCTTGTCATAGAGCAACAGGAGTTCTATCTCTCCATTTTGTTCTTGTGCTAGAACATTGTAAGTGATAACTCTTGCTCCACCCGAGAGTCCTTTATGTTTGGACTCAATAGCCATTCGTATCTTGCGGATGCCAGGTGATAGTTCTGTTCCTTGAAGAGGATTCTCTTGCAAGCTCTTTTTGAATTTATCCAAGTCATGTTTGAAACTTGGGTATTTCTTACTCAGTCGTTTGGCTTCTTTGGCAAAGTAAGAAGAAACGTGAAGATTATAGCTCATCGAGAAGACTGTCTAAGGATTGAAGTTGTTTCTTTCCTTCCATATGGTCTTTTACTTCCTGCAAAGCACCACGAAGTTCAGCTGCAAGGTCTCTCTTGTTGCTCACAATATCATCTGAGCTGATAGGTACAATCTTGAAGCTACCTGTACGTGACTTTAAAATCACGTGTTCACCAGCGTTTGCCTTTTTAAGGTATTTGGTCTGGTTTGTTCTGAAATCTCTTGTACTGACTACTAACATAATCTTAAATGTTTTAAAGTTTACGGTGCAAAGATAATGTTTTTATTTGACTTGGCAACCATTTTGGTAACCAAATTTTTGTTTTTATGGATAATTAGCTAAAAAACAAAGCCAACCTCCACATAATAGTAGAAGTTGGTTTGTGTTTAATGTAGAATTTCTTCATGCAGTATTATCCATACAATGAAGTTCCCGAATTTATTGCCAATGTAGTTTATTGCTTTATTCTTCATTTACCATTTCCCAATCCAAAACGCCTTTGCCTTCTTCGTCTAGTTCTATGCCTAAGCCTACTACCTCTCGCTTGTCGGCCTTGAAAGGCTCCAGGTATTGTCGGTCATGAATTTGCTTGATGGCAGCTTCCTTGCCACCATTGTTTCTTAACTTCAACTCTATTACGTAGATGTGATGAGTTGTTTTGACAATGAGGTCGATTCTGCCAGTAGAAAGCATGTGCTCTACTTCCACCTTCAAACCGATGGCATTCAAGATGGTACTGATGATCAGTCGGTAACGCTCTTCCATATCCATGGATGCCAACTTCTTGTTGCTATAAGGTACGTCGGCAACCAATGCTTTGAGCGCTTTCATCGCCTTGTCTAACTCTTTATATTCCAGATATTGGTACAACTGCGCTTGCAGAGACTGCGTATCAGCCTCTTGTCGCATGGTCAATGCAGGCAGTACGCATTCGTAGAGCGCCTGTTTTACCTCTTCATTTGGGAAACCTAGGTGATAGACATTTCCTACGCACGATTTGATGGTGAGATAACCTGATTGATATAAGAAGAGTTCTGGACCTCCGCCAGTAACATCGGAAGTCTCCAATGTGTTGCGGAGAATCATGCAATCCTCAAAATCCGGTAGGCGCAACTCAGCATCTTTAATGAACTTCGGCAGCATGGAAGTGGCTCCCGATGATGCCCAATAACTGTTGAGATCCTGGGTGTCAAGCGCATTGATGAGGCTGAAAGGATTGTAGACGTCAACCATGTTTCTGCGACTGAAATGGTAACCGTCGTAGTAGTCCTTCAGCTTGTCGTGGGTTTCCTGTAAAGTCCATCCGTTTACCTCTGCCATTTTTTCAAGTTCAGGCTTGAAGTTTTCTTTTATCTCCTCCTCAGTGATGCCGCAGATGGCTGCATATTCAGGAAGGAAACTGATGTTGGTTAAATTGTTGAGCACGGAGAAAAGGGAAATCTGCGTAAACTTGGTGATGCCCGTGATAAAGACCAGACGCTCGTATTCATCATCGGCCTTTAAAATGGCAAAGACTTCACGATATACCTCGGTGCATGCTTCGTGTTCCGGGGTCTTCCAGGAGTGCTGGAGTGGAGAGTCATATTCGTCGATGAGGATGGCAACCTTCAAGCCCGTCTGTTTGTATGCCGTCGTAATGATGGCATCAAAGCGGTCGGCAAGCTGGGCGGTAGGATCGGGAGTGATGGCATACTTCTCTTCGTAGTATCCGAATCGCAGATTCAGGTACGAACGCAAGGTTTCTGCATTGGCTCCTCCACGGCTCATGTCGAGTCGAATCACAGGATATGCCTTCCAGTCCTTTTCCAAGTCCATGATTTTGAGACCTTCGAAGAGTTCCTTTCTTCCTTCAAAGTAACATTGTAGCGTATCAATGAGCACAGACTTTCCGAATCGGCGAGGACGGCTCAAGTAATTATACCTTCTACCTTTGTTCGCCAAATCCCAAATGATGTCAGTCTTATCAACATAGAGATAGTTTTCTTCTCTTATCTTGTTGAAAGATTGTATGCCTATAGGCAGCTTTCTGTATTCATTGTTTGCCATAATCCTTTCTCCTTTATTTGTATGGCGCAAAGATACGGCAAATAATTGAAACCACCAAATTTTAAAAGAGGAATTACGGTGTTGCTTTTAGGATGTACATTCTTTCTGCATGCTTGAATGCGCGGTTTCAATCATTGTTTCCTGAAAACGAAAAAAGCAGTTAAGCACTTTCTGCTTAACTGCTTGATTTTCAAAGTGGACCAGCTAGGGCTTGAACCTAGGACCTCCAGATTATGAGTCTGTTGCTCTAACCAACTGAGCTACAAGTCCATTGAATTTTTATCAAATTCGAGTGCAAAGATACTAGATTTTGGGCAAATAACCAAATAAAATCTTAAAAATTTTCCTTGAATCAGAAAAATAGCGTATCTTTGCACCAAAATTATGTGCGCACATGTGCGTATGTACTTATTAATCGTACAAAAGAAAAGTATTTCTATTCAGAAATGGACATAGACAAAAACAAAAGAATCGGTCTTACCGACGAACAAGTAAAACAGAGTAGGGAACAGCATGGCAAAAACGTGCTCACCCCTCCTCAACGTACTTCATTATGGAAACTGTATTTGGATAAGTATCGCGATCCGATTATCCAGATACTTCTTGTGGCGGCTTTCGTATCCCTTATCCTCGCTTTTATCGAAAAGAATTTCATGGAGACCATCGGTATCTTCGTGGCTGTTTTCCTTGCTACTACCGTGGGCTTCTACTTTGAGCGCGATGCGGCTAAGAAGTTTAATCTGCTCACGGCACTCAGCGAAGAGCAGCCGGTTAAGGTGCGCCGCAATGGTAAGGTGATGGAAATTCCGCGCCACGATGTGGTGGTGGGAGATGTGGTACTCGTGGAAGTGGGCGACGAGGTGCCTGCCGATGGCGAACTCATCGTCTGCAACGACCTGCAGATTAATGAATCTGCCCTTACGGGCGAACCCGTTACCGAGAAATCTCTGGAGGGCGGTGGCGATGGAGCCTATCCACGCAACATCATCCTCCGTTCTACCATGGTGATGAATGGTAGGGGCGAGTTCGTGGTTACTGCCGTGGGCGATGCTACCGAGATTGGTAAGGTGGCGAAGAAATCTACTGAACAGACTTCGGTGGAGACACCGCTACACATGCAGCTCGATAAGTTGGCAAAGATGATTTCCAAGGTAGGCTCCGTAGTATCTGTGGCAGCCTTCTTCATCTTCCTGATTCATGATATCCTCACCAACCCGGCATGGGGCGGCAAGGATTATTTCTATATGGCAGAAATCGTGCTGAAATACTTCATGATGGCTGTTACCCTGATTGTGATGGCGGTGCCTGAGGGATTGCCGATGGCGATTACCCTTTCTCTGGCGCTCAACATGCGAAGAATGCTGAAGTCGAACAATCTGGTGCGCAAGCTCCATGCCTGCGAAACCATGGGTGCCGTTACCGTGATCTGTACCGATAAAACCGGTACGCTTACCCAGAACAAGATGCAGGTGAGCGCCCTGGAACTCAAGCAGGGCGATGAGGCGCTGCTCGATACTGCCATCGCCCTCAACTCTACAGCCGAGTTGAATGACGGCAAACCTATCGGAAACCCTACCGAGTCGGCTCTCCTGCTCTGGCTCGATGCCCAGGGCAAGGATTATGAAGAACTCCGCAAGCAGGTGAATGTGCTCAAGCAGTTGCCTTTCTCTACCGAGAGAAAGATGATGGCAACCTTGGCAGAAGTTGATGGCGAGACCTATCTCTTCGTGAAGGGTGCGCCTGAAATCGTGATGAAGAAATGCATCATCGAAGATAGAATGCTGAGACAGTCAGCCGAAGAACTCGACGAGTGGCAGCATAAGGCGATGAGAACCCTGGCGTTCGCCTATAAGAAGATAGAAACTTCTATCATGAGAACTTCCAGAACCTCTACTGCCGAAGTGGTAGCACTTCTCGATGCCAACGATCTTCAGTTGCAGGCCATTGCAGCCATTACCGATCCTATCCGTCCTGATGTTCCTGCTGCCGTGCAGGAGTGCCGCCATGCGGGTATCGAGGTGAAGGTGGTTACGGGTGATACGGCTGCCACCGCCTTGGAGATAGGCAAGCAGATAGGTGTCTTCGAAGATGAACCTGAGAATATCGGAGCAGATGGCTCTCTGACCTCGCTCGACCAGCAGATGATTACGGGTGAACAGTGGGAGGCTCTTTCTGATGAAGAGGCTTACGAACGGGCGAAGGATATCCGTGTGATGAGCCGTGCCCGTCCTACCGATAAGCAGCGACTGGTGGCCACGCTCCAGAAGCGTGGCGAGGTGGTTGCTGTAACAGGCGATGGTACCAACGATGCTCCGGCACTTCACTATGCCCACGTGGGCTTGTCGCTGGGTTCGGGAACTTCCGTGGCTAAGGAGGCTTCGGATATGACCCTGCTCGATGATTCCTTCAAGTCTATCGCCAACGCCGTGATGTGGGGACGCTCGCTCTATCGCAACCTGCAGCGTTTCCTCTTCTTCCAGTTGGTAGTCAATGTGGCAGCTCTCCTGCTGGTGCTTGGCGGCTCAGTTATCGGAACTGAAATGCCGTTGACGGTAACCCAGATTCTTTGGGTGAACCTTATCATGGATACCTTCGCAGCCTTGGCACTTGCCTCATTGCCTCCATCTCACGAGGTGATGAAGGATAAGCCACGCAAGGCATCCGATTTCATCATCAACAAGAGCATCGGTTTCGGTATCCTGTTCTGCGGCATCGTCTTCTTCCTCGTGATGTTTGCCCTGCTGGTTTACTGTGAGCGCAGAGGCAAGGGTGGAGTAGATGTGCATGAGCTGACCATGTTCTTCACCACCTTCGTGATGATCCAGTTCTGGAACCTCTTCAATGCCAAGGCGCTGATGAGTCATCACACCGCCTTCCGCCATTTCCTGAAGGATAAGGGAATGATTCTGGTGCTTGTACTGGTATTGGTGGGTCAGTGGATTATCGTAACCTTTGGTGGCGAAATGTTCCGCACCACACCATTGTCGCTCCACGAGTGGCTGCTCATCATCGGCTCAACCTCTGTTGTACTTTGGGTGGGCGAGCTATGGAGAGCTTTTAAGAGAATGATGGCAAAGAGAAGATAATCCACAGGGGATTCTTCTGATATGAACGATAAAGATAGAATGAATACAATACATTATAACGATACCGTGCAGTTGCCGCCATGTGTGGCAACCATCGGTTTCTTCGATGGGGTGCATCGGGGACATCAGTTCCTGATTCATCATCTCGTAGAGACAGCACGAAAGGATGGCTTGCAATCCACCGTCATCACCTTCGATGCGCATCCCCGCAAGGTATTGCAGGCGGATTATCAGCCTGAGATGCTGAGCACGCTCGATTCCAAGCTGCTGCTGCTTTCGAAGACGGAAGTGGATAATGCCGTGGTGCTGCATTTCGACAAGGCGATGGCTGCGATGTCGGCAAGAGAGTTTATGCAGCAGGTGCTCCACGACCATCTCAACGTAAGGAAACTCTTCATCGGCTACGACCATCGATTCGGGCACAACCGTGAGGAGACTTTCGAAGATTACGTGCGCTACGGCAAGGAGATGGGCATAGAGGTGATCCGGAACGAGGCCTTCCAGATAGATGGCATCAACATCTCTTCTTCCGTAATCCGCTCATTCCTGAAAGAGGGAGAAGTGGAGATGGCAGCCCGGTGCCTCGGTTTCCCTTACACCCTCATCGGAAAGGTGGTGAATGGATTCCATGAAGGCAGAAAACTCGGCTTCCCTACAGCCAATCTCGATATCTCGCATTTCGGACAGTTGATTCCTGCTCCTGGTGTCTATGCCGTAAAGGTAAGACTGGAGAATACGGTGGTATGGAAACGGGGAATGATGAATGTGGGCAATCGCCCAACCTTCAATGGTAAGCAGATAACCCTGGAGGCTCATATCTTCAATTTCGATGGCGACATCTACGACCAGCTCCTGCTTGTAGGCTTTATGAAGCGGATACGGGGCGAGCAGAAGTTTGACAGTCCCGAGGAGTTGGCGGCGCAGCTGAAAGAGGATGAGCAGACCGTGCTGGATCTCTTTGAAAAGGAAGCGGAATGATAGCGAGAATGCTATTAACTATAAACGATTAATTATAAAACAGTAAAAGCAATGGCAAAGATTAATTTAAAGAGAGGTTTGACGGATATCGTCCTCTACCTTATTATATTTATAGTAGTACAGATTATCGTGATGTATGCTGGCGTAGGAATCTGGGCGGGCATTAAGGGCGAAGGTTACCAGGCAACGCTCCTGGCTATCAGTTCGGGCAGCAATCCTATCCTGACGGCGCTTACCTCAGCGTTCAGCAACGTTATCACCCTCGTCATCTTCCTGAAGACGAAGTGGACACCGCTGACCCGCGATTATCTGCTTTCCAAGCCTTGGGCAACGCTTCTCTGGGTGGCATTGTTCACCCTGGGAACCATCATTCCTCTGGAGTTCATCTATGAGCAGATAGGCATCGAGATGGACGAGAATGCCGAGCAGATACTCGCATCGCTCATGAAGGAGCCTTGGGGCTATGTGGCTATCGGCGTTTTGGCGCCTTTTGCTGAGGAGGTTGTGTTCCGTGGAGCCGTTCTCCGCACCCTGCTGGGCATCATGAGCAAGAAGAACCATTGGGTAGCCATCATGATTTCGGCTGCCATCTTCGGTCTGGCTCACGCCAACGTAGCGCAGTTTGTCAATGCCCTCCTGCTGGGCTTACTCCTGGGTTGGATGTATTATCGCACCAAGAGTCTTGTTCCGGGCATCCTGCTCCACTGGGTGACTAATACGATGGCGTATGTCCTTTCCAATATCATGCCTCAGAGCGATGGCAAACTCATTGACCTTTTCCATGGCGATGAGAAAACCATGTATTATGCCGTAGGCTTCTCTCTCTGCATCATGATTCCAAGTTTTATACAGATGATTATCAGATTAAAGAAAGCAAAGGCTTAAGAGATAATAAACGAGTAAAAAGGTTACCTGAATGGGTAGCCTTTTTTCAGATATGTAATCAGATAGATTAGTAGATTTTATGAAGATAATAGAAAGCAGCATTATAGGAAAGAAGAGCCAGGAGGCTTGTGAGGATGGAATGGTAGTTACCGATGATTTCATCGCTGTGATTGATGGCAGTACGAGCAAGACGCCGAAGCATCTCAATCCTGATATGAAGAACGGAAGATATGCCATGATGCTTATCTCGGAGTATATTCGTGAGGAGTTGAAAGCGGATGCCTCGGCGGATGATTTCTGCCAGGGCGTAACGGCGTATATATATAATAAAGTGTATGAAAAGCTAGGGGTGGAAGAACGTTTGAAGGAGCATCCCGAAGAGCGACTTACTGCCTCGGCTATCCTTTATAGCCGGACAAGAAATGAAGTCTGGATGCTGGGCGATTGCCAGGCCATCATCGATGGAAAGCTTTATGAGAACGGCAAGCCTTATGAGCAGGAGATTGCCAGGAAGCGAGTGGAGCTGATAGAACAGGGCCTTTCTCCTGCCGAGGCTAGAAAGCAGATAGAGCCATTGCTTATCAAGGCGATGCTTTCGGGGCAGAACCGGACCTATACGGTTATCGATGGATTTCCTATCTATCGGGAGGGAGTGAAGGTTGTCTCTGTTTCAGATTCTTGTTCTGTTCAAGATTCTGTTCAAGATTCTGTCCCAGCATCAGATTCTGTCCCTTGCTCTGACTCCGTTTCTGCATCAGGTACAATTTTTGTCTCTTCCTCCGAGATAGTCTTGGCGAGCGATGGCTATCCGTTCCTGGAGCCAACCTTGGCAGCGAGCGAGGTGGCATTGGCAGAGCAGATTGCCAACGACCCTCAGAACATCCATTCCTTTATCGCCACCAAGGGCATCGTAGAGGGCAATAAGAGCTTCGATGATAGAACTTATATTCGATTTTCGGTTGAAAAATAAAACACGGACAAATTGAATTTGTCCGGCTCTTTTGTCCGGATGCTTGTAACTATCCAATAATCAGTTGTTTATAAGTCATCGGACAATTTGTCCGGACAAATTGAATTTGTCCGTGTTATTTTTTTAACATGAAATCATTAAAAAAACAAGGATTTTGATTCGGTAAGCGATGAGTTGCCAAGAAGAAAACGATGACTTCTGTACCGAGAAACGGTGAGTTTTGGGGAAGAAAACTATGAGTTAGATTCGTTAACAAAGAGGGCAAGGAGTTAACAGGTTAACAGTTAACAGCTGTTTTTTGCATCCTCCCCCTCTTTCCCATACCTTATATTATATATAAATATATATACTTATTATTATGAGTGGGGAGTAGTATGCATTTTCGGACTGTTAACTGTTAACCTGTTAACTCCCATCAGGAAAACCTCCCCATGGATAATCATGTTGCCACTATGGATTGGTTCTGTTGTCTGCCCTTTTTAGGCAGAATAACCGTATTGATGTTCCAATACATGATAGGGCACATCATTATGATGCCCCACCACTTTGTCTTTTCCTATCCAATTAAGTGCTGGCATTATATCTATAGTTTATGGGAGTAAGGACTTATGCCTCTTCATGTGCATAATTAGCGTAGTTACCTAAAATTTGTTCTATATGGATTACTTCTGGGCATGAATCCCATGTGAAGCCACCTCCCATTAGATACCAGTTGCTTCTTTCTTTAACAGGCACTTTCTTCATGCTTGGAAAAGCAGAAATAGGCATCGTTATAGAACGACCGTCTTGCAGGGTAACTTCAAACTTACCTCTCTTTGGGAAAGATACAGCCTTGATTTTAGGCTTCACATACCAATAACCTTCATTCTGATACATATTTTTACTTTTTTATTTTTATTATTCTTATAGTTTTACCTTCCTTGAATTGCTTCCATTGGTAAAGCTGTTTAGTTTGGTATCTCTTTGCTATATCAAGAACCTCTTTGGCTTGTTTGTCAGTGAGGTCTCCTTGTTTTGCCATTTCTACTTCTGGCTCCAACCAAATCTTACAGAGTTCTTCTGTTCCTCGCTTACCTACATGAACATGAGCTCTGTTCTCATGGAAATTTGTGTTATAGAACAGAAAGTTCCAAATGATTTTGGCTGTTATGTATAGAAGAACTTTAGGCATAAATCCCCTCCTTCATGATTCTTTGTTTAAGCAAGCCATTCATCCTGTCTCTTACCCTAACCATATCGACCATGGCTCCAAACAACTTTTCCAAGTCGGTTTGTATCAAGTCTAATGTCAAGAAAGAAGGAGCCTTGCCTTCGTAACAAACGTCAACATCACTCTCGTCAATCTGTTCTCCACGAGCTACTGAGCCAAAGATGCCAATCTTTGTCAATCCATATTTTGAAGTAGCGATACTCTTGTACGACTTCAAAAGGTTTAGTATTTCAGATGTTGTCTTCATTGTTATAATATTTATGTCCTTCATTTCACTCTTTCATACCCTTCGTAATAGTACGACAGCTCGATGCCCTTGAAGATGACTTCTCGGTTACGTGATTTCATCTTGTAAGACGCCTTTTTACGGACCCACTGCTAAAATACAAACTTTTTTCTAAACTCTCGCATGAATGAGGAAAATATTTTCATTTATCATTCGTTTTAAGTAATATGTCCATTTGGTGCGTATTATCCGATAAAAGGCAACCCGTGAGGGCTGCCTCTTACCATATAGCAAGGGCTGCCAGTACATCCTGGCAGCCCTAATACGTTAGTATGTTATGAAAAATTTGAGAGAATTGAAACTTCACAGTTTCATAATTGTTTTACTAAACATGATTTTTATATAGAGAAAGCATAGAAATAACTACTTCAATATCGTAGGAGTTGCATTGGTGGTGCTCACCTGGTCGATGCCCGTGCGCTGCATGGAATCAACGGCAGCAGAATCGCCCATGGCTACGGAAACACCCTTTCCGCTCTTTGTATATCCTACGTTTTCAATCTGATTATCGACATCGTTCTGGAAAGGAACCTGAGCAGCATTGCCCAAGGTCAGGACGATAGCTACTACGGCAGCAGCCTTGAAGAGCGGCTTCAGGCGCTCTGTCAATGAAACCACCTTCGCCTTGTTTGGCTCCTTGGTGTATTCATCCTCAATCATCGCCATCATCTTCTGGTCGAAGTCATCACCCAATGTCTCATGCTTAGCCTCGCCCATTTCGTAAGAGAAGAGGGCTTTATATGGCTTCAGCTCGGCAGGCAACTTGTCCTGGCTGAAGAATGCGCGGAGAATCTCCTCCTCTTCGAGAGAAGTCTCTGCCTTCCAATAGCGGTCCAAAAGTTGGTTGATGTACTTATAATCCATAACTGTCGAATTGTTGAAATCTTTGTTTAACTGTTTGTCGAGCCCTGTAGATATTCACCTTGACCTGGTCTTCGGTGATGCTGAGGATGTCTGCTATTTCCTTATAGGATTTTCCTTCGATGTCTCGAAGTTGCAGACAGCTGCGCTGCTTCTCGGGCAGTTCATTAATGATGTTCCTTACGATGTCCAGCTTGTCTTTCTGAATCATGCGTTCGGAAGGAGTGGATGATGTCTCGTCGAGCCTTTCCGTGGTCTGCTCTTCCAGTGAATCGTTCTGATTATCCATCTTCTTGATGCGGTCGATCGAGAGGTTGCGGGCGATGGTGAGGCTGTAGGCCTCGATTGAGTCAAGCTCCTGCCATCTTTCGCGGGCATTCCAGACTTTAATCATCGTATCCTGCACAACGTCTTCCGCTTCCTCCCGGTTGAGAGTAATGCGAAGGGCCAGCCTGAAGAGTTTATTCTTCAGTGGCAAAACATCGTTTTGGAAACTGATTTTTTTCATCCCTCTATAATTAATGACGACTTACCTGTAAGAAAGTTACAGGCCAGTACTAAAAAAGTTATTATTTAACAATCTCTAACAAATTTGGCGTGGAAAGCTTTTGCCCTTACAGGGCGATAGCAGCCCACATTCCTAACCCCAGGGGGCTACCCTTGGCTAAGAGCTTTTGGGCCTTAGCCCGTACTTGAACCACATGTGAAAGAGTAAAAAAGAAGAGTGATGAATTTTTCACTCTTCGTTCTTCACTTTTCACTTAATAACAGTTCCGTGCTTCCCGTCGATGGCGGTAGCGAGGGTGATAATCACCTCTTTCACACCTGCGTCGATGGCTGCAAGGGCATTCTCCAGTTTCGGAATCATGCCGCCTGCCACGGTACCGTCTGCTTTGTATCTCTCAAAATCGGCATGGGTAATCACTGGAATCACGCTGTCGTCATCCTCAGGATTGCTGAGCACGCCTTGCTTTTCAAAACTGTATATCAATGTCACGTCGTAGTAAGGAGCCAGAGCCTTGGCTGTCTCGCTTGCGATGGTGTCGGCATTGGTATTGAGGATATTGCCCTTTCCGTCGTGGGTCAATGGAGCCATCACGGGGGTAATGCCTTCGTTAATCAGGGTCTGGAGCATCTTGCCGTTGGCACGCTCCACGTCGCCTACGAATCCGAAGTCAATGCCGTCCTTCAATGGGCGCTTATGACTGTGGATTACGTCCATATCAGCACCTGTCAGGCCGAGGGCATTCACGCCGTTAGCCTGAAGCTTGGCAACCAGGTTCTTGTTGACCAAACCGCCATAAACCATGGTTACCACCTCCAGCATATCTGCATCGGTGATGCGACGGCCGTTTACCATCTTGCTCTCAATGCCGAGGGCTGCGGCTACCTTGGTGGCACGGCGTCCACCGCCATGTACCAATACTTTCTTGCCGGGAATGGCTGCAAAATCCTTCAGGAGCCGTGCCAGCTGCTCGCTGTCTTCAACGATGGCACCGCCAACCTTTACTACTGTTACTTTTTCCATATTGTTACTTTGAACTTTGAACATTGAACTTTGAGCTTTGAACATTGAACTTTATGATTAGTAAAGCAATTGAATTCTTCACTCTTCACTCTTCGTTCTTCACTTACTGAAGATATGTGTATCCAAAGAGACCATTGCGATAGGTGCCCAGGAATTCCTTACCCTCATCGAGAGAAATCTTGCCTTCCTTCACACTCTTGGTTACCCACTGCTCCAACTGGCGGACGAGCTTCTTAGGATTGTACTGTACGTAATCCAAAACCTCCTCCACGGTCTCGCCATCGAATATCTGGTCGATGCAGTACTTGCCATCCTTTACAGAGATGTGGGCTGCATTGGTGTCGCCGAAGAGATTGTGCATATCGCCCAGAATCTCCTGGTAGGCACCTACGAGGAACACACCGAGATAGTATGGTTCGTTCTTCTTCAATGGATGAAGTGGGAGAACGTTGCCGATATGACCGTCGGTTACGAAGTTGGCTATCTTTCCGTCGCTGTCGCAGGTGATGTCCTGCAAGGTAGCGTTGCGGGTAGGGCGCTCGTCCAGGCGCTGGATAGGCATGATAGGGAAGAGCTGGTCGATGGCCCAACTGTCTGGCAGGCTCTGGAACAGTGAGAAGTTACAGAAATACTTGTCGGCAAGAATCTTATCCAATCCTCTGAGCTCCTCAGGCACGTGCTTCATGTGCTTGGCAAGACTGTTGATCTCGTGGCACACGCTCCAGTACATCGCCTCAATCTCGGCACGGGTCTTCAAGTCTACGATGCCGTGAGAGAAGAGCTGTAAAGCCTCGTCGCGAATCTGCTCAGCATCGTGCCAGTCCTCCAGCATGTTGCGTGGATTCAGGTTGTCCCATATCTCATAAAGGTCCTTCACCAGCTGGTGGTCAGTTTCTTTTGCCTCAAACTCCTCTGGCATTTCCGGCAGGGAAGCAGTCTCCAAGACATCAATCACCAATACGGAGTGGTGGGCAGAGAGCGAACGGCCACTCTCGGTGATGAGGTTAGGATGCTCGATATTGTTCTTGTTGGCTGCATCAACGAAGGTGTAGACACAGTCGTTTACATACTCCTGGATAGAATAGTTCACGGAGCTCTCGCTGCTGGAAGAGCGGGTGCCGTCGTAATCCACGCCAAGACCACCGCCACAATCAACGAAATCTACATCGTAGCCCATCTTGTGGAGATTGATGTAGAACTGTGCAGCCTCTCGGAGAGCCGTCTGGATGCGGCGGATCTTGGTAATCTGGCTTCCGATGTGGAAGTGGATGAGGCGCAGGCAGTCGTGGAATCCCATCTCCTCAATCTTGTTGAGGGCGGTGAGCAGTTCGGCGCTTGTCAAACCGAACTTCGATGCATCGCCACCGCTCTCAGCCCATTTTCCTGAGCCGGAAGAAGCGAGCTTGATGCGGATGCCGATGTTTGGCTTCACGTTGAGCTTGCTTGCCACCTTGGCGATGATGTCGAGCTCATTGAGCTTTTCTACCACGATGAAGATGCGCTTACCCATCTTCTGTGCCAGCAAGGCAAGTTCGATATAGCTCTCATCCTTGTAGCCGTTGCAGATGATGAGCGAATCGCTCTGAGCCTGTACGGCGATAACGGCGTGGAGTTCAGGCTTGGAGCCTGCTTCCAGACCGAGGTTGAATTTCTTGCCGTGAGAAATAATCTCCTCAACGACTGGTTGCATCTGGTTCACTTTAATAGGATAGATGACAAAGTTTTCTCCCTTGTATCCATACTCTTCCTTTGCCTTTTGAAAACAGCTGGCTGTCTTCTCGATGCGGTTGTCGAGGATGTCTGGGAAACGGAGCAGTACGGGAGCGTTGATGTCGCGTAATGCCAACTCGTCCATGATGTCGCGCAAATCAATCTGCGTGTTATCCTTGCATGGAGTTACATAGACATCACCCTTGTCGTTGATGCCAAAGTAAGAAGTGCCCCAGCCACCGATGTTGTAGAGCTCCTTCGAGTCTTCAATAGTCCATTTCTTCATTTCTGTTCTTGTCTTGCTAGAAATCTGTTTGTTTATTTATGATATTACCTTATTATTATAGCCACGATTATACGTTCAGCATTTTCCGTATCTGCTCAACCATCCCGTTGATTTTGTCGAAGTCGTCCATCACATTGATGTCTATGATGTGTTTTGCCTTGTTGTAGAATGGTTCACGTAGCTTCAGTTGCTCACGGATGAAGATTTCAACCTCTTCGGGTGTTTTATTGAGCAGGAGAGGTCTCACTCCCTTGCCCATCTTCAAGTGGGTATGGAGTGTCTCTGGTGATGCTTTCAGATAGATGGTTTCACCTAATTGATTCATGTAGTCCATGTTGTCAAAGAAACATGGTGTTCCTCCACCGCAGCTCACTACTACGTTTTCAAACTCAGCTACCTCGTGGAGCATGTTGCGTTCAATTTTGCGGAACCCTTCTTCGCCTATTTCATCGAAAATCTGCTTCACGGTTTTTCTCATTCTACTCTCGATATACCAGTCGAGATCATAGAACATTACGCCAAGTTCTTTAGCGAGGGCTTTCCCGACTGTAGTCTTGCCGGCACCCATATATCCAATAATGATGATTGACTTCATTTCTTCAGTTTATTTCTTGCCATCGCTCTTTTTGGGGGCGATGGCAGATTCTCTTATTTCTTACGACCTCTGGTTTTTGGCTCAGGAGCTTCCTTGATGATGGTCATGCATTCATCATAGCTGAGCGCTTCAACGTTTTCCTGCTTTGCCTTAGGAATGCGATAGTTCTTTCCATCATAGGCAATGTATGGACCGTAACGGCCATTCAGGAGTTCCAGCTTGTCGTCTTCCTCGAAGGTCTTGATATGACGCTTTTCCTCGTTGGAGCGCTTTTCCTGGATGAGTTCGATAGCTCTTTCCAAAGTAATGGTCAGTGGATCATCTTCCTTAGGAATGGCTACATACTTGCGGTTGTGGAGCACGTATGGACCGAAACGGCCGGCACCGATGGTAACGGTAGTGCCTTCAAACTCACCAACTTCTCTTGGTAACTTAAAGAGCTCCAGCGCCTCGTCCAGCGTAATGGTCTCGATACTCTTGTCGGAAGGCAATTGGGCAAACAGAGGCTTGTCTTTATCGTCTGCACTTCCAATTTGTGCCACAGGACCGAAACGGCCTATCTTTACGTATACAGGACGTCCTGTCTTAGGATCCTTGCCCAGTTCGCGTTCGCCGGCTTTGTGCTCGCTGCGTGCATTCATGACTTCTTTCACTTCTGGCTCAAAACTCTTGTCGAAGTCTTTCATCCATTTGTTCCATTCAGTCTTTCCTGCGGCAATATCATCAAACTTCTGCTCTACGTTTGCTGTAAAGTTATAGTCCATGATGCTAGGGAAGTTGGCAATCAGGAAGTCATTTACCACGATGCCGATATCTGTAGGGAGGAGCTTGCCCTTCTCCGAACCAGCCATTTCCTTCTTGGTTTTCTGGGTAACCTTGATACCCTTCAGGGAATCTACAGTAAATGAACGTTCCACGCCCTGCTTGTCTCCCTTCACCACGTATTCACGCTGCTGGATGGTACTGATGGTTGGAGCATAGGTTGATGGACGGCCGATGCCTAAGTCTTCCAGTTTCTTGACGAGGCTGGCCTCTGTATATCTTGCAGGAGCCAGAGAGAATTTCTCTGTAGCAATAATCTCACGACGCTGCAAAGCATCGCCTTCTTTCATGGCAGGCAGGAGATGAGTTGCATCTTCTGCATTTTCATCCTCATCAGTAGATTCACGATAAACCTTGAGGAAACCATCGAAAGAAACAACTTCGCCATTGGCAATGAACTTTTCGCTTGCATTGTCGATATTGATGGTAATTGTTGTCTTCTCAATCAAGGCATCAGCCATCTGTGAAGCGAGTGTGCGCTTCCAGATCAGTTCATAGAGACGTTTTTCCTGACTGGTTCCATCGATGCTTGTCTCGTTCATGTATGTAGGGCGGATAGCCTCGTGAGCCTCCTGTGCTCCCTTAGAGCTGGTATGATAGGTTCGTGGCTTACTATATTCGTTGCCGTAAACCTTTATGATCTCATCCTTGCTTGCATTGGTGCAGAGGGAAGAGAGGTTTACGCTATCGGTACGCATGTAAGTGATTCGTCCACTTTCGTATAGTCGCTGTGCCACCATCATGGTCTGGCTTACGGTGAAGCCGAGCTTGCGGGCAGCTTCCTGCTGCAAGGTTGAGGTGGTAAAAGGTGGCGCCGGTGTACGCTTCAGTGGCTTCTTGCTCACTGTTTCTACAGAGAAGTTGGCGTCCTTACACTTCTCCAGGAAGGCTTCTACTTCTTCATGGGTTTTGAAACGTTGGTCAAGTTCTGCCTTTACCTCTGTAGCACCACCATTCTCATTGATGAGAGCGAAGATGGCGTTGACACGGTAGTATGGTTCGCTCTTGAACTTCTGAATCTCACGCTCACGTTCTACTATCAGACGTACGGCAACGCTTTGTACACGGCCGGCAGAGAGTGCAGGCTTCACCTTTCTCCACAATACAGGCGAAAGCTTGAAACCTACCAGACGGTCGAGTACACGGCGAGCCTGCTGGGCATTCACCAGGTTCATGTCCAGATGTCGTGGGTGCTCAATAGCGTCCAAGATGGCAGGTTTGGTAATTTCATGGAAGACGATACGGCTTGTCTTCTCCTCATCCAATCCGAGAACTTCGCAAAGGTGCCAGCTGATGGCTTCTCCCTCGCGGTCCTCATCGGATGCTAACCAAATCTTCTTGGCTTGCTTCGCTGTAGCTTTTAATTCTGTGACGAGTTTTTTCTTCTCCTCTGGAATCTCATAACAAGGTTCCATGGACTTCTCGTCTATACTGAGTTCCTTCTTCTTCAGGTCACGGATATGACCGTAAGAAGACATTACTTTAAAGTCTTTACCTAAAAACTCTTCGATTTTCTTGGCCTTTGCAGGGCTCTCGACGATTACTAAATTTTCTTGCATACGCTTCTACACAATTTCTTTTGGTCTGCAAAAGTAAATAAACTTTTTGCTTATACCTTATTATATAGCGATTTTTTTAGTTTTTTAAATGTTTCGGGGCTTTTTTCATTCTTTCGTCTTGTGTTTTGCAAGAAATTTGATGACTCCTTGTCTTACGGAACCTAATCCGAACTCTTCGGGATGGATGGCTTTAAGAGGAATCCAATAGGACTCTTCGGCATCGTCCATTGCTTCAACGTGAGAGAGGTCTTTTACCTTGACAATGTAGAACATATCAAGGGTGTGGACCAGAAAGCCGGAGTAAAGGTAGAGGTTGGGGATGCTGAACTGATAGTTTACTTCTATGGCGTCAAGCCCAGTTTCCTCTTTTACTTCTCTTGCCACGCCTTCTTCTCCGGTTTCGTCCATGTCGACAAAACCACCAGGCAGGTCGAGGGTTCCCTTGGCAGGTTCGTTCTTTCTGCGAACTACCAGAAGCTCGTCTTTCTCGTTGAGGATGAAGGCTACTGTGGCGCTGCTAGGGTTGAGATAGTAGGAGAATCCACAGTCTGTGCATTTCTTGCTCTTGATGTTGTTGATTTCGAAGTTCGGGGATCCGCAAACGGGGCAAAACTTGAATTTATCTAATACGTGACTCATAATGTATATATTAAAGAACGGTCGGTCTTTGGATTAATCCAAGATCGACCGTTATGTTGTTGATTACCAGTTGTCTGTACGGAAAGGAAAGAGCGGAAGTCCACCGGCATTGGCCATGTTGCCAAGCTGGAAATTGCGGAAGCAATAGCGCAAAGCCACAGGCTTCTTTACCTTTGGGCTGGTTACGACGATGCACTCGTTCCATCCGTCGTTGCCACCTTCCTGCCAGAAATGCTTGGCTGTGGCAGGGTGGAATACCTTGTCTTCGCCTGCTACCTCGAAGCCCTTGATGCCTTCAAAACGGTTGTAGGCTCCGTAGGTGTTGTCGAAGTGAACCTTCACGGTGTCGCCTACTATCTTCATCTCCTTGAAGGTCATGCTTTCGCTGAAGAGTCCCTTTACTCCGTAGGTCTTGCTGAGCGCCTGGAGGGCAAGACGCTCGCCTACAGGCTGTTTCTGGCATGGATGTATCTGCTCCACTTCGTATGGGTAAACCAGGTCTTCGGTGCACACGATGCCGCTGTTAGGAATCACCTTGGCTGCGTTAAACTGCTGCTCGCGGAGTCTTGGTCCCCAGTCACCATTGACATCGCCATTATGATATGGTGCTATCTGAACGAAGTAGAATGGTAACTCTCCTTGTTTGAAATCACGACGCCATTGGGCTACAAGATCAGCAAGGCGCTGGGTATATTGACCTGCCGGGTCGCCTACGTTAGAACAGCCTTGGTAGAAGAGAATCCCCTTTACGCTGTAGTTGAGGATAGGATGGAAGGTTCCGTTGCCCCAAAGAAGAGGGTAGAGGAAGTCCCACTTGAACTTAGGATTCTTCGTCATCTTGAGGGAGTCGAGATCTTCTTTCGTGTTCTTTTTCAGATAGTCACGGTCTAACCAGCTTTCTACACGGCTTCCGCCCTTGTTGGCCATGACCAGACCTACAGGCACATCGAGTGCCTTGTTTACTACCTGGGCAAAGAAATAGCCAGTGGCAGAAGCATCGCCTACCGTCTCTGAATTGATGGTCTTCCATTCGCAGTTGGCGTCATCAAGAGGTTTGCTGCTCATCACGCTAGGAATCTTTACGTAGTGAACGCCCTTGTACTGATTGGCTTCAAGTACCACCTTGTTGTATCCTTCAACAGGACAGTTGCCGAATCCTTTTACGGGCATCTCCATGTTACTCTGACCTGCACAAACCCAAACTTCGCCTGCAAGAACATTGTTGATGGTAGTCTTCTCTCCATCATCAAATGTAATGGAGAGCGGGATGTAGCTTGCCTTGGGTGTCAAGACTTTGACTGCCCATTTGCCGTCTTTCCCAGTTTGGGTAGAATAAATTCTTGAAGACCATGAGGTGCTTACCTTTACTGTTGTGCCTGGCTTGTCCCAGCCCCAAAGGTTGGCTTCTGAATCTTGTTGGATAATCATGTTGTCACCTAAGATATGTGGCAACTTTACTTTAGCCAGTGCTCCTGTCGTGATAAGAGCCAAAGCTGCTAATGCTAAAAATTTCTTATTCATTTTTTAGTGTTTAAAGTTTATTGTTGTTTATAAATTGTCTTTATCTTATAGAGCGAAATCTATAGCTTGAAGTTTAAGTTTGGAAGCTGGAAAAACTTTTCTGACTTTCAAACTTAAACTTCTGATTACCTATATTTATAGGAGATTTTTGATGGCTGCGTCTAAATCCTTGATCTGGGCGTCGCGAGCCTGCAAGGTGTTGTTTCTGTCAATGAGGAAGAAGGTAGGGATGCTTTGTACATTATATAAAGTCAAGCTTTTCCCCTGAATACCATTCTCGTCGCGTACACTAATCCATGGAAGGGCTGCTGTAGATGTTTTCCAGAAGTGTTCGTCCGGGTCTACTGATACCTGATAGATTTCCAGTCCGGCAGCATGGTACTTGTTGTAGAGTTCGCGGAGCATCATGATACGCTTGGTACTTTCGCTACTTGCGAAGGCATGGAAATCGAGCAATACTACCTTGCCCTTGAGGTCAGAGAGGCGGCGTATCTGTCCCTGATTGTCCTGTAAGGCAAGTTCTATGCAGCCGTTAACCTGTACCTTGCTGGCGTCAATCTTTTGCTGAGCCATCTGGTTTTCTATGATGCGGATATCCTTCATTCCTTCGATGGCGATATTGTGCAGGTTCTTGCCACGCTCTGCGCCTGGGTAATAAGTGTCCCAGCTGGTAGCTACGGCGGCGAACACCTTCACGTCTTCCTTGTTGTTGCGCGGATTGAATATGAGGGAATTCGTATTGCCGAGCTGGATAGTCTGGAAGAGAGCATAGTAAGATGAAGCCTGCATAGGAGCCTTGAAGATATAGTTCCTCTTGATATCTTGCTTGTAATCGTTCAGCATGCGGGTCACGATGACATCTACTGAGTCAACACCGATATTCGGATTCTTAACGATGCCGTTGATGTTGCTCTGCAGCAACATCTGCTTCAGTGACAATTCCTTGATGGTATTGCAGTTCTCTGAACCTTCTACCTCATACTTGTAACTCATCTGCGGATAAGCTGCCTTTACAGTAACAGTCTCGGTAGAGTCGATGCTGAGGTTGATGGTCTGGTTGGCGATGCGGAGTCGGTAGAATTCTGGAGTGATAGAATCCATTGCGTTTTCCTGGAAGTTGAAAGTACCATCTTCGCCCAGTTTTACGGAGTCTATTTTTACAGGGCCGTTAAGACTGATATTCTCCAGATAGAGCATAGAGTCCTTAGCCTCGGTAATAATACCGTTGATATGAAATTTCTTGTTGTTACAAGAAGTTAAAGCCAGGGCAGCGACCATAATCACTGCTGCTGAATAGAGTTTAGTTATCTTCATGAATTTATGATTTTGCAAAATTATCGACTGCAAAGGTAGTAATAAAATTGGTAATAATGCATCTTAGATAGATAAAATATTTAAAAAAGTTGAAAATAGTTGCTCATTTATTCGTTTATTAATTATTAAAGAGGTATCTTTGCACCGTTTTAGATATTTTAGATGTTAGACAAAACAATAAGTTTTTAATTTAGATGAACGTAATTACAAAAAGTGTTCAGTTGCCTGATGGAAGAACCATCACAATTGAGACCGGAAAAGTTGCAAAACAGGCTGATGGTGCTGCGGTTCTCCGCATGGGTAACACAGTGCTTCTCGCAACTGTTTGTGCAGCAAAGGATGCAGTTCCGGGTACAGATTTCATGCCTTTGCAAGTAGATTACCGTGAGCAGTACAGTGCTGCTGGTCGTTTCCCTGGTGGTTTCACCAAGCGCGAAGGCAAGGCTAGCGATGAGGAAATCCTTACCTCTCGCCTCGTGGACCGTGCTTTGCGTCCACTTTTCCCTTCTAACTACCATGCAGAAGTTTACGTACAGGTAATGTTGCTCTCAGCCGATGGTGTTGACCAGCCAGATGCCCTCGCAGGTTTCGCTGCTTCAGCTGCCATGGCTTGTTCAGATATTCCTTTCGAGCACTACATCTCTGAGGTTCGTGTAGCTCGAATCAATGGTGAGTATGTCGTTAACCCTACATTCCAGCAGATGGAAGAGGCTGACATGGATATCATGGTTGGTGCTACCAAGGACAATATCATGATGGTAGAAGGTGAGATGAAGGAAGTTGCTGAGCAGGATCTTATCGGTGCCCTCAAGGCTGCTGCCGAGGCTATCAAGCCTATGTGCGAGCTCCAGTATGAGTTGGCTAAGGAGAAGGGTACTGACGTGAAGCGTGAGTATGATCATGAGATCAACGACGAGGAACTCCGTGAGCAGATCAAGTCTGAGCTTTACAAGCCTGCTTATGATATCAACCACCAGGCTTTGGAGAAGCATGCCCGTCAGGATGCTTTCGACAAGGTTTTGGCTGACTTCCTTGAGAAGTATGACGCTGCTCATACCGATCTCTCTGAGGAAGACTTGGAGGAAAAGCACGCTGAGGCTACCCGCTACTATGATGACGTAATGCGCGATGCTATGCGTCGTTGCATCCTCGATGAGGGCTTGCGTCTTGATGGTCGTGCTACTACAGATATCCGCCCTATCTGGTGCGAGGTGTCTCCACTCCCAATGCCTCACGGAAGCGCTATCTTCCAACGTGGTGAGACCATGTCTCTCTCTACATGTACTCTTGGTACAAAGATGGACGAGAAGCTTATCGACGGTGTGCTCGAGAAGAGCTACCAGCGCTTCCTCCTTCACTATAACTTCCCTCCATTCTCTACAGGTGAGGCTAAGGCTCAGCGCGGCGTAGGTCGTCGTGAGATTGGTCACGGTCACTTGGCATGGCGTGGTTTGAAGGGTCAGATTCCTGCTGACTTCCCTTACACAGTACGTTTGGTAAGCCAGATTCTCGAGTCTAACGGTTCTTCTTCTATGGCTACTGTTTGTGCCGGTACTCTCGCCCTGATGGATGCAGGTGTTCCTATGAAGAAGCCAGTTTCAGGTATTGCTATGGGTCTTATCAAGAACCCAGGTGAGGACAAGTACGCTATCCTCAGTGATATCCTTGGTGATGAGGACCACTTGGGTGACATGGACTTCAAGACCACTGGTACCCGCGATGGTTTGACCGCAACACAGATGGATATCAAGTGCGACGGTTTGAGCTTCGAGATTCTTGAGGAGGCTTTGATGCAGGCTAAGGCTGGTCGTGAGCACATCCTCAACTGCATGATGGAGACAATCTCTGAGCCACGTGCTGAGATGAAACCACAGGTTCCACGTATCGTAGCATTCGATATTCCTAAGGAGTTCATCGGTGCTGTTATCGGCCCTGGTGGTAAGATTATCCAGCAGATGCAGGAGGATACTGGTGCTACTATCACTATCGAGGAGACTGATGGCAAGGGTCACGTACAGGTATCTGCTCCTAACAAGGATTCTATCGATGCAGCTTTGGCTAAGATTAAGGCTATCGTAGCTGTTCCTGAGGTTGGTGAGGTTTACGAGGGTACTGTCCGTTCTATCATGCCTTACGGTTGCTTCGTAGAGATTCTCCCTGGTAAGGATGGTTTGCTCCACATCTCTGAGATTGATTGGAAGCGTCTTGAGACAGTTGAAGAGGCTGGCATCAAGGAAGGCGACAGGATCAAGGTGAAGTTGATGGAGATTGATCCTAAGACTGGCAAGTACAAGCTCTCTCACCGTGTGTTGATGGAGAAGCCAGAGGGTTATGTTGAGCGTGAGCGTCGTCCACGTCCTGAGCGCGGTGAGCGTCGTGGCGGCCGTCGTGATGAGCGCCATGGTGAGGGTCACGGTGAGCGTCCTGCTCGTCAGCCACGTCGTTATGAGCATCATAACGAAGAGCAGGCTCCAAAGGATTTTAACGATTCTTTGGACCATAACAATGATGTAGAATAGTACATTATAAGTGAAATATGTTAGGGTGCATCTTTTCCGAAAGGAGGAGATGCATCTTTTTTATGTTTTGATGGGTGTGGAGTGGTCTGTTATAGTTGAATGGAAAAGTATATTGGGAAATAGATACAAAAAAAGTCATAAGATAAACTTATGACTCTTATTGCGCTTCAAGATGGGCTTGAACCAACGACCCCCTGATTAACAGTCAGGTGCTCTAACCAACTGAGCTATTGAAGCGTTTTTTGCATCAAGAACATAACGTTCCTTATTTGCGTGTGCAAAAGTACTAACTTTTCTTCATTCAACCAAATTTTTCTCTAACTTTTTTTATTTTTTTCTTAAAAAAGTGCATTTTTGAGCAGTTTTCACTACTTTTTGTATCAAAGATGGCGGTTTTCAAGAAGAAATGAGTAATTTTGTGGGCGAATATATAATACAATAAAATAATGATGAAAAAACTATTGATTTCATTGCTTATGGTGCTCCTTGCAGCGCCAACTTATGCACAAATAGATAAGGATCACGATTTTAAAGTGGCGAAGAACATGGATATATTCAATGCCATTTATAAGAATCTTGATTTGATGTACGTGGATACGCTCGATGCGGAAGAAGTGGTAGGCAATGGTGTCAAGGCGATGTTGGGAAGTCTTGATCCTTATACCACATACTATCCGGAATCGAAAGTCAATGAGTTGAAAAATATGCTCACCGGTAAATATGCGGGTGTGGGTGCTGTGATACGCTATAACTTTCAGTTACAGCGTGTCTGTATCAGCGAACCTTATGAGAATATGCCGGCTGCTGAGGCAGGATTGAAGAAGGGGGATATTATCTTGAGTATCGATGATGAGAGTATGACCGACAAGGATGTGAGTTATGTGAGCGACCATCTTCGTGGTGATCCTGGTACGTCTTTCATATTGAAGGTAAAGCGACCAAGTACAGGCAAGATTCTCAAGGTAAAGGTTACTCGCCGTACCATCCAGATGCCGTTCCTTCCTTATTACGGTATGTTGGAGGGTGGTATCGGCTATATCAACTTCAATTCCTTTACAGATAATTGCGCCAAGGATGTGCGTCGTGCCTTCATCGATTTGAAAAAGCAGGGGGCTAAGAGTCTTATTTTTGACCTTCGTACCAATGTAGGTGGTTCTGTAAGTGAGGCTGTGAATATTATCAATATGTTCTTGCCGAAGGGAAAGACTGTGTTGGAGATGAAGGGTAAGTTGCAGCGTTCCAATAATGTATATAAGACCAAGGTTGAACCTGTTGACTCTCTGATGCCAATGGTTGTGTTGGTAAGCAACAATACGGCGAGTGCCAGTGAAATCATGAGTGGTAGCTTACAGGACTATGATCGTGCAGTTATATTAGGTACGCGCACGTATGGAAAGGGATTGGTACAGTCAACCATGGATTTGCCATATAATGGTCAGATGAAGTTGACCACTGCTAAGTATTACATTCCTAGTGGCAGATGTGTGCAGGCGCTCAACTACAAGCATGCTAAGGGCGGTTATGTGGAGCACGTTCCAGATTCTCTTACCAAGGTTTTCTATACCGCCGGAGGCAGAAAGGTGCGTGACGGTGGTGGTGTTAAGCCTGATGTGGAAGTGAAGCCGGATTCGTTGCCTAATATTGCATTTTATCTGGCTGGTGCCCGTGATAGCAACGAGGTGATGCTCAATTATGAGGTAGATTATATTGCCAAGCATCCTACCATTGCACCAGCTAAAGACTTTGCTCTTACCGATGCTGATTATGATGAGTTTAAGGCTCGTGTACTAAAGGCAGATTTTAAGTACGACCGTGAGACGGAAAAGTATCTGAAGGATTTGGAGAAACTGGCTAAGTTTGAGGGCTATTACGATGATGCCAAGCCCGAGTTTGAAGCATTGAAGAAAAAGCTGAGTCACAATGTGGCAAAAGATCTGGATTACAACAAGACATATATCAAGCAGCTTTTGGAAAACGAGATAGTGGCAGCTTACTATTTCCAGGCAGGAGCCATACAGAATTCTTTACGTTACGATAAGCAGGTGAAGGCTGCTATGAAGTTGCTTCAATCACCTGAAGAATACGAAAAAATACTGCATCCAGTGAAAAAATAAGTATAAAAACCTGCACAATCAATTAAAAATGCGCAGGTTATGAATAAAAAACAGGAAAATCTTTGGAGAATTTCGAAAATATTCGTAATTTTGCAAACGTTCAGTGGAATGAGGGGCTCGAATGAGTTCCTCATTTTATTTTAATAAGGTATTTATGATTGATAAAAACGTCGTTAAAAAATTAGTTGAAGAATGGCTCCAAGATAAGGAATATTTCTTGGTTAGCGTTGAAATCAGTCCGGACAATCGAATCGTGGTAGAGATAGACCATGCTGATGGTGTGTGGATTGAGGATTGTGTTGCCCTCAGTAGATATATTGAGGAACGCTTGAGTCGTAATGAGGAAGATTATGAACTGGAAGTTGGTTCTGCTGGTCTTGGTCAACCATTCAAGGTTCCACAGCAGTATATCAACTTCGTTGGTAAGGAGGTAGAGGTGCTTGATGCTGATGGTGTCAAAGTAAAGGGCATCTTGAAAGCTGTGGACGGAAATGATTTCACAGTAGGCGTAGAGGAAAAGGTAAAGGTTGAGGGAAAAAAACGTCCTGTTAAGCAGGAGGTTGACCACGTTTATCAAATGGATAAAGTAAAGTATACAAAATATTTAATCAGTTTTAAATAAGCTATGGCTAAAAAAGATCAGGAAATTACAGCGAGTATGATTGATACTTTTCGCGAGTTTAAAGAAACCAAGAATATCGACCGTACTACATTGGTAAGTGTGTTGGAGGAAAGTTTCCGCAACGTTCTTGCTAAGATTTTCGGTAGTGATGAGAATTTCGATGTTATCGTTAACCCTGACAAGGGCGATTTCGAGATCTATCGCAATCGTGTTGTTGTTGCTGACGGTGAAGTAGAGGACGAAAATAAGGAAATAACACTTACTGAGGCGCGCAAGATTGAGCCTGACTACGAGGTAGGTGAGGATGTAAGTGAGAAGGTTGATTTCAATAAGTTTGGTCGCCGTGCTATCTTGACTCTTCGCCAGACTTTGGCTTCTAAGATTCTTGAGTTGGAACACGATTCTCTTTTCAATAAGTACAAGGATCGTGTAGGACAGATCATTTCTGGTGAGGTTTACCAGGTTTGGAAGCGTGAGGTACTTATCGTAGACGATGAGAACAATGAACTTATCTTGCCTAAGACAGAGCAGATTCCTGGCGATATGTATCGTAAGGGCGAGACCGTTCGTGCAGTCATCGACCGCGTTGATAATGATAACAATAATCCTAAGATTATCTTGAGCCGTACAGCTCCTGCTTTCTTGCAGCGTTTGTTGGAGGCTGAAGTTCCTGAGATTGCAGAGGGCTTGATCGCTATCCGTCGTATTGCTCGCCTTCCAGGAGAACGCGCAAAGATTGCTGTTGAAAGCTTTGATGAGCGTATCGACCCAGTTGGAGCTTGTGTCGGTGTGAAGGGTAGTCGTGTTCACGGTATCGTACGTGAATTGAACAACGAGAATCTTGATGTTGTCAATTATACTGACAATGCCAAACTGTTCATTCAGCGTGCTTTGGCTCCTGCAGCCATTACTTCTGTAAACATCGATGATGAGAACAAAAAGGCTGAAGTGTTCTTGAAGCCTGATCAGGTGAGCAAGGCTATCGGTCGTGGCGGTATGAACATCAAGTTGGCTTCCATGCTGACAGAGTATACTATCGATGTATTCCGCGAAGTGGATGATAATGAAGCTGATGAGGATATCTACTTGGATGAATTCTCTGATGAGATTGACCAGTGGGTGATTGATGCCATCAAGGGCATTGGTCTCGATACAGCTAAGCAAGTACTCAATGCTCCACGCAACTTGTTGATTGAGAAGGCAGATTTGGAGGAAGAGACTGTCGATAATGTCATCAATGTATTGCGTACCGAATTCGAACAATAATTCCCTAGCTTGCTAGTGCTTGCTGGGAATCTAATTAAATTAAATAGGAGATAAATAAATATATATGAGCATCAGATTAAATAAAGCACTACGTGAATTAAATATAGGTCTTCAAACGGCAGTTGAATTCCTTGAAAATAAAAAAGAACTGGGAGAGGTGAAGGCTGAACCGAGCTTCAAAATCAGCGATGAGCAGTATCAGGCATTGAATGATGCCTTTAGCAAAGATAAGGAAGTTCGTGATCAGGCAGAGAAGCTCTTTACCAAAAAAACTAAGGATAAGAAACGTGCGCCAGAACAGAAGGACAATCGTTCCGAGAACGTATTGGAGTCGGGCAGACAGCAGTATAAGCCGCTGGGCAAGATCGACTTGGATAGTCTCGGTAAGAAATCTGCTGTTCAGTCTGTTGCTGATAAGCCAGAGGTGCATGAGCAAGAGACTGCTGCCGTCAGTCCTGCGCCTAATAAAGAGATAGTAAAGGCTGAAAATAAGGATGAGAAGAGACAACAGAATGTCTCTCAACATAAACAGAATATGAAACAGGAGAATCAGCAAAAAACACAACAGGCAAAATCGCATGAATCTAAGGGGCTGCAGAATGGCCACAATCAGCAGAAAGCTGCACATCACAAGGGAGACAACCAACCTTCTAAGGTAGATAACAAGACTCAGCAGGATCAGACTGCTGTAGCTTTAGGGGGCTCTAGTGTCTTTACTTTGAAAAGTGAGAAGAAAATGTCTTCTAACGAACCTAAGGTGTTAGGTAAGATTGACCTTTCTTCTTTGAATCAGAGCACTCGTCCTAAGAAGAAGTCTAAGGAGGAGCGCCGTAAGGAACGTGAGGAAAAATTGGCTCAGCAGCACAGCGAGCGTAAGAAGCGTGTTCGTATTAACAAAGAGCGTGTTGACATCAATGCCGAAGCAAAGAATAATAATGGCGATGGTGGTAATGGCCAGAATAGAGGTAATAATGGTGGCAACAAAAAGAACAGAAGCAAGAACAGAAATAATAATAACAATAATAATAAGGGCAATAACAACAACCGCGGCAACCAGCGCCAGATTGAGGTGGACGACGAGGCTGTAGCACGCCAGGTTAAGGAGACTCTTGCCCGTTTGACCAGCAAGAGCCAGAACAAGAAGGGTGCTAAGTATCGTAAGGAGAAGCGTGAGGCTGTTCAGGAGAAGTTGCAGGATCAGGCTCGTCAGGAGCAGAAGGAAAGCAAGACCCTGAAGCTCACTGAGTTCGTTACCGTTAGCGAGTTGGCTACGATGATGGATATCAGCGTTACTCAGGTTATCTCTACCCTGATGGGTGTAGGTATCATGGTTTCTATCAACCAGCGTCTGGATGCTGAAACCATCAACATGGTGGCTGAGGAGTTCGGCTTCAAGACAGAATACGTAAGTGCAGAGGTTCAGGAAGCCGTGAGCGAGGAAGAGGATGATGAGAACGACTTGGTTCCTCGTGCTCCAATCGTAACCGTGATGGGTCACGTAGACCATGGTAAGACCTCTTTGCTCGACTATATCCGCAATACCAATGTGATTGCCGGTGAGGCGGGTGGTATTACCCAGCATATCGGTGCCTACAGTGTGACTCTGAACAGCGGTCGCAAGGTTACATTCCTTGATACTCCAGGTCACGAGGCGTTTACCGCCATGCGTGCCCGTGGTGCTCAGGCTACCGATATCGCCATCATCATCATCGCAGCCGATGACTCCGTGATGCCTACTACCAAGGAGGCTATCGCCCATGCTCAGGCTGCCGGTGTGCCAATGGTATTCGCTATCAACAAGATTGATAAGCCAGGGGCTAACCCAGACCGTATCCGTGAGGATTTGGCTAACATGAACCTGCTCGTTGAGGAGTGGGGTGGTAAGTATCAGTGCCAGGAAATCAGTGCCAAGAAGGGTATCGGTGTTCACGATTTGCTCGACAAGGTGCTCCTCGAGGCTGATATGCTCGACTTGAAGGCTAACCCTAACCGTCGTGCCACAGGTACCATCATTGAGTCTTCACTTGACAAGGGTCGTGGATATGTTTCTACCGTATTGGTTGCCAATGGTACCTTGAAGGTTGGTGATATTGTTCTCGCCGGTACTTCTTGGGGTCGTGTGAAGGCGATGTTCAATGAGCGTAATGCCAATATCAAGTCAGCGGCTCCTGCAGAGCCAGCTATCATCCTCGGTTTGAATGGTGCGCCTACAGCAGGTGACCAGTTCCACGTAATCGAGACAGAGCAGGAGGCTCGCGAAATCGCCAACAAGCGTGAGCAGTTGCAGCGTGAACAGGGCTTGCGTACTCAGAAGCGCTTGACCTTGGGTGATATCTCTCACCGTATCGCACGTGGTGAGTTCCACGAGTTGAACGTCATCGTAAAGGGTGATACCGATGGTTCTGTTGAGGCATTGAGCGACTCATTCATCAAGCTTTCTACCGAGAAGGTTCAGGTGAACGTTGTCAACAAGGCAGTAGGTCAGATTTCAGAGAACGACGTGATGCTGGCATCTGCTTCCGATGCAGTCATCGTTGGTTTCCAGGTTCGTCCATCTGCCGATGCTCGCAAGGCTGCCGACCGTGAGGGTGTTGAAATCAACACATACTCTATCATCTACGATGCTATCGACGATATCAAGAGCGTGATGGTAGGTATGCTCGACAAGGTGAAGAAGGAAATCGTTACTGGTCAGGTTGAGGTTAAGCAGACCTTCAAGATTTCCAAGGTGGGTACTATTGCCGGTGGTCTCGTTACCGAGGGTAAGGTACACGCTAAGGATAAGGCTCGCGTCATCCGTGACGGTATCGTAATCCGTACTGCAGAAATCGGTGCCTTGAAGCGTTACAAGGACGATGTCAAGGAGGTGGTTACCGGTATGGAGTGCGGTTTGAGCCTCGTCAACTACAACGATATCCAGGAAGGCGACGTTATCGAGACTTTCACTGAGATCGAGGTAGAGCAGAAACTTTAATAAAGTGAAGAGTGAAGAACGAAGAGTGAAGAATTCATTTGTCTTTTCGCTCTATCCTATATATAATAAGGTAGGGATGAGTCCTCAGCGGCTTATCCCTATTTAGGGTTAAAATAACGAAAGGTTATTCTAAATAAAATGGCAGAAATAGAGAAAGAACAGAATCAGGTTGTCAAGGATGTGATAGACCAGAAATACGAGTATGGTTTTACCACCGATGTACATACTGAAATCATAGAAAAGGGTCTCAACGAGGATGTTGTGCGCCTGATCTCGCAGAAGAAGGGAGAGCCAGACTGGATGCTCGAATTTCGTCTGAAAGCCTACAATTACTGGAAGACGCTCAAGGAGCCAAAGTGGGGACACGTTCACGTGCCACCTATTGACTACCAGGAGATTTCATACTATGCTGACCCTTTGGCAAAGAAGCCGAAGAACAAGGAGATTGATCCTGAGTTGGAGAAGACATTCGATAAACTCGGTATTCCTCTGGAGGAGCGTCTGGCTTTGAGCGGTACCGCCGTAGATGCCATCATGGACTCTGTGTCGGTAAAGACTACCTTCAAGGAGAAACTCCGTGAGAAAGGTGTCATCTTCTGCAGTATCGGTGAGGCTGTGAAGGAGCATCCTGATTTGGTAAGAGAGTATCTGGGAACCGTGGTTCCTTATCGTGATAACTTTTATGCAGCCTTGAACAGTTGCGTATTCAGTGATGGCTCATTCGTTTATATTCCTAAGGGCGTCCGCTGTCCGATGGAGTTGAGCAGTTACTTCCGCATCAATGCCCGTAACACCGGTCAGTTTGAGCGTACATTGATTATCGCTGATGATGATGCTTACGTTTCTTACCTGGAGGGATGTACAGCGCCAATGCGTGATGAGAATCAGCTTCATGCGGCTATTGTCGAGATAATTGTCAAGGACAATGCTGAGGTGAAATACTCTACTGTTCAGAACTGGTATCCTGGTGATGAGCATGGTAAGGGTGGTGTGCTGAACCTGGTAACCAAGCGAGGCGACTTGCGTGGTGTGAACTCTAAGTTGAGCTGGACTCAGGTAGAGACGGGTTCTGCGATTACCTGGAAGTATCCTTCCTGCATCTTGCGTGGCGACAACTCTGTAGCTGAGTTCTACAGTGTGGCTGTTACCAACAACTATCAGGAGGCTGATACCGGTACCAAGATGATTCACATGGGTAAGAACACCAAGAGTACTATCATCTCTAAGGGTATTTCGGCAGGACATAGCCAGAATTCCTATCGTGGATTGGTTCGTGCCACATCCAATGCCGACAATGCACGCAACTATAGTTCCTGCGACTCTTTGTTGCTGGGCAGCGATTGTGGAGCGCATACCTTCCCATATATGGATGCCCATAACGACACAGCCGTGTTCGAGCATGAGGCAACTACCTCGAAGATTTCAGAAGACCAGCTCTTCTATTGTAATCAGCGAGGCATTCCTACCGAGGAGGCTGTCGGCTTAATCGTAAACGGTTATGCCAAGGACGTGCTCAACAAGTTGCCTATGGAGTTTGCCGTTGAGGCACAGAAACTCCTGAGTGTTTCACTCGAAGGAACCGTAGGATAGTTATCATAATTCTCGATGAAATCGATAAAAATTGACTAAAATTATGTTAGAGGTAAAGAATCTGCATGCTACTATTGCAGGCAAAGAAATATTGAAAGGTATCAACCTGACTATCAACGATGGTGAGATACATGCTATCATGGGACCTAATGGTTCCGGTAAGTCAACCTTGAGCGCTGTGCTCACAGGTAACCCTCTTTATACAGTAACAGAGGGCGAGGCTATCTTCAACGGCAAGAACCTTCTGGATATGAAGCCAGAGGACCGTGCCCGTGAAGGCTTGTTCCTCTCTTTCCAGTATCCAGTAGAAATTCCTGGCGTATCCATGACCAACTTCATGCGTGCGGCTATCAATGCCAAGCGTGTGTATCAGGGTTTGGAACCATTGAATACAAGCGAATTCATGAAGCTGATGCGTGAGAAGCGCGAGTTGGTGGAATTGGACAGCAAGTTGGCTCGCCGTTCTGTAAACGAAGGTTTCTCGGGTGGTGAGAAGAAGCGCAACGAGATTTTCCAGATGGCTATGCTGGAGCCAAAGCTCTCTATCCTCGATGAAACCGACTCAGGTCTCGATGTGGATGCGATGCGTATCGTGGCTGATGGTGTGAACAAGATGCATACCGACAAGACTTCTGCCATTGTCATCACTCACTACGAGCGTCTGCTCGATATGATTAAGCCAAGTGTGGTTCACGTTCTCTATAAGGGTAGAATCGTGAAGACAGCCGGTCCTGAACTTGCCAAGGAGATTGAGGCTCGTGGCTACGACTGGATCAAGGCTGAAGTAGATGAGAAATAATAAGGAGGATGGCTATGCTTTCAGAAAAACAATATTTAGACTTGTATCAGTCTTCTTCGAGAATAATCAAGAAGAACAGTGCTGAGGTGCTCAATGCGGTGCGCGATGCTGCGTTTGAGGACTTCCGTCGCCTGGGCTTCCCTTCCCGAAAGGTAGAAAGATACAAGTACACAGATATGAGCGCCATCTTCGAGCCAGATTATGGCTTGAACTTGAACCGTCTGGAAATTCCGGTAGATCCATACGAAGCTTTCCGCTGCGATGTGCCTAATCTGAGCACTTCGCTCTACTTCGTGGTAAACGATGCTTTTTATAACAAAGCATTGCCTAAAGTAGAGCTTCCGGAGGGCGTAATCGTGGATTCTTTGAGCAAGATTGCTGCAGAAAGCCCTGAATTCATCGGGAAATACTACGCTAAGATTGCCAAAATCGACGAAGATGGCATCACCGCATTGAATACATTCCTGGCACAGGATGGCTTGCTGATTTATGTTCCAAAGAATGTAAAGGTAGAGCGAACTATTCAGGTCATCAATATTCTCCGTTCGGATGTTGATTTGATGGTAAACCGACGTGTACTCATCGTGATGGAACAGGGTGCTGAGGCTAAGTTCCTCTTCTGTGACCATGCAGCCGATGACAAGAACTTCCTCGCAACCCAGGTTATCGAGGCATTCGTAGGCGAGAATGCCAGTCTCGACCTCTATAGCCTGGAGGAGACTCATTACAAGAACCGCCGTGTCAGCAACGTGTATATTGAGCAGCAGGCTAACAGTCGTGTAAACCATAACGTCATCACCCTTCATAATGGTATCACCCGCAACCGACTCGACCTCGTGTTCAAGGGCGAGGGAGCCGAATGCTTCTGCAATGGTTGTGTGATTGCCGATAAGAACCAGGTGGTAGATAACAATACGCTCATTGATCATCAGGTGGGTCATTGTACCAGCAACGAACTTTATAAGTATGTGCTCGATGGTGAGGCACGTGGTGCTTTTGCCGGCAGAGTGCTGGTTCGTCATGGTGCCCAGAAGACCACTTCGCAGGAAACTAACCAGAACCTCTGTGCTACGAAGACTGCCCGCATGTTCACCCAGCCGATGCTGGAGATTTATGCCGACGATGTGAAGTGTGCACACGGTAGTACTGTAGGTCAGCTCAACGATGCCGCCCTGTTCTATATGCAGCAGCGTGGTGTGAGCCGTGAGGAGGCTAAGTTGCTCCTTCAGTTTGCATTTATCAACGAAGTCATCGACAAGATGGAGCTGGAGCCATTGCGCGATCGCCTGCATCATCTCGTAGAGAAGCGATTCCGTGGTGAACTCAATAAGTGCGAGGGTTGCAAGCTTTGCAAGTAGATAATATCCTTTTAAAGGAGCTAAGTTCTTAAAACTATGTATGATATCAATCAAGTAAGAGCAGATTTCCCGATTTTATCGAGAACGGTATATGATAAGCTATTGGTGTATTTGGATAATGCGGCAACTACACAGAAGCCATTGTGCGTACTCGATGCCATGCGCGACGAGTATCTCAATGTGAATGCCAATGTGCATCGTGGTGTGCACTATCTCTCTCAGCAGGCTACCGATCTTCATGAAGCAGCCCGTGAGACTGTGCGCAAGTTTATCAATGCGCCGAAGGTTGAGGAAATCATCTTCACCCGAGGTACTACAGAGAGTCTGAATCTTGTGGTTTCATCGTTCTGCGATGCATTTATGAGCGAGGGCGACGAGGTGATTATCTCTACCATGGAGCATCATTCCAATATCGTGCCTTGGCAGTTGCAGGCTGCCAAGAAGGGAATCGCCATCCGTGTGATTCCTATCAATGATAAAGGTGAGATTAACCTCGATGAATTCGCCAATTTATTTACCGAACGCACCAAAATCGTGAGCATAGCCCAAGTGAGCAACGTGCTCGGTACGGTGAATCCGGTAAAAAAGATGATTAAGATTGCCCATGAGCACGGTGTGCCTGTGATGGTGGATGGCGCTCAGAGTACTCCTCACTTTGCTGTGGATGTGCAGGACATGGATTGCGATTTCTTCGCTTTCAGCGGTCATAAAATCTATGGTCCTACCGGTATCGGTGTGCTTTATGGCAAGGAAGAATGGCTCGACAAGTTGCCTCCTTATCAGGGAGGTGGTGAAATGATAGAGAGCGTAAGTTTCGAGAAGACTACTTTCGAGAAGTTGCCATTCAAGTTTGAGGCTGGTACTCCTGATTATGTAGCTACCCATGGTCTGGCAAAGGCCATCGATTATGTCTCTGCACTCGGCATGGATAACATTGCCAAGCATGAGCAGGAATTGACCCGTTACTGCATGGAGCAGATGCGAACTATCGATGGAATCAGACTTTTTGGTGAGCAGGAGGGCAAAGATGCCGTTGTCAGCTTCTTGGTTGGTGATATTCATCACATGGACATGGGAACATTGCTCGATCGTCTGGGCATTGCTGTCCGTACCGGTCATCATTGTGCTCAGCCTTTGATGGACCGTTATGGCATTCTGGGAACTGTTCGTGCCAGCTTTGCCTTGTACAATACCAAGGAGGAGGTTGATGCGCTTGTAGCAGGCGTAAAACGCGTTTCTCAGATGTTCTAAAAGCTTTTATATATAATGATTCCCCATTTCTATGATGGAATTGGGGAATTATTGTTTTTATATTAAAATAAACAACCTAAAAACAAACAAATGAAAAGAATATTATTAAGTACTTTTCTGTTGATTTCCTTGAGCCTTTCAGCTCAGAATATTGATAGAAAACAAGTAGTAGAGAGGAATAATCCTCATGTGGTGACGATGGATTCGCTGAATTCCTTGTCTGTGGGTAATGGTGGCTTTGCCATGACTGTAGATGGAACTGGTCTTCAGTCATTCCCTAAGTCTTATTCCAAGGGCGTTCCTTTGGGTACGATGAGCGATTGGGGCTGGCATTCGTTTACCAATCCTGAGAATTATAAACAGGAAGAAAGTTGGCGTTATTATGATTATGGAAGAGGAAGAAAGGAGCCATACGCTACCCAGATAAAGGAAGATAAGAGAAAGAAGGCAGCAGGAGATTGGTATCGTGACAATCCTCATCGTCTGCATTTGGGTACATTGGGACTTTCTCTGGGGGCTGATCCTAAGAATATACAGCAGGTTAACCAAATTTTGGACATGTGGGCTGGAATGATTAAGAGCAGCTTTATTTATCATGGTCGTGCTTATCAGGTGGAGACCACTTGTCATCCTGAGCTGGATATGATTGCTACTCACGTCCAGTCCAAAGGTCCTATCGCATTTGATATCCGTTTTGCTTATCCTACAGGCGGTCATTGTGACGATGCTTGCGATTGGAATAAAGATCATCTTCATTCCACAATGCTTGTTTCACAAGATAAGAATTCTGCCGTATTGAAACGAACTATCGATGAAACCGTCTATTTCGTGATATTGAGATGGCAGGGTATAGCCAAACTCAAGCAGAAAGGCAAGAATTTCTATCAGCTGCAGTCAAAGTCTGCTGACTTGAAATTGACCTGTGAATATGCAGAGCAATTATCTTCTGAGAGCAAGACTTTTGCTGAGGTTGCGGATGCAGCAAAGGCTTATTGGAATAGCTATTGGCAGAAGGGAGCAATGGTGGATTTCGGACAGTGTAAGGATCCTCGTGCTCAGGAGATGGAGCGCCGTGTAGTGTTGAGCCAATACCTGCTGGCTATTCAGGATGCAGGTGACACTCCTCCACAGGAAACCGGTCTTACTTATAATTCCTGGTTTGGCAAGTTCCATTTGGAGATGATTCTCTGGCATCAGGCACAATTTGCCTTGTGGGGACATCCTGAATTGTTGGAGCGTTCTTTATCCTGGTATTTCAAGGCAGAGCCGAATGCCCGTAAGATAGCCCAGCGACAGGGATTCAAGGGAGTAAGATGGATGAAGATGACCGATCCTGGTGCTGGTGAGGCTCCATCAAGTGTTGGAAGTTTCCTGATTTGGCAACAGCCACACCTCATTTATCTGGCAGAATTGCTTTATCGTGCCAATCCTTCGCCTGCCATCTTGCAGAAATATGCGAAACTGGTCGATGAAACAGCTGAATTTATGGGCGACTTTGCAGAATATGATAAGGAGAAAGACCGTTATATTCTTCGCGGTTGTATTGCTGCCCAGGAAACCTTACCTGCCGCTACAACCGTTAATCCTCCATTCGAGCTCAGTCAGTGGCATTGTGCCTTGAAGATTGCGCAGGAATGGCGTGAACGACTGGGTAAGGCTCGTGATGCTCATTGGGACGATATCATTGCCAAGATCTCTCCTCTTGCATCCAAGGACAGTTTATACCTTGCTGCAGAGACCGAGCCTGATACCTATACCAAGGTTCGCATGTTCAGTGATCATCCAGCCGTGATGGGTGCCATCGGTCTGTTCCCATATAATAGTAGAATGATTGATTTTGCCAAGATGAAGAAGACCGAGCAATGGATTTGGAAGAACTGGAAGTGGAATACTTCCTGGGGCTGGGATTATCCGATGATGGCAATGGGAGCTGCCCGTATGGGAGAACCTGAGAATGCAGTAGGTGCTTTACTGATGCACCAGCAGAAGAATACCTATTTGGTAAGCGGTCATAACTATCAGGATGCCCGTTTGCGCCTTTATCTTCCTGGCAATGGCGGTTTGTTGATGGCTGTAGCCATGATGTGTGCCGGCTGGGACGGCAGTATTCATCCTAATCCGGGATTCCCGCAGGATGGCAATTGGAATGTGAAATGGGAAGGCTTGAAGCCTTTGCTTTAATAATATGATGTATCATCAAGAATAAATAATATGTTGGAAAGTCATTATTATAAGGATATGATAGAGGCTGGCTGTGATGAGGCTGGCCGTGGATGCTTGGCGGGTAGCGTCTATGCTGCAGCCGTCATTCTTCCTCCTAATTATCAGAATGCCGATTTGAACGACAGTAAGAAACTTACCGACAAGAAGCGCAAGGCGCTCCGTGAGCAGATAGAGCGTGATGCCGTAGCTTGGGCTGTGGGCATTGTTACGCCTGAAGAAATCGATAAAATCAATATTCTCAACGCCAGTTTCCTGGCTATGCACCGTGCCCTGGACCAGCTCAAGGTTCGTCCAGAGGCTGTCATCGTGGATGGTAACCGGTTTAAGCCTTATAAGGATTTGCCTTATACAACCATCGTAAAGGGAGACGGCAAGTATCTGGCAATTGCTGCGGCAAGCATCCTTGCCAAGACCTATCGTGATGATTACATGGATGCGCTGGCAGAAGAATATCCGCAGTACGACTGGAAAGGCAACAAGGGTTATCCTACCAAGAAACATCGTGCTGCCATCAGGGAATTTGGAGTCACTCCATATCATCGCATGAGTTACAATCTTTTAGGTACTGGCGAATTGAGTATAGATTTCAAGGATTAGAGGCTACAGATTTGGTCCTTTAAAACAAAGTCTGTTTTTTCTGTCGATTATTATAAACGAAAAGGAGGTAAATGCCGTCGATTGGTATTTACCTCCTTTTCGTTTTTTCTGACAGATACGGAGAATGTCTAATCTGTCTTTTATCATCAAGACGATATTAGAAGTCAAGAGTAATACCCTTTTCGTCAATCTTCTTGTATGTCTTGTCGTTGACAATTACATTCTTTGAATTCTTGGCATCGAAGGCGTGGTTCTTTGCACTAACCTTGATGTTTTCGAGCTTCATGCCATCTGTACGGTTGATGACGATGCCATATTCTGCATTGTTTACCTCCATATCCTTGATGTGGATATTGCTTACCGGCATCTCAGGGAGACCGTTGAAGTAAGCGGCACGACGGGCTGTGCGGCAGATGACATGGTTGATGTCGATATTGCGGAAGCAAGGAGTTGTCTCATCTACCTTGAACTTCTGTACCTTCTGGCTCTTAGCCTCATCGCCATCGTTGAGAACTTCTACGGCAGACTTGCCACCGTAATAGAGATCGAAGGTGACGACATCGGTCTGGATATCAAACATTGACATGTTGTCGATATAAATATTCTCTACTACGCCACCACGACCGCGTGTACTCTTGAAACGGAGCCCCACATCAGTACCGAGGAACTGGCAGTCGCTCACCTTAATATTCTTTACGCCACCGCTCATCTCGCTACCAACAACGAAACCGCCATGACCCTTGAATACGGTACAGCCGTTTACGATGACATTCTCGCAAGGAATGCCGCGCTTTCTTCCGTCAGCATCCTTACCGCTCTTGATACAGATACCGTCATCGCCCACGTCGAAAGTAGAATTGACGATGAGTGCATTCTTGCAGCTCTCCAGGTCAAGACCATCACCGTTCTGGGCGTATGAAGGGTTGCGGACCAATACATCTTCTATAAGAACGTTCTCGCACATCAGCGGATGAATGTTCCATGCTGGTGAATTCTGGAAGATAACACCGTTGAGCCAAACGTTCTTGCAGCTTACGAGGCTTATCATCACAGGACGGAGGAAACGCTTGATCTCGTTCCACTCTTCTTCTGAAGTTGGAGTCTTAGGCACATTCATGTTGGCGCTGTTGTCAGCCTTCAATGCACCCTCTGTTGGGAACCAGTAGTCAGCTCTCTTGAAAGCACCGCCACGAGAAGTAATCTGCTTCCACTGTGCATCTGTAACCTTCTGCTTCTTCAATGGACGCCAGTATTCTCCGTTTCCGTCGATGCAGCCCTGACCGGTAATTGCCACGTTGGTAAGATTATGGCCAGAGATAGGTGACTGGCAGCGGCGCGTATCCAAACCCTCGAATGATGTATCTACAAAAGGGTAGAGGGCATCGTCTGGTGAGAAAAGGATGACAGCACCTTTTTCGAGATGCAGGTTGATATTGCTCTTCAAGACGATAGGACCTGTGAACCATACGCCTTGTGGCACAACGAGTTTACCTCCGCCTTTCTGGGTCAGCGCATCGATAGCCTTGGCAAAGGCTGTGGTACAGAGAGAAGAACCGTCGCCAATAGCACCAAAGTCCTTGAGGTTTACCTCATTGGCAGGGAACTGTGGACGGGTCACCTTTTCCATCTGGAATGGCAGATTCTCATATAGAGCATCATACTTCTTGATGTCGGTTGCCTGGGCACTGAGTGCCAGCAAGCAAGCACAAACCATGCTAAAAATTTTCTTCATGACTGTAATTATGTTTTTGTTTGTTTTATAAATCATTGTTAGCTTCCGTCTGCAAATTTATGAATAATATCTGATTTCACCAAACGAAAGTATCAGATTATGCCTATAAAACATCGCAAACGTTTTCAGTCTTTTTCTAGCAAATACTTGTAGTTGTATATTTGCATGAATGGATGTAATATTGCTCGAAGGATGGCTATCGGGTCTTTTTCGTAGGTGTAAAACAAGATATGCCTATATTTTACATACATTTTAATGAGTCCTCCTAATGCTGTTATGCTGTTTTTACTTTCGTAGTCCATCAACTTTATGGCATCCTTATATATTTTTTCTTCAGACGGGATTGTTTTTAGAAAACCTGCTCTTACCGCAAAATGTTTAGCCATTAACGGTTTTATTTTGTGATAATAGCGAATACCAAATCCTATCATGGATAAAGCATTGTTGGCAGAACGTATTCTCTTCTTGTCGTATGCAGAGTAAGAGGCAGCTCCTTGATAACGTCGCTGTTTCACGACAATCTTATCTATGAGGATGATTCTGTTAAGTGCAGCTGCCGTCTGACCAAGAATAACATCATACCATGTATGTGTATAGATAGGACATGATTCTAGATTCTTTGGTAAAAAGGTTAATAATTCTTTTCTAAAGAGTGTGCAATGTCCAGGCATAGATGCATACATCATCCTTATGATATTACAGTTGGGTTTTCGGCTGTCGTAATGGATGGAAATGTTTTTGTCTTCTTTGCAGTAAAAGGGGACTGAACGACCTACGCACATGAGGTTGTCACCGATGCTTTTCGACATGATTTCTAATTTGTTGGATTCCCAAATATCATCTTGGTCGCTGATGGCAATCAAGTCGCCTGTAGCCCGTTTGATGGCACTGAAGAAATTATTATTAATACCTCTTTCTTTAGGATTCTTATATACCTTAATATATGGGTATCTTTCTGCATATTCCAGTAGGATGTTCCAAGTCCCATCCGAGGAACCGTCGTCTTGTGCAATAACTTCGTATGGAGACAGTGATTGAGAAACAATGGAGTCAAGCTGCTCTCCGAGAAACTTGGCTCCATTATAAGTACAGATTACGATAGAGATTTTCATATTTCAATATTTTTTTTGCAAAATTACTGCCATGTTTGCAAAAAATATTGAATTTTCAAAACTATAAGTTCAATGATTTTTCATTGGAAAATGATTGAAAACGCAGTTTTTGCCGAATTCATCGGGAAAAGCACCTTGTTTTCTCTCGTTTTGTAGCATTTGCTAATGTATGTCTTGTTGTAATAAAAGCAGATTTTATTCGTTTTAGTGTAAAAATATGATTTTATGAGAAGAAATTACATTCAACAGCTTGTGCTATTTTTTGCATGTTTGATTATCTCTGTTTCTTGCAATAGAGAGGAAAATGCATGTAGGTTAAAGGAAATTGAGCATCTGATTTCTGAAAATCCTCAAATGGCATTAGATTCTTTAAATAAAATACGGAATACTGCGACCCTTGCTGGTCATGCCACTTATAATCATTATCTGTTATGCTTGGCTGATGCTCAAAATAAAGCTGGAGCAAAAGTGGTTGCACCTAATATTTTTCAGTCAGTAGTTACGTATTATGAAAATGCTGGGACAATCTATGACCAAGTGCGGGCTTATTATCTGATGGGTAGTTCCTATCGTGATGCTGGTGAAAGCATAAAAGCCTTAGAAGCATACAATAAAGCTTTAGAGTCGGCTGAGTTTGGACAGAAAGATGAGATAATGTACTCTCTTCTTTCAAGGATTCATGGACAGATGGCACAGATATATATTGCTCAGAGATTACCAGCGCATGTTGTGAAGTCATGCGAAAATGCTTGTAAGTATTCTTTGTTGGCAAAAGATACAACATCTGCAGCCATATTTCTAGGAGGTGCTTGCTTGGGTTATAAGATGCAGAATGACAATCAAGCTTCAGTTGCCATTATTCTTAGAGCTCAAAAGATATTAAGACAAGTAAAGAACTATCAATTGGCTGCCATGTGTTCGTCTGTCATTATCGAACCTTATTTAAAGTTGGGACAGTATGATAAGGCAAGAGATTGTATTCTTTCTTATGAAAAATATTCAGGTGTTTTTGATAAGGATGGTAATATTGAGAAAGGTCGTGAAGTCTTTTATTATGATAAAGGGTTATATTTTATGGCTGTAAACCAGTTAGATTCTGCTGAATGTTATTTCAGAAAGGCCTTAAAAAATAAGAATGATGGAGATTGCCAGGAAGGCGGGCATCGGAGTCTTTATTTATTGTATAAGAAGATAGGTAATAAGGATTCTTTGGCAAAATATGCAGATTTAGCTTATCAGATTAATGATAAGCGGGTACTGGAACTTTCTACCCGTGAAATCCAGAATATGCAACAACTTTATAATTATACCCGAAACCAGGAACTAGCTAAGCAGGAACAGATGCGTGCTGATGGATTGAAAAGGTGGTTAATAGTTGTTGTGAGTTTTTGTCTTCTTGGTGTTATGTTCGGAATTTTAGTCTATAGGCATTATACTGCTAATAGGAGTAAAGAACGTGAAAATTATAAGGCAAAACTCGAAGAATTGGCAGAGGCAAAAAGAAAACAGCAACTATTGGCAGATAACAGAATAGAGCAGATGAGTTTGGATAATGAACGCCAAATACGCATTTTGGAAAAGCAACTTGTTGATTATCAGAATGCGAGGCAGCTATCTGTTTCGCAAATGAAGGAAGATGAAGTACAAGCAAGTTCTATCTGTCAGCATTTGCATCGTGTGGGGTGTGGACTTTCTACTTTGGAAGTTAATGATTGGAAAGAACTGGAGAATTTGCTTTTTGATAAGTTTCCTTCATTTAAATTGAAAATGATGGCAGTGAAAAATTCTATTTTAATAGACGATTATCAACTCTGTCTTTTAGCTAGAGTTCGTTTCACTCCGTCAGAAATTGGAAATATTCTTGGTGTTAAACCTTCAAATGTAACGATGAAAAGAAAAAGAATGCTCAATGTTCTTTTTGATAAAATTGGTAATGCCAAGGATTTTGATAAACTTCTTCTGTCTCTCTGTTAAATGTGTAGACGTTTCGCTTTTTGCCTTACTATGGCACAATATTGCCCCTAGGCGGGCAACTTTTTGCCATTGGCAGATAAGAAATAATACGTCGGGAGAAAGATTCCATCAGGTCTATCTCTGTCATTTACTAGGTGCATTCTGGCAGTAGGTTGAGTAGTTTTGCTTGCGAAAAAAGCTACTCTCGATTTTACTCTTCACTCTTCACCTTTTCGCTTGAAACCCCGATAAACACTGGGGTTGCGAGTGGTGAAGAGTTTCGCCAACCCTTCACCCACCCTTCACCACCCTTCACCTCAGCAGAATTTTGAACTGCTTAAAGGGAGGATTCTGTTACTCTGGGAATAGGAATAAGACTTCAACTAAGCCCCATGTAAATCTCAACTAGGCTCTACGTAACCTTCAATTAAGCCCCACGTAAACTTTATCTAAGGCTTAAACCAGTTTCAAATAAGGTTTAAATCATCTTCAAAGAAGGCTTAAGCCAAGCTTAATAGAAGCTTAAAGCCACTCATAATAGAAGACTAAGGCCACTCATAATAGAAGCCTTGGAGCAAGCCTTAATGGAAACCCAAAAGCAGAAAGGTGAAGGGTGGGTGAAGAGTGGTGAAGAGTTGATGAAACCCTTCACCGTTATAAGTGTCTTATATATAGTGCTTTATGTTATGTTGGTGAAGGGTGAAGGGTGTTTTTGAGATTGTTGGGAAATCTGTCGGAATGAAATAATCCTAACTTTTTGTGTTTTTTCCAGCTTTAGCAGATACTTTTTCATGAAAGCAGGGGATGGGTAATGTATATAGCGAAAGAAGGTTGATAATCAAAAGACTATCAACCTTCTTGTTGTACCCAGACCCGGGATCGAACCGGGATGGATTGCTCCACTGGTGTTTGAGACCAGCGCGTCTACCGATTCCGCCATCTGGGCAAATAGCACTTGGCTTATTTGCGGTTGCAAAGGTACTAATAATTTTTGAACTGGCAAACTTTTTGAGAACTTTTTTTCGAAAAAAGTGCATTTTGCGTGCCAAAAGGCTAAAATATTGTTGTATTTGCCCCCTCCAATCTTAAATTAAGAGAAAAACTTTGGCGCATTCAAATATATTTTCTAATTTTACAGTTGGAAATTTAATTTAAAAACTGCAAACATATGAATCAAAATATGACGGTTAACGTAAATAACTACTATTGTGTGATACTTGCAGGAGGAAAAGGACGTAGACTTTGGCCTTGCAGCCGTAGTAACTATCCGAAGCAATTTATCGATTTCTTTGGAGTAGGACGTACTCAGTTGCAGCAAACCTACGACCGAATGGCAAAGATTGTTCCTGCTGATCATATATATATCAATACGAACGAGGAATTCGTACATTTGATTAAGGAGCAGTTGCCAGAAGTTTCTATGGATAACATTTTGGCAGAGCCTATTCATCGTAATACGGCTCCGAGCATGGCATGGGCCAATCATCGCATTTCCATGATAAATCCCAATGCCTGTGTGATTACCACTCCTTCAGACCAGGCAATCTTCAACGAGGAAGCTTTCCGGGAAAATGTGCTGAAAGGCTTGGCTTTTGTAGCAGAGAACGACCGGTTCCTTACCATGGGAGTGAAGCCAACCCGTCCTGAACCGGGTTATGGATATATTCAGATGGGCGATGTCTTTTGTGACAATATGTATCAGGTTCAATCCTTTACGGAGAAACCAGAGCGTGATTTTGCCAAGATATTCGTTGAGAGTGGGGAGTTTTATTGGAATACTGGTCTCTTCCTGAGCAATGTAAAGCATCTGAGAGAGTGTTTCTGTAAGATTCTGCCTCCTGTGCTCCGTGATTACGACAAGCAGTATCCGGAGTTTAGCATCGAGACGGAGAATGCCTATATGAAGGAGAGTTTTTCTTCTTATCCTAATATCTCTGTGGATTTTGGAATCCTTGAGAAGCCTTCAGATGTATGCGTGATGAAGTGTGATTTCGGATGGGCTGACCTGGGAACATGGCACAGTATCTATGAGGCGATGCAGAAGAGCGATGACGATAACGTGGTGATAGACAGCGATGTGATGATGGAAAACTGCCACAACAATGTGATTAAGTTGCCGAAGGGCAAGCTTGCCGTATTGAACGGGCTGGATGGTTTTATCGTTGCCGAGAAAGACAATGTGCTGCTCGTCTGCAGGAAGGAGGATTCTTCCGCATTGGTTCGCAAATATGTGAACGAGGTGCAGATGAAGCGAGGTGAAGACTTTATTTAATGGGCGATTTAGTCAAATAAATATAATATGTATGAAAAATGAGCTGCAACCCTCTGCAGCTCATTTTTTGCTTTATAAGCGGATGTGTGGTTTACACACATTCTACAATTTCTGGAATTCAGTATAAATCTTATCAGCGATTTCCTTGAACTCTTCCTCAGAGAGCTTGAGGTGCTCCTTGCGGAAATTGACATCAGCTTCGCTGTTCATTGGGATGAGGTGGATATGGGCATGAGGAACCTCCAGACCCAAAACAACCTGCGCCACTTTCTTGCATGGGAAGGCTGCCTTGATAGCCTTGGCTACCTTCTTGGCGAAAACCTCAAACTCAGCCAGGTCTTCGTCTTCCATATCGAAGATGTAATCAACCTCCTTACGGGGAATCACCAAGGTATGACCTTTGCCGATAGGGCTAATGTCGAGGAAAGCATAAAACTTGTCGCTTTCTGCACACTTGTAGCTAGGAATCTCTCCTGCTGCAATCTTTGAAAAAATGCTTGCCATAATCGCTAATCAATTTATAATTAATAATTTATAATTTACAATTCATATTATCTTATTCTCTTTTTGATGTCGTTGCATCGGCTACTTTCATTTTCTGTAGAGTATATCGGGTAGGCTTACATATAACATAAAAGGAACCGTCATACGGGCATTGCTGCCGATATGATAGTTCCTTTTATTCCGTTTTATTCAAATGAAATCTTGTCGATGCGAAGGTTGATGGTGCCGCGAGGAATCTTGATTTCTGCAATCTCACCTACCTTCTTGTTGAGCAATCCCTGTGCGATAGGAGTCTTGATGGAAATCTTGCCTTCCTTCAAGTTTGCCTCGCTCTCGCTCACGATGGTATAGGTCATCTTTGCCTTGTTAGCCATGTTGGTCATCTCTACCTTCGACATGATCTGCACGCTGTCGGTGCTGAGCTGCTTAGTATCGATAATCTTGGCCTCGGCAATGGTGAGCTTCAGGCGATTGATCTTATCTTCCAGATGAGCCTGTGCCTCTTTAGCGGCATCATACTCAGAATTCTCACTTAAATCACCCTTGTCGCGGGCTTCAGCAATTGCGGCTGATGCCTTAGGGCGCTCTACAGATACGAGCTGTTTCAGCTCAGCTACGAGATTGTCGTAGCCTTCTTGTGACATGTAAGCCATAATTTTTCTTGTTGTTTAATGTTATTAATAATATGTTCTTAGAGGCATAAAAAATAAAGAATTCCAGTGCCAGTGGAGCACCGGAATCCTATACTTGTATGTGTCTCTTTCTTATCCTTATGTTTATAATTCGATTGCAAAGATAGGACTTTATTTCCGTATCACCAAACTTTTTGGATGAAATTTTAAAAATAACCTCCTTTTTCCTTCACATACTCCATTAATTCACTAAAAATCTGATTATTGCGTAATATCTCCGGGTTGCCGGTCATAATCATCTGCTTCCTGGCTCGGGTGATGGCTACGTTCAGCTTGCGGTCGATGATGGCACCGTCTTCTACGAAGCTGTTGCCGGCAAGAAAGTCGAGTTGCCAGATGTTCTGGATGGTGAAACTGTAGATGATGACATCTCGCTGGCTGCCCTGATAGCGTTCCACGGTATCGATGCTGATCTTCTCCAGTTCCGGGATGCCGAGTTTTTCGATGCCCTTGCGTACCATGGCTATCTGGTTGCGATAAGGTACGATGACGCCTACGGTCTTCTGCGGGTCGAACTGTGCGCCATAGAAACGGTGGATGCGACGGAGCATGTCTACCACGATTTCTGCTTCGTTGGCATTGATCTTGTCGGATACATTCGGTTCCTTGCAGAACTGAGATGGGAGGAAGATCATGCGATGTTCCTTCAGGAGGTCATCGAGCGCATCTTCTGATGGGAGGGTATAGGACAGTTCCTCTTCCAACTGGTGTGGACAAGGTACGGGTTCCAGTTTCTCCCGGCGGTAGAACATCCGGTTCGGAAACTCGGCTATCTCCGGGTGCATTCTTCCCTGACGGCGAAGTATGCCGATAAAGTCCGTGCGTTCCTCGTGGTCTTCCCAATGAATCAGGCGCTCGAAGAGGGAACTGCGGCAGTTGGTGAGGCAGATGTCCTGTAAGAGACTCATGTCTACAACTCCATTCTTCTGGCTGTCATGGATGGTAGGAATCGCAGAATCCTTCTCGCTCTGCTGCACTACGGCAGGCAACTGCTTATAGTCGCCGATGAGGATAAACTTATCCACGGCAGACAGGAGCCCGATGAGATTTGGCTCCAATATCTGGCTCGACTCGTCGATGATGGCAAGCTTGAAGTGCTTCAGGGTGAAGATGAACGGCTTGGAAGTCATCATCGAAGTAGTTCCTACGATTACGCGCGTACCTATTATATATTGTTTGATGGCTTCGAGCTTCGGACAGTCGCTGATAGCCTTCTCTATCAGATAAGGGCGGAACCGTTCATCGCAGGAGTATTCGCTGCCCAGACGCAGGAATGGGATGCCGGAATCTACCAGCATCTCGCAGATTTCATCTACGGCTCGGTTGGTATACGACATCAGGAGTATGGAGGAAGCAGGTTGCTGAGCTGTCTTGCCTCCGGTGGCGATGCTTTCTGCTGTAGGCATTCCCGTTCCGTCGTTCAATGCTTCTTCTACCATAAACTTCAGGGCACGACTGGTTTTTCCTGTTCCCGGAGGCCCTACGAGCAGAAAGTAATCCTGCGCCTGTTTGGCACGGAGGATGATATCGTCCAGGACATTGTCGTAATGTTTGGTCAATGCCAGCGAAGTATCTCTTTGCGGAGCACGTTGTCCCAACAGCAGGTCGCGTTTCTCCTTTGGAGCACAGATAAACTGGTGCAGGTTGCGGATGCTTCCACCGGTCGATGCATCGCTCGTTCCGTGTTCGATGGCGTATGGCAGGTTCGTTTCGAAGATATCGGCGTTCTGCTGTCCGTCAGTGAGATGCACTACAATCTCATGGCTGTGAATCTCCTGCAATACACCTTTATATAATATAGCCTTTCTCACGTCGGGTTCTTCCTTCAGCTTGTAGGTATAGAGATACACCATGTCGCCGATGCGGAAGTTGGGCAGGAAGTCCTTTCCCTGGTCGGGCACACTGAGGGTGATGGTATCAAATCCACTTCCTGCGCTGCTCTGTTCCTTTCGGATGATGTGCAGGTCGGTATAGATATTGCCGGCATCCTTCTTCTCGGTGAGCGGCATGGTCCAGAGGTCAGAACTCGATGTGTTCGTTCCTTCCTGTGCGCCCACCTTGCTGATCATCTGTTCCCGTAAGACAAAGGTCATCATGCGGCAGAAGTAGGCTTCCTCCAGTGGAGAAAGGTCGTGGAGCGGGTTGGTGATGGCTTCTATCTGTGGTTTCAGATACTTGTTGTAGAAGAAATCCTGGGTACCTGCCACATTCAAAACTTCGGGGGTAAATTCATTCAGTGTATGCTCGAATCCCTCCTTGGCTATCTCGAAGGAGGCGGCAACGAGCTGGTTGCGGTATTCGATGGCCTCCTTGAAGAGCTTTTGGTAGTAAGCTACCACCATCAATCCGTCTTGCGGCTGATACTTGGAGTAGAGCAGTCGGATATTCACGCGGTCGTTGCTCAGCTTGAAGTTGTGCTGTAACACGCCATAGTAGAGCAGGAGCTGTACATAGTGAGGCTCCAGCTGATAACTGTGATAAGCGGGATCTACCTGATGGGTTTCGATATTCATGTTGCGTCCTGATTTCTGTTCCACCAGCAGCTTGCAGTCGGTGGTCATCAGGTCTACACGTCCCTGTATGCCCAGAGCTTCGCATACGAACGAAGGCTCCAGGATGGCTTTCTTCCTGTCGTAAAGACTTTCGCCTCGGAATGCTGACATCTTTGCCTGCGATGCGGTACGCGGAAAGAGAATATCCACTACCTGCTGCAGATTGAATGCCTGCAGGCTGGCATCGGTATAAAACTTCTTGGCGTCAAACCAGGGACAGGTACAGAACTCCAGGGCTTTCTCCCGGAAGTTGCTCTTCACGGTTTCGTTCACCTGATACTTGCCGTGTGAGTTGATGATGTCGTCGAGCGCAGCACCGGCAAAGTTACCGAGCAGGGTTGCCTGGGTGTTGGCACGGGGCTTCATCAGGTTTAATAGATAAAGCAGAGGATGGTGACCGAAAGCCGTGAAACAGGTAGCAATACTACTGATATCTACCAGATAATCGGGCTCTACAACGATGAGTCGGGGGGTGATGATGGGCTGCTTCACCTGACAGTCGAGCAGATTGAGCTGCATTCCTTCCTTCAGCAGGTCCCAAAGATAGGTATGGTCGATATGGTTTTCTTCGTCTTGCAACCGCACGAGATACTCTTCTTCATCGGCATCCTGATCGATGTCTACACGGATAAAGTCGCTGTCCCAGTTCTTTACAATGCAGCGGATGCGCCGGTTGTTGATTTCCAGTCCCTTCTGGAAGGGACGGTTGATATGCGGGATGAGTACATTGACTTCATGCGGTATTCTCTCTTCAAACACGGCAGAGATGAAGAGGGTGAGGGCACGGGCATCATATTTCAGGTCTTCGCCCGAAAGAGGTTCCTGGGAATTGCTGTGTCGGCGCATGGTCTGGATGGCAATCTTGTCTGCCACCTTGATGCCACGGGCCTTACAGAGATAATCCACCTGGGAGAAAAGGTTACCGAAAGCCTGTTTGGTATCCTTCACTCCTTCGTGGCAACAGAGAATGAGCGTATCGTGCATCATCTTATTGCGTGTCTTCGGTTCCAGGTCGGGGAGTGTCAGGAGTTCCCTTACCCGCTGGAAAAGTTCTGCGGCGCTGATATTGTTCTGATTCATGAATTGTTGCTTAATCTTGAGAGATGTTTGCCTCATCTCTTTCCTTGAAAATGGGATTATTGGCTGCTTTTATTCCCATTATGGTAAAATGTTGTATTCTCTCTTCAGCCAAAGCTCGAAGACAGGATCGACGAATGAGAAATCTTGAAGATGTTTCTCAACGAGATCTTTCTCTACTAATACTTTTTTGTTACGTGTGATGCTCTGTGGCTGCCCCAGACCATACGTCTCTACGACATCCTTGGCATTGAAGTGCTTTTCGCCAGAAGCGATGGCTTTCAACATGCCGATTTGGGTGGGAGTGAGCTCGTCCATCTCTGTCAAGAACAAATCTTCGTTGGTGTCCAAAACCAGTTGGAGCTGGTTGTCGAGGAGTTTTTGCGTCACCTCTTTGTCTGTGTGTGACCATAGGAAGAAGCAATATTGCTGTACGTACCAAGAGTTATACTTCACTCTTTCGCATAGACATTCTGCTTGGCTCTCAGAGATAGTTTTTCCTGTCTTCTTAAAATTGCTCATGATATATGGTATCCAATATTCCTTGGCTATTCTCTTCAGGTTCATCAGTTGTCCGAACTTAAAGAAAGGACTGTTCGCCTTGTTGAAAATATCTTTCATCATGTGCATCTTGCTGCCGTAGAGACAATAGGTGGTATGGTGCTGCAACTGCCATTCAGCCCTCAGCATAGCTTCAAGGTTCTTCCATTTTGGCAGGTTGGCGAGTTGCTGAAACTCATCGATGCAGACGATAATCTTGATGCCTTTAGCCTCGGCTATCCTTTCGGGGAGTTGCAGAATGTTTTCAGGACTTTCCTTTACAGGATTCACCTTTAGGTTGACCTCTACGCTATTCATTGGGTCGGAAGCTATCGTGATGCTTGGGGTAAAACGATTGATAAATTTCACCAAGTCAGATAATTTCTGTTCCAATGTGGAAGAAACTCCTTGTATCACGATGGAGGCAAATTTGTTGTAGAATTCTTCCTCCGTATGAATCTTGGAGGCATCCATGAAGCAAACCTTTGTCTTGGATTCTTCCTGCATTAATTCTTCCATAGAGGTTCTGACAAGCGAAGATTTTCCCCATCTTCTTGGAGATACCAAGATGACGTTGATGCCGTGGCGAAGGAAATTTTTCAGTTCCCTTCGGTCTTCTACTCTGTCGATAAAACTCTCTTTCTCAGCGAGTCTTCCATAAATAAAGGGTATATCCATAGTCAATTTTATATAAGTGATGGCGCAAAGTTACAAAAATTATAAATACTCTTATAATAAATGCATTTATAATTATGGATAATTAACGAGGTGATGGGAAAAAAAGTATTCCATTAAGTATTTTTTTCGTATGAAAGCCTTGCCGTATCAATTCTTTTTTGTATATTTGTAGTCCCAAAATGAAAGATGGGATATTATTAATCTAAAAAATTAAAGGAATGACAAAAGAAGAATTGATGCATAGAGCTATTGAGCTCTCAAAGAATAGCGTGAAGACGGGTGGCGGACCTTTTGGTGCTGTGATTGCCAAGGACGGTATCATCATAGCAGAGGCTTCCAACAGCGTAACCATCGACCTCGACCCTACTGCACATGCCGAGGTGAACTGTGTGCGCCAGGCTTGTTTCAAGCTGAAGACCTTCAATCTGGAGGGCTGCGAGATTTATACCTCCTGTGAGCCATGCCCGATGTGTCTGGGTGCTATCTATTGGGCACATCTCGACCGTATCTATTATGCCAACGACAGAAAGGATGCAGCCAAGATAGGTTTCGATGATGAGTTTATCTACGAGGAGATAGACCGCAAGATAGAAGACCGCCATAAGCCGATGATTGCCCTGATGCGCGATGAGGCGCTGGGCGCTTTCCGCATGTGGGAGGAAAATACAGAAAAGACAGAGTATTAATGAGATAAGATAAAAAGGGAAGGTTGCACAGAATATGGACAGCAGCCTTCCTTTTTTCGTAGATTCTTCTTGTATTCTATCATGCCGGATAGAGAAAAATGGAGAAAAGGAACAATTTCTCAGATTTTCTTTGTAATTTTGTCGCCAAATTCAGAAAGCCCCTGAATTCTTGATGAAGGAAATTCTCTAATTATTATAACGACAATGGAACAGTCAATAGAAACTCTCTACAAATTAGACGGCAGAGTGCCCGTTGGTAAAGCACTCCCATTTGGTCTTCAGCATGTATTGGCAATGTTTGTCAGCAACATTGCACCAATCATGATTCTTGCCGGTGCGATAGGATTGGACAGTTCGGTGAGCGCCGTGCTTATCCAGAACTGTATGGTCATCGCCGGTATCGGTACCTTGGTGCAGCTTTATCCGGTATGGCGTATCGGTTCCCGTCTGCCTATCGTAATGGGTATCTCCTTCACCTTCCTTTCGCTCGCCATCGCCATTGCCGGTGCTCATGGTATGGGTACCTTGGTAGGCGCAGTTATCATCGGCGGTCTGGTAGAAGGAACACTCGGACTTTTCGCCAAGTACTGGATCAAGCTCATTCCGCCTGTAGTAGCCGCTACCGTGGTAACAGCCATCGGTTTCTCGCTGCTTCCTGTAGGTGCCAACTCTTTTGCGGGTGGTCAGGGTGCTGCTGATTTCGGTAGCATGAACAACTGGGTTGTGGGTTCTGTCACTTTGCTGGCTTGTCTGCTTTGTCAGATTTTCGCCAAGGGTTTCTTGCGTTCTCTCTCTGTATTGGTAGGACTGCTGGTAGGTTATGTTCTGGCTCTGTTTATGGGAATGATAGATTTCAGTGGACTTTCTGGTCTCTCTATCGTAGCTTTGCCAAAGCTTCTTCCATTTACACCTGAGTTTAATATTGGTGCTATTCTCTCAGTTGTAGCTGTATATCTGGTTTCTGCCACAGAGACGATTGGTGATACTTCTGCGCTCTGCAACAGTGCGTTGAAGCGTGATCCTAAAACCAAGTAGATGGGTGCGGCAGTCTGCTGCGATGGTTTCGTAAGTTCGGTTTCCGGTCTTTTCGGTTGTACTCCTATCACTTCTTTCAGTCAGAACGTAGGGTTGGCTGCTATGTCGGGAGTAGTGAACCGCTTTACTATTGCCATGGGTGCCATCATCATGATTATCGGTGGTATCTTCCCAGCTATCGGTTATGTACTTACTACGATTCCTCAGGCTGTATTGGGCGGCTGTACTATCATGATGTTCGGTAGCATCCTCTTTGCCGGTTTCGGCATGATGGCGCGTACCGGCTTCTCTCAGCGCAACATGGTCATCGTGAGTCTTTCTCTCAGCGTAGGTCTCGGATTCACATCTGCAACAGGTATGTTCAATATCTTCCCGGAGATTGTGCGCACCGTTTTCGCAGATAACTGTGTGGCAGTAGTCTTCCTGCTCGCCGTGATTCTGAACCTCGTATTGCCAAAGAATATGGATAAGGCATAAGAATCAAAGATATTTATATATAAAAAAAGTGCAACTCACAAGTAAGAAAGTGAGTTGCACCTTTTTTATTGGTAATTATTAATTGTACATTATCAATTATAAATTAAATCACTGTCCTCCCAGTCTTTCGAAGAAGGTGATGATTTCTTCGAAGGTCTTGAATTCATCACTGCCATATTCTATGGTTGTACCCATGAAACTGTCGCATGGGCGAGGGTCGATGAAGTAGTCGCCGTAGAGCAGGTTCTTCTGGTTGCAGAAGATGATGTGGTTATAGGCTGGGGTAGAGAGATATTCCTCTACCCAGGTCTGCACCTTCGCCATATATTCATGGTCGTTGGTTGGCGCTGGGGCTACGATATATACGTTGTAATGCTCTATCAGCATCTCGTAAGCCTTGTGCATCGAACTGGTTGCCTTCATGTAACTGTCGTGCAGGGCATCGAAGTCGATGTATACGATAGGGCGCTCCTTTCCGTTCTGCTTGTCGTCTATCCAGCGGATTACCGGACAGAGATAGTGGAATGCAACCTTGTCGATAAGTCGGTGCTCGCCATGGAATGGGATGGCTTGCGGATAGTGCTCATGGAAGAGGTCGAAGGTGTGGACCACCGGATCTGCATCGCCGAAGAGACCATATACACGCTCCTGTTCCTCGGGAGTGATATCCTGGAAGCATCGCTCGGTGAAGTCGCGGTATTCCTTGATAAGACCTTTGGTAACCATCAGTTCGTTCACTCCATCCTTTCTCGGGTTCTGGAATTCCTGCTTGCCGGTCATGCTGCTCATCGTATTGCCCATCTCGAAAGCTGGGTTTACGAGGATGCGGTCGAATCCTTTCAGCAGTTCGGTGTACATTCCGCCCATCGAAGTACCGATGATGAGGTCAGGCTTCTCTGTCTCCGCCATCTTCTGTAGCATCTCTATGGCCTCTTCCGGACGTACCGGGATGTCTTCAGCCACGAGGGTGGCATTCGGCATCAGTTCCTGCAACATCTTTACGGTGCCGCTCTGTGCAGAAGAGAGGAAACCGTGAACATACATGATTTTCTTGCCCGACATGAGGTCGGGGAATTGCTTGATATATGGATTCATAATCTTATAATTTTTATTGGGGGTAACTCCTTAACTTCTTTCACTCCCAGTTATTTTCGCTGCAAAATTACGGTAAATTGCAGACAAAACAAAATTATTGGGCGATAAACTTCCTTGTTTGCGAAAAAAGTAGTAATTTTGCACCCAATAACCATATTAAAGTTCAAGTCATAATGGATTTACTGAAAGAAAGAATAATGCAGGAGGGCCGCTGCTTTCCTGGTGGAATCTTAAAAGTAGATAGCTTCGTAAATCATCAGATGGACCCTATCCTGATGATGGACCTGGCTAAGGAATTCGTGCGCCTTTTCAAGGACATCAAGTACAACAAGATTGTTACTATCGAGGCTTCGGGCATCGCTCCAGCTATCATGGTGGGTTATCTGACCAATCTTCCTGTTGTCTTCGTCAAGAAAAAGCAGCCTAAGACCATGGAAGGAATGATTACCTCAGTGGTTCACTCTTTTACCAAGGATCGTGACTATACGGTTTGCGTGAGCAACAGCTACCTGACTCCAGACGATCATGTTATCTTCATCGATGACTTCCTCGCCAACGGTAACGCTTCCAAGGGTGTGATGGACCTTTGCGAGAAGGCTGGCGCCAAGATCGAGGCGATGGGTTTCATCATCGAGAAGGCTTTCCAGCATGGTGGTGACTTCCTGCGCAAGGAGGGAATCCGTTATGAGGCTCTCGCTACTGTAGAGAGCCTGGATGATTGCAAGATTGTCTTGAAGTAAGAGAATCGGCTGAAATCAAGCATCTTTTTTTATCCTATGATATTCATTCAGATATGAAGATAAGATTTTGTTTATTGAACGCCTTGCTTTGTATGGCATTGTCTTCTATGGCAGTGCCTGCAAAGCGAGGCGTTTGGCGTTTGATGACTTTGACTGATGGAACTGAGGTTCGTGTACAGTTAGTGGGCGATGAATTCATGCATTATTATGTTTCGGAAGACGGAACCAAGTATGTCATGGATGCAACAACAGGACAGGGAAAGCGATTGGATTCTACTGCTTCCTTGTCTCGCGTGAAGAAAGCGGCAGTCCGTCGTGCAAAGGTTCAATCTCGACAGAAACTTCATCTTCAAAAGGCGAAAGCAAAACAGAATAGTTTCCGAGGAACTAGGAAGGGACTTGTCATTTTAGCCGAATTCTCCGATCGTAAGTTCCAGAGTGGGCATGATCTGACATTGTATAAGCAGATAGTCAATGGCGATAATTACAAGGAAAATGGCTTCCGTGGCAGTGTGAAGGATTATTTCTGTACCCAAAGTATGGGACAGTTCGAACTGAATTTCGACGTGGTTGGTATCTGTCCTCTGCAGAATGCCACTGCTTATTATGGCGCGAATAGTTCTGACGGTGAAGATTTGCGTGCGGGTGCAATGATTGCTGAGGCTTGCCTTTGGGCGAAGCAGCAGGGAGTTGACTTCTCCAAGTATGATTGGGATAATGATGGCGAAGTGGAACAGGTCTTTGTTCTCTATGCCGGTAAAGGCGAAGCCAATGGTGGTGCAGCTTCTACCATTTGGCCTCACATGTATGCTTTGTCATTGTCAGATTATGGCAAAGTGTTGCAGTTTGATGGGCTTAAGGTGGATACTTACGCCTGCAGCTGTGAATTGAATGGTCTGAACAAACTCGATGGAATCGGTACTTTCTGCCATGAATTCTCTCACTGTCTGGATTTGCCCGATCTTTATGACACCAGTTATACCAGATGGTTTGGATTGGGTGAATTTGACCTGATGGATAGTGGCAGTTACAATGGAGACGGAAAATGGCCTGCAGGGTATTCGGCTTATGAGAAAGCAAGCTGTGGTTGGATTACTCTTCATGACTTGACGGATATAGAAGAGGAGACAAAGGTGGCTGATGTCATGGCGATGAGTCTAGGAGGAGATGCTTATATCATCAGAAACAAGGCACATGAAGACGAGTGTTACATCATTGAAAACCGACAGAAGTCAGGATGGGATACAGAACTTCCTGGAGCGGGAGTCATGATTACTCATGTAGATTATGATGCTGATGTCTGGTATTATAATGTACTGAACTCGAATAGTGAATATTATGACGAAGCCAATCAGAAATTTGTGAATGACCATCCTCGTCTTACCATCTTCAGAGCAGGCAAGTCGACCTATTTGGATGGTTCGGCAAGTGATCTCTATCCTTATCTGTCTAATAGTAGTCTTACGGCTACATCCCAACCGGCTTCCACCTTATATAATAAGAATGCTGACGGTTCTAAGTATATGCATCTTGACATCAAGAATATCGCCATTGCAAGTGATGGTTCGGCATCGTTTACGGTGAGTAAGGCTGAGCGCTCTGGCGATCAGAAGCCTGATACACCGGTACAGCCTTCAGGCTCTACTTTATTATATGAATCGTTTGACAAGTGTCATGGTACAGGTGGAAACGATAACCTGTGGAAAGGTAGTATTTCTGGAACTCAAGTGTTGGATGAGGACTTGGATAATGGTGGATGGACCAGTACAGGAACTGTTTACGAAGCCAACGGCTGCGTAAGACTCGGAAAATCGGGAGTTGCCGGAAATATCACCACGCCAACTTTTTCGGTGAAAGGTTCTGCGATACTTTCATTCAAAGCTGCGGCATGGGATGAAAAAAGTGATGCCACCAAGTTGTATCTGGAGATAACCGATGTGAATAATGGCGCAAGGCAGATGGCGGTTATCCGCAAGTCTGAACTGTCTAAGTATTCAGTACCTCTCAAGAAGGGCGAATGGACTCAGTTGGGGGCTTCTGTTTACGCAACGGGTGAGGTGAAGGTTAGCTTTACAGCCGATAAGGGCCGTTTCTTCCTGGATGAAGTAAAGGTAACAGACAATACTGTGGATGGTATAGCAGGGGTGACGATGCCTCAACTGTCTGACATTGAAGGCTATTATACTCCGGATGGAATCAGATTCTCAAAGCCTCAGCAGGGTGTGAACATTATTCGACAGAAAGATGGGCGGGTAAGGAAAGTGATGATTTATTAGGGTAGAATCTGGTATGGTTATAATGCGTAAGAAATGTGTAGAGGTATTTTGTGCTATTACACTTTTCTTACGCTTTTTTATATAAAAATGATGGGATTGTTTTGGTATTTCAATAAAAATATTTAATTTTGCACTCAGTTTATATAGACGAAAGAGAAATTTTATTTTTATATTATTTTAATAACAAAACAAACATGACAAGAAGATTACTATTACTTGTATGTGCGGTGCTGTGTTTAGGCAGCAACGTTCGTATCAGTGCGCAGTCTACATCTTCTACTACACAATCTGCAGAGTCTAACTTTGTAGAGGGCGTTGTGCGTGTCAAACTCCAGCGTGAGATAGCCGACCGTATGATTGCGGCTAAGCTTCCGTTGTCGGTAAAAGGCACCAACAAGAAGTATGTTCAGACTGGCGTGACCCCGCTCGACAGGGTCAATCAGAAAGTAAAGGCAGTCTCCATGACCCGTGTTTTCCCTTATGCCGGTAAGGATGAGGCTAAGCACAAGGCAGCAGGACTGGATCTTTGGTACGATGTCCACTACGAGGCATCAGGTATGAAATTGGCACAAGCCCGTAACTTGCTCCGTTCTACAGAGGGTGTGGCTTATGCCCAGCGCATACCGGTTTACAAACCCATAGGCGGTGAGCGTTTCCTTGAGGTTTCGCCAGCAGCAGTGGCAAAGGCAGCCAAGGCTGCTTCTACCATGCCTTTCAATGATCCATTGCTCAACGATCAGTGGCATTACAACAACGATGGTCATATCGCAGGAACCAAGGTGGGTGCTGATGCCAATGTGTTCAAGGCTTGGGAAACTGGTGTTACCGGTTCTAAGGATGTTGTGGTTGCTATCATTGATGGTGGCTTCCAGGTAGATCACCCAGACCTGAAGGACAATGTGTGGATCAACACAGCCGAGTTGAACGGTAAGCCTGGTGTTGATGATGATGGTGATGGCTATGTAGATGATATCTACGGCTATAACTTTGTTATCAATTCAAGCGACATCAACGCCCACTCTCATGGTACTCACGTAGCAGGTACCGTAGGTGCCACCAATAACAATGGTATTGGTGTCTGCGGTGTTGCCGGTGGTAGCGACGGTAAGGGCGGTGTCAAGATGATGGTTTGTCAGGTATTCGACAGCCGTGCCAGCAGTTCTGCTGTAGCTGATTTCGGTGCTTCCATTGTTTATGCAGCCGATCGCGGTGCAAGCATTGCCCAGTGTTCTTGGGGTGCCCGTGTTGCTGACGAAGAGGATAAGTCGGTTACCGCGGCTGTTGATTACTTCACCAAGAATGGTGGTGGCGACAAGATGAACGGAGGTCTCTGTATCTTTGCTGCCGGTAACAATGGTGAGGAAGGCAACTATTATCCAGGTTGTCTTGACAAGGTTGTGGCTGTTGGTTCCATGGCTCCAGACGGAAGCGTGGCTTATTATTCCAACCGTGGTAAGTGGGTTGATGTGACAGCCCCTGGTGGTTTGGAAGACAATGGTCAGCAGTATGGCGTATTGAGTACCTTGCCTAACAGTACCTATGGTTACAACGAGGGAACCTCTATGGCGTGTCCTCATGTATCTGGTATTGCAGCCTTGATTCTTTCCAAGTATGGTAACAAGCAGTTCTCTAATGAGACTCTCCGCACCTTGCTCACCACATCCGTAAACGACCTGTATACTCAGAATCCTGAGTACAAGGGTTTGATGGGTTCCGGTTATATCGATGCTTACAAGGCTTTGCAGGGCAAGGAGGGTAGTGTGCCTGAGGCTGTTGCCGACTTCACTGTTACTGCATCTCACGACAATGCTCTCATCGAATGGGTGATTCCTGAGACCGAAGAGAAGAGCATCGATCATCATGTGATTTATTATAGCACAGAGGCTTTCTCTGCTACAGATGACTTGAACAAGTTGAGCTCAGTGTCAGTAGATACCAAGTTCAAGTATTCTGGCGACAAGATGTCTTATGAGGTAGAAGGCTTGAAGGCTTCTACCAAGTACTACTTCGCCATTGTGGCTTACAACCGTTGGGGTAAGGCTTCTGCCGTTTCTCCCATCAAGGAGGCTACCACCAATTCAGGTCCTAAGGTTCAGGTAGACCAGCAGAACCTTTCTATGACCGTAGATGCAACCAAGGCTTCCACTGCCGAGGCTTCTTTCAATGTAAAGAATGCAGGTGAGGGCGTGTTGAAGTATCAGCTTACTACTGCTACGACCCGAGCTACTATGTCTACCAGCGGTCGTATCAAGAATCCAAACCCAGGTCAGGTTCTTCCTTTCAGCGGTACAGTCAGCCCAACACTTGTGAAGCGCAATGCTGTGGCTACTTCCAACTATCAGGCAAAGGACTGGCCAGACACTTTGACTTATTCCAACCAGTTGTACAGCTATATCGGTGAAACTGATACCAAGCTGCCAAATGCTTTGGCTCAGTATTTCTATGTAGATAAGGCAACTTATCCTAATGGTTTCAACCTGACTGATCTTCACTTCCAGGGACAGAACGGACAGAATCCTGTGATTGAGATTTACGACGGTTCACGTACTATCTCTACTGCAAGTTTGATTCAGAAGGTTAATTATGATTTCTGGGCATACAACTATCCTATCACCCTGAAAGAGCAGATTCACTTTGCTCCAGGTTCAAGCTTCTGGGTAGTGGCTAAGTTCCCTGCAGGCGCCAAGAACCCATTGGGTACAGGCAAGACTACCAGAACCGATGTTGCCCAGTACAGCTTCTATAGCTCTGATAACGGTACAACCTGGACTCAGTTGAGTGAGGTCCTCAAGGGCACCAGCTTCGAGGCAATAGCCAGTCAGCTTACTTGGGCTGTACAGGCTGTCAGCAAGAACCCAGACTGGAGTCAGGTACTCAACCCTGAGCCTATCAGCGGTGAGGTTCGTCCTAACGAAAGCCAGAAGGTTACTCTGAAGAATGATGGTCAGAAACTGGTGAATGGTACTTATAAGTTCAATATCCATGTCAAGAGCAATGAGGCTGTTGATTCCAAGCAGCAGGTTGCTTTAGCTATGACCGTGAAGGGCTATAAGCCTGAATTGCACAGCCAGCAGCTGGTTGACTTCGGTGACTTGCTGGTTGGTCAGACCAAGACTATTGATGTAGAGTTGACCAATAGCGGTTATGGTGTGTTCGGTGGACAATATGGTATGCTCCAGGCTCCAAAAAACATAAAGTCTTCATCCGATCAGTTCAACGTGTCAAAGGGTGCCAATAATATTGCAGCCCGCTCTACCGGTACGTTGCCTGTGACGTTCGCTCCTACCAAGGAGGGCAACTTCAGCAGTACCATCACCCTGACCGATAAGAATGGTAATCAGCATTCATTCCTGGTTCGTGGTGTCGCTTCAGTTCCTGCCAAGCAGACTGTAACTCCTGATGTTTATGAAGCAGGCGACTTGAAGGTAGGCGGTGAGGATAAGACTGCTACCATCACTATCAAGAACACTGGTAACTATCCTTTGCAGTATGTCTTCCCTAAGTTCTCTTCCGAGAAGATAGTAGGTTCTACTGCCAAAGTACATAAGTTTGGTTATACTACCATCTCTAATGTTGCCGGTGATGAATCATTCGAGTATGAGCCAGCTCCAGAGTTGGCTGATGAGAAGGATATCACTTCGCAGTTTACCAATAATAATTGGCAGTCTGGTCCAATCAAGGTAGGCTTCAAGTTCCCATTCTATGGTAAGGATTATGATGAAATTTACGTATCTTCTTATGGTGGTGTCTCTATGCAGCAGATGGATGGTCGTATCTCTTGTATGGTTCCTACTGGCGATTGTGTACAGGGATTGGGCTATATTTCTGCTTATACCAACTCAGGCTGGATGGACATGGGTGCCAACAGTAAGATTACTTATGGTCATAAGAATGGTAAGTTCTATGTCAAGTTCAAGGATGTGGTGACTCCTGCAACCAATGGTGGTGGCGAAACAACTACTATCAGTTTCCACATGGCTCTTTGCCCTGACGGAAGTGTAGAGGTTTACTACGATGATTATAATCCAGCAGGCGTATTCGGTTCTGGTGGTCACAACTTCGTAGGTGTCAGCGATATTGCTGCTTCCGACCCTTGTATATTTGTTGATGCCAGCAAGGTACAGGAGGATAACGATGGTCTGAATGCTCCTTATTATGATATCCAGACAGGCAGCGCCATCAAGATTGTGGCTCCTGCCAAGTCTATGATCAAGAGCCTGTCAAGCACTGATGGCTATGTCGGCAATGGTGAAAGCAAGGAAATCAAGGTAACATTGGCAGCCAACGATGATTTGGTGGCAGGACCTCTGACCAACTATCTCACCGTTATCACCAACGACCCAATCAACCCAAGTGCATCTGTCAAGTTGACTGCCAACATCGTTGGCGACAACCTGAAGGCTGAGGCTGCTCTCGATTCTACCAGCGTAGATTTCGGTAAGGTATTCCGTACTTCTGCCCAGCAGCGCACAGTATTGTTGAGCAACAATGGTAAGGATGCTCTCCAGGTAGCTGGCGTATCTGTCAAGAACGGCAAGTTTACTCTCGCAGAAGAAATGAAAGCTGCATTCTCTGTTCCTGCAGGTCAGGGCAAGGATATCGTAGTCACATTGCCTACTGCCGAGAAGGGTACTGTCGAAGATGTTCTCGTTATCACCTATCAGGATGGTACAACCAAGGAAATCCCATTGAAGGCTGAGGTGATTGGTAATCCAACCTGGAAGAGTAATCCAGAGAGCCTGAAGGTTGAAACTCCTTATGGTACCAACGTAGAAAAGACAATCCAGGTAACCAACGAGGGCGATGAGAACCTTACGTTCTCTGCTGAGCCTGCTTCTTGGTATACAGCTTCCGACCTGGAGGCTAACGGTAACTCTACTGTAGACTATGTGTTCAAGTCTAAGCTCGATGGCTTCGATGTACCTTACAATTGGGTAGACATCACCAACGACTATACCGAGCACATGCCTTATGCATACTATATTAATAAGACAGACTTCAAGAAGGTAGAACTTCCATTCGAGTTCCCATTCTATGGCAAGAAGTATAAGAGCATGTATATCTACAATACAGGTTTCGTATCTTTCGATGCTCCGGTAGAGGATTACAAGCAGTTCCCTGAGCCACCAGCAAGTCTGCCAACAACAGAAACCTTCTATACCAACATCATCTGCCCATTCTGGGGTAACCATTCTATGAATACTCCATCTTCTGATGGCGTATATTACAAGGCAAAGGATGATGAGGTCATTGTAAGCTATAAGAATTATGGCAATACGATGATGCTGGGTATGAACTTTGAGGTGATTCTCCGCAAGGACGGTTCCTTCAAGTTCCAGTACCATGTAGATCCTGATGGATTCCAGTTGGGTGTATTCGGACTCTGTGGTATCATGGATCATACCGGTACCCGCGGTATTACTCCTGCTGATATGTATATCACCGACGGCAATACCATTGAGTTTACACCTTATAAGAACTATGTTGTGGCTCCAGGTGAGCAGGTTGAAATGCCGGTTGAGTTGAAGGCTAACCAGCTGGCTGATACTTATGATTATGAGTTGAACGTTACCACCAACGATCCTTCTCGTGCAAGCGTTAAGATTCCTGTTACGCTGAATATCACTGGTGAGGTTCAGGCTGAGTTCCCAGAGGTAATCAATGTTGAGCAGCCTGTAGATGAAAACCCAATGTATCCTTCTTACTATGAATTCTATGTAGTAAACAAGGGTACTAAGGCTTTTGCCATTACAGACGTAGCTTCTGAGATGTTTGTTGCTGCTGATCCTGATGATCCATGGGCTATGCCAGAGGCTTCACTTGAGGTTTATACTTCAGCAAACAACAGTGGTGATGACGGAATCGATCCAGGTCCAATGGCACTTGCTGATGATGCTGCCAAGGCATGGGTTCCATACCGGAGCGGCATGATGGCACCTATCGTGGTAGGTGAGGATACCGTTAAGTTCAGAATCACTCCTTATAATGTTTCTGAGGTTCATGCTAAGGATTATCCTCTCGTATTCTCTGTAGAGGGCTTGGAAAATACCGAGTACAACTCTACCATAAAGTTGAATATCACAGAGGCTCCTGTCATGGCATTCGACCCAGAGGAGTTGCACATTGAGAACGTGGCTTCTGACTATAAGGGCACTTCTACCGTTAATCTGATGAATGATGGCAAGTATAAGCTTATTTACTCATTGAGTCTCAATCCATCTGGTCGTGATGCTGGTAATGTAGATGATGGCAGCAACGTTCCTGCTCCTTCCTATAACGTCATCTCTTATCCTTCAGAGGATGTTGCCAAGAATTTCGTTGCTACCTGTGTAGAGAAGATTTCCGGCAAGAAGGGCATGGTGAAGGCTCTTGGCTTGAAGAAGGTGAAGGACGATCAGAAGTTCATCTACGACTTGCCTGAGGGCTATGAGGGCAATGCGCTCTATTATCCAGTACTCAACCCTGTAACCAATGCTCAGGCTGCCATCATGGGTACAGGCTCTACAGCCTTGGATGAGAACTTCTATGCAGCAACTCGCTATGAGGCTCCTGCTGAAGGTTTCAATCTTACCCATCTCTACTTCGTCGGTACTGTAGGCGACTTGGAGAATGTGGACATCGAGGCTTCTGTTATTCTGGGCAATGATGTTACTGCTACAGAGAAGACCATCGGTCATGGCAAGATTCATATTATCAAGGAAAAACCTCGTGATGATGGTAGCTACCAGGGTGCTGCACGTATGTTGGAGTTTGACAACCCTATCTACATCAATCCTGCTGATACCTTCTATGTCGTATTGAAGTATCCTGCCGGCTACAAGTCATCAGCCATGATGGCAACCAAGGATGGCGACATGGAGCCCAATCGCTATATGGCACACCTGAAGTCTTTGGGTGGCTGGGTTGACATCGAGGCTCTCTACGACAATGCTTACAGCTATGGTGCCTTCGGTTTCTTCATGACTTGTATCGAGAAGGAGAAGGGTGAGCCATGGATTAAGTTGCTCAACGAGAAGAAGGAAGGTGAGATTGCTCCAGGCGAGGCTCTTCCTGTGCAGTTCGAGGTGAATGCCAAGAGCGCTTATTTCTCTAAGAACAACAAGGCTACTCTCGTAGTGAAGAGCAATGATCCATACAACAAGCTCTACAACTATCACATCTATCTCGACAAGAATGCTGCTCCTGTCATCACCGCTCCAGAAGGTGAGACCACTGTTCCTGAGGCAAGCAAGGCAGTTGTTGATGTAACAGTTGCTGATGCCGAGGGTGAGGCTTTCACTGTAAGTCTGGAAGATGCAGACGGCATCGCTGCTGTTAAGAGCTATGCGAATGAGGACGGTACCCAGGACGGTATTTCTGAAAGCAATGGTACTTATACTGTTGAGAAAGGCAAAAGCTTGAAGCTCAATGTGGCTCTTGCTCCTGATTATGGTACTGCTGGCAAGCATACCTTCACCGTTAATGCCAAGGACGAGTCTGGCAATGTAAGCTCAGCTGTAGTCAACTACAACGTTGAACATACCAACCGTGCACCTAAGTATGTGGGTCCTGCCGACTTAGCCCTTAAGGGTGGTGAGACATCAGCCCAGTACTACTTTGCTGATTTCTTCGAGGATGTTGATGGCGATGTCATGACCTTCTCTGCTCAGATTGCCGATCCTTCATTGGCTGCTCTCTATCAGTCGGAGAATGGTATCATCATTGCTGCTAAGCAGGTTTCCGGTTCAACCAACATCAATGTTGTGGCTACTGATGCCAATGGTGCTTCTACTACTGGTGTCATAGCCTTGACTGTTGATGCTGCAACAGGTATCAACAATGTTGTGGCTGATGCCTCTAAGGGCGATGTTACTGTAAATGGAGATGCAGAGAACGGTAATTTGAATGTTACTATCGATGCTGATGCCGACAAGGTTGTTCTCTCAGTTTATAGCAATGCCGGTCAGCTGATGGCTCAGAAGACCTTGCAGAATGTTCATGCTGGCGATAAGGCTAGCGTAGCTTTGGGTAAGGTTGCTGCGGGTGTATATCACCTTGTAGCTAATGTAGATGGCAAGACCTCAGCAGTGAAGTTTGTCGCTAAGTAATGTAGATTTCGGTATCTTGCTTCCCGCTTGGGTAAGCAGGATACTTATCCATAAAAAAGAGGAATCGTGATAATGATTATTCACGATTCCTCTTTTTCCTTTTTTACGATGTTCTTCTATGATGTTTCTTTTTCACGATGATGTCTTTATTTTACGATGTCTGCTGCATAGATTCCCATCGCCTTATAGCCTGTTGGGTTAGGATGGAGCCAGTCGTTGCTGGCGTATTCCCGCTTCATTCTTCTGTCATCATTCGGGTCTTGCAGGAGCTTGGCAAAGTCGAGAATGCCGTCTACGTTTCTTGCCTGACTGCGAATCCAGTCGTTTACATAGAGTCGGGCAGCTTCGTGGAAGTGGGTATAATATCCTGCGCCCTTGAATGGGGTGATGGTGCCGAGATAAACTTTCATCTTCCGGGCTTTCGCCTTCTTCACCATTCCCTGTATGCTCTCAATAATCTGGCGTGCCACCGTTTCGCTGTTTCCGCTTCTGGCTGCACCGATGTCGTTGATGCCTTCAAAGATAATCACCTTCTTCACGCCGTTCTGCATCAGGATATCCCGGTCGAAGCGCTCCTTGGCGAGGGCACCGAAGCCACCTGGAACGGTTATGCGGTTGTTGCCGATGCCCAGGTTCAGCACACCCTGATTGGTTATCTTATGCTTCAGCTGCAGCATCTCCGACATCACGTCGGGCCATCGGTTCTGAGCATTGTCGGTAGAGCATTTGCCGTCGGTGATGGAGTTGCCGATGATGGCGATGGCACTCATGTTGTTGCTCATCGTATAGACATCGATGCCGCTGATGTTGTACCAATGGTTCTCTCTGAAAGCCTTCTCAAAGTTGGAGTGGGCATTGGTTACTCCCTTCATGATGTAGGAGGTGGTGCGGGAACCCATGTGAACGGTCGGCACTTCGGGAGCCGAGGTATAATTGATGGTGATGGCTACACGCTCCAGATTTCTGAGATTGAACTTCAGGGCATCGCTCACAATCTGCTTGCCGGCAGGGATGACGGTCTTGTAGCTGTTGCCGAACTTGAAGTATTGTGCCGTCTTGGCATCGATGGCGAAGGAATCCTTGGCATGGGCGATGTAGATGGAGCGGATTTCCACGGGTTGCATCGAATAGATGTTGCTCAACTTGAGGCGAATCACGTCGCCTCCTATGCTAACCTTTACCACCTGGCGTACCGAACGGTTAGTCATGCAATTATTATAGGGCATAAATGATCTGACTACAGTTTGTGGAGCTGTGGCCCAGGTGCCTACCCAGTTCTGTGCGGAAGAAACAGTTGATATGGCACAGAATACCATTAATAAAACTAATAATCTTTTCATCATAGATGCAAAGTTAGCCACAAAAACCAACAAAAGCAAGAAATTTAAAAACTTTTTTCATAAAACTTTGGAGAATGTGAAGAAAAGTTGTATCTTTGCCTAAATTTCTAACTAAAATAATAGTCTATGCAACCAACAAAAAGTTTTGCGATTCCATTGTCGTTCATTGGAATCATGTTTTTCTCTTTGGGCTTTGCCCTGGGTATTAATTCCTTGCTGGTGCCTGTATTGCAGGGTTCGCTGGGTATTTCCAACGCAGCCTCTTATCTCATCATCGCAGCCACCTTCATTCCGTTCCTTATTTTCGGTTATCCTGCCGGACTCACCATCAAGGCTATCGGTTATAAGAAGACGATGTCACTGTCGTTTGTCATCTTCGCAGCAGCATTCTATCTCTTCATCCTCTCTGCCGATGAGAAGAGTTTTCCTCTGTTCCTGCTTGCTTCGTTCGTGAGTGGTGCTGCCAATGCCTATCTTCAGGCATCTGTCAACCCTTACATTACCATCCTGGGTCCATTGGATAGTGCTGCCAAGCGCATCAGTATGATGGGTATCTGCAACAAGCTGGCGTGGCCAATCCCATCTATGTTCATCGTATGGCTGTTGGGCAAGGATGTGCATCTCATCGGAATCGAGGATTTGTCCAAGCCATTCTGGATCATCATCGGAGCCTTCCTGGCTTTGGGTGTTCTGGCATTCCTGGCTCCATTACCAGAGGTGAAGGCTGCCGGAGAGGATGATTCTGAGGAAGAGGAGTCTGCTGCCTGCACTTATGCTGCAACCAAGACCTCTGTCTTCCAGTTCACTCACTTGCTTTTGGGCTGTCTGGCACTGTTCCTGTATGTAGGTGTTGAGACGGTTTCTCTCGGTACATTGGTAGATTATGCCAATTCCCTGGGTTTGCCTGGTGCTGCTAACTATGCCTGGATAGCTCCTATCGGTATTGTTATCGGTTATATCTGCGGTATCATTCTGATTCCTAAGTACATCAGTCAGGCAGTAGCCTTGAAGCTCTGTTCGTTCCTGGCAATTGCCGGAGCTTTACTGGTGGTTCTTACCCCAGCCGAGATTTCCATCTATTTCATCTCATTGATGGCATTGGGTTGTTCTCTGATGTGGCCTGCTCTCTGGCCATTGGCAATGGCAGATCTGGGTAAGTTTACCAAGGCAGGTTCTTCATTGCTCATCATGGCGATGTTTGGTGGAGCCGTTCTTCCTACGCTCTATGGCAGTCTGAAGGATGCAGTAGGTGCTCAGCAGGCATATTGGCTCTGTCTCCCATGCTTCCTCTACATTTTGTATTACAGCATTCACGGCTACAAAATCCGTTCATAGTATCGTTTCTTATCAGCTGAGATCATAAAATAAGGTGTATCCTCTGTTGCCTTCGGTGATGAAAGGCTAGGGGGATACACCTTATTATATTATAGTCTTTTAATTTCCTGCTCTGTCAAACCAGTAATTAAAGCTATCTGTTCTATGCTCAATCCATTAGCCAGCATTTTGCGGGCAATGTTATTTTTTTCTTTGGTTCTTCCTTCTTCCATACCTTCCAGTCTTGCATTTCCCAAAACATCATTTTGAATCATGATGGCATTGATGTGCTCATCGTATGCATAACGTTCTGCATCCGACATGGAATAGTATTTCAGTTTCTCACGAGCTTCCTGCAGACCTGGTGCCTGGGTGTCTGGAGAGATGACTCCATTTTTCAGGTATTCAACCCATTCTTCCAATGGTGATTTAGCCACCTTATTGAATTCATTAACTCGAACCAGAATATAGGTTGGGAATATCTCTGAAGGCGATTTTCTTACTATCGTATCTTTCTCCTTGGTACTGATGATCAGGTGGTCTTGGGTATGCAAGCCCACGAAATTGTTCTGTCCCACATAGATGTAGTCTGATCCCTTGCCCAGATCAAAGTACAGAATGCTGATTGAATATACCTTCTTCACCTCTTTGTAGGTATTTCCCAAATTGATATGCTCTGTAATAGCTTTGGCTACTCCATAGAGCACACGCTCCAGATAATATAGCTCACTTGTGTTCTGTATCTCGACGATAATGATTTCTCCCTTGTTATTTTTCGCCTTGATAACAACCCTGTTGAACTTATCATCAGCCTGCTGCTGATTACCTTCACTTTCCAGAATATCAACAATCTTGATAGGTTCATTCAGAAACACAGTCAGGAAGCCCTCAAGCACCCCAAAGTTCGCCTTCTGGCGAAGCAAACGCTTGATAGCCCAGTCAAAACGTATGTATCTATCTCTTAGCTCTGTCATATTTACCTCCTTGGTTTTAATGATTCACTTATCCTTCTGCTGCAAAAAAACTTTTATTATGCTTGATAATAAATAGTATCTTCTGCATTTGACGGTTTGTATATACCAGCATCTGCGAACAGTCCTTCAAAGCATAAATCTTCGTCTAATTCAGGCCAATGAATACCATATCTACTCAAAACGAAAGCCTTGCGCTGGGCAGGTGTGGCGTTAGCAAGACGATTCCAACGACTGAAAGGATAGTTAGCCTTCCAGCCATTTTGGGTTTCTGCCCAAATATGGGCATCGTCAACCCAAACGCGATTTACTCTATATTGCTCCATAATATCTTATTTTTGTATACCATTATCTAAGATGTGAAGCCCAGTTTCCATTTTTATCCAAAATGCCTGCATCTATAAGAAATTTCAAAGATGCCTCTTTACTAGCTGTTGCAGCCTTTCTTGCAGCCTCTAATCTTTCTTGTCTTTTGCTATCAAATAAATCCATATTCTACCTCCTTATTTTAATAATTCAACTTTCGTGCTGCACTGATTATGCTAGCGAGCACAATGTAAGCTTGCTGGACTTTCGTAAGTTTGCCCACAAGCAGCCCGTACTTGAACCACAATCGAAAGTTCAGACGATAATCTTCAGAAACAGACAGAATCAAATCTTTAACTTGGTTCGTACTTGGTTCGAACTTGGTTCGAACTTGGTTCGTATTTAATCCCAGTTACATCCCCACAGAAAACTTCTTCGGATCGGTTATAGGGGTTTAGAGAATCTGATACCATAGTTTTTCTCTACATCTTTCAGGTCTCTTCCATTTTGTACACAATTGCGTATCTCTTTCTTAATCTTAACAAGTTTCAGAAAGAAGTTTTCATTTTTCTTTTAGTCCATTTCCTACCTTTTTATATTATGGGTTTGGATAATCTTGATTGATACCTCTAGGAAGAAAATAGCCCTTGATGCAATTTGGATTGCAGACACAAATCTGAATATGATTCTTTTCCCTGAATCCTGCATTAGGATATAGTTCCTGTCCTTCCCAAAATACTCCTTTTACAGAATCGTAAGGATGGGCATTGGCCTTTTTATTGTATGTTAATGCTGTTTGAACAACAGCACAATCTAATTTTCTAATCAGTAAATCTGTAGATTTACCGATAGATGTATTTTGGGGTAATTCTAATCCAGACTCTTTGTAAAGTTCAACCATAGACTCATAAGCATCTTTCAATTCCTGAAGATAGGAACTGTCTGTAAGGTCAAAACAATAACCTAAGTCTATTATTGCTCCAACAACAGCCGGTTCTTTTACTTGCGAATTTCTCCTTTTTGCTAAATCTTTAGCCCATAGCCAAGCTCTTTCTTCGTTATTCTCCCAAAAGTAAATACCATTCCCTAACCAGTCATAGTCATTAGTGCTGGAAAGAAGTTCTGTCTTTCCAGCAACTACGGCATCGACAACAGACTTGTCGCAACCATGAAATCCAATTACTAGGTTGGAGCGCCTTGAATATAAAGACTTGTCCATAGCTTTATCTCAAATGTGGTGCAACTTCTCCGTTTGGCAACAATATTCCAGCCTCAATAAGAAATTTTCTAGCTGCTTCTTTACTGGCAGTAGAAGCCTTTCTTGCTGCCTCTAATCTTTCCTGTCTTTTGCTATCAAATAAATCCATATTGTACCTCCTTATTTTAATAATTCAACTTTCGTGCTGCAAAGATTATGCCAGCGAGAGCAATGTAAGCTTGCTTACAAATTGCCGAGCGCAGCTAATCTTCTGCAAAGATACGCTTTTCTTCTGAAAGATGCAAGGAATTATTGAAAAATGTTTGAGGGTGAGGGAGATAAAAAGAAAAAGGTGTATCCCGCTTGCCCGATATGTTGGGCAAGAAGGATACACCTTATTATATTATACTATTCCGAAAGATTTGATTAGTTAATCTTTGGAGCAGTTGCATCAGCATTGTAGTCGGTCTCGTTCAGAGGAACGCCCCATGTCCACTTGTTGCCATCCTCTGGTTTGATTGTGATAGCAACAGACTGATGTGCATTACCACCTTTTGCAAATGACTTGCGGACAACAGCCTTGTTCCAACGCTTGAAGTCGCTCCACTCGAAGCCCTCACCCCAAAGCTCAAGACAACGATAGTCCTGAATCTCTGAAAGAAGCTCCTCTCCAGTCTTGGTGCAGGTATATTCTGGGTTACGACCAGAAGTTGCATTCAACTCAACCAATGCAGCCTGAGCCTCTGCTGTCTTACCTAAGAAGTAATTTGCCTCAGCCTCAATCAATACCATCTCGCTAGAGCGGATGAATGGCAAGTAGCTGACACCTGGCTGGTCAAGTACATAGAACTTCAAGTTCGCATCCAAATAGTAGAAACCTGACTGATAAGGTGCATTTAATCCTTTTACAGCATGAGCCTTTACGATGGAATCTGCCTGTGCATAGATGTCATCGTCCTCCATTCCAAGAATACCAAATGTATAGTAATAAGCTGACTCCTTAGAGAGGTCAAGGTTAGGGAACTTATCCTCTGTCAGGAAGTTCTGCTTGCGGGCATCATTGTTTGGAATACGGGAAATCAACTCATGACCGATGGTACCAGCACCTGTTGGCATATTTGTAGCATAGTGACCATTGCAAGCCCCCTGTGTACCATAAGACCAATACCAATTATTCTCAGTCTTACCACCGTAGCTTCCCATAATCCACTCAGATGTTGGCTGGCAGAAACCAGCTGCATAGCTATCATTAGTCATCAAAGGATAGCCCTTCTTGGCAAGCTTGGCTTGATCAACAGCTGTCTGGTAGTCCTGGCGGAACAAAGCTGCACGAGCATAAACTGCATGAGCTACGTTTTCATTAGGAATCCAAACCTCAGAAGCAGGACGATCGATACCACTCTCACCAAACAAAGTAATCGCTTCCTGGCAATCCTTGTAAATCTGAGCTACAGTTTCTGCCAATGTTGCGAATGGGGCATCGCCTGTAGATTCGTCGAGACGAAGAACCACGCCCTGGGAAGCACCATTGTTGCTGTCCTGCCAACGATAGCAGTAGTAGTGAATCAGCTTCTCGTAGCTGTAAGCGCGGAAAGCCAAGGCTGAAGCCTTGATAAACTTCTTATCTTCATCACTACCTGTTGCAGCATCGATATGGGCAATAATTCTGTTTGCCTGACCGATGAGCTGATAATAATAATACCAAGCATATCCATCATAAATAGTACTTGTTCTATTATGGAACTGCTGATTATGGATTGGTGCCCAACCTGAAGCATAGTAATTATAATTATAGTTCTGGCTTGGCAAGTTCTCATAAAGACGCATAATAGCATTCTCTCCAGCAAAACCTTGTGAGTAAGCATAATGCTGTGTAGTCTGGCAAAGCGCAATACCATTTAACGCCTTATAAGCCATATCTGTAGTTGCTACAGCTTCTGTAGAAGAAACAGAACCAGTTGGCTTGGTATCAAGATAATCGCTGCCACAAGATGCCAGCAAGGTTGCAGAAGCCAAAATTGCGCAACCGAATATCTTATTTATATAATTTTTCATTTTATTTTCTCTTTATTTTATTATTCCCTTAGAATGTTACAGACAAACCGAAGTTGAATACGCGTGCACTTACGTATGTATCATCAGAACCACCACTGAAGCTGTACTGAGGGTTCATACCCTTACGGGCTGTAAGTGTGAACAGGTTCTCTGCACCAGCCTTAACCTGCAAGCCCTGGATACCCATACTCTGGATCCATGCCTTTGGCAAGTTGTAACTCAGGTTGATATTCTTGAAGATGAGATAATCTGCACTTGTCAACCAGCGGTCACTTGTATCGTTGTTGTAGGTACTGAGGTTGAAGTCGATAATTGGAGTTCCGTTAGGATCAATACGGTTTGGAGATGTCTCTGTCATTCCCTCAGGCACACCGTTCCAAGACTTCAGAATGTCCTTATGATTAGCAGATGCTGAAGAAGCCGAAGCTGTGCTCATCAAGCTCATGTAAGAAGCATCGAAAACCTTGCCACCCAAGCTATAGGTGAACAATACACCAAGGTTCAAGTCCTTCCAGCGAAGGTTTGTACCGAATGAACCATATACAGATGGCAGAGCTGTGCCAGCCCACTTACGCTCAGCATAGGCAGTCTCTGTAGTGTAGTTCTTACCGTTGATTGTAACAAGAGTACCTGCTCTATTTGCTGTCTCAACATTCTCATCAGCAATGTCGTACAAAGAATTACCTGTCATCTGGTCAACACCTGCGAAGTGATAGGTGAAGAACTCGTATGCAGAATGTCCCTCAGAATACTTCTGTACGCCATGGAGAATATCCTTACCTCCAGGCAGCTTGATTACCTTGTTCTTCAAGGTTGTAGCATCCGCAGAAACTGTCCAGTTCCAGTCCTTGTTCTTGATGATTTCACCACTCAAGGCAATTTCAAAACCACGGTTTGAAATCGTACCAATGTTCTGATAAATAGACCAGTTTGTCATTGAATCGTTATGAGGATATGATCCCGCAGAATATGGCAAACGAACCTCAAAGAGGAGATCCTTAGAACGCTTGTCGAAGTAACCAAAGCTGAAGTTCAAACGGTCGAACAATTTACCCTCGATACCAAGATCTACAGTCTGAGTAGTCTCCCACTTGATATTTGGTGCAGGTAAAGACTGGCTGATGAAAGCTGCATTTCCACCATTCTTGTTGATTTCATAGAGTGACTGATAAGCATAGAGGCTTACACCAGCATTATTACCTACTTCACCATAAGAAGCACGTACACGTAAGTCGTTCAACCATTCTACACCCTGCAGGAAGTTCTCTTTCTTGGCATTCCAGTTCAAACCGAATGAATAGAAGTCACCCCAGCGTGCATCCTTAGCGAAACGAGAGGAACCATCGCGACGATATGAGAAGTCTGCGAAGTATTTCTCGTCATAGTTATAGCGGATACGACCCAAGTAAGACTCGGTCTTATCTACATCGTCAGAACCGTCGAAGAAAGAATTCTCCAGGAAATTACCCATAGTAAAGTTTCCTGCTGCAGCCATATTGGAATTCATTCCACTAGTAAGCTTTCTCTCCCAGCTATAGTTCTCATGACCTGCAAGAATATCTACGTTGTGTTTGCCGAAAGACTGATTCCATGTCAGCAACTCCTGAGCAGTATAGGTAGCATACTGGTATGCATAGCTTGTCAAACGACCATTGTTTGCAGCACCATCACCAATGTTTGGGTTGTTGTAAGTCTGGCGGTTAGATGTACTATTATTACCATTAGCCTTTACCATCACAGAGAAGTTGTATGGCAAATTAATCTTACCATAAACCTGTGCATCAATAACTGCACGACGGGTCTTATCCTTGTCCGCAACCATCTCGTATGCGATGTTACGGTTAGAGAGGTACTCAGAAGTTACATCAAACTGCTTCTCTCCATTCTCATCAAGCGCATAGCTGCCATCTGCATTATGCATATACATAGGATACACAGGCGCCATGTAACGGGTGATATAGAATGGGTTAGCATAAGCGTTACCAGAAGCATTGTCGTTGAACTGACGGTTAGAAACGTTGGCACTCAAGTTGATACCAGCCTCGAACCACTTGCTTGGAGTGAACTTTGAGTTGATACGACCAGTGAAACGCTCGAAAGCAGAGTTCTTGGTATAACCCTTTTCGTTCAAGTAACCGGCAGAAGCATAAACATTGAACTTCTCGCCACTTACTGCACCAGAGACGTTGTACTCCTGGCGATGACCTGTACGCTCAACACCATCCTGCCAATCGAGATCATCATAACCTGGGAGTCGAGAAGCAATCAGCTTGCCGTTTGCATCAAACAGAGCATCATCCTTTGCATTGTAGATATTTCGCTTTACATAGTCGCTAATCAAGTGAGTTGTAGCGTATTGAGCAGCAGCTGTAGCATCCAGACCCATAGAGCCAGACATAGCGAAGTTCTTCATTGCCAACCAAGATGCCTCCATCCACTGGTCAGCACCCAGACGCTCATACTCACCGATACCACGGGTATAAACACCATTGTTGATCTGGAGATTGATAGTAGGCTTGATACCATACTTTGCACGCTTGGTAGTAATCAGGATGACACCATTGGCAGCACGGTTACCGTAAAGGGCTGCAGAAGCTGCATCCTTCAATACAGACATGCTCTCAATATCATTAGGGTTCAACTCAGAGATGTTACCATCGAAAGCTGCGCCATCTACTACATAAAGAGGCTGGTCAGCACCGCTTACCAAACTTCCTACACCACGGATGTGGATAGAAGGAGCGGCACCTGGCTCACCGTATGAGCTATTAACCTGTACACCAGGAGCGGCACCTTCGAGCGCACCTGTTACAGAAGTAGTGATACGGTTCTCGATTTCCTTAGAATCAACAGCAGTTACAGAACCAGTAATAGACTGGCGCTTAGCTGTACCGTATGCCACAACAACGACATCATCCAGAGAATGATTGTCAGCATCCAAAACAATCTTCATGTTAGAAGAAGCCTTGGCTGTCTTAGACTGCATACCGATGTATGTAATCTCCAACTTGGCTCCGGCAGGAGCGTTCAATGAGAAGTTACCGTCAATGTCGGTAACTGTACCTGTGTTAGTTCCTACAACCTTGATAGAAGCACCGATAATAGGGCTACCATCTTCAGAAGCAGTAACTTTACCAGAGATTTGACTTTGTGCAAATGCCATGCTCGTACTGAGAGCAAGACCTGCAACTACTGTCATGAGTCTTTTTTCCATAAATCTCTCTCGTTTTAAATAAATGAATATATAATGTTTATAATTTCTTTCTCTCAACTTTTCTTATATGATTACTCACAAGGAGTTATCATCATCTTCTTGCTCTCCACCTCTTGCCCCAAGGTGGAGATTTATGGGGATAATGGCGATTTTCACAATAAAGCTATTGGAATTAACAGGATGTGTCATACCTTTGGGTATATTTTCGTAAATTCTTTATTTTTAATCATTTAAACATTTAAGTTATGGCGTATTTCAAGTTAGAATTCGGTTTCGGAAGAAGTAAGAGTGAGGGTAAGATTTCTGATTCTGCGAATCAGGCAGATGAGCAGGCTGTGTTGGAGATTCCTGGATGGGACTTCGTGAAAGGTGAAGTGGAGAGGGCAAAACAGGAAGGACGCTTTAAAGTTGCTGGTAATTACCTTACTGCTGCGCGTTCCTTTACCAAGTTTATTGGTAGGAGCGACTGGCTTTTTTCTGATATGACAGCAGAAAAGCTGGAAAGCTATCAGCGATGGCTGATGGGGCGCAATATCTGCCTGAACACATGTTCTGCTTATATGCGGGCTTTGCGGGCTATGCATCATAGAGCATTGCCGTTTCTCAATATAGCTCCATTCAGTAAAGTGTTTACGGGGAGGACCAAGACCGAGAAACGTTGTATCTCACAATCAGAAATTCTGCAGCTCAAAGCCTTGCCGCTACAACCTGGAGGTTCTCTTTCCTTCGCTCGTGACATCTTCCTGTTTTCTTTTTATGCGATGGGAATGCCTTTTGTTGATATTGCCTATCTCAAGAAAAGCCAATTGCGAAACGGATGTATTTATTATGCCCGGCATAAGACGGGACAGCAGATACAGGTAGCACTATTGCCTGCTATGCTTGAAATCATCATGCGATATGAACAAAGAGATTCAGAATTTGTCTTTCCGATACTTTCAGACAAGGTGGAAGATTCTGTTTCCTCACCATCTGTTTCTGCCCAACAGCATCGTCTATATACGGCTCGATTGCGCCAATACAACTACAATCTGCATCAGTTGTCTAAGATGCTGGGGCTGGCTAAACCCTTATCTTCTTACGTGGTTCGTCATTCTTGGGCAAGCATAGCTTATCTTCATCATCTGGACATCAGCTTGATAAGCAAGGCTTTGGGACATACCAAATCTTCAACCACCTTTATCTATATAAAAAGCCTTTTTGATTCCGATTTGTTCGAAGCAAATCAGTCTTTGATGCAAGATTTGGGATTGTAGTTCTGTCGGAATACTTCACCGATTATTGAAACAAACTTCGTTTGCCATTGAAATAGGCTTCATCTGCTTTTGAAAGTAGCCTCATTCCAGTTATTGCCTGGTTATGGCACGATATTGCCCTCTACTGGGGCAATTTTGCGCCATTGCCGGGCAGAAAATAATACGTCGGGAGGAAAATTTCGGCAGGACTATCATCGTGATTTGGAATAGGGGGTGCAGCTTGAGCTGTTTTGCCCGTAAAAATCCTACTCTCGATTTCACTCTTCACTCTTCACCAAATTGCTTGAAACACCGATAAACACTGGGGGTGCGAGTGGTGAAGAGTGAGCTCAACTCTTCACCACTCTTCACCACTCTTCACCTGATGCAAGAGGATAAACGCTGAGCCGCTTACTTATCACGAGGCTCGGTCATCATTGATGACCAGCGCTGGTCTTCAATGATGGCTGAAGCAGGGAACATGGAATGATCTCGGAGCCTCAAAAAATACAGGGTGAAGAGAGGTGAAGAGTGGTGAAGAGTGCATAGCCACTCTTCACCCGTGCAAACCTCTTATATACAGTAGGTTATGTCGTATTTGTGAAGAGTGAAGAGTATTTTTGAAAGTAGCTCTCTATTCATCAAACAACAACTACGAGGTAAGCAACCACTTCCATACTGGTATCACTTCAATCTTCAAGTCATCCAGTTCTATCGTCTCCTCTTCATCCATCGTGATAACAAAAAGTCTACTTCCTGGATACCTCTTCTGATAAGCATTCAAAGCCCCCAATTCCCGCTCACGAGTAGCAGCATCCTTGATACTATACGACACTTGGAAAGCACATTGATGCTCAAAGAGACAAAAGTCCACCTCCACATTATCATGATAATAGAAGAGATCTTCCCCATACTTCTCATGCAGGTGAATGGCTACCAAATTCTCCAAGAGAGATGTTTCTGGATCAAAGAGGAATAGACTCAGAAAACCATTATCTATAAAGTAATACTTCTGGTTCGACATTCTATCTTGTAATTTTGCGTAAATGTTTTCTATGGAGAAGACCAGGCAAGTGTCCTTGATATATCTCAGATAGTCCACTATCGTCTCTTGCTTTACTTTTCCAGCCACAGTAGAAACCAGATTAGCCAGTCTGTTATAAGACTGTGGCTGCTTTACGCTCTCAGAAAGTTTACGTATCAAAGTTTTCATCGCCAGAGGGTTACGGATTCCGTATCTGGTAATTAAATCTCCAAAGTAAATCTTGTTGTATAGATTGCCCAACCACTCTCGCTTAAACTGATTATCAACAATCACCAATTCTGGCAAACCGCCAATATGAAAATACTCCAGAAAAGCCCTCTTGAGGTCAGAATTTTGCAGATACTCCCACTGCGCAGGCAAGGAGATATGCTGGGCTGTCAAGTATTCCTGAAAGGAGAAAGGAAAAACGGGTTGCATCATATATCTGCCACCAAGCGTAGTAGAAATCTCGCTACTCAGCATCTTGGCGTTGCTACCAGTGATATATACTCTATATTTCTGGTCAGCAAGTCTGCGTGCAAATTTCTCCCACCCATCAATGATTTGTATCTCGTCGAGCATGAAGATAGGCTGATGCCCATACATCTCCTCGTAAGCCTGCTTGATGGCATCCAGGTCGGAAAGCTGGAGATTTTCCAATCGGTCGTCCTCAAAATTGAAGTAAAGGATTTCCTCTGGCAGATGTCCCTGAGCTATCATCTCTTGGGCACGCTGATATAGCAAGTAAGACTTACCGGCTCTTCTTAGTCCTACCAGCACATAGTTAGAATGAGATTCGAAGCTGATGTTTCTTTTCACCATCTCCACATTCTGAATCATCCTTTGGTTCTCCGCTATCAGCAGTTTTGCTATTCTCTTGTCCATATCTTCCGTTTTATGTTAATCTGGGTGCAAAGATACAACATTTTCCTTTATAAAGGAAAAAAAGTCGTAAGATATTTCCTTTATAGAGGAAAGTTTTCCCAAAAAACTTTCCTCTATAAAGGAAACTTTCTTTAAACTCCTTCGGAAAATGTGAGGATTTTGTCGAAAACTCCTTCGAAAAATGTGAGGATTTGCCGAAAACTCCTTCGGAAAATGTGATTTTTCATACGTAATCCTTTGATTATGAGTCTCTTTTGCAAAAGAGGCTAAAAAGCACCAAAATGGACTCTCCGTACCAGCCTCTTGCCATACGAGCGTAATGCCGAGGCTAAAACGCTGAATATTCCTCTCTATATGCTCTTTGTTCTCGAAAAGGAGCTGGAGGCAGAAAGCTAAAATCCTGAATGGGCGATGGTTTTTAAATGAACTGTCGCCCATTTCTTTACATTTTATAAGGAAAAGTGCATAAAAATCGGATATTTATAACAAAATGTAGCATTAAGTGCAACTTTTTCTGAAAAAAGTTTGGTGGTTTCCTAAATAATGCTTAAATTTGCACCCGATTAAAAATATTCTTTAAAATTAAGTAAGTTTTAGACTTACAGGCTCTTATATAATATTAGGTATAAAGAGCGATTCCCCCTCCACCTTGGGGCAAGAGGTGGGATGCATATGATAGGCCAAAGTCTCTGAGGGACGGCTGGTCATTTCATTCATTAAAATGTAGAGAGAAAGAAATAACAAACATTATATATTCATTTAAACGAGGGAGATTTATGGAAAAAAGACTCATGACAGTAGTTGCAGGTCTTGCTCTCAGTACGAGCATGGCATTTGCACAAAGTCAAATCTCTGGTAAAGTTACTGCTTCTGAAGATGGTAGCCCTATTATCGGTGCTTCTATCAAGGTTGTAGGAACTAACACAGGTACAGTTACCGACATTGACGGTAACTTCACATTAAACGCTCCAGCTGGTGCCAAGCTGGAGATTACATACATTGGTATGCAGAGCAAGTCAGTAAAGGCTGGCAAGAACATGAAGATTGTTTTGGATGCAGACAACCATTCTCTTGACGAGGTCATGGTTGTGGCTTACGGTACACAGAAGAAGAGTTCATTTACCGGTTCTGCAGCCTTGGTTGACAGCAAGAAGCTTGCTAATCGTCCGGTTGCCAATGTGACAAAGGCTCTTGATGGTCAGGTAGCTGGTGTTACTGTAACATCAGGTAGCGGTCAGCCAGGTAGCGGCTCGTCAATGGTAATCCGTGGTTTTGGCTCTATTAACGCCTCTAACTCACCTCTTTATGTAGTAGATGGTATTCCTTACGATGGTAGCATTTCAAGTATCAACCCGTCGGATATTGAGCAGATTACTGTGCTCAAGGACGCTTCGGCAAGTGCTCTTTATGGTGCACGTGGTGCCAATGGTGTCGTTATGATTACCACTAAGCGTGGTGAGGCTGGCAAGGTGAACGTAAAGTTTGAGAACACTGTAGGTTGGTCGTCACGCGCTCTTCCTAAGTATGAAACAGTCAACCAGAAGGAGTACGTTCAGTTGTCTTATGAGGCACTGCGTAACAACTATGAGTTTGGAAACGGTATGGATCACGCTGCTGCTGTAGCACAGGCTCGCGCCGACCTCGGAGGTAAGCTTGGAGGTGAGATGTACAATCCGTTCAAGAACTATTCTTTTGCCGAAATTATCGACCCGACTACTGAGCAAGTGCGTTCTGACGCTCAATCTGTATGGAACGAGAATTGGATGGATTTGCTCCTCAACAATTCTGCTCCACGTCATGAGCATAAGCTCTCGGTTAGTGGTGGTACAGATCGTACACAGTTCCTTATTTCTCTTGGCTACTTGAACGAAGAAGGTGTTCTGAAAAACACACAGTTCCAGCGCTACACTGGTCGTGCCAATGTTGATACGAAGGTGAACGACTGGTTCAAGGCGGGTTTGAACACCTCATTGGCTTATACCAAGAGCAAATATAACCAGTATGTATCTAGTAGTTCTGCTCAATCTAACGTTTTCTACACAGCACAGTTTATTTCGCCTCTGTATCCTATGTATATCAAGGATGCTCAGGGTAAGGACGTGCTCGATGCTAATGGCAATCGTCAGTTTGACTACGGCGAGGGTGGACGTCCTTCGCTTGAAGATTTCAACCCGCTCGCAGGTCTTTATGACGACCGCTCATATACAGAAAACGATAATGCAGGTATTCGTACTTATTTGACATTCGGTGGCGACAAAGACTCATTCGGTTGGGCAAAAGGATTGAAGTTCACTATGAATTTCGGTGCCGACTATGAATCAAGCGATGGTACTAAGATGATGAACAAGTATCATGGCAATCAGGCTACTTCGGGTGGCTTGCTTCAAAAGGGCCATACACGTATGATGAGCTACACATTCAACCAGCTCCTCACATGGGGACGTTCGTTCGGCTCGCACAGCGTTGATGCTCTTCTTGGTCATGAGTTCTACGATCGTCAGTATCGCTCGCTTGGTGCAGGTAAGCAGAATATTGTAGATGGTATTGACGAGCTTGATCCTGCTGCGACACTTTACTCTGCAAGTTCTTATTCTACTGAGTATGCCGTAGAGTCATGGTTTGGTCGTGCCAACTACAACTACGATGACAAGTACTACTTCTCGGCTTCGTTCCGTCGCGATGGTTCTTCACGATTCTACAAGGACAATCGTTGGGGCTCGTTCTGGTCAATAGGTGGCAACTGGCGTGTAAGCAAGGAGAAGTTCATGCAGGACATCAAGTGGATTGACAACCTCTCATTTAAGGCTTCTTACGGTGAGCAGGGCAACGATGCCCTCGGAAGCTACTATCTCTGGCAGAACCTCTATGCTCTCGGTTACAACAACGGCAACAATATCGGTGCTGTAGTGTCTACACTCGAGAACAAAAATATCTCTTGGGAGAAGAGCGGTAACCTTAACATCGGTATTGACGGTGCATTGTTCGATCGTCTCATCGACTTCAGCATTGAATACTACAACCGCAAGACAACTGACATGCTTCTCAACTACCCGATGGCTACATCTACCGGTTTCAATGGCTACGATGCCAACGTGGGTAACATACGCAACTCAGGTTTTGAGATGATGGTAGGCATTACTCCTATCAAGACCGAGAATGTACAGTGGCGTGTTCAGTGGATGGGTTCTACTATCCGCAACCGCGTGCTCAAGCTCACTCAGGAGTCAAACCAGATTATGAACGGTCCGTGCATCATCAAGGAGGGCTGGGAACTTAACACATTCTATCTGCCGAAGTCGGCTGGTGTAGACCCGTTGACAGGTGCTCCTCTGTATTACGCTTACGAGGACATGGACGACAAGGGCAATGTGACAGGTGAGTACATCACAACTGATTACACAAAGGCAACCACATCAAAGTATTTCCAGGGTAGCCGTCTGCCTGACCTCTATGGTAGCATCTCTACAACATTGAACCTCTTCAACTGTGTCGACCTCAGCATCATGAGCACATACTCTATCGGTGGCAAGATGCTCGACTATATGTATCAAGGCTCAATGGAGAATATGTATTACAACAACACATGGCACAAGAATGCTATGCGTCGTTGGCAGAAGCCGGGCGACATTACAGATGTTCCTCGTATTGAGATTGCTGGCGAAGGTAGATCTCTTATAACTGACCGCAACCTCGTGAATGCATCTTACTTTGCTATCAAGAACATCACATTGGGCTACACACTTCCGAGAAGTATTACAAGCAAGATTGGTCTCTCTGGCGTACGTCTTTATGGTACAGCCGAGAACCTTGCACTCTGGACACACCTCAAGGGTATGGATCCTCAGGCAAGCTTCACCGGAACCAACAGCTATACCTATACGCCTAACAAGTCGTACACAATAGGTCTTGAGATTAATTTCTAATCAATATTTTTAAAACAAAGAAGACATGAACAAGTTTCTAAAATATACATTCGTCGGATGTCTGGCATTGGGATTGGCTACTTCGTGTAGCGACGACCAACTTGAGACAACACCTACACAGGATATAGCCGGTACTGCAATGGAAGGCAGCGCATCCAATGCTATGATTTCACTGAACGGTATCTACCGTCTGCTCTATACAGCGGGATGGTCTGTATCTGATAATGGACACCAGGCCTCGGCTCTCTCACTCCACAATCTATATGCTGACGTAGAGGGTGACGACTGCATCATGAACGCCATGGGTAGCGGCTGGTTCTGGTATGATGCAGCTTACAACACCAAGTCGCTCATAGCTACAAACTTTCGTGCATACGATCTGTGGAGTGGCTACTATACATTGTTGCAGAACGCCAACTACATCATCAAGAATGATGCTTCTATGGACCAGAACGACACCGACATGAAGTTTGTAATGGGACAGGCTTACGGTATTCGTGCTTTCTCTTACTTCATGCTTGCACAGAACTTTGCACGCACATATAAGGGACACGAATCAGACCCTTGCGTTCCTATCTATACCGAGCCGACAGAGGCTGGCACACAGGGCAAGCCGCGCGCTACTGTAGCTGAGGTGTACGAGCAGATTGTTGCCGACATTAACAAGGCTGTTGAATATCTTGAGGCGAGCCAGAACACAACCATTGCCAAGAGCAATGAGCAGATGGGTCTGTACACAGCCCTCGGCATCAAGGCACGTATTGCCCTCACCATGGAGGACTGGGATACAGCAGCTAAGGCTGCCGAGACTGTAATCAACAGTGGCAAGTACACTATTCAGGATATCGATGCCTCGACATTCGTATACAATGGCAAGAACTTCTGCAATACAGCCTCAAGCAAGAACGTGATTTGGGGTGCTGCCATCAATGCCGAGCAGGCAGGTATGTATGCAAGTTTCTTCACCCATATGGATGCCGACCAGGGCAAGTATGGATTAAAGGCTCGCAAGCAGATCAACAAGGAACTCTACAATAAGATGTCGGCTACCGACACACGTCGTTGCTGGTGGAATCCAGAGGATCCGGAAAACAAAGAAGGCGGTTACCAGCAGGAGAAGTTCAAGTTCTCTAATGGTGCATCATGGCTTGGTGACTACGTATGGATGCGTATAGAGGAGATGTACCTCACAGCAGCCGAGGCTGAGTGTATGAAGGGCAATGACGCTCAGGCACGCCAGTATCTCCTTACATATATGTCGCACCGCGATCCTAAGTACACTACCGACAAGACCGGTACTGCCATGGGTAAGCTTACATCAGATGCAACCGGTTCGCTCCGTGAGGAGATTATCAAGCAGCGCCGTATTGAGCTTTGGGGCGAGTACGGACGTATCTACGACATCCGTCGTCTGCGTCAGGGATTCCGTCGTACAGCAGAGCAGGGCTGGCCTAAGGAATTGTTGCTCAGCAATCGTCCTACCGACAATCCTGAGAGCTACATGTGGGTACAGCCAATTCCTCAGAAGGAGTTTGACGGCAACGCAAGCCTTGATCAGAAGACCGACCAGAACCCGCTTGGCGACCTTCAATAATATAGTTTAATCATTTAAACGATTCATACAATTATGAAACAGATAAAGTATTTTGTAATGGCTCTGTTCGCTGTGTTGGCAATGGCATCATGCAATACCGACCTCGAAGGACCCATATACGCTCCGACTGTAGAGAACATCTCTATGGCGCAGGAAACTCAGAGTTATACGACAAATGACACGCAGATTGACATTCCTGTCCATTTCCTCAGAGCCAACAAGAAGGGTGAGTATACTGTACATTATACGCTTGAGTCAACTAAGCCGGGAGTATTCTCTGATACCAGCAATGGTGCTGTAACATTCGCCGACGGCGAGGCCGACAAGACCGTTGTGTTCCATGCTAGCAACCTTGAGGCAGGTGTGAAGTATCAGGCTACTGTCACTCTCAGCGACGCTGACGTAGAGCAGGCTGACACCATCACCAACAGTGCCAACTTCTCAACTACTATCGTTGTAATGCGCGAGTATCTTTGGGAGGATGCTGGTACAGCAAAGTTCACCGACTTTACTTTCGCTGAAGACGAGAACCTTGGTGCTTCTGTTGAGGGCGTGAAAGTGGAGCATGCTGTAGCAAGCGACGTTAATCTCTACAGACTTGTAGCTCCTTATAATACATTGTACGGTGACATTGGCAAGGCAGACATTCAGTTCTATCTCGATGCCGACGGCAATGCACTGACACTCGGTCCTGCAGGTATGTATGACGTACTTAAGGACACTGGCTATGCTCTGTATTGGGATCCAGTAAAATTTGCAAATTATTGTGTTTTCACAAACAATGGCAACAAATTCCATGTAGAATTCCCATTGGCTCAACCGTCTACCGGAAAGCTGTTCCTTGGTGGCTTATTTGAGTTCGAATGGAATCGTTAATTAAGCGATAAGTAATCTTATAAAATAATATTAAAATGGCGAAGTTCGTTTTAAAAACTTCGCCATTTTTTGTTCGTCTAACATCAACTTTTCAACTTTATAATTTCATGAAACACTTTATCTCACTTATTGTACTTGCCTCGCTGGCAGTTGCTCCTGCTTATGCAGACACGCGCTCAGACAAAGAGATGCTTGACATAGCACGCAATGCATTTGCCCATCCGACATCTGCCGATAACAATATCAAGCGACAGGCGGTAAGGCATGTCAACATTCAGAAACTGATGTCTTCGTCCGAATTCAATGTGTATGGCAGCAAGAGCGAAGGATTTGTTATTGTTTCGCGTGACGACAACTTTGCCCCAGTGCTCGGCTATTCGTCAAGCGAATTCGACGCCGACAAGATACCATGTGGATTGAAATGGTGGATGAACGCAACCGATGCAAGCCTTGCCAATATGCGTGCAGAGGGTAAGACTTTCCAAAAGACAGCCACACGAGCTACTGAAGGCGATTATCTACTCCAAAGCACGTGGGGACAGACCGGGGCTTTCGCCGACAAGACACCCGGCAAGTGTCCGTCGGGATGCGTGGCTACGGCTATGTCGCAGATAATGTACTATTACAAGTATCCTGCATCTGCCAGTTTCGAAGGTTCGTACAAATATAGTGGCACTTTTGAAGAATATCCAGTCAAGTCTACCTACAATTGGGGCAGAATGATAAACAGCTACACTGGCAATTATAACGTTTTACAGAAGAACGCAGTGTCCACCTTGTTGCGCGATGCCGGTTATGCCACTGCAATGCAATACAGTTCAAACGGAAGTGGCACCTACGACTATCTGGCTGCCAGGGCTTTCGGACACGCTTTTCAGTACGACTCGCTTTCTGTAAATTACTATTCACGCACATTCTATTCGGACGACGAATGGATGGCGATAATCAAATCGTCGATAGAGGCAAAGACACCAGTCTTCTACGGCGGAGCTACAGACGCAAATGAAGGCCATGCTTTTGTACTGGATGGCATCAACGCTGATGGTATGGTGCATGTCAACTGGGGCTGGGATGGCGAAGCCAACGGATGGTTCTATATCGACCACCTTGGTTCGGCAGCCTATGGCGAGTACAACAACAGTCAGGATATGATATGCGGTATGCGTGCCACGTCTGCAAGCCAGCAAGGAGCCGAAAACAAGTCGCAATGGGGTGTCATGGAACTAAGCCTGTCTGTCAATCCTGACGGGACATTGCACAACAGCATGTTTTATCTGTACAACTTGTCGCAGCGCGACTTCAAGGGCAACACCTATTTGGTACTTGAAAACACTACTACCCACAAGACATATTCTTCACTCATTACATCGGAGAAGGATTTTGGAACTATAGGATGTCTGAATGGTGTAAGCTTGAAAGAGGGCGACAATCTGCTTGAAGATCTCGAACTGCCCGCAGGAGATTACGAGATGTACTTCGTGTCGCAGTCGGACAACGAGTCGAAGCAGGTGCGTTTTCGTAAGGAAGGAGGCGAGGCTGTGTATCCTCTCACAATAAGTGCCGACGGCAAGGTGTCGGGATCGTATCCTACCACTGGCATTGCCACTGTCGAAATGAACGGTAAACTATCAGGCAATTCTGTTGATGTCTATAATCTTCAGGGACAGAAAGTACTGCATACCAAGTCAAGTGGTTTCAATACTGATGCTCTGAAACCTGGCAGTGTATATATAGTCCGTAGTGGCGGACAGTCAAAGAAAATAATAAAGTAACATAAAGAAAGCGTATATTCCTACCATGCGATTGGTAAGGGATATACGCTTTCTTTTTTTGCTTATGCAGGCTACGGCTTGCTGTTCTAATCACACCACTACACCACACATGCTATACAAACAAAAAGGAGTAGCGAAACAATATTGCTTCGCCATTCTTTTTTATAGCTTGTAATCAAACAATAGTATAATACAATAAGGTGTATCCTTCTTGCCCAACATATCGGGCAAGCGAGGATACACCTTATTCTTTTTATCTCCTTCACCCTCAAACATTTTCCAATAATTCCTTGCTTCTTTCAGAAGAAAAGCGTATCTTTGCAAAAAAAGGATTACCTGTAAATGCGTGGGGGCTCGAATAGATGCCCCTACTTAAAATTTATGGTACATGTGCCACTTTTTTTAAGTAGAAGCCTATTCTAATATGTTTCGTTGCAAAAGAAAATCAAACAAGCTTATGAACAAGATGCCTGCTTCATTGTGATGAGAAACAATATTGTCCTTTACTATGATTATCTTCTGGAAGTTATCTGAGATATGTTTTAGTGATGCTGATTTTTGTTCTATCTTTTCCTTATCAGGAAGAGCAAGGGCAGACTGGATGTAATAACGCTTAGAGCCATTGTTGACTACAAAATCTACTTCCAATTGCTTGCGTATCATTCCTTGTTGCGGCGTTCGGGTACGAGTTTCTACCATACCAACATCCACAAGATAGCCACGGCATCGTAATTCATTGTATATCACATTTTCCATGAGATGGGTTTCTTCTATTTGACGGAAATCCAGAAGGCTATTGCGCAGTCCTAAGTCTACGAAATAGTATTTAGACAATGTACCGATGTACTTTTTCCCCTTAATGTCATACCGCATCGCTTTCTCTATCAGGAAGGCTTCTTGCAAGAATCCTAAGTAATTGTCGATTGTTAACGGAGACAGGTCTGCATTGCTTACGCTCTTGAAAATGTTGCTCAATTTATTCGGATTGCATGGTGAGCCTACCGATGATGCCATTACTTTAACAAGAGAGTCGAACTCCAAGTTTTTCTTGACATTATTTCTGTCTATCAAGTCTTTTAGATACACCGTAGTATAGAGATTACGCAGATAACTCACCTTCTTTTGCTGGGTATCCAAAGACAAGATTAAAGGCAAACTGCCATACGTAATATAATCTCGCCAAGCATCTTCTTTGTTGCCATCGTAAGCCGATACATATTCTGAAAAAGACAGAGGGTAAATACGTATTTCATCACCTCTTCCTCTGAACTCTGTGGCAATGTCGGAAGATAGAAACTTAGAATTGCTTCCTGTTACGTAGACATCCACATTGTCTATATGAAGAAGACTGTTCAAGGCTCCAACAAAGTTGTTTACCATTTGAACTTCATCCAATAGGACATAATGAATTTCAGAATCTTTGATGTTACCTTTAATATAGTGTAGCAGTTTCTTGGGGTCACAGTATTCATCGTTCAGTATATCATCCAAAGCCAGAGATATAATATGATCTGGAGAAATGCCATCTGCCAGGAGATGATCTCTAAACAACTTGAATAGAAGATATGATTTGCCACATCTTCTGATACCTGTAACTATCTTTATCAAGCCATTTTGTTTGCTTGATATGAGTTGGTTGAGATAATATTCGCGCTTAATTTCCTTCATGCTACTTAAAAATTCTGGCACATGTGCCACTTTTTTTAAGTGCAAAGATATGCGAAAGTAGAGTTCTAACCAAAAATTTTTAGATTTATTATACTAATAAGGTGTATCCCCCTAGCCTTTCATCATCGAAGGCTAAAGAGTATACACCTTATTTTATATAAATACGATATACTCTTTCTAGAATTTCTTGGAATACCCACTTTCTGTTAATGCCGTTTCGGAAACAGTAAACGAAGTGGTACTGCTATTATTGAAGAAATTACCCTCGTAACGGGTTAACTTACCCTTTACCAGATGCACATTGTCAAAATTGCACTCCTTGATGACCTTGCCATTCTTGTCCTTAGCCTGCGACTTTACATGAAGATTCTCTACATCATCAGCCTTCAAAAGCGTATAGACCGTGAAGAATAAATGATTGTACTGGTACTTCTTGGGATCAAATACTCTTTCGTAATGGATAGGAGCCTCTGTCTTGCATGTGCCGGTAGCAGGATTGAATACCACACCGCAATCTCCGGAAATCTCTATGGATTCGCCGGCTACATTTAATGGAGTTTCAATAGAGCTCCTGAGAACGAAGGCACTCACGCCCCGTGACAATGTGGCATCAAAATTCTGGTTGCTTACTTGAGGACTTACCGTAATATCCTTATAGGCATAAACCATATCGGTGACCTGATCATTCGGAAATCTGACTTCGGTAGCCGACTTGATGGAAATACGATTATCCAAAGGCATAGGGGTGACTGCGGCTACAGCAACCATGTGGTAAGTGCCTTCAGGAACATCGAAGGTTACCTTGCCGAAATTATCGCCCAGACTGTCTTGTCTTACGACATAGCCTGAATCATTCTCGGAATCAATAGGTATCAATGCTACCTCCAGTTCTGAAAACCTGTGGCAGGCTGCCAAGGTCGTTTTGTTATCAGCACGGGTGGAATGCATACGTGCCGATGAGACATCTGAGGCAGAAGAGATATCTTCTATCGTTTTCTCGAAGAAGCTAATGCTTACCTCATGGTTAGTTACCTGTGATGATTCGTTCATCACGTTTTCCTTGGAACAACTACATAAAAGTAGTATAGCGGAGACCAGCATCAGGCCTATGCTTTTACTCTTGTTCATCTTCTTCTTTTCGTTTGAGTCAGATGCCGGAACCCCCGGTATTATCGGCTAGTACGCATTTGAATGATACAAGCAAATGGCTTTTGTACTAACGTTGCACAAAAATAGTGAAAATATGAATCCGTTGTACTTTTATTGACTTATTTCTTAGTTTTTTAACAATTTATAACGAAAGAGGGCGATACACCACTGAGAATGCATCGCCAGAGAGAACATTGGCAATGTCGCCATCACTTTCTACTACGAGGGTAGGGGCGATGAGTGACGGTACCATAACCTACGACGACAACTTCGTTCAGAGCCTGGGCATCTGATTCCAAAGTTACATCAATAGGACCATTGCCAACTTTAATTTCTTTATCCTTGTAGCCAAGATAAGAAATCTGTAAAGTTGCACCTTTAGGAGCCTTCAATACGAAGTTACCATCTAGGTCGGTGACGGTAGCTGAGTTTGGTTGCCCCTTAACACGAACTGTCGCTCCAATTACTGGACCATCGTCTGCGACTACTGTACCTTTTACATTACCGTTTTGAGCCACTGCAGTCTGATATGGGAATGCAACGAATATAAACAGCAAAGACAGGTACTTTAAAGCATTACCTGCATGTTTCATGATTAATTGGTTTTTATGATTTAATTAGTTTAAAACTCGTTCGTTGGTTTATATACGAATTTTGTTTTTATTGATTTTCTGCTGCAAAGATATGCCCTTTTTCGTAAAGTGCAGTATTTGTATCTTGCGTGTTTTTAAATGTTTCATGTACGATAAAACAGACATATTTAGGTGAAAAAAAGGGGGATTTGCAGCTGCAAATCCCCTTTATACCTTATTATATATAGACGTTTTAGTATTCGTATAGCTTGATGTGGAGTATTTTATTGTCGCCACATGAGATGCGGGCATGGCGTCCCTGGTGGTCCTGATCGCCATTATCACGGCGGATAAACTGTAATTTACCGTTTTTGTCTACTTCAACCTGGTCAACATATCCGATACCAATACGCTTACCTTTGAAAGTAGCGGTTTGTTTCTTTGTTTCGGTTCCACCGTTGTCAACAAATCCGTCCTCACCGAGTTTCTTTTCTTCAGCTTGCGCTTTTTCTGTCTTACTTTGGAAAACTACGACGATACCATTACCAGCTATGATGTATTCGTTCTTGGCTAGTTTCACGATTAAGCCACCGCCTTCTGGCCATTTACTCCCATCTGTCGCGCGAGGATCCCATGGTAGCGTGAAGAAATGGCGGCAGGTCATGGTAATATCTCCATCTTCAATGATGCGCTCTTTATCTTCCTGGTCGAAGAGTAATCCCCAGTTTTTACCCTTTCCCTGATGCTGGAGCAGGAGAGGAGAGAGCTGATTGATAACCTTGTATGAACGTCTGAGACTGTTCTTTACCTTGAAGTTAGCTTCATCGAGAGCAAACGGACTGAAACTGATGGCATCTGTTTCGCCGAAGGTATAATATGCCTTTACGCCGCTATTGATATCGCATTTCACTTCTGGAGTGAAGAAAGGATTGTCGGCACGCTTGTATTTCTCTACCCATCCCTTATAACCGGTATCATAGATATCTGGTGCAAAAATATCGATACTTGGTGCACCACATTTCCAGATGTCAATCAGATGGGCAAGTGGGCCGGCAGAAGGGTATTCGCCTGGTTTTCTGCCACGGCTGTTCATTGCTGCATTTACATACATCGGAATATTGTAGATGGCTTTGCCGGCTGAGGCTAGCTGCTCTACATACTTGGCATAATAATATGCTTGGAATTTCTCGTCAGCATAACGGTCTGTTCCGAAAACTTCTGCCCATGTTCCTTTCTTCTTGAGCTTGAGTGCCTTGAGCAATGAAGCAGGAACGGGTTGTCTGTAAGCTTTTTCGGCAAGAGGAGAATGATCGCGGGCAGATTCGAGCATGCCGATTTCGTTTTCTACCTGCATCATGATGACGGTATTCTCTTGACTGTCTACAGCTTTGATGTGTTTCATCAGTTCGCAGAATGCTCGCTTGTCTGCTTGAAGCAGGTTATCGCTGAAGGCTGTGCATATCTCTAATGGCTTACCGTTCTCTGTGAGTGAACGAGGGAAACGCTTGGTGTTTTCCTTTACCCATAGTGGAGCATAGCAGCTCATGGAGTTCTTCCAGGCACCGAACCATAGGAAGACAATCTTCAAGTCATGCTTACGGGCAGTTGTGATGACGCTGTCTACGAGTGCAAAATCATATTTGCCCTCATTAGGTTCTACAAATTCCCAATATGCAGGAACGAAGACGGAGTTGACTCCGCTATTCTTCATCTGTTTCAATGCTTTTCTGATGTCGGCAGGACGCGTTGCGGCAGAGTTGCTTAACTCACCAGCCAGGAGAAGCATCGGCTTGTCATTGACAACAAGCTGGGTTGCAGAGCCTTGCTTCTGCAGTTTCACTCCAGCTTGTATATTGATGCAGCATAATAATGCAAGAAAAGATAATACGATCTTATTCATAAATCTTCATTTTAGAAAAGGTTTGAAAATACTTGAGACAGGTATTGCGCCATTCCTTGGCGTTTTCCAACTGCACATTGAGCAATGAGTCGGTATGTTGCCATTCCTGCTCATGCCCCTTCATATACTGCTTGGCTGAGGTATGCCAGAAGTCGCGGTATACTTCTACCATCGCTACACCCATGTTGTACTTCATGCAGAGTTCCTGCCAGAGGGTGCTTCCTGATTTCATTTTGTAATCCCAAGCTACATGATGGAACCAGAGGAGATATTCCTCAGGGCAAGTTGCGATGTTGTCATACAGACTGCGATATGGTTCCGGATACTGACCTACGGCATCTGTACCTTTGGATGAGCGGTCGAAACCTACACCCTGAGCATCTGCCTTGTGATAGTATACTGGGCACCATTCCAGAGGATAACTTGCAATGAAACCATCAGGTTCCGGACCGTAGTGGTGATCGAACTTGAAGATATGATGTAAGCCCAATGGCATCATATAGTTGACGCAAGCTTCACGTGAGGTCATCATCATCATCTCTACAGGTTTGGTGAACTTCTCATCCTGGTTTTCGTAGGTCTGTACGAGCCATTCATGAGCAATCTCTTCAGCTGTAAGTGAAGGATTCCATGCCAATCTGCCGAAAGCATACCAGTTTGCCTGTGAGAAAGGATGACCACACCAGTTGGCATCATCACCGATATTGGCTACACCTGAGATTCCAACCAGTTTGTTTGGATTGACAAAATCAAAGAATTCCTTCCACATTGGGGCGAGATAGGTGAGGTGCTTAGACTGACCAAGATATTCCTGGGTAATCTGAAGTTCTGCTATCTGTGGAGTCTGTTTGATGTTGTCGAAGATAGGAGCGTATGGCTCACGAGGCTGGAAGTCGAGCGGGCCGTTCTTTGACTGTAGGATTACGTTGTCACGGAACTTGCCATCCATACCTTTGAATTCGCTGACAGCTTGCTTTACACGGTCTTCTCCCTTATGGTTGGCACCATAAACAAAGCTTCGCCACATGATAATGCCACCGTATGGTTTGACGGCATCGGCAAGCATGTTGGCTCCATCGGCATGGGTGCGGTGGTAATCGCCAGGACCAGGCTGGCCTTCAGAATTGGCTTTTACCAGGAATCCGCCAAAGTCAGGGATGGTAGCATATATTTCCTTTGCTTTTTTCTTCCACCACTGCTGAACCTTCTTATCCAGTGGGTCGGCAGTCTTGGTATAGCCCAATGCCATAGGAGAAGCAAAGTTGATGCTGAGATAAACTCGGATTCCGTATGGACGCAGGATGTTGGCGATGACCTTCACCTTATTAATGTATTCAGCAGTCATCATTTTTGGTGATGCATTTACATTGTTCAGTACGCTTCCGTTGATTCCGAGCGATGCGTTGGCACGGGCATAGGTGATGAGACGGTCGTGAAGACTCTTGCTGATGCTGCCACCCTTGCCGTTTTTGCCGAGTTTGATTTCTTCCCATTTGAAGATGCTCTTGCCGGCATAGCCACGTTCGATGCTGCCATCGAGATTATCCCAATGGTTAAGGACGCGGAGACCCACTTGTGGTTTCTCGGTTTCATCTATAGCTTTACTGAAGTTCTGTTGATTGCCGCTACCTGTGTTGTAGGCATCGGTGTTCTGAAGTCGAATCAGCTCGTAGGCACCGTAGAGCAAGCCGATAGGATTGCTGGCGGTGATAGTTGCTTCATACTGAATGTTGTCGCCTTGCTGTGCAGGACGGGCATAGAGGTTATAGCCCTCGCCAAGATTCAGAGCCTTGTCTATCTTTAGCTCAACATTCTTGCCAAGCCAGTTGTTTTCCAACTCCTGCTTGGCAATCTTGGCTGTTGCATCATCGGGCAACTGTGAGATGACTTGGCATGAGTTAGCATACTGCTTTCCTAGCCATAACTGTGAGCCATCACTCTGTGCAGAAACATGGAGTGATGTAAGTACTGTAATTAATAAAATAAGGTATTTCTTCATATCTTTGTAGATTGTTAATTTGTATTATTATTGTTTCTGCTGCAAAGATACGAAAAAATACCTTATTCTCTTTTATTTGTTGTTTATTTCTCTTTTCTTTTTGTTTCAGCATATTCCCTTGGTGATATGCCATAGTGTTTCTTGAACACTGTAGAGAAGTGAGTCTGGTTGTTGAATCCCACAGAATAAGCTACTTGCGTGATGTTAATCTGTCCTTCTTCAATAAGACGTGCAGCTTGCTCCAATCGTAAGTTACGGATGAATTCACCGGCAGAGACGCCTGCTATTTCTTTCAGCTTACGGTGCAGTTGGGCACGGCTGATGCCTACATCCTCTGTCAGTTTTTCAACGTTGAGGTCTGGGTCGGCCAGGTGCTCGTTCATATATTTCATCACTCTCTCAATGAGAGCGTCGTTGTTGCCCTTCACCTGTATCTGCTCTATCTTAGCTTTCTGTCCCTGTGCGCCGCTGTATTTGCCACGGATGCGTCGGACATTGTCTACCAGGTTGTCGATGAGAATATGAAGTTCTTCCATATTGAAAGGCTTCGCCAGGAAGGCATCAGCACCCTTACGCAATCCCTCTAGTCGGTTTTCTACTTCGCTCTTGGAGGTGAGCAGGATGACTGGAATATCGCTTACGTTAGTGTTACTCTTTATCTTCTTGAGCATGGTAACACCATCCATTTCCGGCATCATCACATCGCTTATCACGAGATCATATTTGCTGGTGAGCAACATCTTGAGACCCTCCTTTCCGTTGCAGGCATGTTCAAATCGATACCAGTCGCTCAGTTCGGTCTTGATATAATGTGCAATCTCTGCATCGTCATCTACTATCAGGATATTGAAATTGCGGTTGGCTTGCGTTCTTTTACCGGTGGATTCGGCCGTTTTTGTGCCATCCTCCTGCAGGATCTCCTCTGGCTTGAGGTGTTCCTTGCCCAATGGAATGTTTACCTCGAAGCAGGAACCCTTGATTCCATCGGTGCGATTATAGGCTCTGATAGTTCCTCCATGCATCTTGACGAGGGCTCTGCAGAGGTTCAGACCAATTCCGGTTCCCTCGATATGAATGTCGCTGTTGTTATTGCCTTGATAGAAACGGTCGAAGAGGCGGTCAGTCTTTTCTTCCTTCAGTCCGATACCTGTATCTTCAACCTTGATGATGGCACTCTTCTCATTCTTTCCTATGATAATCGTAATATCACCGCCATCCGAGGTATACTTCATGGCGTTGGAGAGTAAGTTGGAAATAACCTTGTCAAAGTTGATGCGGTCTATCCATACTTGCAGGTTGCCTTCCTCGTTTAGGGTCTCGTCCTCCTTCAGGCTAAGAGTGATGCTACGTTCCTGGGCATTGAAGTTGTAGAGAGATACTATGCCACGCAGGAACTCCTTAAGGTTGGTCTTCTGGCAATGCAGGTGCATCTGGTTCTTGTCTATCTTGCGCTCGTCAAGAATCTGATTGACCAGGAGCAGAAGTCGCTTGGCATTGCGGTCTATCATGTCGATATCCTGTTTGCTCTCTGCGTCTTCTAGTCTATTCTTCAACTTGTTGAGAGGTCCCATAATCAGGGTCAACGGTGAACGGATGTCGTGAGTGGCATTGATGAGGAACTGCATCTTGGTTTCTTCTAAGTCTGCTTTGCGACGGCGTTCGTAAGTATAGAATACGTAAAAAACAGCACTCACGATGGCCAGGAAATAGAGAAGATAGGCCTCTGGTGATGCATACCAAGGGTTACACACCTTGATGTTGATGACAGTTGGCTTCTTCGAATATTGACCATTGCTGGTGGCTCTTACTTCCAGCTTGTAATTGCCAGGCTTCAACTTGTTGAAGGATACGGCATTAGTTCCCTCGTTGGTGCTGCTCCAGTTGCCGCCATTGATGCGATATTGGAAACTGATATTGTCAGTGTTCTTATAGTTGAGCAGAGAGAACTCCAATGTGAATGAGTTTTCTGAGTATGGTATCTTGAAGTTGTCGCTGAGACAATTGGTTGCCTTTCCGGCTTTGATGAAGTTGGTAAGGTATACGTTACCCATCTCCATCTTGTTGGCTCTCACCACATTAGGATAGAAAGTGGTGATGCCGTCGCTTGTGCCGAAGGCTACCATGTCATCGGATGTATGCATGGCAGAACCTAATACATACTCACGTGTGGTGAGTCCGTTGCCATTGATGTGTCCGATGAATCGTTTGGCGTTTGTGTCATATTGCCAGATTCCCATGGTTGTGCTAACCCAATAGTCGCCCTTGTGGTCTCTTACGATGCCACATGTCTGCTTGCCTGTTAATGCTTCAGCGTGAGGGAAGTCTACCACCTTGTTCTTTTTGCGGTCGAAGAGATAGAGTCCTTTTTCAGTACCCATCATGATGTCTCCGTCCTTTCCTTCGCAAATGCCATTTATCTGCTTGTCTTTTAGGATATTGTGCCATCCGAAATCCTTGAAGCTGAGTGTCTGCGTGTTGAGGCAGGATACACCGTTGGCTGTACCAATCCATAGATGTCCGGTGTGGTCAAGAGCCATACTGCGAACCCAGTCGTTGCAGAGGTAACCTTTTTTACCTCGGGTACTCATATTGAGGATCTTTACGTTACCGGTTTCCACATTATATATATATAGTCCCTTACTGTAGACCGAAATGTAGAGGTTTCCCTGGTTGTCATCAGTCATACAATAGATGCCGGCACTGGTAAAGCTGATTTTCTGCTGGTAAGCTCCAGTATATGGATTATAGCTGTAGAGTGCACTACTATTGCTGATCCAATAGCTGCCACGCTTGTCTTTGTAGATGATACAGGTTCCGGCTGGTGATTGAGGATGAGCGATAATCTTTCCTGAAGCATCAAAGCAGAAGACGCCACTGTTTTGTACGGTACACCATGTTTCTCCTCTATCGCCTGGCGCAATAGAGGATACACTACTACCTATTATATAGTTTTGTGCTGAGAAACTCCATGAGTTGAAAGCCTGTTGGCGTTGGTTGATGAGATAGAGTCCCTTTTTATAGCATCCTATCCAGAGGTTGTTGTCCTTGTCTTCGATGATGTCATTGACGAAGGCGGTGGATAGATCGAAGTTACTGTTGCTGCTTTCCAGTTGCTCCACCCGGTTGCTTCCTTTCCTGATCAGCAATGCTCCATGCTCAGAGGTACTGATATAGAGATTTCCCTCATGGTCGAAGGTTGCATTATTGATGGTTACGTTATTGGCGTAGGTGCCAAAGTCGTAGCCGGCATCTGCTATTCTGCCCGTCTTATAGTCATAATAGATGATGCCATACATACATACAATGAGCAGGGTTTGTGGACGATGCTGTATGAAAGCCACTGGCGCTCCGTATGGCGATTTGAAGTCTTTGCGGTTCACCTTTCCCTTGTTTTCGATGAATCGGGTAAAGGTGGATAGGTGACTACTCTGCCATAGATAGTGGTGCTGGTCTTCATAGATATGGGTAAAGAATACGTCGAAGTCGCGCTCTGCGTATTGTCTTTCCTGCTTAATCAGGAACTGCTTATCTGCTGCTTTGTCAGAAGCTGCTTTCTTTACGGAATAAAGTCCGTAGCCGGCAGTTCCCAACAGAATATCACCACAGTGATTTTCTACGATAGAGTAGATGCGTGGCTTTCTGCCATCAGGAAAATTGAGACGAGTGAAGTCATTCGTCTCATAATTATAGCGCATCAGTCCCTTGGCACTACCTATCCACAGGTCACCTTTCTTATCAACAAGGAGATCTGAAATGATATTGTCTGTGATGGATGTCGTATCCTTCTCGTCGTGCAGATAGTTGGTGAATCTGTAGCCGTCAAACTTGCTCAGTCCATATTCCGTACCTACCCAAATGTATCCGTACTTATCTTGTACGACACAATTGATGAGCGAACTGGACAGTTTGCCAGATGTGAATAATTCGCCACCATCAGCCCATAGCATGAGTGAGGCGAGGAGTGCGATAAGTGCCGCAAGGCATTTCCTGGTATACTTCATATTTTTGGTCGTTTACTTGTTCTTGTTTGGTTATTGTTGCTGCAAAAGTAGTAAAAAACTGCGAAAGCAACAAATAAAAATGCGATAATATGTTTCGTTTCCTTTTGTTTCTTTGTCTTTTATGCTTTTATTTTGTCTATGAAACAAATAGAAACGTTCTGGTAACTAGATATTAAAGAGCTTTCAATAGTTTTTTGTACATTTGCAACGTGAATAGCGAATTGTGACTAACAAAAATGTAAAACAATGACTAAACAAACAATAAAAATTTTATCGTTGGCTCTCTTGCTGGCAGGAAGTAGTAGCTTGGCTTTCGCACAGAAAGTGTGGAAGGGTTCTTGGGCGACTGCTGTTGAATGGACTGGTAAGGGGGATATGCCTAAGGAAAGCTTGAGCAACCGTTCTTGTCGACAGATAGTTCATGTTTCCTTTGGCGGAGAGGAACTCAGAGTGAAGCTCAGCAATGAGCAGAGCAAGGAACCGGTGGAAATCAAATCGGTATATATTGCAGATACTGATGTTCCAAGCAATTGGGGAATTCAGACCAAGACGGTGAAGTATCTTAAATTCAATGGCAAGAAGAATGTAACCATCGCTCCGGGTAAGGCTATCTTCTCAGATGATTTGAAATATGCCTTGAAGAGTGGACAGCGCCTCACGATTACCATCGACTATGGCAAGCAGACTCCAGTGAATGCAACATCCCATCGTGGTTCACGTACTACCTCTTATATAGTAAGTAATGTAAAGGGCAAGGCGGTGAAACCTGCAGATGCAGCTTTCGATAAGCAGGAAAAGGCTGACCACTGGTACAATCTTTCTGCCATTGATGTGAAGACCGATAAGGCTACCCCAGTGGTGGCTATCCTCGGAAACTCTATTACCGATGGCCGTGGAAGTACTACTAACCATCAGAACCGCTGGACCGATTTCCTCTCGGATGCTCTGAATGCAGAGAAGCCATACGGCGTATTGAATCTCGGTATCGGCGGCAACTGTGTAGTGCAAGGTGGATTGAGCGAACCAGCTATGAAACGTTTCGACCGTGATATCCTGGGACAGACAGGTGTAGATAAACTCATCATCTTCGAGGGAACCAACGATATCGGTTGCTGCGGTGGAAATTATGAGCATGTAACAGATACCCTGATTGCCTGCTACAAGGTGCTGATAGCGAAAGCCAAGGCAAAGGGAATCAAGGTGTATGGCGGAACCATTACCCCAACCAAGGGCAACGGATGGTATTCTTTCTGGCATGAGGCGATGCGACAGACCGTGAACGAATGGATCAGAAAAAGTGGTGCCTTCGACGAGGTCATCGATTTCGATGAGCTGACCCGCGATCCGAAAGACCCTCAGCGTCTGAAGGCTGAGTATTCAGACGACTGGCTGCATCTCAATCCGAAGGGATATGAGGCAATGGGCAAGTTTGCCGCAGAGAAATTGAAGTAAATATATTATATGCATCTTTTATGTTATATATATATAATAAGGTGTAAACTTAATGACTGAATAAAATATGGAACAGACAACTGTATCACAGGAATCTAAGGGATTCTACAAACTGAATTGGCTACAACGCATCGGATTCGGATCTGGCGACTTGGCACAAAACCTCATCTACCAGACCATCTGTATGTATTTGTTGTTCTTCTACACCGACATCTACGGACTCAATCCGGGTGTGGCTGCCACCATGTTCCTGGTGGTTCGCCTGGTCGATGTACTTTGGGACCCATTGGTGGGAACTTATGTAGATAAGCATAATCCACGTTGGGGTAAGTATCGTTCATATCTCGTCCTGGCGGGTTTGCCACTCACCGTACTTGCCATCCTCTGTTTCTGGAATGGTATGGAGGGACAGACAGAAACCATCAAGCTCATCTATGCTTACGTAACATACGTAGGCTTGTCAATGCTCTATACATTGATTAATGTGCCTTACGGAGCCTTGAACTCTTCGCTGACTCGCGATACAGATGAGATAACCATTCTCACCTCTGTACGTATGTTCATGGCAAATGTGGGTGGACTCTGTGTATCGGCAGGTGTTCCAATCCTGGTAGCCATGCTCGCAGCAGCCAAGGATCTCCCTATCGAAATGGCGCTCTTCATGGGTTTGGGTTCTCTGCCATCCTTCATCTTTATGCCGCTGGTGCCTGCCATCAAGAAAAAGGTAGGCAAGAAGAATATGTTCTACATCTTCCTTACTGTGGCCATCGTGGGTATGGCGATGCTTTATTTCATCAGCAAGATGGGACCAGTAAAGGATTATATCACGCTGGTTTATATTGCACAGTTCATCAAGTCAACAGGTGTTATCGTGGCTACAGGTTATATGTGGGCTTTGATTCCTGAGGTTATTTCCTATGCTGAATATACCAGTGGCAAGCGTATTGCCGGTATTGTCAATGCCCTGACCGGTATCTTCTACAAGGCTGGTATGGCTTTGGGTGGTGTTGTTCCTGGTGCAGTCCTTGCATGGACCGGTTATCAGGCTGCGGCAGCTCAAGAGAGTAACTCGCTTCCTATCGATGGTAATGCCTGGTTTGTTGCCATGCTGATCTATGCTCTGGTAGGTTTCGCCCTTCTGGTATTCTGCTTTACCCAGACCAAGGAGCGTGTGGTAATGGACGAGAAGGAAACCAAGAACGTTAAGGTGAGCGACCTGTGGACAGAATTTTTCCATAACCGTCCTCTCCGTATCGTGGCTCTCTTCTTTATCACCGCCTTCGCCATGATGTCGGTTGGTAATGCTGCCGGTGCTTACTTCATGAATGATTTGGAGCAGCAGAGTGCGCTGGCACAGGAGGGTATCCGCTGGCTGGTATGCGTGATTCCTGCCATCCTGCTGGGTTTGGCGATGTTCATCATCTCTAAATATGAGTTGACAGATGAGGTCATCGACGATATCAACAAGAAGATTGAAGCTCGTCATCAGGAAGAAAAATAAGATACTGAATTTTAGCATATTAGGAAGTTAAAGGAGTTAAGGAAGTTAAGACGTATGTCTCGCTGCTTAAAAACTGCGCCAAAAAGACTATTGTCTTAACTCCTCAGCGACCGTAGGGAGCGATAACTCCTTAACTTCTTTAACTTCTGAACTTGCGAAACTTGAATAAAATAATAAGTGTACAATGAAAAGAATATCGACTTTTGCCTTGGGCTTGATGCTTGCTTCTGCAGCTTTTGCCCAGAAAGGTAATAACGCTCAAATCCCAACATTCCAGGAAACTATGGGCAAATATTTCCTGGTTGGTGCAGCGGTTAATACTTCTCTGACTGACGGACAAGACCCGGCAGGTGAGGAAGTAGTGAAGAAACAGTTCAACCAGGTGGTTGCCGAGAACTGTATGAAGGGTGAGAAGAATCATCCGGAGGTGAATCGCTTTGATTTCACCGATGGCGATAAACTCGCTGACTGGGCAGAGAAGAACGGCAAGACCTTGATAGGTCATTGTCTGGTTTGGCATTCTCAGCCACCTAAGTGGATGTTTACCGATGCTCAGGGTAATCTGGTAAGCCGTGAAGTGCTCATCGGCAGAATGTATAATCACATCATGAATGTGGTTACTCATTATAAAGGTAGAGTAAAGGGCTGGGACGTAGTGAACGAGGCATTCGAGGATGATGGCTCTTACCGCAAGTCTTTGTATTATAAGATTATCGGTCCGGAGTTCATCGAGTTAGCTTTCCGCTTTGCGCATGAGGCTGATCCTAACGTAGAGCTTTACTACAATGATTATTCTACTTCGAAGCCAGCCAAGCGAGAGGCTATCTGCAAACTGGTTCGCGATTTGAAGGCGAAGGGTCTCCGCATCGATGCAGTAGGTATGCAGAGCCACAATGGTTTTGATTATCCTGACTATGCTGAGTATGAGAAGAGCATCGAGGCTTTTGCTGGTGAAGGCGTAAAGGTGATGCTGACTGAGCTGGATATGAACATGCTTCCTAATCCGGAAGGATTCGGCGGTGCGGAAATCAGCCAGAAGTTTGAACTTCAGAAAAAGTACAATCCATACGTGAAGGGTCTTGACAAGAAGGCGCAGAAGCTCTTCAACCAGCGTTATCTCGATCTCTTCAAGATTGTAGAGCGTCACAAGGATGTCATCAGTCGTGTTACCTTCTGGGGTGTCAACGATGGTCACTCTTGGTTGAATGGCTGGCCTATCCCAGGCAGAACCAACTATCCGCTGCTCATCGACCGCAACAACGAGGTGAAGCCAGTGGTGAAGGAAATCGTCAATCTCTTTAAATAAGATCTCTTCAAATAGAATCTCTTAAGATAATATTATCAATCTCTTTAAATATAAGATAACAATGAAAGCAAGATATTTGTTCCCTAAGGATTATATGGCAGATCCATCTGCCAATGTGTTTAACGGTCGCCTGTATGTTTACCCATCTCATGACTGGGATAGCGGCGAAAGCTTCGACGATGATGGCGGTCACTTCCAGATGAAAGACTATCATGTTCTCTCTATGGACGATGTGATGGAAGGTGAGGTAACCGATCATGGTGTGATTCTCGATGTAAAGGATGTGCCATGGGCTGAGAAGCAGATGTGGGACAACGATGTAGTGGAGAAGGATGGCAAGTACTATCTCATCTTCTCTGCCAAGGATTATAATGGCGTGTTCCATCTCGGTGTGGCTGTGGCTGATAAGCCTGAAGGTCCTTTCGTTCCGAATGCCGACCCAATCCGCAAGTCATACAGCATCGACCCTTGTGTGTTCAAGGATGATGATGGCAAGATTTACTGCTACTTCGGTGGTATCTGGGGCGGTCAGCTTCAGTGGTACAAGGACAACAAGGCACTGAAGGATGAGCATCTTCCAGAAGGCAAGGAGAATCCGTTGCCATCTCGTGTAGCTATGATGACAGATGATGTACAGCAGTTTGCTGAAATGCCAAAGCCTGTTGTCATTGTTGACGAGGAGGGTAAGGTGTTGCCAGCCGATGATCCTCATCGCTTCTTCGAGGCTAGCTGGATGCACAAGTATAAGGGCAAGTATTACTTCAGTTACTCTACAGGTGATACCCATTATCTCTGCTATGCAGTAGGTGATAATCCTTATGGTCCGTTCACTTACAAGGGCGTTATCCTGGAACCGGTTGTAGGTTGGACAACCCACCACAGTATCTGTGAGTACAAGGGACAGTGGTATCTCTTCCATCACGACTGCGTGCCATCAAATGATACAACCTGGCTTCGCAGCGTAAAGGTGGCTCCTCTCTTCTATGATGAGGAGGGTAACATCTTGCCGGTAAAATAGAATTGATTTTTAGGTTTTAATAGTTTGATGAATAGTTGATACATGAGTTAGTGTCAGTTAGAAACGGGCAGCATCTTCGTGACGAAGGTGCTGCTTTTTTATTTTTTCTTATAACTTTTTGTTTCTTCTTGTAAATTGTTTCTTATCTAATGTTATTTTTAAGTTATTTCTTTCGTTTTGTTATAGATTTCTAAGTTTTTTGTTTACCTTTGTGCCCGTAAACCATTGAAAAGAATGAATTATGTTGAAATTACTGTTAAGGTTATGGTGGCTGCAACAGCGCCGTAACTTCCGCAAGAGAGACGCCTTTGTGGCTTGCTACATCATCTTCCTGTATGTGGTGGTGGGTTTCAGCTTCTTCCAGGGCTTCACCGAGAGTGGAGGAGAACTGAAGGGAGAAGATATGCCGGCATTATTGGGTGCGGGCATCGTAATCGGTATGCTGATTCCTGACATCATCATGAAGATGGTGATGAAGCGGGATATTACGGCAATGGATGATTATGTGAAGTCGCGCCCTGTGCCTGAGAAAATCTGGAACAAGTTCCTGCTCACTACCAATCTCGTGAGCTTCTGGAACTATGTGCTTCCGGTGCTTACGCTTCCGGTGTTCATCTATCTCTTGCCGGCAAGTGAGGCTGTAGCCAGCTTTTTCCTGTTCCTGGAGTTCTCTTTCATCAACGGCATCTACATCACCTGTTACCGCAAGGCTACGGAGTGGATTCTGAAATGGCCTTTGATATTGGGATGGATGGGAATGTTTGCCGTGCTGATAGGATATATGTTTGTGGCTTCCTTCTTCCCGGTATATATGGGATGGATAGGTCTCTTCTTCCTTGCTGGAGCGGTATTCACCGGACTTACCGCCTATCTCTATCACGAAAAGATTTATAACGAGCAGAAACAGAAGGTTTCCAAGTTCCGTGGATTCAGCCATGTCAACCTCTTCAGTCTGCAATATATCGGCACATTGAGAGCAAAGCGTGTCCGTACGATGGTGATTATGATTATCGCCATCTTCCTTTTCGATGCCTATCTCTTCGCCCTGATGCCTTTAGAGCCAGGACAGGAAATGGGGGACAAGGTGGCTATGACTACCCTCTATGTGGCAGGTGCCATCCTGCTGCCATCGGTGGTGTTGTCGCAATGGACCTTTGGTATTGAGGCAAACTTCTTCCATGGTTTGATGACCAAGCCGGTAAAGGTGAAGCAGATGCTGCAGAATTGCTTCTATTATTATATGGTAGTGAGTGCTGTCGCCTTGTTGCTCACCCTTCCGTTCCTTTTCCTGCAGGCAGGAATCGGAATCCAGGTGCTTATCAGCGGTTTCTGTCTGGCAGTATTCATCAATCTCTTCAATCTGCCTACAGCACTCTTCTCTTCCCGTCTGGAGATATTCCAGACTTCCATGTTCAGCATGCAGGGAGCGAATCTGAAGATCAATCTTTATGCCATCGCCTTCCTCTTCCCGCTGGCAGGTGTCTGTGCCATCTATCATTTCTTCGGTGAGACGGCATGGTTTATCACCTGCGTAGTGCTGGCAGTCATCAGCATCGCCATCCATAAATGGTTCATCGCCAAGATTGCTGCCATCTTCGAGAAGAACAAGTATAAGCGCATGGAGAAGTTCATGGAAAGCTAGGAGAGTAATCATAAAGTTCAATGTTCAAAATTCAAAGTTCAAAGTAATATGATTAAGATTCAGAATCTCAAAAAGATATATAATGGCAATACCGTACTCGATATTGATAATCTGGGTGTTGCAAATGGCGAGCTGATAGGACTCGTAGGTAATAATGGTGCGGGCAAGACTACCTTGCTCCGCCTGATTCTCGACCTGATTCAGGCGGATGATGGTTTCGTGGAAAGCAATGGACAAAAGGTGAACGAGAGTGAAACCTGGAAGGAATATACCGGCAGTTACATCGACGGCAGATTCCTCATCGACTTCCTCACCCCTGAGGAATACTTCGATTTCATCGCTGATGTCTATAACATCGACGATGAAACCCTGCAGGAGCGACTGGCGCAGTTTGAGGGCTTTATGCACGATGAAATCATGGGAACCAAGAAGTATCTCCGTGATTTCTCTCAGGGCAACCGACAGAAGATTGGCATCATTGGAGCGATGATCATCAATCCGAAGGTTCTTCTCCTGGATGAGCCATTCAACTATCTTGACCCATCTTCTCAGATGACTATCGCCCACATGATTCAGCGCATCTGCAAGGAGCAGGGCACCACGGTCATCATCTCCAGCCATAACCTCAACTTCGTTGCCGACATCTCCTCTCGTATCCTCCTGCTGGAGAAAGGCAAGCTGGTGAAGGATCTTCCGAATGCTGATGGCGCTGCCATCGCCGAACTCAACGAGTACTTCGGTATTCAGGCGGAATAAGAACACGATATTACATAGATAAATCTCCCTCTCTGAATCGCCAGCGAAGCAACAGAATTGCTTCCTGGCGATTCTTTTTTAAAAAACCCAGTTTATTTACTCAGCCAGTAAAGTATGGAGCATCAACGAATGAGCCTTATTTAAATTCGAAAGAAGGCTTATTCCACTTTTTGCCTGGCTATGGCACAAAGTTGCCCTTAACTGGGGCAATATTGTGCCATTGCCAGGCAAAAAATAATGCGTCGGGAGATAAATTTCAATAGGACTGTTACTACGATTCGGCAGAAGCTTTCTGGTTGCAGGTGGAGTCGGTTTGCGTGAGAAAAACCCTACTCTCGATTTCACTCTTCACTCTTCACAGATTCCCCTGAAACCCCGATAAACACTGGGGTTGTGAGAGGTGAAGAGTGCTTGTTCACTCTTCACCACTCTTCACCACTCTTCACCTTATTGCAAAGCTCGGCCATCATTGATGACAGGAACTAGTCATAATAGATGATTGGGGCTGGTCATAATAGATGACCGAACCATTGCTTATTTGATGCGTTTAAAAAATGATGAGGGTGAAGAGTGGTGAAGAGTGGTGAAGAGTCTGCTCAACTCTTCACCGCCATAAATGTCTCATACACAAAAGATTACATTATGAATGTGAAGAGTGAAGAGTGTTTTTGAAAGTAGCTTCCTATGCATCGGGTGTTTGAACAATCTGTGAACTCTTCCGTCTTTTCTTTACCTTATTAATATAAATTATACTTCAAGAAAAATGTAATTTAGCCAACTGAGGAAACAAAAAGTAGCCAACTGAGGAAATAAAATCCGGCCAACTGAGGAAATATCGAAAATAGTGGTATCTTTGCACACGTAATCAAATATTTGAAAAGATGGTGTTTATGTTGTTCCTATCGGGTGTTTGAAAGATTAAGACAAGGCTTATTCTACTTCTTGCCTGGTAACGGTACTAAGTTGCATCAGCGTTGTGTATGAACGAAGAAAAGTTAAAATAATTAAGTTAAATTAGAAACACGGACAACTTGAATTTGTCCGTGTTATTTTCTTTGCTTTTATCTCTATGTTTTCCACTTCGGAACTCATAGACTTCGGAGCCATAAAACTATGACTTGTTTTTGTTAACATTGAAATTTTTCGATGAAAACCTTTGCATATATGCATTTTTCTTCGTAACTTCGCAGCGGAATATAAAAAAAGAAAAGCTATGGAAGAGATTAGAAAATATCCGGTGGGCATACAAACCTTCTCTGAGATACGAGAAGAAAACTATGTGTATGTGGATAAAACTAAGTATATTGTGGATTTCATAAGAAATGGATCCAAATATCTGTTTCTGAGTCGCCCAAGACGATTCGGAAAGTCTCTTTTTGTCTCTACGCTTCAGGCTTATTTTGAAGGAAGAAAGAATCTGTTTGATGGGCTTGCCCTTGGGGATTATGAGAAGGAATGGGTAAAGTATCCGGTTTTTCATTTTGATATGAGTACGGCAAAGCACATGAATCCTGCTGACTTAATCAATGAATTGGAAGGTAAGCTAAGCCAGTTGGAACAAATCTATGGTACGGAAGATTGGGCTATTAAGGCTAATCAGCGTTTGGAATGTCTGGTAAAACGTGCTTATAAGCAGACGGGGCAGAAGGTAGTCATTCTCATTGATGAGTATGATGCTCCATTGCTGGATGTCGTGCATGAGAAGGAAAATCTGGTAGAACTCCGTTTGATCATGAAGAACTTCTATAGTCCTATTAAATACTTGGACCCTTGGTTGCGTTTCGTCTTTATTACTGGTATTACCAAGTTCTCTCAATTAAGTATCTTTAGTGAAATCAACAACCTGGATAATATCAGCATGTTCGACCAGTATTCTGCTATCTGCGGTATTAGTAAGACGGAACTTCTGAATGATATGAAGCCAGATGTGGAGTTGTTGGCAAAGCATTTAGGCAGAACCTTGGAAGAAACAATAGGTGAACTTACGTCATATTATGATGGCTATCATTTCAGTGATCATTCAGAAGATATATTCAATCCTTTCAGTCTTGTGAAGGCCTTGAAGAACAAAAAGGTTTCGGCTTATTGGTTCAGTTCCGGTACGCCAAGTTATCTCATCAAGACTTTGCAGAAGTATCATGTGGGAGTGATGGATATTGAGCAGAAAAGTGTAGGGGTTGATGACTTTGATGTTTCGCCAGAGCAGATGACTTCAGCGCTTCCTTTGCTCTACCAGAGTGGTTATCTTACCATCAAGAAGTATAATCCGCTATTGCAATGCTATCAGCTGGGTTATCCTAACAGGGAAGTGCGCATAGGAATGGAAATTATGATAGCCAAAAGCGAACGATAGGGGATTGGAAGATTAAAGAAACATAAAAAATAGAAGATTTTGAAGGAAAGCCTCGGCTACTTTGATGTAGTCGGGGCTTTTTGAAACCTACATCATTTTTATATAATAAACTGGGGAACAAATATTATGTGAGAAATGAAGTAAAACGTTTGGCGGTTTGAGAAATTTTCGGTAATTTTGCACCGAGATCATTTTAATTAACTGAACCCACTTAAAACAGACCTTACTTTTTAAAGTGGGCTCAGTAAATGACAAAGGTGACTCTTTAAATTTAAAGGTTATATTATTATGGTTGTTAAGAGATTTTTTATAAGTATATCGGTATTATTCTTTTATGCACTTTTATTGCAAGCTAAGAATGAGGTTATAGATCATGGGCAATTTTTGTGCTCATATTATTATTGTTATTCGAAAGATACGATAAAGAATGATGACAAAGGAGAGGATTTACTCTTTCTTTCTATCGGAAAGAATGTTTCAAAATGCTACAGCTATTATACGTATCAGTCGGATTCCTTGCAATCTACAGAAGATGGCAAAGCAAAGTTTCGTGCATTGTTTAAAGAAGCGTTAAAGCGAGAAGGGTATATGACTAATTCTTTTCCACATCGCAGAATGACGGCGTGCGTCTATAAGAATTATCCGCAGAATATGATGACGGTAACGGACAATCTGATGTCTCAGTATTATGAATATAGTGATAGCCTGGGTGTACAGAATTGGGTTGTAGGAGGTGATAGCATTAAAAACATATTAGGCTATAACTGCCAGAAGGCAACCTGCAGATTCCGTGGTCGCTCTTGGACGGCATGGTTTGCCTTGGATGTTCCTATGAGTGATGGCCCTTGGAAATTTTGTGGACTTCCTGGTTTGATTATGGAAGTGTATGACAAGGGGAGACAGCAATATTTTTGCATCAAGGGATTGCAGAAGGATGCTGGCACGCCTATCGTTTATGATGTTTTCAATAGAAAACGGATAAAGACAGACCGGAAAGCTTTTCTGAAGTCTGAATATAATTATTTTCATAATTCAAATAGCATAAATGAGGCTACGTCAGGTATATCCTTAGGTCTGTCAGACGAAAAACGTAACTATGACTTGATAGAAAGAGAATAGAATCAAAGAGTATCTTTATTTTAAACAAGGAAAAGTTATGGAGAAAATGAAAAGTTTGGTGGCATTAACAATCTTAGCCTATATGGGGATAGAATGTTGTTATGCCCAGAAAAAAATAGATGAAGCTTATCTGAAATGTCAATATGATTATACCTATATACAGGATACTTTGTCTGGAAAAACAGCCAAGGATTGGTTGGTGCTGCAGATAGGTAAAAATATGTCCAAATGCTATAGTTATTATAGTATGCAGGTAGATTCTATTTTTGCTTCTCCTGATAGAGATGTAATACTGCGCCAGCAGATAAATGCTGCGATAGGTAGTAAGACCGAGTGGCCTCATAAAAGGATGAAAGCCTATGTGTACAAAAACTATCCGCAAGGAAAGATGACTGTAACAGATGGTTTACTGATGCAAGATTATATTTATGAAGATACTTTATATGCTCAGAATTGGGTAATACAAGATTCTTCTAAATTAATCTTGGGACATGAATGCCAAAAGGCAGTCTGTCAATATCGTGGTCATTGTTGGACTGCATGGTTTGCTATGGATATTCCAATAACTGACGGACCTTGGAAATTATGTGGATTGCCGGGACTGATCTTGGAGGCTACTACGGAAGATAATAGCCATGCCTTTAAACTTCTTGGCATGGAAAAGGTGTCAAAGGAGCCGATTGTCTTTAGCAAGACTTACGTTGGAAACAACAAATTTGAGAAGACTACATTTGAAAAATTCTTAAAGGAACAATATATATTTCTTTTTGGAGATTTCCAGTCACAAACGCAACTACAGGGCATTGATATTCCCCAGATAGAAAGAGTTGGGTCTAAAAAGTGGAAATATAAGCCATTAGAATGTTTGTAAAATATAAATAGATATATAGTATTGAGAAATTATGAAGAGAAAGTGTTTCATATTTCTATTTTTAACTTTTTATCTTATTGGGTTTGCCCAAAATAAGAAGATAGATACGGCTAATATGCTGTGTAGCTATGTATATGAATATCTTACGGATACGCTGACTGGAGAACAACAGCGCAAGGAAGACTTGCTCTATCTGCAAATCGGATCGGAGTGTTCTAAATGCTATAGCTATTATACTTATCAGTTAGATTCTCTGATGGCTTCTCCTAATGGCGATAAACTATGGGATAGCTTCTTGACGGAAGCGATAGTGAAGGGATTAAAAGGGCGACAATTGCGCAATGCCATACCCCATCGCAGAATGACTGCTACCATTTATAAGAATTATCCGCAAGGGGAAATGACCATTACAGATTTCCTGTTGGGGCAATATTATCTTTATGGAGATTCCCTGAATGCGCAGGAATGGAATATGGAAAATGACAGCACGAAGATGGTGCTCGGTCATGAATGCCAAAAGGCTACCTGCTGCTTCCGGGGAAGACAATGGACAGCCTGGTTTGCCTTGGATGTTCCTGTAAGTGACGGTCCCTGGAAATTCTGCGGACTCCCTGGCTTGATTATGGAAGTGTATGATAGGGGAAAGCAATACTATTTCTGTATCAATGGAATGCAGCAGGTTAGTGCAAAAACTATTACTTTTGGGGTACTGGACAAGGAATTCAAGCGCTTTCAGAAAACGACAAGAAAGGATTTCCTGCAATCAAAATATAAGTATCTGAAAAATCGGAATAGTATCAACGAGGCTTCAACGGGAATATCTCTGGGTGGCTCGGATGAGGCTCTGAAATATGATCTGATAGAAAAAGAATAAGTATCAACGTAAAGAGAGAACGGAATGGGTTCTCTAGAAGATAATTTATGAAGCAACTGTTTTTATATCTGTGGTTTATCTGTATGAGCACTTTGACCTATGCCCAGCAAGTCACCTTGTCGGGTAAGGTGGAAGATGCCTATACGGGCAACGGGTTGCAGGGAGTGATGGTTACCATCCGACCTGCTGCCGGCAATAGAATCCTGAAGTTTACCAAGACGCAGGCAGATGGAAGTTTCCTGCTGTCGCTCAATGCTATTCCGGATGGTCGTAACGTGCTGCATTTCTCGATGATGGGATATGCTGTGAAAACCATTCCTTTGTCGAAGGATACTACTGTTTATCATGTGCTCCTGACGGAGCAGGCTACAAAGCTGAAGGATGTTGTGGTGAAGGCTCCAAGCATCCGGCAGCGGGGCGATACCATCTCCTACAATGTGGCAAGCTTTGCCGATGCCAACGACAAGAGTCTGGCTGATGTCTTGAAGAAGATGCCGGGAATGGAGGTGTCTGACAAGGGAGAAATCAAATATAACGGAAAGGCTATCAACAAGTTTTATATCGAAGGACATGATATGCTCGGCGGCCGCTATTCCATCGCCACCAACAATATCCATCAGAAGGATGTCGGTTCGGTAGAGGTGATGACCAATCATCAACCTATCAAGGCTTTGGAAGATATGTCGTTCTCGCAAGACCCTGCCATCAACATCAAACTGAAGGAATCTGCCAAGAGCCGTCTGGTAGGAACGCTGAAAGCTGGTGGCGGTATGGAGCAGAAGAAAGGGGAGAAGTTTGGTAAGCTGAATGTCTGGGAAGGCGAGATGTCGTTGATGCGCTTTGCCAAGAAAGCCCAGTCGCTCAATACCTTCAAGAGTAATAATATAGGTACGGATGTAACCGGTGAAGGCAATCTCCTCTTTTCGGATGATGGCACTGGAGTGATGAGAAATTCTTATAATCTGAAAGATTACGTGAATGTTACGCCCGACCAGCTGACGGATATTTCAGACAGCCGTGTGCGTAAGAACCAGACCCATGTTTTCACCACCAATAATCTCTGGGTGTTAGGCAAAAATACGGATTTGTCTTCTCAGATAGTCTATACCCACGACCGTCTTCTTTCATCCTCATTCAGTAATACCCAGTATTTCCTGAATGATTCAACCATTTATGATGTAGAGGATGAACAGGCAAAGCAGAAGCAGAACAGGTTGGTTGCCGACTTTACGCTGACTTCGAATGGCGAAAAGTCGTATGTTGCCAATCAGCTTTCTACCGACCTGGCTTGGAATGATGTCATGATGGATATTGCCGGCTCTTATCCTAATCACCAGCAGGTCAAGATGCCGAAATATAAAGTATCAGACAAGCTGGAACTGTTGCAGCGGAGTGGTAAGCGAACTTATACCTTTAACACGTATAATGCTTATATGGTGAATCCGCACTCTCTGACTGTTGATAATTCGCAGCAAACGGCTTATCAAAGTGTTCGTTCGGCAGCATTCTTCAGTCATACCAATACTTCGCTCGGCTTTTTCCTCAAGCCTTTTACCGTAATGATGAAGGTAGGCTTGCAGGTATTGAGCAGAACGATGAAGAGTCATCTGGAGGGAGTACCCGATTCCCTGGGTAATATGCGCAATCAGTTGGGCATGACCTTCTTCCGTGCCTATACATCGCCGGAGGCAGAGTATAACCAGGGTGGCTGGCATATCCGTTTCCAGATGCCTATCACCTTTACACCTTATTATTATAATGATAAGTTGATGGGGGCGAAAGAGAATGCCAGCAAGACACAGGTTGCTCCTCAACTCAGCGTGAGCTATTTCCTCACCGCCCGTTTGCAGGCTACGCTTTCCGGTGGAATCGCTCAGCGGGAAGTGGATGAACAGAATTTCTATCAGGGTCTGCTGATGCGTGATTACCGTAATCTTTATACGGGTTTCGTGGATTATACCGCAGACAAGAGCAAGCATGTTTCCTTCAACATCAACTATAAGCGTCCTCTTGCTACCATCTTTGCCAATGCCTACATCCGCAAGAGCTGGTCTGACAGTCATCTTATGGTGGCTCGTGATTTTGTGGGTGATTATATCATCAACTCCTATTTCTCCAACAGCAGCAGTTCTGAAAACCTGATGGCTGGTGGAAAGGTGAGTAAGGGATTGGGATTCATGCATGGACTCGTTAGCGTAGGTTTTGATTATCTGAGGTTTGATGGCTTCCTGCGTCAGAACGATTCTCCTTCAGCCTATTCATCTGATAACTATATGTTGTCGGCAAAATGGAGTGGTCGTCCTGTGGATTGGTTCAATTTCACCTATGAGCTGAACTGGGATGAGGATAAGATGGTATTGAAGAATTTGGGTTTCGATTCTTCCTCTACCAATCTTGCCCATCATCTCACTTTCAACTTCCAGCCATTGAAGTCATGGTTCATCAAGTTGCATGGAGAGCATTATCGCAATCAGATAGCAGATCATCAGCACAAAAATCTTACTCTTGCCGATGCATCCACCAGTTATGGCTTCAGGAATGGCATGGAGTTGAGTTTGACTGCGCTTAATCTTTTCAATCAGCGCACCTACGGCTATACTGTTTATTCTGGGTTGACCCGTACGAGCAAGGAGTATCAGTTACGAGGTAGGACAATACTGATGTCTATGTTCTTTCATTTTTGATGATGGAGGCAACAGTTCTGCCGTTTCTGAAAAGAATTTCCGGTAGATTTGGTTAAATATCAAAAATTATAAATGTAATTGTAATAAGAGTTTTTATAATTTTTGTACCTTTGCACCCAAACGAAGAAAAAAGAATCAATGAGCAAAGGAAAATTAGCAAAGTTTGCGGATATGGAGCGTTTCGAGAACGTGTTCCAGTATCCATATAGTGTTGTAGATGACGTGCCTTTCGATATGAAGGGCAAGTGGCGTGAGATGTATTTCCACAATGATAATCCTATCGTGCTGGAGTTGGGATGCGGCAAGGGTGAATATACCGTGGAACTTGCCAAGCTCTATCCAGAGATGAACTTCATCGGTGTGGATATCAAGGGTGCACGAATGTGGACCGGTGCCAAGAAGGCGATAGAGGAAGGACAGAAGAACGTGGCTTTCCTCCGTACCAACATCGAGATTATCGACCGCTTCTTTGCCGAGGATGAGGTGCAGGAAATCTGGCTCACCTTCTCTGACCCTCAGATGAAGAATCCTCGCAAGCGTCTTACATCTACTTACTTCATGAACCGTTATCGCCACTTCCTCGTGGATGGCGGCATCATCCATCTGAAGACGGACTCCAACTTCCTCTTCACCTATACTACTTATATGGTGGATGGCAACCATCTGCCTGTGCTCTTCCGCACCGAGGACCTCTATCATCAGGAGGGTATCGATGAGGAAACACGTAAGATTCTCTCTATCCAGACCTATTATGAGAGTATGTGGATAGAGCGTGGCTTGAACATCAAGTATCAGAAGTTCGCCTTGCCACGTGAGGGTGAGCTGGTGGAACCTGATATTGAGATTCCGCTGGATGATTATCGCAGTTATCGCCGTGATAAGCGAAGCTCAAAGGATACAGCGAAGTAAGTTATCGCATTATATATCTAAAAACGCCCAACTGCTGATATGTGGTCGCACATCAGCAGTTGGGCGCTTTTCTTGCCGTTATCGGCAAAAAAGAGGGAGGATAATCGCTTTTTCGTTGTTTTCTTGCCGTTATCGGCAAAAAAGTGTTATATTTGCAGTCGAAATACAAACGTAAACTTGCCGATAAAATATGGATTATATATCAGTGAAAGAGTTTGCGCAGAAGTATGGGGTATCAGAAAGAACTGCGCGTAATTATTGTGCTTCCGGGAAAATTGAGGGAGTAGTGTTGGTGGGAAAGACATGGAATATTCCTGCCGATGCAACCTTGCCTATGCGTAAATCCAAGAAGCAACAGGTTTCTCCTCTTCTTTCTATCCTTCGGGAACAGAAGAATATGAAGCTGAAAGGAGGCATTTATCATCGTACTCAAATAGACTTAACCTATAATTCCAATCATATAGAAGGAAGCAGGTTGTCGCATGAGCAGACCCGTTTTATTTTTGAAACCAATACGATAGGTATTACAGACCAAAGTGTAAGGGTGGATGATATCATTGAGACAACCAATCACTTCAGGTGTATCGATTTGATTATCGAGCAGGCTGATGAGAAGTTGACCGAAAACTTCATCAAGAAACTTCATCTTATTCTCAAGTCAGGAACTTCTGATAGCACCAAAGATTGGTTTATGGTGGGAGATTACAAACGCTTTCCAAATGAAGTGGGGGGAATAGAAACTTGTGAACCGGAAATGGTACACAAGGAGATGGTAAGATTGCTGAAGGAGTATAATGCCAAGAAAGAAATAACGCTGGAAGATATTATCGATTTCCATCAGCGCTTTGAGTCTATTCATCCTTTCCAAGACGGTAATGGAAGGGTGGGGCGACTGATCATGTTCAAGGAGTGCCTAAGCAATGGTATCGTTCCGTTCATCATCACAGATGAGTTGAAGATGTTTTATTATAGAGGATTGCACGAATGGAATCATATTAAAGGTTATCTGATGGATACTTGTCTTACAGCACAGGACTTCTATAAGCGTCTACTCGATTACTTCCAGATTAAATACCAGGACTAGCCTTAGGTTAGGGATATGTATAGTATGTTATTCTCTTACTATATCTTTTGTTAAATCCGGGAATAATCTTGTTGAATTCAAGAAAAAAAGGTGGAAATGCTTGGTGTTTCCACCTTATTTTATTAAATTTGCAGCAAGTTTTTGAAGAAATGCAGTATTCTAAATGACTGCATGAACCTGAAGAAAAAACTAACAGAATAGTAATAACTAACTAAATAAACGACAAAATGATGAACTACAAGAAATTGGCTCTTACCGTTGCGGCTGGAGCGATGGCAACAACAATGATGGCGCAATCAGCACCTCAGTTGAATGCCAACAACATCGATGAAGTAATCAAGGCGATGACCTTGGAAGAGAAAGCCCAAATCTTAGTGGGTGGTGGTAACGATGGATTCGTGGGCAGTGGCGCTATGCTCGGACACCAGAAGAAGTTCGTGCCGGGTGCTGCGGGTACTACAGTAGCCATTCCTCGTCTCGGTATTCCTACAACTGTTCAGTGTGATGGTCCTGCCGGTGTTCATATCGATGCTCATCGCAAAGGTGACAGCCGTAGCTACTTTGCCACCGGTTTTCCTATCGGAACCTGTCTGGCTTCTACCTGGAACACCGACCTGGTGCGCAAGGTGGGTGAGGCTATCGGTAACGAAACCCTGGAGTATGGCTGTGATGTTGTGCTTGGACCGGGTATGAACCTGCATCGCAATCCGCTCTGTGGTCGTAACTTTGAGTATTATTCAGAAGATCCAATCGTAACGGGTCTTATCGGAACCGCCTTTGTACAGGGTGTGCAGAGTCAGGGCGTGGGCGTGAGTGCCAAGCACTTTGCCGTAAACTCTCAGGAAACTGACCGTACCAAGGTGGATGAGCGATTGAGCCAGCGTGCTCTCCGTGAGTTGTATCTGAAGGGTTTCGAGATGATGGTTCGCAAGAGTAATCCTTGGACTATCATGTCTGCCTATAATAAGATTAACGGTGTTTATGCCCAGGGCAACAAGGGGCTCCTTACTGATATTCTCCGCAACGATTGGGGATATAAGGGAATCGTGGAGACTGATTGGATTGGTAAGCGTGCCGACCTTCCGCTGGAACAGGAAGTTGAGGCAGGCAACGACCTGATGATGCCGGGTTATCCAGCACAGGTGCAGGATATTGTTGATGCCGTAAAGAATGGCAAGCTGGATATCAAGGATGTGGACCGCAATGTTCGCCGTATGCTCGAATATATCGTGAAGACTCCTCGATTCAAGGGATATAAATATAGTGGTGAGCCAGACTTGAAGGCTCATGCAGCTATCACCCGTCAGAGTTCTACCGAGGGTATGGTACTTCTGAAGAATGATGCCGCTCTTCCTATCCAGGGCTTGAAGACCGTAGCTCTCTTCGGTGTCAACTCTTACGATTTCATGTCGGGTGGTCTTGGCAGTGGAGCCGTTAATGTAGGCTATTCTGTAGATATGGTTACCGGTTTGAAGAACATCGGCGTGGCAACTACTCCTCAGCTTACGGAAATCTATCAGAATTATGTGAAGTATGCCAAGGCTAAGTTGAAGGCAGACAAGAATCCGATGATGTGGTTCCTGGATCAGGGGCAGCCAAAGCTCGATGAAATCGAGATTACTGAGCGCTGTGTAGCTAACGAGGAGCCAAAGGCAGACGCTGCCATCATCACCATCGGCCGTCAGGCAGGTGAGGGAATGGATCGCCAGATCAATGGTGAGTTCAACCTCAGTCAGATAGAGCAGGATATGATTTTCCGAGTATCTGATGCTTTCCATGCCAAGGGCAAGAAGGTGATAGTCATCATCAACTCTGGTTCTGTGATGGAGACAGCCAGTTGGAGAGACCGTGTGGATGCTATTCTCGTTGCATGGCAGCCAGGTATCGAGGGCGGTAACTCTGTAGCTGATATCCTGACCGGTAAGGTGAATCCATCGGGTAAGTTGACCATGACCTGGCCAATCGCTGCTACCGATCATCCTTCTACTGCCAACTTTGCCAAGGATTACGATATGTACACCTACAAGAATCTGTTGGATTGGAGCAAGGGCAACATCAAGGGTTACGACTATAGCAACCACGAAGAGGATATCTACGTAGGTTATCGCTACTTCGATACCTTCAAGAAGAATGTGGCTTATCCTTTCGGTTATGGTTTGAGCTACACTACCTTCGAGTTTGGCAAGCCATCAGTCAAGGCTAAAGGCAACAATATCGAGGTTAGCGTAACTATCAAGAATACCGGTAAGGTTGCCGGCAAGGAAGTTGCTGAGGTTTATGTCACCGCTCCTAAGGGTGCTTATGAGAAGCCTGCCAAGGAACTCAAGACCTTCGGCAAGACCAAGTTGCTGAATCCAGGTGAGAGCCAGACTTTGAAGATGACCCTCGAAAAGCGCGATCTTGCCAGCTTCGATGAGGCCAACAGCCAGTGGAAGGTAGATGCAGGTAACTATCTCTTCAAGGTAGGTAGCGATGTGGAGAACATTAAGGGTACTGCTACATTGAAGGTTACTGAATACACCGAGAAGACAAGCAATGCTTGCGCTCCTAATGTTCAGTTGAACTATCTGAAGCAGAATAAATAATTTTTTCCGCAATTAAGGATTGTGTGTTAATAAGAAAGCCTATCATTTGATTGATTGTCAAGTGATAGGCTTTTTACTAATTAGGAATCTCCGTTCCATCAACGACTAAGTTTACTTTGGCGTTGGATGGTATTTTCGGTTTAACCTTGATAAAGTAACATAAAGGTAATGCCATTTCAACGTGCATGCCGCATTCACAGTAAACAGTAATATTATTGTTGTCTTCTGTATATTCTATTTTCTGAGGTTTGATGCTTGTATAATAACAATATGAAATTATACTATAATTTGAAAAGTCGCCTTCAAGTTCCTTGTTTAGGGTACTTTCCCAGGTGACCAGGTATTGTTGTATGTAATTCTTTAACTCTTCCTTGCTGTTGATAACAGTATGTGGTAGATATAAATCATTGTGGGTCGTTTCGTACACCCCTGTAATTCTGTAATCTTCTTCATCACTGCTACAACTTGTCAGACAAAAAAAGGCAATGATTGCGAAAAGTGTGGATAATGTTTGTTTCATATGCTTTGTTATTTAAAAAATTATTGCAAATATATCATTTATTTCATAAGAATGTATCTTTTTGTGATGTTTTTTAAGGAAAATTATATTTTTATTTATAATTAAGCGTTTGTATATTAAGAAGTTTAGACGTATATTGCTTTAAAACTACGTCAAAAGACATAACCTTGTCTCTTATCCTCAAAAGCAAAGAACTCCCGTCTCTTTTCTGAGATGGGAGTTCTTGTTTAAAAGGAATACTGGGCGGAAATCATCAGTTCGCGAGGGCGAAGATAATAGCTGTCGGTCAATGTACTGATGCCGCTATAGATGGTTTCCATATAGTTCTTCTTGTTGAAAAGGTTTCGAAACTCTGCTGAAAGGCGGAGCTTTTTCATTCTCCATACTGCCGAGGCATCGCCAAGGAGGGTGTTAAGGTAGCTGCCCTCTTGCAGCTTATTGCGATAATGTACGAGCGAGAAGGAGAGGTCCACATGGCTGATGGTAGCGGTGGCAGATATGCTTTGGCGCCAATTAAATAACGATGACTTCGCCATTTTTTGACGTTTCGAGTTGTAAAAAGAGAATTCTCCCTCATAGCTAAAGGCACACCAGGACGGCGAGAAGTCGATGCTAGGCTTCACAGTATAGTTGTCCGCGGTGTAGCTGATGGCTTTGCCGCTGCTGTATTGCTCACCCTTGCTGTAGTTGTAACTGCCCTCTAGGCGGGTTTTCAGATGAAGGTCGTAGAAACCCTTGGAGATATAGAGCGAACCTCCGATGTTGTTGCTCTTGCTGTCCTGCTTATATAATGAGGTATAGTATTTGCCATCCTCGATGCGTAGGTCGGATGCCGTGTTCATCCAGTTTTTGCTGGCATTGACCGATGCGCTGAAGAAGATTTCCTTGATAGGGCGCTTGTAGTCGTAACTCAACTTGCCATAAAGAGAGCGAGTTATCGGAATGATGTCGCTCGAAGTGTACCAAGAGCGATAACTTTTGCGATATTGCTTCATGGCGTAGTTGGTGGCATTGCCCGTTCCAGTACTGTATCCTGTGTAGATAGTCAACTCTCTACGGAAATCCAATTTCTTATATAAGTAAAGGTAGGGTGATATGGTAAGTAGAGTTTTCTGTGGATAGGTGAAGCGTTCCCAGATGAAATCGGGAGAGAACGACATACGGAACGTTTCTGTCTTGTATTGCCAGTAAGGGGTGAACTTCCCTGTAATGTTAAGACTGTTTTGACCGATTTCATCGTGACTGTTTTCGATGAATCCGTTGTTTTTGTCGATTTCATCGCTTCTTTCCTGATATTTCGCATAGATGTTGTTGAGGTCGATACTCATTCTATATTCCTGTGTCCAGTGGAAGCGATTCTTCATCCACTGTAAGGCGTGGGCAGTATGCCAAAGGTTGGTGCGGATGCGATTGCGCTCGTCGTTAACGTAGAGGTCCGCCACACCATGGTGATAGTCGGCGGTGCTACGCCAAGAGAGTTGACTTTTCTTGAAGACGAAGAGGCGGTAGATACTTGCCGAGAGGTCGAGCTTTGGGATGCGGACACGTTGGGTAAGCGTGTCGTTGATGTTTGACAAACCGTCGCTTTGTGCTGTGCTGAGGCTGATGCTCTCGTTGCCATAATGCTCAGCCTTGTTTACCTTGTTCTCCCATTGCAGATTGAAGGCATCGCTGATCATTGTCTTGTGGTTGTGCTCCGTGGTAACTGTGGGAGCTTCGCCACCGAGGTCGTAGATACTCATGTTCTCTCGCTCTTGTCGGGTTACCGTACGAAGATAGTTGGCTTCTATGCGAGTCTCTGCATCGTCCTTGTTCTTCTTGATATGGTTGATGGAGTATTTTTGCGAGGTGTTGAAGCGCAGGCGTTCTTCGTCGATAGGAGCGTCAAGCGATGGTGCTGATATCCATGATGGAAGGGAGGCAGGAGCCAGACGATTGCTGTAAGATGCGAGTTGGTTAAGTGAATAGCCTAGATTCTTGCCTGTTCTGTCGTATTCTGCATCATACATCATCTGTTTCTTCTTGCCAATTTGCATGATATTGATGCTTCCGCCTATGTGGGACGGATGCCCTACGAGCATATAAGGCTTGAGGGTGGGCATCAGTTTGTCGCGGGCACTGTCTTTCAGGGCGATGTTCATCGCTACATTATCCGTAAAGGTCTTGTTCTGGAGCGCTTTGATAGGTTGGTCATGCTCGATGACTTCGGCCTTTTTCACATCTTTCGCCTTGATGTTTTCCTCCAGCTGGTTATATTTGCCACCGGTCAGGTCTAGACCTTCTACTGTGAATCGGTTGATGGGCTTACCATTGTAGTTGATACGGCCATTCTTCTCTATATCCACGCCTGGCAGCTTTTTCAATACATCCTTCAGACTGTTGTCTCGTTCGTTGGTAAAGCGGGTGAGGTCGAAAGATATGGTGTCTCGACCCGTGATGCGAGAGCCTTTTACCTGTACTTCCTTCAAGACAAAAGCTGTTGAAGCCATACTGATAATGGTTTCTTTTCCCGATGAAATCGATGTTTTTGTCTTTTTATACCCCATAAACGTGGCCTGCAGTTTGTCGTTGGCTTGCTTTTCGGTGATAGGGAGCACGAAGGTTCCGTCCTCCTTTGTTCTTGTAAACTTCAAGGGCTTTCCATTGCGGAGCAGCGTGATGGAGACGTTGGCTAGACGGTTATGGGTCAATGAATCTTCTACATAACCATGAATCCCGGTAGCAGTGTTGTCGTCATCGAGTAAGATAGGAGTGTTTCTCTTGCTCTGCATCGCCATTGGGATGCAGAACAAGAGAAAGAAAGCGATAAAACTGATAATTATTCTCTTCATAATTCGCCTTTTTCTATTTATCTGTTTGCAAACCTTTTAGTTGCTCCTTTACATTCGCTGTAAGTTTAGCTTTTTCCTTTTCATCCTTCAACTTATCAGCTTTTGCCAAGAACATCTGGAGATAGAGTTTTGCCTGTGGCTTCATCTTGGCTCCGATATACATTTGCGCAGCATTATAATAGTTGTGAGGATCGTCCTCGTCATCATATTCGATGCACTGGGCGAAGGCATGACCTGCATTCTCGTATTCCAATTTATAGTAATAAAGCTCAGCAAGTTGCTGGTTTACATATAGTCCACGGCTGCGAGGGTAAGCCACGGTTATAGACCGTTCCAGGTTGATGATGGCGTGTCTTGCCATGGTTTCCTTTTCCACGACGTTCTTAGTCTGTTCGGAAATCTTCTTGCAAGTCATGCCCAAGTAGAAGAGACAGTTCATATTTGGGTTGTCTTTCTTCATCTCTGCCGCCTTGTTCAGATAGGTATAGGCTTCTCGGTACTTTTCCAAGTTATAATAGCACAATCCTATGACGAGGTTAGACTCAAAATTGTCGAATCCATCGGCTATAAGCTTCTTGTATCTAGGGATGGCTTGCTCGTATCTAAGCTGTAAATAGAGAGAATAGGCAAGCTCCTTGTTGATGAGAATATTCGTGGAGTCACGTTTTTCAACATACGACAAGGCGAAAGCTGAAACCATTTCAGGCTTCCCATGGTTGTTCCATTGCTGAAGTAGGGTGGCAAATACCTCCCCGTCGTATGGGTATTTGCGATAGATAGTCATGCCATATGATTCTACCTTTTTTTTATCGCCAAGATTAAGATAGGAATAGAACATCATGCGCAAGTCTTCATGGTTGAGACTGTCGTTAGGAATGCTATCCATGCAGGCGATGCAGTTTTTGTTGTCGCCACGAAGACGATAGCAAGAAGCGAGCTTTCTGAGAACATTCAAATCGTGTGGATGCTCATTGATATATTGCTGGTAATAGGTGATGGCATGGAACGAGTCATGCTCGTTCATGCAACTGTCGCCCTGCAGTATCAAGCGATGGATGGGAGTTTGTTCTTTCTTGGCTGATATTCCGATGATTCCAATGAATACCAAACAAGTGATGAATATAAATCTTTTCATTCTTATGTTGTCCGTTTGTTGTTATGATGTAGATACGATCTGTTAATCGAGCTGGAGTTACTCCAGCTCGATAGGGTTGCCCTTGTTGCTTCGGTTTAGAGCCTTGATGGCACCTTCGGGTAATTTCTTAAACGTAACTCCAGTTTTTCTCGCTGTTGCTTTGAGAGCTTCTGCGCCATCAAATTTATGCTTAGCCTCTCTTAACTCTTTCTGTGTTACTTTCTCTCTTGCCTTTTCCGTGAAAGTTATGCTTTCGGTCCCATTCAATGTGCTCATACCGATAGCATTGAATATGTATTGTTTGTTCTGGTCGTAAGCAAGTAGAACAAGACCAGGCAGTCCGGAAATTTTCCAAGGTCCTTCGCTTATAGGTATGTCTTCTGAGTACCAGGCATACCAGGTCCTGCCTTTGAAGAGTGCTTTTGCCAGCAGGCATTTATAGCCGATGATGGTAGTTGTGCTATCTGGGATAAGCTGCCAGTTTGGTACCTCGATTTTTTCTGTACATTGGTAATAGTTACCAAGGACTTTGTCCAGTAAAGTTGTTTGCCCCTTTGATGGATAGTTCTTGTAGAATTCCCAACGGATTCTGCCACCGCTAGGTATTTTACTCATGTCATGTTGCCCCGTCTTAGCTTGTTCATCCATGATAGAATCGGATATTTGCTTGGTTCTATCATAGAAATGAGTTGTCTTGCTACCGATGTCCAGTCGCATTTCGCTCTCCCAATAGTTGTAGGGAACTGTTGTGGTATCTGGTACCATTTTCCCATTGTAGGTGATGCGATAGTTTACCTTGTCAATATTGACCACTTTCTCATTTTTGTTGCCTTTCTGAGCATTCAAGCTGCATACTGTGAGTATGGCTGCTAATAATAATGTTATTCTTCTCATAGTCGTTTGATGTTTAGAATTTCGGATGCAAAGGTAACACAAATGATAGAGATAGCCAAATCGGAATTACATGCAAGTGAGTACAGATATGTTGATAACGAGAGAGTTACGATTAGGAAAAACTTAAAATACAAGCTTTTTGTAATGCTTCGATAAGTTAATGAAGTAAAGCGAAAAACTTATGGGAGTGCTTATCTGATGATGTCGTCAAATGACTCTGCTCCAGTGTCACTCTTGATTCTCGACTTTCTTACCCTGATATTCGAGAGAGAGTATTGCAGGATTTGCATCACTTCCTCATCGCTCTTGCCGATATGGTAGAGGATGCAGAAGAGGCTTTGTGATGGATTCAAGTCGTAGTTCTCCAATCGTTCGCTATACTTCTCGTCTATCACCTTGAAGCTGGCGAGAAGTTGTCGGATGCCTTGCTTACCGATCTGGCTGATGTTTTGATTTTGTATCGTCATCGAATAATACACCAAGCCTTGGCTGATGTCTGTGAGCTCGGTAATTTGAGCCTTGTATTCTTCGATGTCCTTGTCACGACGTTTCAGTTTGCGAAGCTGGGTGGTTATTTCGTGGTTTAATCGTTCGCATTGTTCCGATAACGAAGAGTTCTCCACATCTTTTAACTGGTGCAGTGACTCATGCAAGTTTTTTATAGTTTGGTGAGCCTTTCGGATTCTGGAAATAGAGAGGTAAGTCATCGTCAGGAGAATGATGAGCACGATGATGATTCCTACAAATATATAGGTCTTAACCTTTTCATAGCGATAACGGGTGTTACCACCCTCGTACATCAGTTTTACTTGCTTTTCCTTTCCTGAGTTTTCGTCTTTGATAAGCAAAGGAGCTTCTTGTCGTAATTCGTGGGCAACACGCTTTGCCATGAGCGTATCTCCTTTTTGTAGGGAGAGAAAATATAAGGGGAGATAATACTTATATCCTAAAGCAAAGGGATAGTATCCCCATGGCTTTATGAGTTCTTGATTCATGCTATATTTTTCTTTGATATGCTGCATGGCGAAGGCATGGGTTTCCTTGCTGTTTCTTGTGAGCAAGCGATAGAAATCGATGTTGTTGTCATATTTTACCCCGTGATTGTCTTGCGCTTTCTTTGCATAGCTTATCAAGATGGAATCAGGCACATCGTCCCTGTCCATCAAGGCTTGGAAGTAATGATAGTACATGGGTCCCAAGGTGCTGTCCTTGTTCTCTTTGATTTGATTGGCAATTTCGAAAGCTTGGTTGGCAAGTTCCTGATCTTGGTTGTTGATGCCACGATAGAGTAGTGCCCAGGCACGGTAGCGGATATTGTTGGTTTGGCGAGCCTCGTCTTCTAACTCTACGGTGTAAATGTTTTGGTGGGTAATGCGACACAATATGTCGTACATATCCAGTTTCTCCTTTTCTCTCATGTTGCTATCGTAGGCGATGGCCTGTGAGAACCAATTGATGGCTTTTGCGGTATCTCGATAGTTGTTGAGTATCGAGGCTCCCTTATAATATAAGGAACGTGCAAGAAGGGGTTCATCCTTTTCGTTCACGAAGATGTTGATGGCATCGTCTATGTCGTTTTCTTTATAGATGTAACCCTTGAGTTGATATTCTATCTTGGCTGTTAAGAGCTTATAGTAGCCTTTGTTGTCGTTGCTGTCAGCACGAGAGAGGAATACCTTGGCTTGTGCAGGGTATTCGTCGGCAAGGTCGTCTATCTCAGGGAAGGATAGGCGATATCCTGAGTCCATGCAACTGGCGAGAATGGTTAGCTGCATGATAGTGAACAGAAATATGATGATTTTCTTGCTTGTATAAATCATATTGTTATCGTCAAATTATCAACTTTACATTTGTTGTTTCAGAAATCTTTTTGCAAAAGTACAATAAATTGTCGATAAGAACAAGAAAATAAGCTTTCTATTTCAGATTTTTGTAGAAACTCGCAAAAATCTGAAATGGAAAGCCTTTGAGATGTCCCTATCGCTCGATTGGATTGAAGACACGTTTCCTTGCTTTTGGTTTGATAGGTTTTCCATTCTCATCTGTCCACTTTTCATCTCTTAGCATCTCGCTTCCATCGTCTCTCAGCTTGATTTTGGTGAGGTCAGACTGGGAAACTTTCTCTGCCTCTTCGGGCTTGGCGTATTTGAGAGTCTCCTTGCCTTTCAGGTCTTCCAGTCCGATGGCGTTGAGATAGAATTGTTGCTGTGCATCGTAGGCACGGAGTATGAGACCAGGCAGACCGCAGAGCTTCCAAGGACCTTCTGACACAGGGATATCCTCAGCATACCAAGCTAACCAAGTTCTTCCCTTGAAGTTGGTCTTGGCGAGTTGGCAATGATAGCCGATGATGGTTGTGGTGCTGTCTGGGATGAGTTGCCAATCAGGAGTCTCGGCCTTTTCGATGCAGTGATAGGTTCTCAAAGCCCACGATTCTTGAAATAGGGTCTGACCGTTCTTTGGGTAGTTCTTGAGGAATTCAAAGTCCATGCATTTTACCGGCTTGGCTTTTCTTAGGTCAATGACACCGCCTGAAAACATCATTTGTAAGACTTGCTGTCCCCATTGCTCCTCGGACTGGTTATAGAAGTGAGTGATGTTGCTACCGATGTCGAGTCGCATCTGTGCCTTGCGATAGATATACGGCATTTCTGTGGTGTCGTTCACCTGTTTTGTATCGTAGGTGATGCGATACTTCACTTGGTCGAGGGTGAGTGTGTCCACGCCCGATCTCATCTGTGCTTTTGCGGTCAGGCTGCCTAAGGCGAGGATGGCTGCGAAAATCAATGTAAGTTTCTTCATGTTCTCTATTTATTTTTTGATGCTTATTTACGAGTAAGACGCAGAGATAGGGAAAAGGTAAACAGAATAATGACGGTCAGTTGGATTATCTGAAGCAGAAGTAGTCTATGTGAATAATACTCTAGAACGAGGCAATCTAGAAGAAACACCCGTAAAATGGGGAAAGAAGAGATTGAAAATCTTCCCTTAAAAGATATTCTCACCAGACTTAACCTGTAAAGATATCTCTTCGTAGATTTCGCGGCATCTCTTTTCCTTCATTTTATTCTTTACGCCAACGGCAATCATATCCTCTACGGTCGGATGCCCAGTTCCATTTACAGATGTTGCGTGTTCTCCATTATATCCCTCGGTGCAATGGGTGAGGTCGTAGGCAGGAGCTAAATGCCAGTGCCATTTGCCATCGCTCTCTTTCTGAACCAAGAAAGAGAAGTTCTTGCAGTGGTCGTCCTTGTTGTCCATTATGTAATTAAAAACCATGCGGCGGAACATCTCTTCCACATCCTCTTGGCTTTGGGTAAGATAACCTGTAAGCGCCAAAAGGTTGAGATAATCGAGAATAGGGTTGGAAAGGGAAACGTTGAGCAAGGCTCCAGCTGTGGCTACGTGAATGCGTTCGCCTGTTGGAGAAATGTCGAAGCGACGGCAGGCAAAATACTTGTTGTTTACCAGTTTGAACTTGGGTACTTGGATGCCACATTGCTTGGCTATCTCATTATAATGATACTCTTGCTTTCCCATATCTTGTGGGTCGTAGGTATGGCGAAACTTGACCAACCAATGACCATCCTCATTTGTGAAAATGGCTTTCGGGCGACAACCGCCACTATTACCACTATTATATAATAGCAATCCTGCGTCATTATCCTGTTGCTCCTTCAATACTTCCAAGGCTTTGGCTTGTAAAAGGTCAAAGTCCTCTATCTCGTGTCCAGTCTGGATAGAAGTTATAGGTTCGTAGGTCAATGCGCCCATACCTCCATTGCCCACGATGCTCAGTCGGTCGAGAGCAGATAGCTCAAAGTCGTTGATACCCTCTTTTAGCAAGGCTTTATGCAATAGGTATCTACCATATCCATCGGGAAGGCTGTCTTCGAAGATGCCAAAGTTCCCGTTGAAAGGGGTGGCTTTGGCAATGAAAAGACCAGGCTTCAGTGGCAATTCCAACGGAGATATACTAAAGCCTGATGCTAACCACTGATTGTCATATTCGAAGGTGCATACCTTTCCATCGGCACTCAATGACAGTGTGCCGACTTTCTCCTGGTGATATTTCACGGCTAAAGATTCTATACGTTTCATTGTCTGTAAGCCTTTTTCTTGTTAGCGTTTCTTTTTATCTGTTGCAACTCCTCCATGGTGGAGTACTTGGGTTGCGAGAAGACGTTCTTGATTTCTGATGTGTATTCCAAAGCTATGGCGATACCTATCAGATTTTTGAGGGAGATGAGGCCCTTTTGTTCGAATCTGGTGATGTTGCTGACTGCAACGCCTGACTTGTCTGCCACTTGCTCACGTGTCAGATTCTTCTCTATTCTTCGTTTTCTGAAGTCGTTTGCCATCTCCTTTGCAATCTCATCAGGATTGTCGTGGAGGTAGTTATCTAATATTGCTAATATATTATTCGTTTCTTGCATAATCATTGGGATAATAATAAGATATTATCAGTTGCAAAGATACAAAAAATAATGTTATGTTCCAAATAAAAATCAATTAAAAAGTCAAAATCCCTTATAACCTTGTCTCCATATATTTTTTTGTTGAAAGAAGGAAGTTTTTTTATCTTAATTTATTTTGTCCTTCACCTATTTTGTTGTAACTTTGCACACTGAAATTCGAATTTAAATTATTTTATGTAATTATGGCAAAAAAAGCTCTTTTAATGATTCTCGACGGATGGGGAATCGGTAAGCATGATAAGGGTGATGTTATCTTCAAGACTCCAACTCCTTATCTCGATTATTTGACAGCAGTTTCTGCACATTCTACTCTCCAGACTTGTGGAGAGGACGTAGGTCTTCCTAACGGTCAGATGGGTAACTCTGAGGTAGGTCACCTCAACATCGGTGCTGGTCGTGTGGTATATCAGGACCTCGTTAAGATCAACAAGGCTTGCGAGAGCGGTGACATCTTGAAGAATCAGGAGATCATCAACGCTTACAGCTATGCTCAGAAGACTGGTAAGAAACTCCACTTGATGGGCTTGACTTCTACCGGTGGTGTTCACTCTTCTTTGGATCACCTTTTCAAGTTGATAGAGATCGGTAAGGAATATGGTTTGAAGGAGACATACGTTCACTGCTTCATGGATGGCCGTGATACAGACCCTAAGAGCGGTAAGGGCTTCATCGAGGAGGTGCAGGCTTGCTGCGACAAGAACGGTGCACACATCGCAAGCATCGTAGGTCGTTTCTATGCTATGGACCGTGACAAGCGCTGGAACCGTGTGAAGGAAGCATACGACTTGCTCGTTGAGGGTAAGGGTAAGCAGGCTGACGATATGGTGAAGGCAATGCAGGAGAGCTATGATGAGGACGTAACTGACGAGTTCATCAAGCCAATCAATAACTCTAAGGTTGACGGTACTATCCAGGAGGGTGATGTTGTTATCTTCATCAACTACCGTAACGACCGTGCCAAGGAGTTGACCCAGGTATTGACTCAGCAGGATATGCCAGAGGAAGGCATGCACACCATCAAGGACTTGCAGTACTACTGCATGACTCCATACGATGCAAGCTTCCAGGGCGTTCACATCCTCTTCCCTAAGGAGAACGTAATGAACACTCTCGGCGAGTACTTGAGCGCACAGGGCAAGAAGCAGCTCCACACTGCAGAGACAGAGAAGTATGCGCACGTAACATTCTTCTTCAATGGTGGTCGTGAGACTCCATACGAGGGTGAGGACCGTATCCTGGTTCCTTCTCCAAAGGTAGCTACATACGACCTGAAGCCAGAGATGAGCGCTTACGAGGTAAAGGATAAGTTGGTTGGTGCTATCAACACTCAGGAGTACGACTTTATCGTTGTAAACTTCGCTAATGGTGATATGGTAGGTCACACAGGTATCTACAACGCTATCGCTAAGGCAGTTCACGCTGTTGACAACTGTGTAAAGGACGTTATCGAGGCTGCCAAGGCTAACGATTATGAGGCTATCATCATCGCTGACCACGGTAATGCAGACCACGCTATCAACGAGGACGGTACACCAAACACTGCTCACTCTTTGAACCCAGTTCCATTCATCTACGTAACTGACAACAACTCAGCTACCGTTAAGGATGGCCGTTTGGCAGACGTTGCTCCTTCTATCCTCCACATCATGGGTTTGGAGCAGCCAGCTGATATGACTGGTGAGAACTTGATTTCTGACAACAAGTAAAAACGATTTTATATACCTCAAAAAAGTATCTTAAGATACTTGGCCAAGTATCTTAGGATACTTGCGTAAGTATCTTAAGATACTTTTGAATTTATATTAAGCATGAACGTAAAGATAGAAGAAAGTTGGAAACAGCATATAGGAGAAGAGTTCGACAAGCAGTATTTTGTTGACCTCACCAACTTCGTGAAAGAGGAATACCTGCGTACGCCCTGTTATCCTCCTGGCCGCTTGATTTTCAATGCCTTCAATCTCTGTCCTTTTGATGATGTGAAGGTAGTGATTATCGGACAGGATCCATACCATGAGCCGGGTCAGGCGATGGGACTGAGTTTCTCTGTGCCGGACGGAATCACTTTTCCACCATCATTGATTAATATATTCAAGGAGATTCAGATGGATCTCGGTACTCCGATGCCAGCCACGGGCGATTTAACCCGCTGGGCAAAGCAGGGAGTCCTGTTGCTCAACGCCACGTTGACCGTTCGTGCCCATCAGGCTGCGAGTCATCAGCGCAAAGGCTGGGAGGAGTTTACCGATGCTGCCATCAAGGCGCTCAGCAAGGATAAGGAGCACCTGGTGTTTATCCTTTGGGGCGGTTATGCCCGGAGCAAGGCGAAGCTCATCGATACAAGCAAGCATCTGATATTGGAAAGCGTTCATCCTTCGCCATTATCAGCCAACAGAGGCGGATGGTTTGGCAATCATCATTTCTCCCGCTGCAATGCGTATCTGCAGCAGAACGGAATTGCGCCTATCCAATGGTAGGTACACCTATCAATTTATAGCTATCCACTCATGGGTAGCTATCATTATTTTTATTATACACTCAAAGAAATTTATTCATCTCAAAAAACATTATGAAGAAAGACGAACTGCGTATTCTGCAGGTGGGCAACGTGTTGGTTTCACCTGATATTATCACCGAAAAATTCTGTTGCGACCTTGATGCCTGCAAGGGCGAATGCTGTATTGAAGGCGATGCGGGAGCTCCTGTTACCCTGGATGAGATTATGGAGATTGAGGATGCGCTGGATGTGGTTTGGGATGATCTCTCGGCTTCTGCCCAGGCTATCATAGATAAGCAGGGCGTGGCTTATACCGATATTGAAGGCGATTTGGTAACGAGTATCGTGAATGGTAAGGATTGTGTGTTTACCTGCTATCAGGATTTGAAAGACCTGGGCGATGGACATACGATTCCTAACTGTTGTCTCTGTGCCTTGGAGCGTGCTTATCGCGAAGGAAAGTCGAAGTTCAAGAAGCCTATCTCCTGTGCTTTGTATCCAATCCGTGCCAAGGATTTCGGCAACGAGGTGTATGGCATCAACTATAACAAGTGGCGCATCTGCAAGGATGCCATCAAGAAGGGTGAGGAGTTGAACCTTCCGGTTTATAAGTTCCTGGAAGGTCCGCTGATTGAGAAGTTCGGTAAGGAATGGTATGGTGAGCTTTGTGAAGTGGCAGAGCAGTTGCTTGCCGATTTGGAAGATTAAATTCAGTTTAGTTTGAGACTTTGGAAGATATGATTTCCAAAGTCTTTTTTATTTGGTGCAACAAAGTCTTTTTAGCATAATAAAAAAGAGATTTCGAAAAGCTTGCTAGCTTATTCCGAAATCTCTAATCCTTCAATATTTACGATATTGCTTTTTTTGAATCTGCCATTCCATGTGAGGGTATAGATTCTTTGATTTTGAAATCTGAAGCGGAAGAAAGCCTGTTCATCCAATTCTCCGTTGCAAACGTATTGAAACCCATTGATGTTCAGTTTTTCTCCTCTGTGGGCCTCTCTGATGGTAATACGGATGGTGCCATAGAAGGGACGACCAAAGTCAATATTGTAGCCTAAAGAGTCGTTATAGGTACGAATGGGTTTGAGGACTTTTCCTAATTTATTCTCAGATTGACACACCTTGAATTCTTCTGTAGGAAGACTTCTGTCAATGTCCATGCTTCCTGTAGGACGATGCCAACCATACGGTTGATACTCTTCAGTTTTCCAATCAATGATGTTGGTACGGGCATCAAAACGCTCACTTTCTCCAGAATAGCAATCCTTGGGTTGTCGACAGAGCCAGGAGCCATCAGTTTGGTGGTGGAAAGGAACGCTGTCCTGATCCCAACCGTATATCTCCAGTGAAAGCTGTTTGCCATGGCTAGGCTTGCCCTGAGGTGCATACCATACAGCAATGACGTTGTCACCGGCTTTCAGATATCGGGTGATATCAAAAGTGCGTGATTGGAGTACATCATTCTTGATGCCTTCGAATTTTAAGCTTCCCGTTACGTTTCTTTCATTTATATATATCTTGTAGTCGCCTGTACTGGCAACATTTGCGAATGCCTGTAGTGGGCGATGGGGCATGATATAGCTTTTTCTAAACCATACTTCTGCTGATTCATCGGGGAGTGGATATGAAATCCAATGGGTACCGAACTCTTGTGCATTGGAGCTCAGTACCCATAGTAATGAAAATATGAGAGAAGTTATATATCTCATTTATTTGATCAATTTTGTTTCTCCAGCCTTGAAGTTGAGGACTTTCTGCTTTCCGTTGTAATTGACGGTCAGGCTTCCTTCGTTCTTGCTGGTAATAATAGCTTTCTTAACTTGTCCTTTATTCCATGATAGTGCAACCTCGTAATTGCCGCGAGCCTTGATACCCTTTATCTCTCCTGCAGACCATTCTTTAGGAAGGGCAGGGAGTAAATCCATCGTCTCGCCATCACATTGCATCAGCATCTCGCATACACCTGCTGTGCCACCGAAGTTGCCATCAATCTGGAATGGTGGATGGGCATCAAAGAGGTTAGGGTAGGTGCCACCGCTATGGTGCTTGCTATCCTTGTAAACTTCAGGGCTTACGTAGGTGAGCAGCTTGCGGTATATCTGGTAGGCCTTGTCGGCACGATGCAGGCGCGCCCAGAGGTTGATTCTCCAGCCAGTACTCCAGCCGGTGGAATTATCGCCCTTGATTTCAAGAGTCTTGGTTGCGGCAGCAGCAAGCTCCGGAGTCTTATCTACCGAAATCTGATGGAACGGATAGAGTCCCAGCAGGTGTGACTGGTGGCGATGATGCCAATCCTGGTCTTCCCAATCGTGATACCACTCCATCAGATTGCCTCGCTTCCCGATGTGGTAAGGGCGCAGGCGATTGAGGGCCGATTGCAACTGCTGCTGGTAATCGTTGTCGATACCCAGGGCTTTTGCTCCCTTGATGGTGTTCTTAAAGAGCTCGCGGATGATGGCGAGATCGGCGGTTCCGCCATAGAAACTGCTGCCGCGGTAGCCCTTATCGGTGATGTAATCTGCCTCTGGCGATGTGCAAGGGGCTGTAATCAGTTCGTTTGGATTGTGTGGATTCGGGATAAGCCACTCCAGCAGGAAGTCGGCAGCGCCCTTCATCAAAGGATAGGCTGTATTGAGAAGATATTCGGTATCTCGCGTATAGTCGTAGTGATCCCAAAGGGTTTCTACGAGCCAGGCTCCACCCATCGCCCAGTTGCTCCACTGTGGACTCTCGTTTCCGGTTCCCACAGGATTGCTCATCGCCCAGGCATCTGTATTGTGTCCGGCGCACCATCCCTTATCGATGCCGTAGAAATGCTGGGCATTGTGTCGGCCTGTCACCGACATGCCTTCAACCAATCCGTTTACCGGGGCAACCAGTTCTGGTAGGTTAGTAACTTCTGCCGGCCAGTAATTTTCTTCCAGGTTGATGTTGATGGTATAGTTGCCGCGCCATGGCGAACGGAGGGCTGGTGCCCAGAGTCCCTGCAGGTTGGCTGGCACGCCCTTGGTTCTACTGCTGCTGATGAGTAGGTATCTGCCATATTGGAAGTAGAGCTGTTCCAGATAAGGATTGTTCTCGTGGTTGTCGCTGTAGGCGAGCAACTGCCTGTCGGTAGGGCGGGTGGCATCATATTTGGCTCCTTTCAGGTTCAGGCTTACTCTGTCAAAGAGCTTCTTGTAGTCGGCGATGTGGCGCTGCTTGAATTCATCGTATGTAAAGTTGGCAAGATGCCAGGCATCATCGGCTACGTTCTCTATGTATGGAGCACCTTCCTTCACGGGATGCTTGTCGAAGCCATTGTAACTCGTTTCGTTGATGAGATAGATGATAGCCTCGCTCACATCCTTCAGATGGAGAACTGAATCGCTTGCCCACACTTTTCCGTCGGTGTTCTTCACCTGAAGCATGGCACAGTAATGCGTGCTGTTGGCTTCGTCACCGAGCACATGTCCCGTCATGGTGAGCTGTCCTCTAGATGCTTTCACCTGATGGGGAATGAGGGAGGTGAGGGAGATGTCGCTGTTGATGGCTCTCTTTTGGGAGGCACTCAGCTTGATGGCAATCATCTTGTCGGGATGAGAAGCAAAATACTCTTTGGTATATTGAATGCCGTTGCGCCTGTAAAGAACAGTAGCCAGGGAGTTGTCGAGGCTCAGTTCGCGGTAATAATCCGTAAACTCGCCCTGGTTGCAGTCTTTGATGTTGATCATGCCCAGCGGCTGATAGAACTCCGAGTTGTGACCTTGTACATAGTGCTGCAGGGAATCGGCAGTCTTGTAATCCTCTTTAAACAACGCCTCTCTGATTTTTGGAATCCACTTGAAGGCATCGCCACCTTCGTTGGGATTTACAGGAACACCCGTCCAAAGGGTGATGTCATTGAGCTGGATAGAGTCATTATTGGCTCCACCATAAATTAGCGCACCCAGTTTGCCATTGCCTATCGGCAGTGACTCTTCGAAGGCGTATGCAGGTTTGTTGTACCACAACTTGTTGGGTTGCGGTATTTTGCTAACAGTTGCCGCCTGGCAGTTCAAAAGACCTGAGGCTGTTAGTGCAAGCGTAAAAAGCAGATGCTTCATAAATTCTGTTTTGTTAGTTGTTAAAATATGATGCTTGGAAGTGATGCCCATAGGATGAGCTTATCTAAAAAAGGGGGTAGACTCTTGCCTAGTCTGCCCCCAATATGTTCGTGTTAACTTTAAGCGTCGATATTGGCATAAGTAGCGTTCTGCTCAATGAACTCGCGGCGTGGCTCCACATCATCGCCCATCAGCATAGAGAAAATCTCGTCAGCCTGAGCTGCATTATCGATGGTTACCTGCTTGAGCAAGCGGGTAGATGGGTCCATAGTGGTTTCCCAAAGCTGCTCTGGGTTCATCTCACCCAAACCTTTGTATCGCTGAGTGTGAATATTCTTGTCTTCCAACCCCTCGCCATACTTGTCGATGAATGCCTGGCGCTGCTGCTCTGTATAGCAATACTCGCTCACCTTGTTACGGTAAGTACACTTGTAGAGAGGTGGAGTAGCGATGTACAAGTGACCTTCCTCGATAACCTTTGGCATGAAGCGATAGAACAAAGTCATAATCAATGTGTCGATGTGTGAACCATCGACGTCGGCATCGGTCATGATAATAATCTTGTCGTAACGCAGCTTGTCTGTGTTTGCCTCCTTGCTGTCTTCACCGTCTACACCGAAGCGAACTCCGATACTCTGGATAATGTTCATGACAGACTCAGCTTCGAATACTTTATGCCACTGAACCTTTTCTACGTTCAGAATCTTACCACGCAATGGGAGAATAGCCTGGCGGAAACGGTCGCGACCCTGCTTGGCTGAACCACCAGCGGAATCACCCTCGACAAGGAAAATCTCGCATTCCTTAGGATCCTTCATGGAACAGTCTGCAAGCTTACCAGGCAGACCACCACCTGTCATGAAGTTCTTGCGCTGTACGCTTTCACGTGCCTTGCGGGCTGCAATACGTGCAGTAGCAGCCAATACCACCTTCTCGCAGATGCGCTTAGCTTCGTCTGGATGCTCCTCCAGGTAATCAGCCAAAGCTTCATTTACTGCCTGTTGGACGGCTCCCTGAACCTCGCTGTTACCGAGCTTGGTCTTGGTCTGTCCCTCAAACTGAGGTTCTGCCACCTTGATAGAGATGACGGCTGTAAGACCCTCGCGGAAGTCCTCTGGTGCAATCTCTACCTTTGCCTTCTCTATTTGCTTAGAGATGGTCGGGTCGGCTTCTGCGTAAGCCTTCAGAGTACGAGTCAACGCCATGCGGAAACCAGTCAGATGGGTACCACCCTCAATGGTGTTGATGTTATTGACGTATGAGTGGATATTCTCTGAATAGTCTGTGTTGTACATCACAGCAATCTCGATAGGAATACCCTGCTTCTCGGTCTTCAGATAGATAACATCATCGAAGAGGTGAGTGCGGTGACGGTCTACGTAACGGACGAATTCCTTCAAACCATCCTTGGCATGGAATACCTCCTCCTTGGTCTTGCCTTCTTCGTCAGGGCGCAAATCTTTCAAGGTTATCTTGATGCCTGCGTTGAGGAATGCCAACTCGCGCATACGGTTAGCAATGATGTCCCATCTATAGACTGTGTGGGTAAAGATGGTTGGATCCGGCCAGAATTGCTGGCGTGTACCGCGCTTATCGGTTTCACCTACAACCTTGACGGGATAAAGAGGTTTACCCTTTTCGTATTCCTGCTGGTAGATTTTGCCGCCACGGAAGACCTGTGACAGCATGTGGGAAGAGAGTGCGTTTACACAACTTACACCAACACCATGCAAACCACCGGAAACTTTGTATGAACCCTTGTCGAACTTACCACCGGCATGGAGCACGGTCATTACGACTTCAAGGGCTGATTTATGTAGCTTCGCGTGCATATCCACAGGGATACCACGTCCATTATCTTCTACAGTGATAGAGTTGTCTTCGTTGATGGTAACTTCAATGTCTGTACAGTAGCCAGCCATTGCTTCATCAATAGAGTTGTCAACAGTTTCGTTGACCAAGTGGTGAAGACCTTTTTCAGAGATGTCACCAATGTACATCGCTGGGCGCTTGCGAACAGCTTCCAAGCCTTCAAGGACCTGAATGTTACTCGCTGAGTAATTATTTGCGTTGTTTTGATTATCTGCCATTTTAGTATTGTCTTATTTCTGTGCAAAGATACTAAAAAAAGCTGAGATACAGAAGGTTTTCTTTGTGAAAAATAGCGAAAAAAGAGATAAAAACAGAAGTTTTTTGAGAAGTGTAAGAAATAGCTGGAAAAAGTGCGAAAAACGTTGTGCTTACGATAGCAAAATGACAGGTAGATAGAGCGGTGAAATAGATGGGGAATCGTGAAAATGTTAAGGTGGTGATAAAAAGAATAAGGCTGCCACCCTTCTTGAAGGATTGCAGCCTTATTTATTTTTTGCTTCGACTTATAAGTTAGGCCAACTTAGCGATGTGCTGTGTAAGACCAGACTTCAAGTTTGCAGCCTTGTTCTCGTGGATAACGTTGATCTTAGCCAACTTGTCTAAAAGCTTCTGAACTGTAGGATAGAGCTTTACAGCCTCTTCCTTGTCAGACATGTTGCGCAACTTGCGGACAGCATTGCGCATAGTCTTTGCATAATACTTATTGTGCAAAGCCTTCTTCTTGTCCTGACGGATTCTCTTGATTGATGATTTATGATTTGCCATCTTCTTTTTTATGTTATTTTTTTATATTCTTGTTATTTGTAGTCCCTAGCAGAGTCGAACTGCTCTTTAGAGAATGAAAATCTCTCGTCCTAACCGATAGACGAAGGGACCATCGCTGTTTTGCGGGTGCAAAGTTACTACTTTTATTTGATTCCTGCAAATTTTTTACTGAAAATTTTCTCTAAATGCGTTTTTTTTTGTAATTTTGCCCTGTTTTTTAGTATATTTGACAAAATGGAAGTTAAAACCCGGGCAATCGTGTTGCAAACTATCAAGTATGGGGATGCTCAACTTATCGTGGATTTTTTCACAGAAAAGTTGGGTAGACTGTCTTTTATGGTCCGTATACCCAAGTCTTCTAAGGGAAGGTTGAAGCGTCAGTTGTTTCAGCCCTTGATGTTATTGCAATTGGAATTTGATTATCGTCCCAAGTCTAATCTTCAACGTATCCGGGAGGCTTCCATCGGTTATGCTTTTCTTGATATTCCTTTCTCTCCTTACAAATTGGCTATTTCCATGTTCTTGGCTGAGTTGTTGTCTTATACCACGAAAAATGAGCAAGCCAATGCCTCGCTATATCTCTTTATGCAGGATAGTATTGAATGGCTGGATAGAGTGGAGGGGAGTTTTTCCAACTTTCATATTGTCTTTATGATTCGCCTGACTTTCTTTTTAGGTTTTTCGCCTAATATTGAAAGTGGAATGAGCGGTGATTATTTTGATTTGGTTGATGGATGTTTTGTACCCTATGTTCCTACGCACGTACATTATTTAAATAGGGAGGATTCTTTGCGGTTGGTTGCCCTGCTTCGTTTGGAGTATAAAACAATGCACCTCTACACAATGTCTCGTATGGAAAGAAACAGATGTGTAGAGGTGATTCTGGAATATTTTAAACTTCATGTTCCTGGTTTCCCGGAAATGAGGAGTTTTTCTGTTCTCAAAGAGCTGTTCGCTTAGTTGTCAACGGTTATTGCTTAAGCAAAACTGATGACTCCCTGTACAGCTGCTGCATCTCCGTTGTTATCGTCTTTAGGTTCTGCATTGCCTGAAGCGATGTTTCGGATTTCTTCGAGGGTCTGGCGTGTACGCTTATAGGTAGGTGTATTTTCTACCTGCAGGATAACGTCTTCGTTGTCAAGATCCTCCTGGCGGAACAGGAAGATGTGAGGATGGCGTTTGTACTGTGTTGTATTACCGTCAGTACCGTAATAGCGCTTACGTCTGTCTTCTCTTTCAGCTCTCTTTTCTTCTTCCTCAGCAAGTCGACGTGATTCTTCTTCTGTATGTTTCTTGAGATGGCGGTTCATGCCTTCTACATCCTCGAGACCGAATCCTGTTGCCAAAACGGTAACCTTAACCCTGCTACCCAATTCTGGGTCGATGGCCAATCCCCATTTCAATTCGAAGTCGTCTCCAAACTTCTCCATGAAATCGTTGACGTCGTTCATCTCGTCCATTGTCAAGCCAGGATTGTCCTTCTTTTCGCTTGCAAAAGCTATGCTCAAAAGGATTTTCTTAGAGTTGAATACATCATTATCATTGAGCAATGGTGAATTCAATGCATCTTCGATGGCCTTCTTGACACGACCTTCTCCCTCACCATAACCTGTACTCATAATAGCAACGCCACCATCTTTCAATACAGTCTTCACATCGTTGAAGTCAAGGTTGATAAGTCCGTGAACGGTAATGATTTCAGCGATACTCTTGGCAGCAACGCTCAATGTATCATCGGCTTTACCGAATGCATCGAGTACAGCGAGGTCTGGATAAATCTGGCGGAGACGCTCGTTGTTGATAACCAGCAATGCATCTACATGTTTAGACATTTCCTCAACGCCATCGAGAGCCTGGTCGATTTTCTTAGGACCCTCAAATCGGAAAGGAATGGTAACGATACCTACAGTAAGAATGCCCAGTTCCTTACTTACTCTGGCGATGACTGGAGCAGCACCGGTACCGGTACCACCACCCATTCCGGCAGTGATAAATGCCATTTTAGTACCATCGTTGAGCATATTCTTGATGTCTTCCAATGTCTCTTCTGCTGCTTGACGGGCTTTTGCAGGCTTGTTGCCGGCTCCAAGTCCTTCTTTTCCTAACTGCAGGTGTACAGGTACAGGGGAATCGTTGAGTGCTTGATTGTCTGTATTACAGAGCACAAAACTCACATCGTGAATGCCTTCTCGATACATATGGTTTACAGCGTTACCGCCGCCACCACCAACACCAATCACCTTGATGATGCTGTTTTCTTTCTCTGGCTCACCAAAGTCGAGAATATGTGGTGAATTGTTATTATCTAGCATAGTTGTATAATCTTAATATTTATTGTAATAGTCACTTTTTTTATTCTTCCTCAGAGATGGTGTCCTTAACGAAGCTCTTGATGCCTCTCATCATCTTGTGGAGGAGGCTGTTTTCTTTTCTTTCTTTTGCCTGTTTAGCAGCTTCTTCTTCTGCAGCCTTTCTTGCTTCTTCCTCTTCCAACTCTTTCTTGCGCTTGGCTTCTTCCTCTGCCTTCTGTTTTTCTGCAGCGGTTAGAACAACGCCCGTACCTACAGTTTCGTTTGGATTTCTTGGTGTCTTATGCAAGTCATTGACAGGTGTCGTCTCTGCAAAGGTGAAGAGATCTGTACCAATTTCGTTGCCTGCACAATTCATGTTACCCTTAGCCAACAATCCCAATACAGTATTCATCATACCGTTGTGATTGGTAATTTTTGGGTCTTTTGAATTCACGGTCTGGCTGACAAATTTAGCAATGCGAATCTTTTCGATATGGGTATGTGTCTTGAATACCTTATCGATTTCAGGCATGTTGCTGCCGCCGCCAGTCAGAATAATACCGCCCATCAGCTTGTCAGAGTACTCTACAGGAACCTGGAACCAGGCGTTCTCTACAATTTCCTCAACACGAGCCTCTACGATTTCGATAAACTTCTTGCTTTCTACGTATCGGTCTCGATCTATCTGATAGTTGAGGGTTGGGTCAATATTACTGATGTCTGTATATGCTTTGGCGTATTTCAATTTCATGTTTTCAGCATCAGTCTCTTCTACCTGCAGGCATGTAAGGTCCTTTGTAATGTTGCTGCTACCCAATGGGATGACAGACAAGTGACGGAGGATACCTTTATAATATACAGAGACCGTTGTTGTGTCAGCACCTAAATCTACCAACATACATCCAGCGCGTTTTTCCGAGTCGTTGAGAACGCTGTCAGCCATAGCCAAAGGTGCGAGATACATCTCAGCGATAGGGATGTTGGCATTTTCGAAGCATGTATTGATGTTATTGTAGAAATTCTTGCGCCAAAGAATGTTCAGGAAGATACCTTCCAGATGGTTGCACTGTATGCCGACTGGGTCAGTCTGGAATTGGTTATCTATTTTATATTCTTGTGTTGCTGCATCTAAAATCTCCTGATCAGGGTATGTCATGTTGCGGTTTACGTCCATGATTTCGTTGATCATTTCCTGAGATATGATGGAGTTGCCTGGCAAGTCTTTTACGATCACATTCTTGATGCTTCGTATTGATCGTCCTCCTACGCCCACATAAACTTGAGCAATATCTTGCTTCAAGATATTCTTCAATTTCTTGATGATGCTTGTTAGGCACTGGCAGGTCTTGTCGATGTTGTAGATGACTCCCTTTCTGATGCAAGAAGATGAGTTCTCCTCGACGATAGCAAGTACGGTGATGCTACCATCTAAATTCTTCTGACCTGCTATACCTGTCATCTTGGATGAACCAAGTTCGATAGCTACAATAAATTCCTTTGGCATAGTTCTTATATTATCTTTTCTGTTTCAATTTTAAATTAGCTATTGTGATGCTTTGTGCAAATAATCTGGTTGTCGAACTCGATGTTTATATATGAGTACTTGTTCCAACCTGCTTGTGAGAGGCCATACTTGTAGAATTTCTCCAACCTATCCATCTTTTTCTTGACGAATTCATTGATGTTTTTTTCTCTCTTGTCAATGTGATTGGTCTCCGGCAAGCAGCCTAGATATACAATGTGGTTGCCCACTCGTGGCACTAGCTCAATGCCTCTGTCGGGCAGCACATTTATCTGTTCTATCTGGTTTCTCCACAATTCACTAGTCATCAGAGCCTTGCTTAGTAATGAGATGTATTTCTTGGCAAACCACTTGTTGATATACCCGGTAGCGATGATGATATCGCTGGTATAGTTGGTGTTGGGCATAATCTGATAGTGATCATCTATGTAATAATCTTCATTGTTGATGCTCTTGATTCTTACGATTGGCATGCGTTGGGTGAGGTAGATATCTACCAGACCTTCTTGAGTCTTATAGCATTCTGCCGTCTTTACGAAAGGACTGGTCTTCAACGATTCTTCTATCTTTCTGGCATTCACGTCGTTCAGTGGTTTTGCCAGCGGATAGAGCTTGTTTATCTCCAGTCGTTTCTTGATTTCCTTCGCATTCAGAAAACCATTGGTCATCTCGTCTTGTATGTTGATGTTCACCTTAGTGCATACCAGGTTTGCTTCATCAGGTTTGTTAAACTTGGTGAAGGCAAACACTAGATATGTACCTATGATAAGGTCTAGTGTGATGATTGTGATTTTCTTCCAATTGATGTGCATTTATTTTCTTATGTTATGGATATGCATTTATTTCTTTTCAAGAATCTCTGTAATTTGTGGTACGTAGTTGTCTAAGTCGCCAGCTCCTAATACAACAAGTACATCGAAATCCCTGTTCTTTACCAAGTCAAGTACATCTTCCTTGTGAATCATGCTCTTTTCAACACCAGGCTTCAAGTTGTCGTAAATCAACTTGGAAGTTACCCCTGGAATTGGCTGTTCGCGAGCAGGATAGATATCGCAGAGTATCACTTCGTCAAGAAGACTCAAACTATTGGCAAAGTCCTTGTAGAAGTCACGGGTGCGGGTATAGAGGTGTGGCTGGAAGATAGCCGTAATCTTGCGATCTTTGTAAAGCTCACGAATACTCTTGGCGCTCTGGTAAATCTCCTTTGGGTGATGAGCGTAGTCTGAGAGGAATACAAGCTTGTCGTTCTTGATCTTGAAGTCGAAGCGGCGATCCACTCCACCGTAGGTCTTCATGCCGTAACGAAGCTCATCAGCCGTGCAGCCGTTCAACTGCGCCATAGCCATGGCAGCCACACCGTTTGTGATGTTGATTGGCACAGGCTGACCAAGTTCTACGCCTGTTACGTTCTCGATAGGAGAGATGAAATCGAATGTGATTCCGCCATTCTCTATCTTGATGTTTTCTGCGTGGAAGTCGCCTTCGTCCTGACTGTATTCATATATCTTGACGCCGTCCTGTACGTGCTGCTTCATTTCCAGATTCTTGTGGATGATAAGCGCACCGCCAGGCTGAATCAATTCTGTATAGTGGCGGAAACTTTCAAGATAAGCCTCCTTGGTGCCATAAATATCCAGGTGGTCAGGGTCTGTAGATGTGATGACGCTCATCCATGGACGTAACCAATGGAAGCTGCGGTCGAATTCATCTGCCTCGATTACTACGTAGTCGCTCTTGTCGGAGAGGATGTAGTTGGTGCCGTAGTTCTTTGAAATACCTCCCAGAAAGGCATTGCAGTCAACGTGACTCTGGTGCATGATATGGGCACACATGGTAGAAGTTGATGTCTTGCCGTGAGTACCTGCTACGCACAATCCTTTGTGAGTACGTGTCAATGTTCCTAAAACCTGTGCACGCTTCTCGATGGTGAAGTTGTTCTCATGGAAGAAAACCAGTTCCTTGTGTTCTGCTGGAATAGCTGGTGTATAGACGACCAATGTAGTCTTGGCATCCTTGCAAGCTTCAGGAATCAGGTCTACGTTTTCCTCATAGTGGATGAGCATTCCCTCTTTCTCCAACTCATGAGTCAGATTGGATGGAGTCTTGTCATATCCTGCTACTACCAACTTCTTGTTGAGGAAGTATCTTGCAATGGCACTCATACCTATGCCACCTGCTCCTACAAAATAAACTGCTTTAATATCTTTGATTTCCATTACTTTGTTGCTAATTTGATGACTTCGTCGGCGATGACGTCGGCTGAGTTCTTTAATCCTAATTTCTTAATGTTCTCACAGAGTGAAGCGAGCTTGGCTTCGTCCTTCACTGTTTCAACGGCTTTCTTCAGCAATACCTCAGGTGCGTCTGCGTCCTTGACGTAGATGGCAGCATCCTTGTTGACCAATGCCATGGCATTCTTGGTCTGGTGATCTTCTGCCACGTTAGGGCTTGGAACCAGGATGACGGCTTTGCCGATGAGGCAGAACTCGCTGATGCTGCTGGCACCGGCACGGCTGATAACCAGGTCGGCTGCCTTGTAAGCTGCGCCCATGTCGCTGATGAAGTCTGTTACCTTGAGCATAGGCAATTCCTTACCTTTAAGTTGCTCCATGATAGCTGCATTGTAGTATTTACCAGTCTGCCAGATGAACTGTACACCGCTTTCCTTCACCAGGTCGAGGTGCTGAAGTATGCTCTCGTTAATGGTTCTGGCTCCGAGGCTACCACCTACGAGCAGGATGGTCTTCTTTTCCGGATCGAGTCCGAATTGCTTTCTAGCCTCTTCCTTGCTGATAGTAGAATCAAGTACATTCTGTCGGACTGGGTTACCCGTCATGATAATCTTGTCGGCAGGGAAGAAACGCTCCATTCCTTCGTAAGCCACGCATATCTTTTCAGCCTTCTTAGCCAAGAGCTTATTGGTGACACCTGCGTATGAGTTCTGTTCCTGAATGAGACAAGGAATACCTTTGCTGGCGCAAACATTGAGAGTTGGTCCACTGGCGTAGCCGCCCACTCCTACAGCCGCCATTGGCTTGAAGTTCTTGATGATGTTCTTAGCCATGTGCTGACTTTTCCATATCTTGAAGAGTACAGCGACATTTTTGAGCAGATGTTTTCTGTCGAAGCCGCAGATTGGCAATCCTTTGATTTCATAACCTGCAGCAGGAACACGCTGCATTTCCATTCTGCCGAGTGCTCCTACGAACAAAATTTTAGCATCAGGGCGTTTCGCCTTGATGGCATTTGCGATGGATACAGCAGGGAATATATGACCACCTGTACCGCCTCCGCTTATGATAATTCTTAGTTCATTATTCATATCCATTCTAGTTTGCTGACCCGAAGGTCATAAATCCAACGCAAAGGTAAGCAAAAAAATCCATTTAATGGCATTTTTTGCTTAATTAATTATACTTTTTTTTATGCAACAGCTATTTTGTCAGAATTTGGCATGTTTTGAGCCCCTTCTTTCTTTTTAGCAGTACGGCTGATGCTCAGAATGATGCCAAGATATAGACAGTTGATAACGGTGGATGTTCCACCTCGGCTGATAAGTGGCAGAGGCTGTCCGGTTACCGGTGCAAGCCCCACTGCTACAAGCATGTTGAACAAAGCCTGTATTACCAGCAATATCGCCAGTCCCATGCATAGGAATGCCGGGAAATTATTCTCGCATCTGTTTGCAATTCTTCCTGCTCTGAACAGTAGGAAGATATAGAGCAGAGCCACGAAGATGGCTCCTTCTATACCCATTTCTTCGATGATGATGGCATAGATGAAGTCAGAGTAGGCTTGCGATAGAAAATCTCGTTCTACAGAGTTGCCCGGTCCGTTTCCTGCGATGTTGGAAGAGGCGATGGCGATGTTGGCATGTGCCACCTGAGCATCCTTGTCCAGGTCTACATCCTCCGGTGCAATCGCTTTGGAACTTGTCCATTTATCGATGCGCGCCTTCCAGGTGTCGGCTCTATGGAACAGCTTGTCTACTACGCCCGTTTCTTCCTTTTCGTCTTGCGCAACCTTCTCTGTCAGAGAGTTTTCCGGCTTAGCCGTATCGCCCTTGTCTTTACCTACTATCATGATGCTGGCAAAGATAATACAGATGGCTATAAGTGCAGTTCCTACCAGCTTGCCTATCTGCCGCATTGGTACTCTGCCTATGATCATCATACATAAGATGGTGAAACATAGCAGCATGGCGGTAGAAAGGTTTTCCAATCCGATGAGAGCGACGAAAATACTGGAGACAATCAGAATGTATTTGAACGCTCTTTTTTCGGCTCCATGTTCTGTCTGCATTGCACTCAGAATCTGTGCTACGGCTAGGACGACGGCTCCTTTGGCTATCTCTGATGGCTGGAAATTGATACCTGCCAGGCTTATCCATCTGGAAGCACCGTTGGTAGACTGACCTGCCACGAGCACCCAGAGGAGTAAGATGAAGGATAGGCCTAGCATGAACGGCGTCACAATCTTGAAGAACTTACACTTCACCTTGAGCATACATATCATGGTAAGCAAGCCGAGTCCCAGCAGACCTATATGTCTGATGACAGGTGCCATATAGTTGCCGGTCTTATATGTCAAAGAGCTGGAGGCAGAATATACCTCTATGATACTTATCATGCAAAGGAAGAAGAATATCATCCAGATAACTTTGTCTCCCTTGAATATGTTGCCTATGGTTTTATTGTTCATTTCCTAATTGTCCTATCTCTAAATTCCTGCAAAATAAAAAGTTATTCTCCGATGGCTCTTGCCAATGCCTTGAACTGCTCGCCACGGTCTTCCATGTTCTTGAACAGGTCGAAGCTGGCGCAGCATGGGCTGAGCAATACGGTATCGCCTGACTTTGCCAGTTCCTGGCAGGCTGCCACGCAGTCTTTCATGCTGTGGGTGTCGCGGACTGGGATGCCGAGTGCGTCGAAGTTGTCGTGCAACTTCTGGTTGTCAGCTCCCAGGTATACGATACCTGTGCATTTCTCCTTCACCAGGTCCTTGATCTGGTTGTAATCATTTCCCTTGTCCTTACCACCGATGATGAGGATGGTAGGGGTGGTCATGCTCTCCAGCGCATACCAGCAGGCATCCACGTTGGTTGCCTTTGAGTCGTTCACATAGTAGACGCCCTGGAACTTGCCCACCTTCTCCAGACGATGCTCTACGCCAGGGAAGTCACTGAGCCCCTTGTGCAGGGTTTCATGGTCGATGCCTACGATGTTGCAAGCCAGACCAGCAGCCAGACTGTTGTAGATGTTGTGCTTGCCGCGGAGGCTCATGTCAGCCTGTGGCATTTCGAAGGTTGATGGGAAGTTGAGCTTGTACTTGCCGTCTTCGATGTAGCCCACGCAACCCTCCTCCTTGAACTCTGAGAATGGGCAGAGGTGTGACTTGAGGTTGTACTTAGCCAACTCCTTAGTAACGATAGGGTCGTCGTTCCAGAAGATGAAGCTGTCTTCCTCTGTCTGGTTCTGTGTGATGCGCATCTTGGCATCGGTATAGTTCTGCATCTTGAACTCATAGCGGTCCAGATGGTCTGGAGTGATGTTGAGCAGGATAGCCACGTTGGCACGGAACTCATACATGTTGTCGAGCTGGAAACTGCTCAGCTCGATGACATAATACTTGTGAGGAGTCTCTGCCACCTGAAGTGCCAGACTCTTTCCGATGTTGCCAGCCAAGCCTACATCATAGCCAGCCGACTTGATGATGTGATATATCAGAGAAGTCGTGGTAGTCTTACCGTTGCTGCCAGTGATGCAGATCATCTTGGCATCGGTATAACGACCGGCAAACTCTATTTCGCTGATGATAGGAGTGCCCTTTGCCATCAGTTTCTGAATCATAGGTGCTTCCTTAGGAATACCCGGACTCTTGATGACCTCATCGGCATCTAAGATTTTCTCTTCAGTGTGATGACCCTCTTCCCACTCGATATTGTGGTCGTCCATCAACTTCTTGTAGTTGTCCTTGATCTTCGACATATCAGATACAAAGACTTCAAATCCCTCTTTCTTGGCCAGCACGGCAGCACCTGCTCCGCTCTCGCCAGCTCCTAAAATTACAATTTTACTCATTGTTTTTGTTTTTATCTGTTCAGGCTGATAAGAGCCCGTGTATTATCTAATCTTCAATGTGATGATGGTCAATGCCGCCAGGATGATGGTTACAATCCAGAAACGGATGGTAATTTTCGACTCGTGGTAGCAGTTGCGAGGCTTCTTCCACAGATACTTGCAGTCAGGATCCAGCTGATTGTCCTGTGTTCGGAAGTTGTCGTGGATAGGTGTGCGCTTGAAGATACGCTGCTTCACACCTCTCCGCTTTCCTATCTTGTAATAGTAAACCTGCATCATCACGCTGAGGCTTTCTACGAAGAAAATACCGCAGAGGATAGGCAGCATCAGCTCCTTGTGGATGATGATGGCACCTACTGCGATGATACCGCCGATGGTCAGCGAACCCGTATCGCCCATGAATACCTGGGCAGGGTAGGCGTTGTACCAGAGGAAACCGATGAGGGCTCCGATGAAGGCACAGAAGAATACTACCAGTTCCTCAGAACCAGGAATATACATGATATTGAGGTAGGCGGCAAACTCGATGTGCGAAGACACATACGCAAGTATGCCTAGTGCCACACCTATGATGGCGGAGTTTCCGGCACACATTCCGTCCATACCATCGTTGAGGTTGGCACCGTTTGAAACTGCGGTCACTACGAAGATGGTCATGATGACGAAGAGAATCCAGCCTGCTGCTACCTTGTACTTACCGCAGAAACTGGTGATGCTGGAATAGTCGAGGTTGTGTCCCTTGACGAATGGGATGGTGGTCTTCAGCGATTTTCTTGCTTCCGTACGATGCTTCACCACCGTCTCCTGTCCCTGTCGTTCGATGGCGAGGTTCTCGTTCATCTTTATATCAGGTGAAGACCAGATTACCAGTCCCACAATCAGGCCGATGCTAATCTGTCCTATAATCTTATATTTGCCCTTCAAGCCCTCCTTGTCGCGTTTGAAAATCTTGATGAAGTCGTCCATACCACCTAGGAAACCGAGCCATACGGTGGTGATAATCATCAGGATAAGATAGATGTTGCGTAATCTTCCGAGCAGCAATACCGGAACGAGAATGGCCAGGATGATGATGACACCACCCATGGAAGGTACGCCGATTTTCTTTACGCCGAACGGGTCGATGCTGGCGTCGCGTTGAGTCTCTGTGATTTGCTTGCTTTTGAGATACTTGATGAATTTCTCTCCGAACCAGGCAGAAATAACCAGTGACAATATCAGTGCGAGCAGGGCACGGAACGAGATGTAACCCCACATGTGAGAACCTGAGATGCCCCACTGTTCCAGAAATCTAAAAAGATAGTATAACATTGTTCTTTTCTTTTTTTCTAATTGATGATGTTACTACTTGTTGATACCGAAGATTTCGCGAATCACTTCCTTGTCATCAAAGTGGTGCTTCACGCCCTTAATCTCCTGATAGTCTTCATGTCCCTTGCCGGCAACGAGGATTACGTCGCCCTTCTTTGCCATCATGCAGGCTGTGCGGATGGCTTCCTTGCGGTCTACGATGCTGATTACCTTCTTCATCTGCTGGGCATTGAGTCCGGCAAGCATGTCGTTGATGATGTCCTGTGGCTCTTCGAAACGTGGGTTGTCGCTGGTGATGATTACCTTATCGCTCTGCTTTACAGCCTCCTGTGCCATCAATGGGCGCTTGCCCTTGTCACGGTTGCCGCCGGCACCGCATACGGTGATTACTTCGCCGCCCTTGCCGTCGAGTACCTCGTGGATGGCGTTCAATACGTTCTCCAGTGCATCTGGTGTATGGGCATAGTCAACGATGGCTGTATAGCCTTCTGGTGACTGGATAGGCTCCAGACGTCCGTTCACGCTGTGGAGGGTGCTCATCACTACGAGTACATCCTCTGGCTTCTTGCCGAGCATGATGGCTGCACCGTAAACGGCGAGCAGGTTGCTCACGTTGAACTTACCGATAAACTGTACGCCAACTTCTCTGCCGTCTATCTCCAGATACATGCCGCCGAAGTGGCACTCCAGGATTCTTGCCTTGAAGTCTGCCATGGAGCGGGTAGAGTAGGTCTTCACGGTAGCCTTGGTGTTCTGCACCATGATCATGCCGTTCTTGTCGTCCGCATTGGTGATGGCGAAGGCAGTCTTAGGCAGACCGTCGAAGAATGCCTTCTTGGCATTGCGGTAGTTCTCGAATGTCTTGTGATAGTCCAGATGGTCACGGGTCAGGTTGGTGAACAGACCACCGGCAAACTGCAGACCGCCGATACGCTTCTGAGCGATGGCGTGGGATGAGCATTCCATGAACGCATATTCGCAGCCTGCCTCTACCATCTTGCCCAGGAGCATGTTCAGTTCGATAGGGTCTGGAGTAGTATGGTCAGCAGGGATAGCTTCGTCTTCGATGTAGTTGCATACGGTAGAGAGCAAGCCACATTTATGACCGAACTTGCGGAACATATTATATAATAAGGTGGCGATGGTGGTTTTTCCATTGGTACCAGTAACGCCAACCAATTTCAGCTTTCTCGATGGGTCGCCATAGAAGAGAGTGGCTACTTTTCCTACAGCGTCTTCGGTAGATTCTACCTGAATGTAAGTTACGCCCTCTGTCTTGTCCTCAGGCATATCCTCGCACAATACCGACTTGGCACCGAGCTCTATCGCCTTAGGAATAAACTTGTGTCCATCTACCTGTGTACCCTTCATGGCAACAAACAGGTGACCTTCCTTAATCTTTCGAGAGTCGATGTTAATGCCCGACACCTCTACTTCTGCATCGCCGATAATCTGAACCGGTTGGATGTTTTTGAGCAATTCTTGTAACTTCATATAATGTTTTTTGTTTTATTACACCTTAATTATATATAATAGAGCAGAGCCGCACCCTGATTGTGCAGCCATGTTCCCATGTTTCTTTATTCCAGATAAATGGCGCAAACCATGCCTTTCTTCACTGGCAATCCTGGCGCAAGAGTTTGTTTGACAACCTTGCCTCTACCATATATCTTGGTTTTGATGCCTCGGCTTTCCATCATGAAGATGGCATCTCTGGCTCCCATGTCGCTTACGTCTGGTACCGCTCTTTTGCTATATTGCTTTTCTTTGATCATTCGTATGCTCCGGCTGCCTGCGTGTTCGGTTCTTCCCCATATAGGATTGCCGTTGGCATAACTGCCCGACCAGTTTACGTTGGTCTTGATGCCCAGATGGGTCAGGACATAGTCGGCTGCCAGGATGTTGCCGTCCTTTACGTCTGGTACGAATACGGATGCTGAGTCTTTGGCATCTTTCACGTCGAGTTTCAGGCTCTGTGCCATGATACCTTCAGCGATGTCGTGGAACACCTTACCGCTCATGCTGCCTCCTGATGCTGGAAGACCTGATTTCTGGATGCAGACGATGCAGCTGTAGCGAGGATTGTCGGCAGGGAAATAGCCCGCGAAACTTACCAGATAGTTTGTTCCTCCAGCCTTGTAACCTCCGGCTCCCTTTGAAACCTGTGCCGTACCCGTCTTGCCGGCTACCTTGAAGTTTGGCGATCCTGCCTTTCTTCCGAGACCCACGCTTACTACCTGCTCCAGGATAGTCTGCAGTTCCTTGATGCTTTTCTCCTTGGCTATCTGCGGGCGCATCACCTCCGGTGGAAATTCCATGATGGTTTCTCCGTTCTTTACTACCTTGCTCACAAATCGTGGACGCATCATCTTACCATTGTTGGCGATGGTGTTGTAGAAGGTGAGGGTAGAGATAGGTGGCACCTGTGTCTCATATCCGATACTCATCCAAGGCAAAGAGGTCTTCGCCCAGTTGTCGTATTGTCCGTGACTGTTCTTGTGCGGCATTCTGATTCTCGCCGAAGTTGCTCCCACCAGTGGTATCTTCAGGTCGTCATGCAGCCCCGTGCGATAGATTCCCTTCACGAATTTCTCCGGGTTGTTCCTGTAATGATCGTCTATGATGCGGCTCACACCGATGTTGGAACTGTACCACAGGGTCTGTGCCAGGGTCAGCATTCCATATCCGCCCTTGCGCCAGTTGTGGTCCTTCATGTCTCTGCCGTACATCGGCCAGACACCTCCTGCCGTCTCTACACGGTATGTTGTGTCAACCACTCCGTCGTCAAGTGCCACGAGGATAGAGGCAGGCTTGAACACCGAACCCGGTTCCAGCAGGTCGCTCACGGCATGGTTGTGTATCTCTCGATATTCGCCGTCGAAACATTTCTCCATGTTTACGATAGCCTTGATGTCGCCCGTAGGCACATCCATCACGATGGCTACACCCACGTTGGCATTGATTTCTTTCAATTCTTCTATCAGCGAGCGTTCTGCCAGGTCCTGCATGCTCACGTCGATGGTGGTTACGATATCAGCTCCGTCGATAGGAGGCGTGTCGGTGATGTTCAGGAACTTGTCGCGCACCTTTCGGCGGTGTACGATGCCGTTGGTTCCGCGGAGGATGGAGTCATACGACAACTCCAGTCCGAATCTCGCCGTATCCTTGGCGCCAAACATGGCACCGATGGTACGTCCGGCTAAAGAGCCGTAGGTGCGTGTTCGGGCATTGAATTCTTCCCAGTGGAAGCCTCCCTTGTTGGATTTCAGGCGAAAAACAGGAATGGCTTTAATCTCTGTGAATGTATTGTAGTCTACACGCTTGTCGTATACCGCCCAGTGTCGGCTTTCCTTGGCACGTCCTTCCGTGAGGTTACGCTTGAACTCCTCGATGCTTCTCTCCGGAAAGATTTTGTGGAGACAGAGGCAGATGGAGTCCTGCTTGGCATCCCAAAGAGAGTCGTTGTTGGCAACCTTCAGGGCCTTGAAGTCCATGAATACCTTGAATTCAGGCAGTGAACTTGCCATCAGCTGCCCGGTGCAGCTTAATATGTTGCCTCGGTTTGGCTTCACGGTCACTGAGTCTTTCTTCTGTCGCTCAGCCACCTTCAGCCAGTAGTCGCGCTTGGCAGTCATGATGTAGAATGACTTGGCGATGACAGCCAGCGCCAGGAGTGACATCACGATGGCGATGGCGCTGAAGCGGGGCATTACTTTCTTATGGTCGAATTTACTCATTCTTCTGGAACGTTAATAATGTATGGAGGTTGGGTCGCAATGTGCAAGGTGCTGTCCTTGTTGGTCTTCAACATGTTGAGTACGTTGCTCTCGCGGCTTTTCTCTGTTATCTGGCTGCTGGCCGACAAGGCTTTATACTTGGTCTCCTGCAACTCTGTCTGTAGTTTGTCTAACTCGATGATATCATTCTGGATGCTATATCGGTTAGAGATATAGATGATGATGAAGAACACGACGAGTATGACGAGCCATATCTGCCGGCGGATAATCTGAGTGGTCAGGATGTCGCCACCCAGAATCTTGCGCAGCGTGAAGTTGGAAGAGCCGGAAACCTCCTCTTCGATGGCCTGCTTTGCTATCGCCTCCTTGAGTGACTCCTGCGGTTCTTCTACCTTGGCATTGTCTGCTTTCTGTTCTATGTCCTTGTTTACTTCGTTATTCATTTCTTTTCTGCAATTCTTAGTTTGGCACTTCTGCTTCTTGGGTTTCTTTCCTGCTCTTCATCGTCAGGTATGATTACCTTATTGTTGATAAGCTTGAAAGGACTTTCTATTTTTCCGTAGAAGTCCTGTACAACCTTGCCCTCCGGGTTTCCTGCCTTCATCATGTTCTTCACGATGCGGTCTTCCAGCGAGTGATAGGTGATGACAGAGAGTCTTCCGCCTGGTTTCAGCAGTTCGGTAGCAGAACGTAGCATTTCCTTCAGGGCGTCCATCTCGTGGTTCACCTCGATGCGTAGTGCCTGGAAGAGCTTAGCCATGTCTTTCTTTTCACGCTCTCTCTTGAAGAGCGGTTCCACGGCAGCCATGAAGTCTTTCGTGGTTTCTATCTTCTGTGCTGCTCTTGCCTTGACCAGGGCAGCTGCGATGCGGCGTGCATTCTTCAGCTCTCCGTAGAGATAGAAGAGGTCGGCAAGGGCTGCTTCGTCATATTCGTTGACGATGTCGGCAGCGGTTTTGCCGGCACGCTTGTTCATGCGCATGTCTAAAGGGGAATCGAAGCGGAAAGAGAAACCACGGCTCTCGTCATCGAAGTGGTGGCTTGACACGCCGAGGTCTGCCAGGAGTCCGTCCAGCCCGTCTACTCCATAATAGCGCATCCAGTTCTTCAGATATCTGAAGTTGGAACATACGAAGGTGAAGTTGGGGCTGGCTACCACGTTGCGCTCCGCATCGGCATCTTGGTCGAAGCTGTAGAGATGGGCTCCCTCGCTGAGTCGCGATAGGATTTCACGGGAGTGTCCGCCTCCGCCGAAGGTTACGTCTACATAGATTCCGCCAGGTTGAATATTCAACCCGTCAACGCTCTCCTTGAGGAGCACTGGTACGTGGTATGTTTCTGCTGTCTTTATCATATTTTCTTATTTATTACGCACATGTACATATTTAATGTAAAATCGGGTTCAAAGGTACACAAAATTCCCCACATTCACTCTATTTTAACCTACAAATTTTATTAAAGGGGATAAAAAACTTGCTTTTAGTCAAATTTCGCCTTCTCGGGATGAACCCTGGTTGGATGCATGAAAACGGCTGAAAATGCCCGAATTTCTCTCCTTAGGAACCGAAAAAGTAGCAAATTTGCTTGTTTTTGATAAATTTTCGCAAAAAATGGCACGTATTTGAGAAAGTTGAGTTATTTTTGCACCTACTTATATAAGTTTACTTGACATGAGCATTTCTATAGAGAAAACGATAGACATAGATAAGATACTGAAGAGCAAGATGGGAAGCAAGGCAAAATACGTTCCGCGATTCCTCGTTTCCTGGCTCAAGAAGATTGTTCACGAGGACGAGGTCAACAAGTTCTTGTGGGAAAGTCGTAACCTTTCGGGAACGGAATGGCTCACCGAATGCGTACGTTATCTGAAGATGGATGTGGAAATCGTGGGACTGGAAAACTTGCCCGACAAGAATGACGGCAAGCTCTATACCTTCGTTTCCAATCATCCGTTGGGAGGACAGGACGGAGTGTGTCTCGGTTCCATCATCGGACAGCATTATGACGGCAAATTCCGTTATCTGGTCAACGACCTCCTGCTCAATCTCCCTGGCTTGAAGCCTGTCAGCATCGGAATCAACAAGACCGGCCGACAGAGCCGCGACTTCCCTCGCATGGTAGAGGCTGGTTTCCAGAGTGATTGCCACATGCTGATGTTCCCTGCCGGCTTGAACAGCCGCAAGCAGGAAGACGGAACCATCCGTGACCTGCCTTGGAAAAAGACGTTCATCTCCAAGAGTGTGGAGTATCATCGTGATGTTGTGCCTATCCACTTTGGCGGGCGCAACTCTGAGCGGTTCTATCGCATAGCCCGTTTCAGCGACAAGCATCTGCCGTTCAATCTCGCCATGCTCTTTCTGGTAGACGAGATGTATAAGAACGTGGGCAAGCATTTCCGTATTGCGATTGGCAAGCCGATTCCATGGCAGACTTTCGACCACAGCAAGTCGGCTACCGAGTGGGCGCAGTATGTGAAGGATAGTGTTTATAAACTGTAAAGTTAGTAGCATCAAGTAGAAAATTGTAGAAATCATATCGTAATTATATAGAATATATAGAGAAGAGTAGTATGGAAGAAGAAATCATCCAACCGATTGATAAGGAGCTGCTTAAGAGCGAACTGACTCCAGAAAAGCAACTTCGAATGACAAACAAGAGCCACAATGAGATTTACATTGTGACAGCCAATGATTCGCCTAATGTCTTGAAAGAGATTGGACGTTTGCGTGAAATCGCTTTCCGTGAAGCGGGAGGTGGTACTGGTAAGTCGATGGACCTTGATGAATTCGATTTTGGTGACAACTGCTACAAGCAGCTCATCGTTTGGAATCCGGAGGCTGATGAGATTATCGGTGGTTACCGTTATCTCCTTGGCAAGGATTGGGAACTTGATGAAAAGGGGCAGCCTAAGCTTGCAACCAGTCACATGTTCCACTTTTCAGACAAGTTCCTGAAGGAATACATGCCATATACCGTAGAGCTGGGCCGTTCGTTCGTCTCTCTCGAGTATCAGAATGTGCGCAAGAATACCAAGAGTATCTTTGCTCTCGACAATCTCTGGGACGGATTGGGTGCCCTCACCGTGCTCTATCCGGATGTAAAGTATTTCTTCGGCAAGATGACGATGTATCCTTCTTACATCCGTCGTGGCCGCGATATGATTCTCTACTTCCTCAAGAAGCATTTTGATGACAAGGAGAACCTGGTGATTCCGATGAAGCCATTGAAGTTGGAAACTCCTGAGAGCGAGATGGCAGCTATCTTCACGGAAGATGATTTCCGTGCTGACTATCGCATTCTGAATCATGAGATTCGCCAGCTCGGTTTCAATATTCCTCCTCTGGTAAATGCCTACATGAACCTCAGTCCTACCATGAAGCTCTTTGGTACAGCCATCAATTATGGCTTCGGCGATGTAGAGGAGACGGGCATTCTCATTGCCGTGGATGAAATCCTGGAGGAGAAGCGTATCCGCCATATCAACAGCTTTATTGAGGAGCATCCTGAGGCGCTGAAGATTACAAGCGGTGCCAACAAGATTTTCTACAAGGAAAAAGAATAGTATTTTACTCTTCACTCTTCACAGATATGGTTTAACGATCTATTAGTTAGGTAGTTATAGCGGTGAAGAGTGGAGACTCACTCTTCACCACTCTTCACCACTCTTCACCCATATTATTTTGGAGGAAAGAATATTAGAGAGGCAATGGTTCCGTCATCAATGAAGACTAGGCTTTGTCATCAATGAAGACCAGGCCCTGTCATCAATGAAGACCAGATCTTGGAATAAATGATAGCTGAACCTCGCGATAAGTGAAGAGTGGTGAAGAGTGGTGAAGAGTGAACCACCACTCTTCACCGCCCACACCCCCAGTGTTTATAGGGGTTTCAGCCGATTTGGTGAAGAGTGAAGAGTAAAAACGAGAGTAGTCTTTTTACAGATAGTTCAGCTGAATTTTATCTCCCGACGTATCGTTTTGTGCCTGGCAATGGCACAAAGTTGCCCTGGTAAAGGGCAATATCTTGCCATAACCAGGCAGTAAATGGAATAAGGCAAAGAATGAACTGGTTAGTGCCACTAACCAGTTGAAATTGCAAGCTCCTGATGGTAAACTGCGTTTGACCGATGTTCTCGACAACGAAGGCATTATGCTGCTAGCCAGGAACTTTCCTAATAATAAGGCTGCTGACTTTCAGGATTGGAGCCTTATTAACAAGAATGATTATTTGGCTGCGATGACACAGAGTGCTGTTGATAGCAGTCGCATCAAACAGCTTATTTCCAATGCTTTAACTGATAAGATTGAAGACCGTGAGGTCTTTATGAAGGGCATAGACTATTCTTATTATTATGAGCAGGTGGATGAATAAGTAAGACGAATAAATAAGACTAAAAAAACAACACGGACAAATTCAATCTGTCCGTGTTATTTTTTTCTTTGCTTTTTATTTCTATGTTTTCCACCTCGGAACTCATAGACTTAGAAGCCATGTATGTTTGATTAAAAAGCGCGAATTCAACAAGCAAGTGCAAAATTACTAAATGCTTTTGCACTTGCTTGTTCCATTAGAAGAAGATATTACTCGCTTCATAGTTGTATTACCTAGGCTTTTTTCAAAAACTTCCTTAAATGATATTCTTGGTTCCAACAAAAAGTATTATTTTTGCATCCTATAAAAGAAATATGCAATGATGAGAAGAAAGACAACTTATAATTTTTTGCAAATCGTTATCATAACCGTTTTGTTTCTGCTGGTTTCATGTGACGGGAATCGTTTTGTGGATTCCAAGATGGCAAGTGCTGATAGTTTGATGGATGCCTGCCAGGATTCGGCACAGACAGCCTTAGCCATGCTTGATAGTCTAAAGGCGCAGAAGCCTGATATGAGCAAGGCACAACAGATGCATTATGATCTGATTTATGCCAAGGCGATGAACAAGAGCTTTGTGGATTTTACCACAGATAGCGTGATGAAGCGGGTGGTTGCCTATTACGACAAGCACGGCTCTGTGAATGAGCGAATGCTGGCATATTATCTTTTAGGCTGTGTGTATCGGGATCTGCAGGATGCCCCTGCTTCTCTCGATAACTACTATAAGGCAGTGGAGCTGGCTGATACCACAAGTGCTTCGTGTGATTATGCCTTGTTGGCTAGGATTCATGGCGCTATGGGAGATTTGTATAGTGTAAAATCTTCTCCTCTGATGATGATAAAAGAAGCGAAGCTTGCTGCTAAATACGCTTGGATGGCTAAGGATACATTGGCAGCAGTGGTTGCTTATCGCAACCAGGTTGGCGGTTATTATGACTTGGACAATTCGGATTCTGTCTTGAGTATTTCCCTCAAAGCCCATCATTTCTGTAGAAAAAATGGGCTGGTTACAGAAATGTATCATGGTTTGAATGCTATCATAGATGTCTATATTAATAGAAAAGACTATAAGCGTGCAGGTTATTATATCCAGATGATGCGGCAAAATGCAGATCAGTTTATTACCCCAAATCAGGTTCGTAGAGGTAGTGAACTCTTATATTATAATATAGGTAGATATTATTGCGGCATAGGCAAGGTGGATGAGGGTATTGGTTATTTCCATAAGATTCTTACGGCAGATCATATTACATTCACTCATAAAGAGGCGGCTTATGGAGGATTACATACTGCTTATCAGCTCAAGGGGATTCCTGATTCCATATCCAAGTATGCCCAGCTGTTTGTCAATGCCAATGATTCTTCCTACAGGCATAGCACTGTGGAGTCCATGTATAATATACAATCCATGTATGATTATCAGCATTTTCAGCAGCGAGCCTTGAAAGCACAGACGGAGAATCAGCTGTTGTGGCTATCTATGGCATTGGGTGTCGTTGTCTTGTTTTTTGTTGCAGTTGTTGTCTTTTTATACATACGCAAGCAGATGAAGCAGAGAAAGGCTGTATTGGCTGGAATAAACGCAGACTACAATAAGGTGCTTGATGAGTATAAGCGTTCTGTTGCCGATTTGAAAATGATAGAAAATAATTTTGAACAATATAGGCAGAAGAAAGAACAGGAAATCCAGCAGATGAATCTGGCTTTGAATTCTTTTCATCAGGTTGGCGAAAATGAGAACTGGATGAAGGAGATTAGTTTGCTTGATAATGAACTGGTGAATCATTTCCATGCGCAGGCAAATGGAGTGAGTTGCAAGATCTCAGATAGCGAATGGGAAAAGTTGAAATCATTGGTCGAAAAGCAACTGCCTGATTTTATCCGCTTCATCTCTGCTCCGGACAAAAGATTAACAGACAGGGAATATCTTGTAGCCATATTGGTAAAACTACATTTCATCCCTTCTGAGCTGTCTCTTTTATTGGGTGTCGGGTCGCAGCAAATAACCAATATCCGTTCGAAAATTAACAGCAAGCTATTTGGTAAAAGCGGAGCCAAAACCCTTGATGCCAATATCTGGAGGATATAATTGCCATCAGTGTAAAAAATGTAATATGATGTGTAAAGCTTTCATTTCTAATGTATTATATTAGTTGAATTTCGTGATAAATGTAAAACGTGTAATCAAAAGATTCGTCTCATACCTTTATTTTTTATATCTTTGCCCCCCAAAAAAAATGAAGTTATGAGACGAATCTTTTTTTATACAACTTTGCTGTTTGTATTAATGGTACAATACCCATTGGTTTCTTTTGCAGAAAAAAGGAACCTAATATTTACAGCAAATAAAGTTAATCCAGCACAAGACCCTAGAGATAAATTTCAAAGGACAATTATGATGATGCCGAGTGTTGCAATAGATGAATATGAGCTTTTCTTTTCAGACTCTCATCCTTCATATATAATAAGATTGGAAAACGAAGATGGAGATGTCGTTTTCGAACAGAGTATTCCCGAAGATGTTCTGCAACAGGAAATTCCTTTAGAATTGAAAGGTGATTATAAGCTGATTTTGATTCAAGGGAAACGGATGTTTGTCAGTAATATTCTTTTATAAAATCAACTTTTATTAACGGTTAGCAATGAATATGTATAATCTCTATTTTTTGAAAATATATGATCATCACCAATCTGGTTTTGTGACCTATATGAATGAACTTATTGTAGGCTTACAGCAACAGTGTGATGCAAAACTCAACGTTGTTATTTTAGCTAGTCCAACTTCCAAACTGCTTCTTAAGGAAGCGAATGGGATAAAAGAATATAGCATTCCTTCCATAAAGAATCAGTCAAGTGAAAAGATAGCTTGTATTCTAAAACGATTTGTTGTAGAATCGGAAAAGACTGTATTCTTTATCAATTATGCTCCATCGTATCCGACTGTCAAAATGCTTAGAGAATATTTCCCGTATGGCAAAATTGTGAATGTTATTCATGATTTTATGTGGGCAACGTACTTGCTAGGTGATGTGGAACGATTTCAGAGAATTTTGCTCCATCAAGAATGTTGCAAGTACACCAAAATAATTGAAGATATTTACCAAGATGGTTATCTTAGCAATCTTTCCGTAGATAAGGTAGTGTGCCTTTCGGAAGATGCTTTGCAAATTTTAAAGGATATTTATAAGATTCCTAAAGAAAAAATCATCTTAATATATAATGGATTGAATGATGAAGCTAATGCTGCAAGATTTTCTTGTGAATTGAGACGAAAAATGGGTATTTCACAGCACGAGAAAATACTTGTATATGTTGGTCGTGTTACATACCAAAAAGGTATCATTAATGTTCTTGAATGCTACAATTTTATTTTGCGTAAAGTGCCAGAATGTTTACTTGTTATTATTGGTCAAATTGATGATAATATCCAGGCTTCAATAACGGAACGCTTCAATCATCGAGTATTAATGACAGGTGAGTTGCCGAAACAAAAGGTTTATGAGTGGTATAATATTGCTGATGTAGGTTTACTTCCCTCATATTATGAGCAATGTAGTTACACAGGCATTGAGATGAAGATGTATGGTCTACCTGTTGTTGCCTCTGATGGATTGGGAGTAAGAAATATGTTTGATGTAAACAATGGAATCATTGCAAATATTGAAAATCGAAATTGCCCCAAAGAGTATCAGGTGAATTTAGGAAATGCTATAGTTAAGGCTTTGAGTTTGTCTTCTTCAAAAATCAAAAATTTACGTAAGAAAACAAGAGAGCATTACCTAAAGCAATATAAGGCAACCGTCATGTCTGAAAAGTATGTTTCTCTATTAAAAAGTTTTTCTAGTATGAAAACTAGTAAATATACATAATTACGAAAAGTCTTTTTTAGACACAAATATATATTATTAATATTTAAAAAGTAAAGCTTATGGAAAAAGTAAAGCAAATTAAGCTCATTGAGCAGCCAAAAGAAGACATTAGACTTAGTGAACAGGACGAGTCTTCTTTGTTTGGTGGTTTTTATTGTCCTGGTTCTTACCATGATGGTGGTCTTGTTGGAAGTGATTATTGCTCTAGCCAATATTATTCTGGTGGCTCATGTGGTGGAGCTTCAGATTATTGTGGAGAGTATAAGTCGTGTCCAATAAGTTTTTCGTAGTTTTCAAAAGTATACCTGTGCGCATGCACAGGTATATGTAAAAATATAACAGCTTATGTGGTCTAGATATACATATTTTTTTAAATCAAAAGATAAGCATTTCCTTTACAACTCATTATCTAATAGCTTGGCAGAATTAGGACAGGAAGATTATGAATTGTTGAATAAAATGAAAGACAATCATTTGTCTTTAACAGATAAAGAACTTGAAAAACAATTACGTAAACTAAAAGTAATTGTGGATAATGATAAAGATGAAATTAACAAAATAAAATATCTGAACTTATTAAATCGGAACGAGAATAGAAAATTAATATTAACTATTAATCCCACTTTGGCTTGTAATTTTAATTGTCCATATTGTTTCGAAAATGAGCATTCAAACATCTATATGCATGATTTGGTAGAAGAAAAGATAATTCTATTTATAAAGAAGCATATAGGTTTAAAAGCTCTTGATGTGACTTGGTTTGGTGGAGAGCCTTTGTTGGCTTTTGACAGAATTGTCAGTATGACAAAAAAAATGCAAAACTTGGGATTAAATTATAAAGCCGGAATGATAACGAATGGTTATTTGCTAACGGAAAAAGTAATTTCTAAGTTGGAATCTTTGGCTATCTCATCTATTCAAATTACTCTTGATGGAATGGCAGATTTACATAACACTCGTAGATGTCTGAAATCGGGCAAACCTACATTTGATAAAATACTTCATAATATAGACTTGTTGCAAAAAGTGAATCCGCAAATACGAATTAATGTTCGTGTAAATGTGGATAAAACAAACTATGCTGACTTTTTGGAATTATATAAGTTTCTTAAGAATAAGCAATATCCAACATTAAATGTAAGCTTAGCTTTTGTTAAAGATGTAACAGGATGCAAAAAATGTAAACACTCTTACAATATGCAGGAACAAGCTCAAATAGTCATGGAACTTTTGCAAAAATATGGATTGGATTTTTCTATGGTTTTCCCGCAATCTGATCGATACGAATGTGCTATTAGAAACAAAAATGCACTAGTCATTGGACCTGAAGGAGAAATCTACAAGTGTTGGAATGACGTTGGAAACAAAAGCAAAGTTATAGGTAACATAGATGGCGAAATAACTAATGAGGCTTTGTTGCTACGTTATTTGGTTGCTGCAGATCCTTTTGAAGATCCTATGTGTCAGAATTGTTTTCTTCTTCCAGTTTGTGGTGGCGGTTGTCCTTATTCTCGAATACAGAATGAATATGAGGGAACTAACATCAATACATGCTTGTATTTGAAAGATCATTTGGAGGATTTTTTGATTGCACATGCCGAATTTAAAAATCGGTTGAATAGTAATTTACACTAAATAATATATGAAACATCTAACTCTTATAATCCTAGGCATATTGTTTTGCTTGTCTAGTACTGCCGTTAGTAACGACAGTATATTTCTGGAAGGAAAAGTCTTTGATAAGCTAACTCATGTACAAGTACCTGGGTGCTTGGTAGAGATATTGAATGGAAGTGATAGTACTCTTGTCAATTCACAGATAGCTCAGCAAACATCGGTTTCTTCGGGAAAGAAAAGTGTGCATGCAATATACGAAATAAAGATACCACGCCTTGTTGGAAAATATATTCTTCGTGTTTCTATGGCAGGTTATGATACTACCTATGCAGATTTATTGATAAATAAAATTCACGAAAGAGCTTGGAAAATAGATACCCAACCTATATACATATCACGGGTTAAATCTGTTCATTTGGATGATGTGGTGGTGAAAGCAACAAAAGTGAAATTCTACCATAAAGGTGATACTTTGGTTTATAATGCCGATGCATTCCAATTGGCGGAAGGTTCTATGTTGGATGCCCTTATTAGGCAGTTGCCTGGTGCGGAATTGCGCAAGGATGGGCAGATATATGTAAATGGAAAATTTGTGGATAACCTGCTGCTCAATGGAAAGGATTTTTTCAGGGGTGATAATACTGTTATGTTAGAGAACTTGCCTAACTATATGGTGAGTTCCATTAATGTATATGATAAACTCGGGAAAAACAGCAAATTTGCAGGATACGAAATGGCGGATGATAAGCAATATGTGATGGATGTGAAATTGAAAAAGCAATATTCTATTGGATGGACAGGCAATGTTGAGGGTGGAGGTGGAACCAAGGAACGTTACCTCGGCAGATTCTTTGCTATGCGTTTTACAGACCATTCACGATTGGCGATTTATGGCAATGCCAATAACTTAAATGACTCCCGAAAGCCTGGAGAAAATGATAATTGGAGTCCTTCAAATTTGGGAGGAGGTTTGAAAGAACAGCAATTTGGAGGTATAGATTATTTTATAGACGACCGTAACGGCAAGTATAATCTTGATGGAAATGTACAAGTGAAACATCAAGAGACCACTAGCATTACTCATACAAATCGGAAAAACTTCCTTTCTGGTGGTGATACTTACGAGCGTATGGTTAATTCTAATCGAAATCAAGAATTGATTTTCAATACTTCTCATCGCTTGTACTTTGAGGGGAAAAATATCAACTTGGAATTATTGCCAAAGATAAATTTCCATAAGTTTGACAATACGACAAACTATTCCTCATTGTCCTTGTCAAAGGATTTCGCTTCGTTCGGGAAGAAGCAGTTAGATAGCCTATTTTCTATGAACTTAGGTAAGGAACTTTTGAATTTCGCAATCAATAGGAATCTACAAAATGGCAAGTTGAAAGGGCATACTTTGGAGACTAGTATATCTGCTAATTCTGTCATTAAGTTCAAAAACTCACCAGACAACATTAACTTATATGCTGATGCTAGTTACCGGGACGCTAAAGAAGAACATTTTGACCATAATTTGATAGAATATTATGACCAAGGTGCTAAGTCCTTGTCGGATTTCAGAAATCGCTACTTTGACAATATGCCTAACAAGGGATATCATCTGACGGGGAAGGTTACTTATACATACCCTTCTGGAAAGTGGTACACTTTGTTTTTGTCATACAAATATGAGCGGGATTACAAATCAAGCCATTCTTTCCTTTACCGTTTAGACCAATTAGATGGCTGGGGGGAGGATTCCATGGAGAAATTGGGGAGTTTGCCGTCTATGGAAGCTTATCAAAGGATGCTGGATGCCCCTAACAGTTACCATAGTCGGTTGTATGAAGATAATCACCAGCTAGACCCGTTTCTAAATTGGCAAGTTAAGGGTGCCAAAGGTATATGGAGTGGACAGTTTAGAATGCCTGTTTCATATAAAACCAGGACTTTGCGTTACCATCGTGGTGAAGTAGATACCACTTTTACCAAGCGAACAATACTGTTAAGTATTTACAGTACTTATGCAAATTGGAAAAGCAACGACAAAAAGAAAGAGTTCCGAATATCATACGATGTAAATTCTAAAGCTCCTGATATGAATATGTATCTTAACATACGTGACACGACAGATCCTTTGAATATAACTTTGGGCAACTTGAACTTGAAAAATGCCTATGATCATACGGTGAAAAGTTCTCTGACTCGAATGTATCCAAAAAGACAAATGTTGATGGGAGTGGAAGCAGAGTACAGTGTATCGACTAATGAAATTGCTATGGGATATACTTATGATACAAAAACTGGTATTCGTACATTCTGCCCTGATAATGTTAATGGAAATTGGAAGGGGAGGATTAATTTGGGACTTATAACCCCTCTTGACAAAAAGAAGGCATTGGTTCTGCAAGCTGTCTTGGGAGCCAATTATAGACGCAATGTTGATTTCGTCGGTCTGAATGGAAACGCTGCTTCACGAAGTGTTGTAAAGACGAGTGGTTTACAAGAGAATGTTAGCCTGCAATGGCGCTTGGGAAAGTCTTCGCTCTCCTTTAAGTCAAAAGGTGATTGGGGGTATACAACAAGTACTCGTCAGGACTTCCAGCCATTCAATGCTATAAATATAAATAATGGGTTAACAGCGCAGGTTCTGTTGCCATGGAAATTCCAACTAGGTACAGACTTGACACTTTATAGTCGTCGTGGTTATGCCGATAAGGAAATGAATACTGATGATTTTGTTTGGAATGCTCGCCTTTCACGTTCATTTTTCAAGGGGAGAATATTGGCTATGATAGATGGATTTGATATATTGGGACAGTTGAATAATATTACTCGCATGATGAATGCACAAGCTATTACGGAAACTTATAGCAATGTAATTCCACGTTATGTGATGTTCCATATTTCATACAAGTTGAAGACAATGCCAAAGAAAAAATAATAAAGGTATGAAAGTAACAGTTTTAATGGTTGTCTATAATGGGGAGAAACATTTGGTGGAGTGCGTAAATAGTATCATTAACCAAACTTTTTCTGATTTTGAACTTCTTATCATAGATGATGGATCTACTGATAATAGTTTAGGGATTATCCAAGATTTTAAGGATAGGAGAGTTAGGGTTGTCCGTAATAAACATGATTATATAGGCTCTCTAAATCTTGGATTAAAAGAATCTTGGGGTGAGTATATTGCTCGTATGGATGTAGACGATATAATGGAAAGATACCGGCTAGAAGAACAGATTGCAATATTGGACGCTTATCCAGAAGTGGCAGCTTGTATGTGCTGGGCTAAAACGTTTGGACTTGTGGAAAAGGGACTCTGTCGAGGGAATGGGATTATACGGGATGCCTTGCCAGAGCTTTTATGTAGTAATATTTTGATTCATTCGAGTGCAATGCTCAGAAAATCCTTTTTGTTAAGCCATAAAATACAATACAAGGATTATCCTTATGCTGAAGATTACAAGCTTTGGGTGGATATGTCTATTGTTGGTGCGTGTTTTTGGGTGGTGCCAAAATATCTCTTAAAATATAGGACTTCTTGTGAACAGGTTTCAGCAAAGCATGCAACCGAGCAGGAGGCAACAGCTGTTAGGATTAAAAATGAGATTCTATTAGCACTTCTTAATGATGAGAATAATAATATTGCGTCTTTGCAGAATATTTATTCAATCATGGAATATATGAATGCGCAAGGGATATTGTCTTCAAATTCAATTCGTGAGATTATGAGTATTTTATTTAAAGAAATAAGGGTAAGAAAATAATGAAACAAGCGATATTAATAGTGTGTGGTGAAGAATATGAAAGATTACCATTCCTGGTGGAACAATTTGATGAGAGGTTCAATGTATATATTCATATTGACAAAAAAGTTATAGTGCCTCAAAAACTTGTAGAAGGCTTGAAAGCAAAGACAGGCATAAGATGGATGAATCAATCGTTTATTACAAATTGGGGCAGTATGAATCTTGTAAATGCCATCTTGTTATTGTGTGAAGTAGCTTTGACAGAAGAAGATAATACTCATTTTCATTTAATAAGTGGAGCCGATTTTCCTGCAGCAACGAATTCGGAAATCATAGCTACTTGTAGTTCTGAAAAGGATAATTATATAGAATTTTTCCCCATGCCAACACCACGATGGAAAGAAGGTGGTATGAATAGATTGTTATATTTCCATCCTTTGGATATTCTAAATAGTAGAAATTCTATGGATAGGGAACGCTATATACGATTCTTGCAAGTTCAGCAAACTCTTGGTATCAAAAGGAAATTGTTGGATATAACATATTTTGGCGGTTCCACTTGGTGGAGTCTTTCTAGAACTTGTGTTGAATATCTTATACGTAATAAGTGTGAGAATAATATCTATGCAAGTATGCAGGATACCTACATCCCAGATGAAATGTTTGTTCAAACGTTGCTTTTGAATTCTCCGATGAAAGAGTTTCTAAGAAATGATAATCGGCGTTATATTGTGTGGAGCGTTAAAAATGGGCATATTCCAGCCAATTTGGATATGGAAGATTATGATGCAATACAAAAGAGTCGCTGTTTGTTCGTAAGAAAAACAGATAAAATATGCTCTTGGAAGCTAATTAATCGAATTGCACGGCAGAGAAAAATGTTAGATAGTCAATCTTTTGGTGAATTGAATTAGTGAAATGTTTAAGAATTTGTCCTTTCCCCATTATCAGCAACTCGACGAAATGGACTGCGGTTCCACCTCGTTGCGGATGATAGCGAAATATTACGGTAAGGAGTATTCGGCAGAGATGTTGCGCAATCATTGCCACATCACCCGCAACGGTGTGTCGATGCTCGGCATCAGCGAGGCAGCCGAGTATCTGGGCTTTCGTACGCTGGGAGTGAAAATCACCATGGAACAGCTGATCCACGATGCCTCCCTGCCCTGCATCCTTCACTGGAACCAGAACCATTTCGTGGTCTGCTATAAGGTAAAGAAGAACCGGAGCGGGCGCTACCGCTTCTATATCGCAGATCCCGCTTCCCAGAAGTTGTGCTATACTGAAGAGGAGTTCATGCGCTGCTGGCTAAGCACCAGTGTGCAGGGACGGGACTGTGGTATGGCATTGCTGATGGTGCCGGGAGTGAACTTTGGCAAGCGCAAGGAGGAGTGCGAGAACCACAGGCAGAGTCTGGGGTTCTTTTTCAAATATCTCAAACCCTATCGTCGTCAGGTTGTGGTTCTCTTGCTGGGGATGTTGCTGGGCAGCTTGCTGCAGCTGGTGTTCCCTTTCCTGACCCAGGCGTTGGTTGACAGGGGTATCAATGGAAAGAACCTGGGCTTCGTCACGCTCATCCTCATCGCCCAGCTCGTGCTTTTCATCGCCCAGCTTAGCGTGAACTTTATCCGGGGCTGGATATTGCTGCATGTGAATACCCGAATTGACATTGCCCTGATTTCAGATTTCCTGGTCAAGCTGATGAAGATGCCGCTCCATTTCTTCGATACAAAGAAGATTGGCGACCTGATGCAGCGCATAGAAGATCATTCCCGCATAAAATCGTTCCTGATGGGCAACTCGCTGGGGTTCATCTTTTCTCTTGCCAACTTTGTCGTGTTTTCAGTTGTGCTCGGTTATTATAGCCTTTTCGTGCTTGGTGTGTTTTTGCTGGGAAACACCTTATATATATTATGGGTTGCATTCTTCATGAAGTATCGTCGTGAATTGGACTATAAGCGCTTCAGCCAGTCGGCTACCGAACGCAACAAGATGATTCAGCTGATACAGGGAATGCAGGACATCAAGCTTAACAACTGTGAGCGTCAGAAGCGCTGGGAATGGGAGCGTGTGCAGATGAGGCTTTTTCGCATCAGCGTGAAAGGGTTGGCCATCGGTCAGTTTCAGCAGTCTGGTTCCGTTTTCTTCAGCCAGTCCACCAATATCCTCATTACGTTCATTGCAGCCCGTAACGTCATTCATGGCGATATGACGCTGGGTATGATGATGTCTCTCACCTATATCATCGGTCAGCTTTCCGCTCCTATCAACGACTTCATCAGCTTCATCCAGGCTGTCCAGGATGCCAAGATCAGCCTGGAGCGACTGAATGAGATTCATTCACAGCCCGATGAGGATACTGACCTTGATGACAAGGTTACCGAACTGCCTGAGGACAGGACCATCCGTGTAGAGCACGTTACCTTCAGCTATGATGGTGCTGAGCGAAATTATGCCCTCAATGACGTCAGCCTGGAAATACCAGAACGTAAGGTGACGGCGATTGTGGGAGAGAGCGGCTGTGGCAAGACCACGCTTATCAAGCTCCTGCAGGGTTTTTATCAGCCTAACCATGGAAGCATCAAGGTGGGTAATTTGCCGCTGACTTCCATAAATCCTCATTTTTGGCGCAGCGTGACAGGATCTGTGATGCAGGAGAGTTTCATCTTCAGTGATACTTTTGCCCACAATATTGCCCTTGACAGCGATTCTCTGGATGAGACTCGACTTTATCAGGCGGCAAAGATGGCTAATGTAGATGGTTTTATCCGCACGTTGCCTCTGGGTTATCATACGAAAATAGGTATGGAGGGTAATGGTGTGAGTCAGGGTCAGCGCCAACGCTTACTTATAGCTCGTGCCATTTATAAGAATCCAGAGTATATCTTTTTCGATGAGGCAACCAATGCCCTTGACACAACCAATGAATCGGAGATAATGCACCATCTGTATGAATTTTACCATGGAAGAACCGTGGTTGTGGCAGCGCACCGCCTGAGTACAGTGAAGAATGCCGACCAAATCGTAGTCATAGATCAGGGCAAGGTGGTTGAGGTTGGCAATCATGAATCGTTGACAGCCAAACGAGGCGCATACTATAATCTTGTGAAGAGTCAGTTGGAATTGGGAAACTAAAATGCTTTTTGTTGGTAAGCATCAGATTTCGTATGCCTGCTTTGTTTCTATACTATCGGCAGACTTATTCCGTTGATTTTCTGATAGATGTCGAGTGCATAGATATCCGTCATACCACTGATATAATCCAATATCGCCATGATTCGCTCCTCCAGATTCTCGTTCTCTATGTCGTACTGGCTGCTTACCCTTCTCAGGAGTTGCTTGGAGTAGAAGCGGGATGGATTCACGGCGGCATCGATGAAGACCTCCATCAGGGTAGCCATGATCTTGTAACCCGAAAGTTCGATGTCGAGAACCGGTTTGCTGGCATAGATTTTCTTGCGGGAAACCTGCGTACATTTCTGATAGGCTTGGCGCTGATGTTCGGCGATATGTTCGATGAGACATCCCTCGAAAGTGCCGGCAAGAATTTCCTCTTCGTGATTCAGAAAAACATTGACGCATTCGTTCTCCAGCTTTCCGATTACGCAGGCACGCATGTACACTACCTGTTCGTTTTCATCGGTCAACCCCTCATCCAGGATTCGCTGGCGAATCTTCTGCTGGGTTTTCTCGTCAAAGAATCCCAGCAGTAAGTCTGCAGTCTCCTCGAAGGATAAGATTTTGAGCTTGTGGGAGTCTTCGATGTCCATAATCTCATAACAGATGTCATCAGCTGCTTCTACCATATACACCAGCGGGTGGCGGGCATATTCCAGAGGCTCTCCCGGTTTCGATTTTCTCAGGATTCCCAACTCCTCAGCAACTTTCTGGTAAGATTCTGCTTCGGAAGTAAAAAATCCAAACTTGCCGTGCTTCCCTGCCAAACTGCTGGCAAAAGGATATTTTACGATGGCAGCAAGCATAGGATAGGTCATCACGAAACCACCCTGGCGGCGCCCTTTAAACTGATGCGTCAGGATTCTGAAGCCGTTGGCATTACCCTCGAAATGGGTGATGTCGTCCCAGAACTCGGCAGAAACTTTATCTTTCAATCCCTGTCCGGCACCCTCGCTGAAGAAAGTCTGGATGGCTTTCTCGCCAGAATGACCGAAAGGAGGATTGCCCAGATCATGCGCCAGGCAGGCGGCACTCACGATGGTTCCGATTTCCTCGAAGAGCGTATCCTTCAGCTCCGGGCGCTTCTGGATGATGTGACGGGAGATGTCGTTGCCCAGCGACATACCCACACTTGCCACCTCCAGACTGTGGGTGAGACGGTTGTGGACGAAGATGCTGCCCGGAAGAGGGAAGACCTGAGTCTTGTTCTGCAACCGGCGGAATGCCGAAGAGAAGATGAGACGGTCGTAATCGCGCTTGAATTCAGAGCGGTCATCGTGGCGCTCTGCATGCTTGTGTTCCTGTCCGAAACGCTTGTTTGATATGAGTTGTTTCCATTCCATAATCCGTTGATCCTTATATTTTAAATATTGCACATTTATCGTTCTGCAGCGCAAAAATACAGGAATCTGCGCATAATTCAAAATAAAAATAGATAAATTATATCATTTTTACTTATAAAATGCGATTATTCGCCTAAAAAGCAGTATTTTTGCAGAAAAATAGAAAAATATGCTGAAAGTACAGATTATCAATAAGGGGCATCAGCCTCTCCCTGCGTTTGCCACACCTCAGAGTGCGGGCATGGATTTGCGTGCTAATATTGATGAGGCTATCGTGCTTCATCCTATGGAGCGTAGACTCGTTCCTACGGGGCTTTTCATGGCATTGCCGGCTGGTTATGAAGCGCAGATAAGACCTCGTAGCGGACTGGCACTGAAGCATGGCATTACTGTGCTCAATACGCCGGGTACCATCGATGCCGACTATAGAGGCGAAATCATGGTGCTGCTCATCAACTTCTCACAGCAGGACTTCGTCATCAATGACGGCGAGCGCATTGCACAAATGGTGCTTGCCAAGCACGAACAATGCGACTTCATCGAGGTAGAAGAACTCGACGAGACAGAGAGAGGCGCTGGTGGCTATGGTCATACGGGAGTAAAATAAAAAGAAAGGAATCGAATCGTGAAATTCAGTTTGAGAAATACTGCTATCTGGATGGTCGTGGGGCTGATAGGCTCTGCGGCTTTGCCGTCTATGGCCCGTAAGGTAAAAGTGAAACACGTGGCGCAGCAGGCGGTAGCGGTGAAGGACTCGCTCAGTCCTAACGACCGCAAGCGTTTTGAATACTTCTTCCTGGAGGCGGGAAGGCAACATGCAGCCAACAACTATTCTGCTGCGATGGACCTCTTTGAGCATGCCCGACAGATAGATCCGAATGCCGCAGAGACATACTTCTATCTCTCGATGTATCACTCTCAACTGAAGCAAGATTCGCTCGCTCTTCACTATATGGAGAAGGCTATACAGCTGGCTCCGGAGAACCAGACCTATGCCGAGAATCTTGCCCAGCATTATATCGGCAAGCAGCAGTATGACAAGGCGATAGATGCCTACGAAGACCTCTATGCCCGTAATCATGGCAATACCGATGCCCTGCATATCCTGGTGCAGCTGTATCAGCAGCAGAAGAACTTCCCGATGATGCTGAAGACCATTTCGCGTCTGGAAACCGAGGAGGGTGAGAGCGAGCAGTATACGCTTTCCAAGATGCGCATCTACGAAATGATGGACGACAAGAAGGCTGCCTATAAGGAATTGAAGTCGCTGGTAGATGCCCATCCGCTCGACATGGTTTACAAGACGATGCTGGGCAACTGGCTCATGCAGCATCACCGCCAGAAGGAAGCCTTCAAGATGTTTACGGATGTGCTGAAGGAGGAGCCGGAGAATTCCTATGCCCAGATGTCGCTCTACGACTATTACAAGGCAACCCAGCAGGAAGACCAGGCTCATCAGATGCTGGATAAAATACTGCTCAGTCCGAAGACGGATCTGGAAACCAAGGTGATGATGTTCCGTTCGTTTATCCAGGACAATGAGACCCATGGTGGCGATTCCACCCAGGTGGTGGCGCTCTTCGACAAAGTGCTCGATGTGCCGCAGCCATCGGCTGATGTGGCAGAAATGCGTGCTGCCTATATGAGTCTGAAGAAGATGCCGGACAGCATCATCGGCAAGGCTTACGAGAAGGTGCTTGCCATCGCACCGGATAATGTCAATGCCAGACTGCAGCTGGTGCAGCTGCTCTGGAATCAGAAAGATTATACATCGGTAATCGCCCAGAGCAAGGCGGCTCATGCGTATAATCCGGAAGAAATGGTGTTCTATTACTTCGGTGGAATGGCGCATTATCAGAAAAATGATGAGGATGCGGCGCTCCATGAATTCCGTCAGGGCGTGGCACAGGTAAGAGCCGATGCTTCTCCTGACCTGGTTTCTGATCTCTATGCCGTCATGGGCGACATCCTTTACAAGAAGAAGGACAAGCAGGCGGCTTATGCGGCTTACGACTCCTGTCTGCAATGGAAGGATGACAATGTGATGGCGCTGAACAACTATGCTTATTACATGAGTGAGGAAGGCATCGACCTGCATAAGGCAGAATCAATGAGCTATAAGACCGTGAAGGCGGAACCTAACAACGGCACTTATCTGGATACCTATGCATGGATCCTGTTCAAGGAAGAGCGCTATGCCGATGCCAAGACTTATATCGATGCTGCTCTCAAGAACAGCGATTCTACCGAGAATAACAGCACGATATTGGAACATGCCGGCGACATCTATGCCATGAACGGAATGATAGATGACGCCATGAAATACTGGAAGCAGGCGCTGGACGGCGATGGACAGAATGCTGTCCTGAAATGGAAAATAAACAATAGACAATATATTACCGAGGATGAACTGCTGCGTCGTAACAGACCGGCAAAGAAGGAATCGGTAACGAAGAAAATCATTAAGAAAGGTAGAAAGAGATGAAAAAGAATAAATGGATGTTGATGGGTGCCGGAGCTGCCATGATGCTGATGGCTGCTTGCGGAACCAGCAGACAGGTACAGGGAACCGGCAAGGTTGATGCCGGCAAGCAGCAGACATCTGTCAAGGCAGACGAGCAGGGTGAAAGCTTCAGCCAGCGTGCTTTCCTGCAGATGGTTTCGGACAATCAGGTCTACGCCAAGGATATTGTGGGCAAGATGGATTTCACCATCCTGATGGGAGACAAGGAAGTGAGCGTTCCTGCCAAGTTGAGCATGCGCAAGGACCAGCTGGTGCGTATCCAGATCTTCATGCCTTTCCTGGGTAGTGAGTTGGGGCGTCTCGAGTTTGCTCCTGATTATGTGTTGATTCTGGACCGTTATCACAAGCAGTATGTCAAGGCAGACTATACGCAGGTGGATTTCCTGAAGAAGCAGGGCATCTCGTTCTATACCTTGCAGGCGTTGTTCTGGAATCAGCTGATTCTGCCGGGCGAAAAGGAGGTGACCAAGTCAAACCTCAAGAAGTTTGACGTCAACCTGAATGCTGCCGGCAACGAGGTTCCGGTAACCGTCAAGAATGGCTATATGACCTATGCCTGGAATACCAGCCGCGAGAACGGGCGCATCACATCGGCTGATGTCAACTATCAGAGCTCGCAGCATGGCACATCCCGTCTGCATGTAGACTACAGCAAGTTCAAGAGTGTGGGCGTGAAGATGTTTCCGGCAACACAGGTGATGTCGTTTATGACTACTGCAACCCAGAAGAAGCAGGAAATGAAACTTATCCTCAATCTCAACGAGGTGAAGACAGATAGTAACTGGAGTACTCAGACCGAAATTTCAAAGAAATACAAGCAGGTTTCGCCTGAAGAAGCACTTCGCAAAATTATGAGTATCTGATGAAACGTATCCTATTATTAATGATGGCTCTGGTATTCTCGCTGGCTCCCTATGCCCAGAAACAGGTGCAGAAGAAGCGACCAGTGAGAAAGACCGCAGTGGCTGCCAAGCCTCAGAACAGAAAAAAAAGACCGGTAAGGCAGGCTGCCCCTACCAGGGCAGAACGCAAGGTGGCTACCTACAGCAATGCTTCTATCCGAGGATTGCAGGGACAGCGTGCGTCTATCCAGAAGAAAATCAAGGAGCAGGAACAGGCGCTCCGCAGGAATCAGGCGGATGTGAAGAAGCGACTGGAAGACCTGATGATATTGAACGGTGAGATAGACCAGAGTCAGAAGAAGATTGATGGCATCCAGAAGGATATTCATCATATCGACGGAAATATCGGTATCCTGCAGGCGCAGCTGAAAACCCTTCAGCAGCAGTTGCAGGACAGAAAGAACAAGTATATCCGTTCCATGCGCTATATGAGCCGTCATCATACTGTACAGGACAAGCTGATGTTCATCTTCAGTGCCAAGAATCTTACCCAGATGTATCGCCGACTTTCCTTCATCCGCCAGTATTCTTCCTATCAGAAGGTGCAGGGCGAGGCTGTAAAGGCAAAGCAGAAGCAGGTGAACGAGAAGCATGTGCAGCTGCAAAACGTAAAGGGACACAAGAACACCTTATTATATAAGGGCAAGCAGGAGAAGACTGCACTCGAAGGCAAGCAGACCCAACAGCAGGAAATGGTACACGGACTGCAGAAGCAGCAGAAGACCATTCAGGCTGTGATTGCCGACCAGCGTCAGAAGGATGCGGCAATCAATGCCCAGATTGACCGTTTGATTGCCCAGGAAGTAGCCAAGGCTCGTGCCCGTGCTGCTGCCGAGGCTAAGAAGAAGGCTGCTGCAGCTGCTGCCGCCAAGAAACGTGCTGAGGAATTGGCGCGTAAGAAGGCTGCTGCCGAGGCTGCTGCCAGGGAGAATGCACGTCGTATTGCTGAGGCGAAGGCTCGTGAAGCTGCTGCCGAGGCGGCAAGAAGAAAGGCTGCCGAAGAGGCAAGGCTGGCTGCTGAGGCTGCAAGAAAGGCTCAGGAAGAAGCGGCTGCTCAGGCTGAAGCGAAGGCTAAGGCCAAGGCGCAGGCTAAGGCGCGTGCTGCTGCCGAGGCTGCCCAGCGTGCTGCAGCAGAACAGGCTGCACGTCAGGCTGCTGCTGAACAGGCGGCAAGAAAGGCTGAAGCTGAACGAAGGGCTGCTGAGTTGAAGGCTAAGGCGGACGAGGAGCGCCAGGCTCGTGAGATTGCTGCTGCCAAGAAGGAGGCGCAGGAGGAGGCTACCTTGAGTTCGGTAGACCGTATGCTGAGTGGCGGATTCGAGGCAAACCGTGGTCGTCTCCCAATGCCTATCAGCGGCGGTTATCGCATCGTCAGCCATTTCGGACAGTATAATGTACAGGGCTTGAAGGGTGTTACCCTCGACAACAAGGGTATCAACATTCAGGGCAAACCGGGTTGTGTGGCTCGTAGCATCTACGATGGTGAGGTGAGTGCCGTCTTCGGTTATGGTGGCATGTGGAATGTACTGGTTCGTCATGGTGCCTACATCTCGGTATATTGTAACCTGAAATCGGTCAGCGTTCATAAGGGACAGAAGGTAAGTACCCGCCAGGCATTGGGTGCCGTGGGTTCTGACAACCTCCTCCAGTTCCAGCTTCGCAAGGAGACTGCCAAGCTCAATCCGGAGGCTTGGCTGAGCCGATAATGTATGAAATGGTGCAGCCGGTAGTGTTTTTACTGCCTGGTTGCTGTAGATGATAGAAATGAAACCTCCAATCGCTTGGTTTGATTGGAGGTTTTTTATTGCTTGCAAGAGAGATGGTTACTTGCAATTTACCTGATGACGTATCAAAAGCATTTTCTCATGTATTTTTTTATATCTTTTAGGCATTATTTGAGAGCTAAATCAATCGCGAGTTCAACAAGCAAGTGCCAAAAATACAGGAATTGTTGAAAATTGTAGGTTGTGAATAGGTATTCTTATTTGCAGCCGATTTGACTTCTTATGAAGAGCTGATTCGCTATTATTCTGTTCAGTTGAAGTTTGAAAAGACAGACGAATATCGTGTTGTTATTTCGATGTATGATTTTCCCAGTCAATTTATGAGTTAGAAGACTTACGAATTAGAGGAAAAAGAAAACAATTCTTAGAAGAATTTTATGAGTAATAGCCCCATCTTCGAGGTGATAGTCATGCAGTAAGCTTTCCCCTAGTGGTCCTATCCAAAAATCTGGCGTAGACCTTTGATGGCTTGCCTCCTGCAAATCGCAGCGATTCCGAGCACTAAATGATTGTTATATGAGGGTGCGTCATGGTCTTATGACGCACCCTCTATTTCCAACCAAAATCTCTTTCCTAGTATTAATCATCATCAACTACTTGTAGTTTTCATCATTGTAAGTGATGATGTCCAGATCTTCTGCTATTTTCTTCAGCCCATTTTTGATTCTTCCACCTAAAGTCCATGACTTTGGCTTGGCGATAGGCGTTTCAACAGGAACTTCTCTTGAATCTTCGGTTGTAGAAGGATTGTCTTCCACTAAAACCTTAGCTGGCTCTTCTCCAGACTCATTTCCAGACTCATTTCCTGGCATTTCTTCTTGATGGACAATAGTAGCTTCCTTCTCTGTAGCATCTGGATTGATGTTATCTATAGATTCTGCTTCTTGCTTTTGCTCGGTTTTATTTGCTAGCGTCTGGAAGTTGTCTCTGATAGGATGATAGAGCTTGTCGATGATTCTCTGATAGTCTTCCTCATCCTTCAATACAGAAGAACTTTCAGGAATATCCTCGGCCAACTCATTGTTCAGACCAGTTGCCAGAATGGTGACTTTGGCATCCTCATCCAGACTGTCATCATCAGAAAGACCCCAAATCACCTTGATGTCAGGGTTCAGTTCATCAAAGAAGGCATCAATTTCTCTCATCTCCCTCACAAAGATAGGGTGCTTGCTGGAAGTGTAGATATTGAAAAGGATGCGCTGGGCATTACTGATATCGCTGCCATAGAGCAGAGGAGAGTCTAACGCATTCTTTATGGCACTTTGAACCCTTCCCTCACCACTGGCTCTACCCATGGCCATGATAGCACCGCCACCGCTCTTGATGGTAGTCTCGATGTCTCGGAAGTCAAGATTGATGGTTCCCTCCACAGTGATGAGTTCCGAGATACTCTTGGTGGCATCACTCAGTACCTTGTCTGCCAGTTTGAAGGCATCCTTTACGGTAATCTCGGAGTCGGCATAAACATCGCAGAGACGCTCGTTGTTGACGATAAGCAAGGCATCCACGTTCTTGCGCATTTCTTCTACACCCTGCAGAGCCTTGACAATTTTCTTTCTCTTCTCGAAGTAGAAAGGTATGGTGATGATGCCAACGGTAAGGATGCCCATCCCTTTTGCAATACCGGCAATGACAGGTGCGGCACCCGTACCCGTTCCACCACCCATTCCGGCAGTAACAAAAACCATCTTGGTTCCGTCGTCCAGCAGTTTCTTGATGTCTTCCTGGGTATTCTGAGCCTCACTTCTTCCCACTTCGGGATTTGCCCCTGCACCCAAACCACTCTTTCCGAGCATGATCTTTACCGGCACAGGCGACTTGGATAGTGATTGACTATCCGTATTGCAGACGGCGAAACTCACGTTTACTATACCCTCTGCATACATATTCTTAACGGCATTGCATCCGCCACCACCCACACCAATCACCTTGATGATGTTCTTGGTAGTATCTTCTGTCTGTCCGAAATCTATAGGAGTCCAATCTTCTTTCATCATTTCTATATTTCAATTTAGATGCAAAGATACATACAAAGAATCAGATTCCCTATGAAAAATCAAACGCAAGCCTTGCAGAAGAAGATTTTTTCTAGATGAGAAACGATTTTTCCCATTCTTTTTGTACTTTTGCAATCTGTATGCAAGAAGAAACAAGAAATATGACCCCAGAGGAGAAAGCCGCTCAGGTAAAGACGCTTTCCACCCAGCTTTTAGCAGAAGGTAGAACCGATCTTTTGTTAAAAGCCATCAGTGTGCCCGTATTGGAACAGCTCCGTATCGAGGCAGCAAGGGCAACCCTCAGTCCTCTGGTCATCACGGAAGATTACCGTTTCTTGCTCCCTGATTATGGAAACAGGGAAGTGCAGCTCAGTCCCATCCACAAGGCCCTCTATCTGCTCTTTCTGAATCACCCGGAAGGAATAGAGTTCAAGAACCTGGTGGATCATCGTGAGGAACTGTTTGCCCTCTACCGAAAAATCGGCAACAGAATCGATTCCGATAAAATCACAGAAACAGTGAATCGCCTGACGAACCCTCTTGATAATGCCATCAACGAGAAGTGTTCGCGCATCAAGGCAGCTTTCTCTGACCTGATGGACGAATACCAGGCCGACTATTATATCATCAATAGCCATGTCAAGCGCCACCAAGGCTCTTCCATGAAGCTCTGGTTCGAGAGGTTGAAGATAATCAATCTCCCAAGAGAACTTGTAGTCTATCAATAATGCTTCTCTTTCCGTTTATGACGATGTAAATACTATCATGTATATATCTCTCTCCGGCTTTTCTTTCCCCATTTGTGAATCGTTCTACTTTTCACATGGATGTTTTCATCTGTCGGTATAATATACCTTCTATATAGTTATTCCTATAAATAAGGTATGGCAAACTTCACCAGACAATATCCACCTCCAATGAGCCAGCAATAAAGAATGGCAGCCAAGAGGAAAGGCTTAATGCCAGCTTTCTTGAATTTGTCAAAGCTTGTTTCTGCTCCCAATGCTGCCATGGCCATGGTCAGGAGGAAGGTGTCCAGTTGGTTAATCCAATCTACTATGCTTTCCGAAAGCAAACCAAGAGAATTGAATCCAATCACTACCAGGAAGAGAATGGCAAACCATGGAATGCTGATTTTAGGCTTGTTGGTATCAGTATTTTCCAGATTATCTCTTTTGGCAACATCCCTTGCAACGGTCCATGCAATCACCAGTAATACCGGTACCAGCATCATCACCCTTATCATCTTCACAATGATGGCATTGTTGCTCACCTCGGCTCCCATGGCATTGGCTGCACCTACCACATGGGCTACTTCATGAACGGTGGAACCCGTAAAGAGTCCCATCATATCTGGTGATAGGTCAAAGATGCCAGCCCTGTAGAGAATAGGGTAGAGGAACATGGATAATGTTCCAAAGATGACTACGGTGGCTACGGCTACTGCCGTCTTGTAAGGCTTCGGACGAATGGCCCCATCTATACCCAATACTGCAGCAGCTCCACAGATGGCACTTCCGCAAGCGGTGAGCAGTGCGATGCTGCGGTCAATTTTCAGGAGTCTTCCCACCAGGATTCCCAAACCGATGGTGCCGCATACGATGATGGCATCCATTACGATGGCAGAGAAGCCCACAGCCATCACATCCTGGAAGGTGAGCTTGAAACCATAAAGGATGATGCCTGTGCGGAGGATTCGCTTGCTGCAAAACTTGATGCCCGGTACCCAGGTGTCGGGCAGGTTGTTACGTAAACTATTGGCATAGAGCATACCAATGATGATGCCCACCACCATGGGGCTAAACGAAAGAGCTTTCACCCAGTCCATGCCACCGATGTAGAAAGCTGCGCATGCGAAGAGTGCGATAAGCAATACGCCATGCAGCATACTGCTCCTTTGTTCTGATAATCTCATATTTTTCTTTTTTGTCGGTTATTCGCTTTTGAAAAGCGGGTGCAAAGGTACGAAAAATCATGAGATGTTGTATATACATAATAGCTATACGTTATAACCTTTAGTTATGAATTTCTTGAATGTCTGCTGGAGTTTAGCGGTCTCGCCTCTCTTCTCAACAAATAGAAATTCTCGTTCCATCTTCAGATTCTCAATTTCCAGAACCTTGAATACTTGTTCATAGATATTCCTGTAGATGGCTCTTATGCTGATGATACCCATGCTTAAGGAATGTTCCACGAAATGCTTGATGCCCTCTGTGGTTCCCAGATTCATCTCAATGTTCAGATCAGAAAGAGCAATGCCGTTTTCCTGCAGGGCTTTTTGGATGACATCCAAAGTTCCGGAACCTAATTCACGCAGTACAATCGGTGTCTGCCTGAGAAGGTCCAGAGAAATCTCCTCTTGCTGGGCTAGGGGATTGGAACAATGTACGAACGCCACCAGCTCATCTTTCATGAAAGGAGTGTATTTAAAGGTGGGCTGCCGCTTGATGCCTTCCACCATACCCAGATCTATCCTTCCTGCAGCAAGCGCATCCTCTATCTCATGAGAATTTCCGCTGAGCAGGGTAAGACGAATGTCGGGATATAGTTTCCTGAATTCAGCAATCAGTTCGGGGAGAACATATTGTGAGATGGTGGTACTGGCTCCGATGCGCAGTTCTCCACCAGATTTCTCTGTGAGCTTCTTCATGTCGAAATCGAGATTCTGATAGGCATCGATAATCTTGCAGGCATGGTCAAGCATAAGTTGTCCGGCACGGGTGAGCTGGATGCGATTGCCGATTCTGTCGAACAGTTGCACCCCATATTCCTTTTCAAGCTCTTGTATGTGCTTGCTGATGGCAGGCTGACTGATGAACAGTTCGTTGGCAGCCTTAGTGAAACTCAGGAGTGTAGCCACACTTCTGAAAACTTTCAGTCTTGTATCTATCATTGTATGTTCCTTTGTTATTTCAAAAATCCTCGTCAATATGATGCCGAGTGCAGCAAATCTTCTGCAAAGATAATGCAAATGAGCGCAATGAAAACTTGTTTTCAAATTGCCGAGTGCAGCAAATCTTCTGCAAAGATAACAAAATTCTAGAAATCACTCGCTGGTTTCGCCTATAAATAGTAACTTTGCATCCAACAAAAAGAAACCAAAGACATTATGTACATTAAGAATATCCATTTGGCCTATTTTAGTGCCACTTTCTCCACCAAACGTATCGTTCGTGAGATAGCATCCCAGTTTCAGAAGCCTGTCATTGAGTATGACATTACCTCAGACGTGCTGAAGGATGATGTCTCGCTGGGAAGTGATGGCGATCTGCTGATAGTGGGCGTACCTTCCTATGCTGGTAGAGTCCCGGAAATGGCAGTTAGTTCATTGAGACGTTTTCTGGGAAACAATACCCCAGCCTTCATCGTATCAGTCTATGGTAACAGAGCCTACGATGATACGCTCATAGAGATGATACGCTCATAGAGCTGAAGGACCTGGTGGAATCCCATGGCTTCAAGTTACTTTCTGCGGCTGCTGTCATAGCCCAGCATTCCATATTTCCCAAGATAGCAGAAGGAAGACCTAATGCGGATGATATGGAGCAACTCCATGATTTTGCTTCAAAGAGTAGGGAACTTCTACTCCAGATACCAAAGATGTCAGCAGTCAGCCGACTGATGGTAAAGGGAAATCGCCCTTATCGTGATACCAAGCCTATTCCTCTGCATCCAGAAGGGAGTAGGGGAAAATGTACTTCCTGCCATGCCTGTGTGAAAATGTGCCCTGTCGGAGCCATCACTATGGGGGAACCCTACAAGACCAACTAAAAGAAATGCATCTCTTGCGGACGCTGTGTCGTGGTCTGTCCTGAGCATGCCCGACTTTTCGGTGGCCTGTTGTATAAGGCTGTCAGCTGGAAATTCGAGAAAGCGTATTCGGAACCTAAGCAGCCTGAATTTTTCTATGTGAATGTTTAAAGAATAAGACAGCTATGAGTAGATACAAGACTATCGTCTTCGATGTAGGAAGTGTATTGGTGAACTGGATGCGCATGAACCTTTATACCACTCTGTTCCATGGTGACAGGGAGAAGGCTAAGTGGATAATCGATCATGTGGTCACCAATGAATGGAATGATCAGACAGACTTGGGTAAGCCTATAGATGAATGTCTCTTTGATTTAAAACAGGCTTATCCCAAGTATGCTCCTTACATCGTTGCCTACTGGTACTGTTACAAAGATATGGATGGTGGTGAAATCCCTGGCATCTCTGAGATCATGTGTGAAATGAAGCAAAGAAGAAATCGTCTATACTGTCTTACCAACTGGTCTCATGAGACTTTTCCTATTGTCAAGAAGGTACATGCCCGCCTTTTCGACATGTTTGATGGGATTGTAGTAAGTGGGGAAAAGAAGATGGTGAAACCGAATCCGGAAATTTATCAGCTATTATTAAATCGCTATCACCTCCAGGCTTCGGAGAGCATTTTCATTGATGATAGGCCAGCGAATGTAGAAGGAGCCAATCATGTGGGTATTCATGGCATCCTTTTCAAGGGAAGCTTGGACTTGAAGCTGCAATTAGGTGCTTGCCTTTGATTTGATAACTATGATAATGGCTAGCAGGAGAGTAATACCTATCAAGGCACAGCTGGTATCCTGTATGGTAGAAGAACGGTCACCCACATTGATTGGTATGTCAAATAGTTCGGGTGCAATGTAGATGCTCTTGCTTTCTGTCTCTGTTGTCTGGAAGCGTTTGAGCATGGCATGCTTGTACACGGCATATACAGCATACACCATCTGCTGCCGTTCCTCACATGAATACAGGGCAAGCTGCTTGTTGTGATTGATGGTCTTTCTAAGCCCGGTAATTGTCTGTATGGAGCGTATAGCGTCCTCATCAAAGTAAATCTCTGCTGCATTGCCTAGGGAAACCAGAAGTCTCATAGGTAATTGATCCACTACCTCCTCAAAAGTTTCCAAAGTCTGGGCGTAACCAAATCTCAGCATGGATTCTTCTCAATAGGGTGTACTGCAAACATTCTGTTTACCATAAGACGCCTTATAATAAAAGTGGGAGTGAAAGCAAGTGCCCGAAAGAGGATGAAGAAATCTTGCTGCTGCAATCCAGTTGCCTAGCCAATTGGGAATCCCATTTTGGTGAGAATTGTATCATACACCGAAAGGGAGCAACAAGTGCCCGAGAAGGTGAAGTTGGTATCATACCTGGTTCACAAAGAACGAGTTCATATATCGTGGAAGACCTTGGCAATCCTCTTAGTTTCATGAGCTGCTCCCATGGAGCTGGCCGTATCATGAGCCGAACTGAAGCTGTAAAGACACTCAATTTAGCGGAGGAAATCCATAAGTTGGACCACTAGTATCCCGTTAAAACGAGACGATTATTAAATAAGTTATTAATACTCAAAAGTTTACGGACTTTTTATAGTGTACTCAGTATTGTAGTCAGAACGAATGTCTCTTTCAGATGCTGGCTCCATCCAAGAGTTCCCGGTATTTAGCTACAGCATCCGAAATCTCGCTTATTTTGATAAATTCATCGGCTGAATGGGAACGGGAGGACTCGCCAGGACCCAGTTTGAACGAAGGGAAGTGCATCAGAGCCTGGTCGCTCAAGGTAGGACTGCCGAATGGCTTCATGCCCATGGCTACACATTTCCTGATAAGAGGATGTGCCGGGTCGATGCGGGATGACTTCAAACGGAAACTGTGAGCCTTTACCTCGCTCTTCAGGTGCTGGCAGATAAACTTGTAAACCTCCTCGTTGTCGTAAAACTCGTTGGTGCGGATATCCACAAGCATCGTACACTTATCCGGAATCACATTGTGCTGGGTTCCGGCATTCACTACTGTAAGCGTCATCTTGGTAGGTCCCAGGAACTCGCTTACCTTCTCAAACTTATAGTCACGAATCCATCGCATATCATCCAATGCCTCGTAGATAGCGTTTACTCCCTCGTTGCGGGCAGCATGACCGCTCTTTCCGTGAGCAATCACATCCAGCACCATCAGTCCCTTTTCGGCAACAGCCGGGTTCATGCCGGTAGGTTCACCTACGATGGCAAGGTCGATATGCGGAAGCAAAGGCAGGGCACGGGTAATGCCATCCTTTCCCGACACCTCTTCTTCGGCGGATGCCAGATAGATAAGATTATACTGCTGAGGCTTTGCGGTCAGCATTCTGAATATCTGGAGGAGCGAACAGAGTCCGCCGCCGCAATCGTTGCTGCCCAAGCCGTAAAGTACACCCTCTTCTACATCCGGTGAAAACGGGTTGTGTGTCCATGAAGCCACAGGTTTCACGGTATCGATGTGAGCGTTGAGCAGTAGGGTAGGTCGGCTCTCATCGTAATGAGGGTCGATAATCCAGATGTTGTTCGCCTCACGATGAGGTTCGAAACCATATTTGCGGATGGTCTGCTCCATGATGTCGGCAGCATCCTTCTCGTTTCTGCTTACCGATGGGGTGGCGATGAGCTTTTTCAGCAAATCCACGGCATCGCTTACATATTCTTCTTGTAGCATCATAATCTCTCTATTTTTTGATTTTGGGGCAAAGATACGAAAAAAAGAGCAGATAAAGTGGAAAAAATATCTTTTTATTTTGTGTTCTTAACAAATTCTATTATCTTTGCATCAGAATATAAATATAAGCTTATGCAAATTAATAGTCATCTTTCGGTACTGATTCACGACCTAGCTAAGAAATGGGGAGATAAGCCAGCGCTTACCTTCAGAAAGTTTGGTAGTGACCAGTGGCAAACGGTTTCATTTAATCTCTTCTCGCTAAGAGTGAAACAAGTGAGCAATGCCCTCCTGAATCTTGGGGCTAAACCTCTTGACAAAATCGCTGTCTTCTCGCAGAACTGTGTGCATTATCTGTACACCGACTTCGGTGCGTACGGTATCAGAGTTACCTCTGTGCCTTTCTATGCCAACAGCAGCGAGCAGCAGATTCAATATATGATTAATGATGCGCAGATTCGCTTCCTCTTTGTAGGCGAACAGGAGCAGTATGACAAGGCTCATCGTATCTTTGCCCTCTGTTCATCTCTGGAACGTATCATCATCTTCGATTCAAGCGTGCGCATCAGTACCCACGATCCTGCTGCTCTCTATTTCAAGGACTTCCTGAAGCTGGGAGAGAATCTCCCTCGTCAGACGGAGGTAGAGGAACTCTACAAGCAGGCAAGTATGGATGACTTGGCTAATATTCTCTATACCAGTGGAACAACTGGAGATAGCAAGGGCGTGATGCTGACCTATAGCCAGTATTATGCTGCTTTGAAGGCAAACGATGAGTGCATTCCTGTTACCGACAAGGACCGTGTCATCGATTTCCTTCCATTCACCCATATCTTTGAACGTGGATGGGCATATCTCTGCTTGAGCGAAGGTGCCGAACTCATCATCAATACTTATCCTCATGAAATTCAGGAGAGTATGCGAGAGATGCATCCTACCTGTATGTGTAGTGTGCCACGTTTCTGGGAGAAGGTTTATATCGCTGTAAAGGCTAAGATGGATGATGCCGGTTCTGTCCAGAAGAAGCTCTTCTATCATGCCTTGGCGGTAGGTAAGAAACGTAACATCGAGTATATTGCCAACTGCATGCGTCCTCCTTTGGCTCTGGAGTTGGAATATAGAATTATCAACAAGACTGTCCTGAGCATGGTTCGCAAGCAGTTGGGCCTGGAAAAACCGAATATCTTCCCTACAGCGGGTGCTTACGTGAGTCCGGAAGTAGAGGAGTTTGTACATGCCATCGGTATCAATATGGTGGTGGGATATGGTTTGACCGAGAGCCTTGCCACCGTATCTTGTGATCATTCTGACAAGAAACGCAGTCTGGGTTCGGTGGGTCGTCCAATCTCCTGCATTCAGGTAAAGATAGGTGAGGATAATGAGGTGCTTCTCAAGGGCCCTACCATCACTCCGGGATATTATCATCGTGATACCACCAATGCGAAGGCATTCGACAAGGATGGATTCTTCCATACCGGTGATGCCGGCTACTTGAAGGATGGCGAGCTTTTTCTCACCGAGCGTATCAAGGACCTGTTCAAGACATCGAATGGTAAGTATATCGCTCCTCAGCAGGTAGAATCGTTGCTCCTGGTAGATAAGTTCATCGACCAGGTTGCCGTTATCGCCGACCAGCGCAAGTTCGTATCAGCCCTCGTTGTGCCTGAGTTCCGCCTCGTGGAGGACTGGGCGCGTGAGCATCACATCGCCTTCACTTGCCGTGAGGACCTGTGTGCCAACGAGAAGGTGCAGAAGATGCTGATGGACCGCATCAAGATTCTTCAGCAGCACCTGGCTTATTATGAGCAGATTAAGCGTATCACCCTCCTGGCTCACCACTTCTCTATGGAGTCGGGCGAGCTGACCAACACCTTGAAGATTCGCCGCCCTATCATCAATAAGAACTACAAGGCGGAGATTGACAAGATGTATGAGGAGTAATGGTTTTACTTTGAACTTTATGATAACTCTTTATGATGATGACTCTTATCATATAGTTGGAGGGGATAAAGATGAAGTTCAAAGTAAACATAAAGTTCAAAGTTCAAAATTCAAAGTTCAAAGTTAATGATTACAGCTGACCAGTTGAAAGATGTGATGGACAGAGCTGACGCTCTGCATCGCTATCTCAATATAGACCAGAAGAAAGTAGAATTTGAAGAGGAGCAGCTCCGCACTCAGGCTCCTGACTTTTGGGAAGACCCGAAGTATGCTCAGGAGCAGATGAAGAAGGTGAAAGGTATCCAGAAGTGGCTCGACGGTTATAAGACTGTACGTCTTTATGCCGACGAGTTGAAGCTGGCGTTCGACTTCTATAAAGATGAAATGGTAACCGAGGAAGAGGTGGATGCCGATTATGCCAAGGCGATCAAAGCCATCGAAGACCTGGAGTTGAAGAACATGCTTCGCCAGAAGGAAGATCCGATGGACTGCGTACTCAAGATCAATTCCGGTGCCGGTGGTACCGAGAGCCAGGACTGGGCGCAGATGCTGATGCGTATGTATATGCGCTGGGCTGAGGCTCATGGCTATAAGGTAACCATCACCGATATGCAGGAAGGCGATGAGGCTGGTATCAAGAGCGTTACCATGACCATCGAGGGCGGCGAGTACGCTTATGGCTATCTGAAGAGCGAGAATGGTGTGCACCGACTGGTGCGTGTTTCTCCTTTCAATGCCCAGGGCAAGCGAATGACCAGTTTCGCCAGTGTCTTCGTAACTCCGTTGGTAGATGATACTATCGAGGTATATGTCGACCCAGCCAAGCTCTCCTGGGATACCTTCCGTTCGAGTGGTGCCGGTGGTCAGAATGTGAATAAGGTTGAATCCGGTGTCCGTCTGCGTTATTGGTATACAGATCCAGATACAGGCGAGGAAGAGGAAATCCTCATCGAGAACACCGAAACCCGTGACCAGCCAAAGAACCGCGCCAAAGCCCTGTTGCTCTTGAAGAGTCAACTCTACGACCGCGCCATGAAGAAGCGTCTGGAGGCTAAGGCTAAGATTGAGGCCGGCAAGAAGAAGATAGAGTGGGGAAGCCAGATTAGAAGTTATGTCTTCGACGACCGTCGTGTGAAAGATCATCGTACCAACTATCAGACATCGGATGTTGATGGCGTGATGGATGGTAAGATAGATGATTTCATCAAGGCATATCTGATGGAGTTCCCTACGAATGATGAAGAACAATAATAACCTAAAAAATATATAACTATGGGTGGAAATAAAGATTTAAGAAGAGCTAAGCATGAAGCTTACCAGAAGAAACAGGCTGCAAAAGCAGACAAAGTAGTGAAATGGATTTTTGGAGGATTGATCATCTTGGGTATCCTCTGCATGATTTATACAATGTGGCTTTCAGCTTAAAGTTAAAGGTATAAGAAAATGAGTGGATTGGAAATAGAAAGAAAATTCCTCGTTAAGAAGGGCGACGCTTATAAAAGCGCCGCCTTTTCTTCTAGTCATATTCAGCAGGGGTATATTCCGGCTGAAGGGGCTACGGTGCGAGTTCGCACGAGAGACGAGAAGGCTTATCTCACGATTAAAGGTAAGTCGGTAAACGGTGGTATGACCCGTTATGAATTTGAAAAGGAAATAACCATGGACGAGGCGCAGCATCTTCTGCAACTCTGTCAGGGGGGAGTCATCGATAAGCGCCGCTATCTTGTCAGGAGTGGAGACCATACCTTCGAAGTAGATGAATTCTACGGTGATAATGATGGTTTGGTGATGGCAGAAGTGGAACTGGGAAGTGAGACGGAAGAATATGAGAAGCCTGCCTTCATCGGTATGGAGGTAACAGGCGATAAACGCTTCTACAATTCTCATCTTCTTGGAAATCCTTTCTCGAAATGGCGTGATACTTTGCCGGAAGAATATCGTTAGAAAAGCATTTTAAAGCCTTTTACTCTTGAAAATGTACGAAAAGTTGCATAAATATTACTAATTTTATACTTTTGCTTTCAAATGTTGCATATATCTCGGAATTATTTTATAATTTTGCAGTCAATAATATGAAACGTTAAGAAATTAGTAAGAGAAAGACAAGAAAATGGCAGAATCAAATAGAGGAAGTTTTGGTAGCAAGATAGGAATGATACTTGCTACAGCTGGTGGCGCCGTAGGTTTAGGTAACGTATGGCGCTTCCCTTATATGGCTGGTCAGGAAGGTGGCGCAGCCTTTATCCTGGTTTACATAGGAAGTGTTCTTCTGTTGGGCATCCCATGTATGATTTCAGAGTTTATTATCGGTCGTCATGGTGCCTCCAATACGGCACGTGCCTATACCAAGCTTGCCAATGGTACGGCTTGGAAGTGGGTGGGCTATCTGGAAGTGCTCACGGGTTTCCTGATTACCGGTTACTATGCGGTGGTTTCGGGATGGTGCTTGCAGTATGTTTATGCCAGCATCATGGGCGAACTGCATGGCGACCCTACTTTTGTGGCAAATTACTTCAAGGAGTTTTCTGCCGATCCAATTCGTCCGGTGATGTGGACGGTGGCAATCTTCCTGATTTGTCACTTTGTGATTATCCATGGTGTCCGTGGAGGTATCGAGAAGGCATCCAAGGTAATGATGCCGCTTCTGTTTATCCTGCTTCTTATTATCGTGGTGGCTTCCTGTCTGTTGCCGGATGCCGGAAAGGGAATAGAATTCCTGTTGAAGCCTGATTTCGGAAAAGTGGATAGGAATGTATTCCTCAATGCCTTGGGACAGTCGTTCTATTCCATGAGCATCGGTATGGGTTGCATCTGTACCTATGCATCTTATTTCAGTCGTCAGACCAATCTCCTGAAATCTGCAATTCAGATTTCTGCCATCGACTTGATGGTGGCTGTTCTTGCAGGATTGATGATTTTCCCTGCAGCATTCTCTGTAGGAATATCACCGGATAGTGGTCCTTCGCTTATCTTCATCACCCTGCCAAATGTCTTTAACGAGGCGTTTGCATCAATGCCGGTATTGGGATGGATTATCTCCTTGATGTTCTATGTACTTCTTTCTGTGGCAGCATTGACATCCCTGATGTCGCTTCACGAGGTGAATACTTCTTTCTTCTATGAGGAGTTGAAGATTGACAGAAAGAAGGGTGCTATGATTGTTACGGTATCTTGTGCCATCATTGGTGCATTCTGTTCGCTTTCTTTGGGGGCTACAGATAAGTTGTCGTTCTGTGGCAAGACCTTGTTCGAATGGTTCGACTTCGTAACGGGTCAGCTGTTCCTGCCTACAGCAGGTCTCCTTACCTGTCTGTTCTTGGGATGGTATGTGCCGAAGAAGGTGGTGCAGGATGAATTCACCAACTGGGGAACCCTGAAGGGAAAGGTTTTCAATGTCTACCTTTTCCTGATCAAGTTTGTGTGTCCAATCCTTATCTTCCTGGTATTCCTGAATCAGTTCGGAGTATTGGGATAAGCTATATATATAATAAGGTGTAGTATGTCGTGTTTTATCAGTAAGCATTGAATACTCACCATTAAACATTAAAAACAATGGAGACTAGAGGAAATTTCGGAAGTAAATTGGGCGTCATTCTTGCTACAGCCGGCTCAGCTGTCGGTTTGGGTAATGTTTGGCGTTTTCCTTATATGGCAGGTCAGAATGGAGGTGCCGCCTTCATCCTTATCTATCTGGTTTGTATCATCCTGTTGGGTTTGCCTGGCATGATGAGCGAGTTTATTATTGGTCGCCATTCGGCTTCCAATGCAGCGCGGGCTTATAGTAATTTGGGTAAGAACAAGGCTTGGGGAACCGTAGGCTTGATGGGCGTCATCACCTCCATGATTATCCTTGGCTTCTATGCCGTGGTGGCAGGCTGGTGTCTGCAATATCTCTATGCCAGCATCATGGGTGGTGTGCATGGCGATCCGGAGTATGTGAAGACCTACTTCCAGACGTTTGCTTCCGATCCTATTCGTCCTACCTTATGGGCTGTAGGTTTCATCCTGCTTACTCATGCAGTGGTGGTAAGAGGTGTTCGCAATGGTATCGAGAAAGCTTCCAAGATATTGATGCCGCTGCTTTTCGTGCTGCTGGTTGTCATCGTAATAGCTTCCTGTTCTTTGCCGGGAGCAATGAAGGGCGTGCAGTTCCTGTTTCATCCTGATTTCTCAAAGGTTGATGAGAACGTATTGCTCGAAGCCTTGGGGCAGGCTTTCTTCTCTTTGAGTTTGGGTACGGCTTGTCTGTGTACATACGCATCTTACTTCAGCCGCCAGACCAATCTCTTGAAATCGGCAAGTCAGATAGTTGTTATCGACACACTTATTGCAGTATTGGCAGGCTTGATGATATTCCCGGCAGCCTTTTCGGTAGGTGTGCAGCCTGATAGTGGTCCGTCACTCATCTTTATCACCTTGCCTAATGTGTTCCAGCAGGCATTTGGCGATATGCCAGTGGTGAGCTACATCATTTCAGTATTGTTCTATGCATTGTTGGTATTGGCAGCTTTGACCTCTACGATTTCCATGCACGAGATTGGTACGGCGATGATTTATGAGGAACGCAAGATTACCCGTGCCAAGGGTGCGTGGATAGAGACCATTACCTGCAGCATCATTGCCGTATTCTGTTCTCTTTCTCAGGGAGCAGTTCCTGGATTGGGATTCTTTGGTAAGGATTTCCTTACGAATTGTGACAATTTCACGGCGCAGCTGTTGATGCCGCTTGCTTCGATTGTCACCTGTCTGTTCCTGGGTTGGTATGTACCGAAGAAGATAGTGCGTGATGAGTTTACGAATTGGGGCACGGTGAGCGGTAAGTTGTTCCCCGTCTTCCTCTTCATGATTCGTTTCGTCAGTCCAATCTGCATTCTGCTCATCTTCTTGCATCAGTTTGGTGTTATCTGATACCTATATATATAAAGCCAAATGCGCTATCAGGCATAGTGCATTTGGCTTTTTCTTCTTTAGAAAGAGACATATAGTTTTAAGGTGAGATGTTCCGTTAAAAAGAGATATAAGGCGTAAGTCTTTCTATTTCCGCTGGTGGAAAATCCTTTAATAGTTTCAGCTCTTCCAGACTTTTTATCGGACCTCTCTGTCGGCGGTAGTCACAGATTTCCTTGGCTTGATAGAAGTTGAGATATGGATGTTGGCGGAGCTGGTTGAGGTTGAGCTTGTTGATGTCAAGCTTATGGATATGGTTGGCATCTATGTGGATAAACGCCAAGGCAGATTCTGGAATGCCTTCTATTTCGTTCAACTGTTCGGCAGCAGCGAATCCACCTAGACGGTCTCTGTATCTTATAATCATTTTGGCATAATAACTGCCAATTCCCGGTATCTTCTGCAGTTCGGTAGTATCGGCTGTATTTATATTAATGTGTTGTCCTGGGTTCAGCTTGTGTGGATAACTGTATACTTTTTCGTTTTCCGGTGTTGTAGAACGGGTGGTTGCAGTTATATCAGGTCTGTTGTATCGTTTCTGCTGACGGTATGGCTCGTTTCTGTAAAAATCGGAAGCAGGCTTGTAGTCATCTGCTATTCTTATGAATGGTGCCAAGGCCTCGTATTGTCTTTTCGTCATACCATAGACACGTGCAAAATCGGAAGGTCTACTATATACACCTCCTTTGGCACGGTAATGAAGAATGCTTCTTATTTGCCAAGCTTGCAGACCAAGACGTTTGAATTGGACAGAATCTGCCGTGTTCGGATCGAATGGAAAAGCCTCTTTGATTTGATATCCTTCTTTATAATATACAGGATTCTGACTAGTGGCATGTTCTGTCCGGTAAGTTTGAATAGAGTCGTTGTCTTTCTGGGCTGTTTCTGATGGTTCCCTATTGAAAAGAAAAATGAGTCCCATTAAAACAGTCATAGCTATTATGATCGCCAGTAAGGCATCGCGATCATTCCGTTGCAGGTAAAATATGTCTCTTAATATCATACACCATTCTGTTGGTTTATATAGGTCGGGATTACTGGACTCGAACCAGCGACCTCATCGTCCCGAACGACGTGCGCTACCAACTGCGCTAAATCCCGATGCCGATTTACTGTTTTTTACAGAATGACGATGCAAAGGTACATGAAAATTGGGACAAAACAAAATAAAAATGCATTTTTTTTCACTTTTGGGAAAGATTTTCTTGAAAAAATTTGTTGGAACCAAAAAAAATGTGTACCTTTGCACCCACAAATGAGAAATCGTTTGTTATTCATAGTTGGTGCCATAGCTCAGTTGGTAGAGCAAAGGACTGAAAATCCTTGTGTCCCCGGTTCGATTCCTGGTGGTACCACTTCTATTGAAGCTGAATCTTCGTAACAAGATTCAGCTTTTTTTTTGTTAATTTCCTAATCTATGATAACGTTTTCGTATAAAAGTTGTCATGATTGTTTTGTATGTCAGCGATAATCCTTTATCTTTGCATTAAATCTATAAAACAAAGTAAATACTATAATTATTTTATTGAAATGAAAAAAGCTTACTTGTTATCACATGTACAACAATTATTATCAGCATTGTGATGTCTATGGCATCAGTGCTACGTCGGGTTCAAATATTTTCATGGAGTCTAACTACTTCGAGGCAGTGAAGCGCCCAATCATGAGTTCTCTGCAGGGAACAGATATCAAAGGCTCGAAGGGGACTTTCTCTGGTGAAAATGGAGGTATGATCAAGTCATACGGCAATGTCTTTGTTGATAAGCCAAGTGGCTTCAGTTATATTACTTACGCTGACAATCCTGCAAGCTTCGATGCTTATGAGGTAGCCAAGCTTTCTGATCAGCTTCCTGCAAGCGTTAAGACTTTGGTGGGAGGAACCTGTTATAATAACTTTGATACCAACCCAGACGTGATGTATTCTCATACAGCAGATAATGCAGTTGACGTTCCTTCCATTATAGAAGCCTTTTATGGGGCTGGTCGCTTGAATCATGGCGACATTCATTTCGACATTCCTAATGAAACGGTTGTTACCAGTGGACATCAGCAGCCATTACCTGCTTTAGCAAATATACTGGATTCATACGAGTCGGGTGTTGTGAAAGTGATGGGTGTGGAATGAATTATGGACTGATATATATTACAAAACGGACAAAACCAGACATATTCTGGTTTCTTGTCTGTTTTTTGTTGTCTTTTGGCAATTTTCTGTCTTGTACTTTTGATTGTATTTGATACTTTTGCAACCACAACCAAATGTTAGATCAAATAATAACCTGATTAAACAACTAGGCAAATCTGTAACCGATCTCTCCAAGGCTTTCACCGGTGTTGATCTCAATACCCTTCTTGCTGTGATGGACAAGGTGAGCGATGGTGCCTGGGATATCTGGTTTGGTGATGAAAATGGCGAAACTGAGTTTACGGTTACTGCCGACCTCAATACCATGACCTGGAAGTATGAATAAAAATCAGCTATCTTTGCAATATCTGATGCGTAAATACGTTCTTTCGATACAGCAAAGATAGTTATAAAACAAAAGAACAATGAAGAATATTTTAGGAAAAGCCATATTGCTGGCTTCAGCACTCTTGTTTTCTATCACGGGCACGAGTTGCAGCAATGATGATAATGCCACTCCCGAAAAGGAGAAGACATACGATATGAGTGGCTTCGCCAAGGGAGCCGATGTTTCCTGGCTCACAGAGATGGAGAAGGATGGTGTGAAATTCTATAATCAGAATGGCAAGGCTACAGAATGCATGAAGCTCCTTCGCGAAGAGGGAACCAATTCCATCCGTCTGCGTGTCTGGGTAAATCCGGAAGGTGGCTGGTGTGGCAAGGATGATGTCATCGCCAAGGCTTGGCGAGCTCAGCAGCTCGGCTTCCGTCTGATGATTGACTTCCACTATTCTGATACCTGGGCTGACCCGGCTCACCAGACAGTTCCTGCTGCATGGCAGGGCTATACTGCCGAACAAATGAAACAGGCTGTGGCTGATCATACCAAGGATGTATTGACAGCCCTGAAGGATAAAGGTGTAACCAACGTAGAGTGGGTACAGGTGGGTAATGAAACCCGTGACGGTATGCTCTGGAATGACGCTGAAGGCGATGATGCCAAGGCTGTTACTGGTCGTGTTTCTGAGAATGCAGCCAACTTTGCTGCTTATGTTAACGCCGGATATGATGCCGTAAAGGCGGTTTATCCACAAGCTAAAGTAATCGTGCACGTGGATGAGGGTAATAACCTCGGCCGTTATACCTGGCTCTTTGGTGAATTGAAGAAGAATGGTGGAAAATGGGATGTCATCGGTATGTCACTTTATCCAGAAGATAACAATTGGCAGGATTTAACCACCAATTGTCTGAATAATATTAAGACTTTATCAGAACAGTATAACTGCAATGTCATCATCTCTGAAATCGGTATGTGGTGGGGCTCTGACCAGGCTGCGCCAATGATGAAGAAGATGGTGGATGGCTGCAAGGCAATCTCTACCTGCGAGGGTATCTTCTATTGGGAACCAGAAGTTTACAACAACTGGAAGCCAGCCAACTATATCACTCTGGGTTGGTCTGCATATACCAAGGGAGCGTTCGACAACAGCGGCAAACCAACTGCCGTATTCGATTCATATAAATAAGAATATTAAATAGCAATATGATCAAGAGAAGCATTACTTTCATGACTCTTGCCCTGGTACTCACTACGCTGTGCCAGGCGCAGAGCAGAAAGGTTATCAACCTGCCTTCATGGGACTTCTCCCGTGATGGCAAGGCGTGGCAGCAGGTAGCTGTTCCGCACGACTGGGCTATCGCGGGTCCTTTCGATAAGAAATGGGATCTGCAGATGGTGGCTATCGAGCAGAATGGCGAAAAGGAGAAGACCGAGAAGTCGGGACGCTCTGGAGCTCTCCCTTGGATTGGAGAGGGTATGTATAAGATGAATCTTCAGTTGCCGAAGGGCTACAAGCGTGCTGTCCTCGTTTTTGATGGTGCGATGAGTCAGCCTATCGTTAAGGTGAATGGCAAGGAGGCTGGCAGATGGGTTTACGGCTACAATGCCTTCCGCATCGACATTACTCCTTACGTGCAGTTTGGCGGAAAGAAGAATCTCGTAGAGGTTCATCTCAACAATGTAGAGGAAAGCAGCCGATGGTATCCAGGTGGCGGTCTTTACCGTCCGGTTTCCGTGGAACTTTACGATAACGAGAACTTCTCTACCTGGGATACCTTCGTGCGTACCCTGAAAGCTGATAAGCAGGAAGCCGAAGTGGAAGTGAACGCCCTGCTGGAAGGAAAAATCGGTAAGTCGGGCAAGACGGTCATCGCCTTGCTCGATGAGGCTGGTACAAAGGTTGCCGAGCAGACTATCTCTGGCGCAACCCCAGCCATCAAGACTACCCTGAAGGTAGCGAATCCTCAGCTCTGGTCTCCGGAATCTCCTTACCTCTATCAGGTAAAACTTACCCGATATGAAGGAAAGAAGGTGGCTGATGTGCAGACCCTGAAGACCGGTATCCGTACCATTGCCGTATCCAAGGATTATGGTTTCCAGCTCAATGGCGTTACCCGAAAGCTGAAGGGCGTCTGTCTGCACCACGACCTCGGTCCATTGGGTGCAGCAGAGAACAAGGCAGCTCTTATCCGTCAGATCAAGATGATGAAGCAGATGGGTTGCGACGCCATCCGTACTGCCCACAACATGCCTTCTACCATGCAGATGGAAATCTGCGATTCCCTCGGTATGATGGTGATGGCAGAGAGTTTCGATATGTGGATTTATCCTAAATGCAAGAACGGCTATGCCAAGTTTTTCAAGGAGTGGAGCGATAAGGATATCACCAATCTGGTAAAGCACCACCGCAACCATCCTAGCATCGTGATGTGGAGCATCGGTAACGAGATTCCTGAACAGTGGAGCAAGGAGGGTGTGCAGATTGCTAAGCGTCTGCAGGATATCTGTCATCAGTACGACCCATCCCGCCCTGTAACCCAGGGTATGGATAAGGCAGAAGATGCCTTGAAGAGCGGCTTTGCCCAGGTGATGGACGTTCCGGGCTTCAACTATCGCGTACATAAATATTATAAGAATATCGAGCAGTTGCCTCAGGGATTTCTCCTGGGTTCAGAGACAGCATCTACCGTCAGCTCCCGTGGCGTGTATAAGTTCCCGGTTGAGGTGCGTGCCAGCAACAACAATCCATACGCCGATGGTCAGTGCTCTAGCTATGACACGGAGTATTGCTCCTGGAGTAATCTTCCGGATGATGACTGGAAGATGCAGGATGACCACAGTTGGGTAATCGGAGAGTTCGTGTGGACGGGCTATGACTATCTGGGCGAGCCGACTCCATACGATACCTACTGGCCAAGCCGCAGCAGTTATTTTGGTATCTGCGACCTTGCCGGACTTCCAAAGGATAGGTATTATATGTATCGTGCCCGCTGGAATGAGCATCAGCATACCACCCATCTTCTCCCTCACTGGAACTGGAAGGGCAGGGAAGGACAGGTTACCCCTGTATATTGCTACACCGATGGTGTGGAAGGCGAGCTTTTTGTAAACGGCAAGAGCCAGGGCAGAGTTCGCAAGGACAAGTCAAGTCGTCTGGACCGCTATCGCCTCCGCTGGAACAACGTGAAGTATGAACCGGGCGAGATTCGCGTGGTTACCTACAATCAGTATGGCGACAAGGTAGGCGAGGACGTGAAGCGTACAGCCGGAGAACCTGCGCAGATGAAGTTCAGTGTGGAGACTCCAGACCATGAGCCTATCGCCTGCATGGTAGAAGGCTGCACCGATGAGCACAATGTGCTGCTGAATGCTGATGGCAAGGACCTTGCTTTCGTTACCGTTAGTCTCCTGGACAAGGATGGCAATGAGTGTCCGCTCGCAGATGATGAGCTGACCTTCGAAGTAACGGGTGCCGGAACCTTCAAGGCAGCCTGCAATGGCGATGCCACATCGCTCGAACCTTTCACCCATCCACATATGAAACTCTTCTCAGGCAAACTCGTTGTCATCGTGCAGAGTAGTACGCAGAAGGGCAATATCACCCTGAAGGTGAAGGATGGCAAGAGAAATATCGAAAAGACCATTCAGTTAGAGGCAATCTAGAAAATATATGTCCTTCGTTTTTATCGTAGGATTCCTTTTCTTTTCACAAATCCCAAGGAATAGAGACTGTTCTTTATTCCTTGGGATTTTTTTTCCTTTTTATTTGGTAAAGTGCCAATAATTGATTAATTTTGCAGCCAACAACAACTAATTTAACAAATAACTTCAAGATGAAGCAGTTTATTCATAGAGTATATGTCGTATTTTTGTTGGCGTTACTGGTTCTTCCGGTTGCGGCGCAACGATTCATTAACGTGTCGTTCGAGGGTGCGCATACCGTGTGTGCCATTACCCAGGATGCACAGGGGATGATGTGGATTGGTACTGATAACGGACTTTATAGTTATGATGGTTATCATGGCTATCTCCACTATCAGGATCATGCCTATAGCAATACGCGCGTCAATGCTCTCGCTTTCGATAATAACCTGTTGTATTTGGCTACTGGCAATGGCATCTTGAAATTCGACACCCATGCCAATGCTTATGTGCAGACTCCAGCTGTTGCAGACTTTCAGGATGAAGCTAAGCGAAAAGCTGTCATGGAGCTGCGTGTGCTGGACCTGAAAGACAAGAATGCCAACTATGGAGGGGATGTCTATGCCTTGCTGCATACCTCAAAAGGTCTGTTGCAGGGTAAGATAAATGGTCTGTATTTGAATAACCGCCTGTTGCCTCTTACGGCAGGCGCCCAGCCATTGGTAAATGCCCTGGCATACGATGCCAAGCGCCATTGCTACTGGATTGGTACAGAAGGCGCGCTCTATTGTGCAGATCTCAATCTTCAGACATTCTCCCGGATTGCAGCTTTGGATGGCAACTCGGTAAAATGTCTGGCAGAAGAAGCAAATGGCAATCTTTACATCGGAACCGATAACGGACTCTATGTGATGGCGATGAACAATGCCATCTCCCATTATTCGCACGACTCTCGCAATGAAGCAACCATTCCGAACAACATCGTATGGGCCTGCTTCGTGGATAAATGGCAGAATGTCTGGATTGGAACCGATAACGGACTTTCTCGTCTCACCACCCATACCTATTATAATTATGTGTCGCTCGACAAGATAACCTTTTCGGGCGAAGGTAACTGTCTTCATGCCATGCTCCAGACCCGTAATGGTGAATGGTGGATGGGGGGAACCAATGGTTTGATTCATTATTCTCAGGCGAAATCTTCTACAGGCGATGCTGCTTATCAGGATGTGGCTTGGTATAAGCAGAACAATCAGGCTTATCCGCTTAGCCACAACCGTGTGCGTAAGATTTATGAAGACAATGATGGGGATGTCTGGATTTGTACCGACCATGGTATCAACCTTTATGATCGCAGCTCCAGACAGATGCGTAATTTCATCGTCTATGACAGAACGGGCAAGTATTCTACTGCCTGGGCTTATGATATTCTTCAGGATAGAAAGGGCAGATTGTGGATGGCATCCTATCAGGGGGGTGTCTTTGTGATGGATAAGGCTTCCTTGCTTGCAGGTAAGACCGTAGCCGACTATCATTTCTCTGACCAGGGCAAGAATGCCCTTTCCGGATTGCATGTCGGTCAGATGGTCATGGACGGAAAGGGAAGAATATGGGTTTCCACTTTCAATCGCCTCGATTGTATCAATCCGTATGATATGAAGGTGGCTCATGTGGCTAATTCTGATGTGGTTAACTATATGATGACCGACAGCCAGGGCAATATATGGGTTGGTGATAATAGCTCGGTGAAGTGTTACTATGCTGCAGGCGAGATTCTGGGTTCCAATTTCGGCTCAAAGGAGTGGAAGATAGGGGGCAAGGTAAGTACCATGTGTGATGTGGATGGCAAGATATGGGCTGTAACCGGTAATGAGTGTTGCGTCATCAGCCGTGAAGGAGAGAGCATGCGCTTTGTCATCCCTTCCATTACTCCATTTACCATTTGCTACAGCAAGTCTACCCATGAAGTGGTGATGGGTGGTAATGATGGCTTTGTTGAGATTCGCTCTGATGCAGTTCTTTCTCCGAAGAAACTCAACCGGTTGATTTTGGCGGGCATTGTCGTGAATGGCAAACCATGGGATGAGCGTAGTGAGAAACTGGTGCTCAAGAGCGATGAGAACAGTTTTAGCCTGCAGCTTACAGACTTTCCGTTTGCTGATCATCCTTCTGCTGTCTATGCATACAAGCTGGAGGGCAGTGATCATGACTGGAATTATCTGAAGTCGGGAAATATTGATATTGTCTACAATGGTTTGTCGTATGGCAACTATCATCTCACGGTTTGTGTCGTAAATGGTGAAGGAAAGATAGGTGCTGAAGTCTATTCGCAGGACATCTCGGTGTTGCCACCTTGGTATCTTACCATCTGGGCAAAACTGTTCTACATCACGGCTTTGATTGTTCTTATCTCCTGGGTGGTAAGCTACTATTTCCTTCATAAGAAATTGGCAGAGGAACAGAAGCAGAAAGCTGAAATTCTTGATCAGGTGCAGATGCGTATGACCTTCTTTGCCCGTTTGACCGAAGGATTGAAGATGGCTGTGGCTCATCAGTCGTTTGATGAAGTGAACGAATTAATGCATCGCTTTCTGGATGTCAAACTGCCTCAGAATCATGCTTCTTCAACGGCAGAAGTTCAAATGGAGAAAACTTCTTCATCGACAGCAGATGAAGATGCTGATGAGAAAAAGTCAGAGATAGCAGCTGCAGAACCAGAATTGAGTGAGGCTGACCAGCATTTGCTGGATGAAATCAACCATGCCATAGAGGAGCACATGATAGATTCCGATTTCAATGTCACGATGCTCCAGGAAGTAATGGGCATTGGCAATAAGCAGCTTTATCGTAAGGTGAAGGCCTTGACAGGCATGACTCCGGTAGAATATATTCGAAACCTGAGAATGCAAAAGGCTGCCAAACTCCTGAGCGCCGGAAAGTTTAGTGTTTCTGAGGTGATGTATACTGTTGGCTTCTCCAATAGCAGTTATTTCTCGAAATGCTTCTCTAAGGTCTTCGGAATGACACCTACGGAATATATGAAACAGAAGTAAAGTCTATCGGAAACAGCATTGGCTTCCAAGTTCAAAGCTTAAAGTTCAATGTTCAATGTTCAAAGTATATGATATTAACGATTACAGGTTCCGACAGCACCGGTGGCTCTGGTGTGCAGGCGGATATCAAGACGATATTCGAATTGGGAGGTTATGCCGTTTCGGCGATAACCAGCATTACCGTGCAGAATACGCTCGGCATCCAGGAGTTCTTCGATATTCCTGCCGAGATTGTTTCGGGGCAGATAGAGGCTGTCATGAACGATATGCAGCCCGATATAGTGAAGATAGGTATGATACGCAGAGTGGAGACGCTGAATGTGGTCATTGATGCCCTGACCCGGTATCGTCCTGCTCATATCATCTATGCTCCAGCAATCTGGTCTAGTCAGGGCGATGCGCTGATGACGGAGGATGTGGTGAGCCAGATCAAATACCGTCTGCTGCCCCTCTGCTCGGTAGTTGTGGCGAGAAAGAAGGAGAGCGACATCATTCTTCAGAACTCCCGACTCCTGGAACTTGCCGAGAAGCAGGGACTCCGGATCTATCGCCTCGATAATGCCAATTCGCATGGTCTCATCAACCGTTTCTCTTCAGCCCTTGCCATCTATCTGAATCAGGGCAAGAAGATGGAGGAGGCGTTGGCGATGGCGCAGGATTTCATCAATATAGAACTGGCAAGAGAGAGTAATCTGCAGGGCAGGAGTTCCGAACTTTACAATCAGTTTATCTCGCAGGTGAACAACTTCTGCCGCACCTATAGCGATGTGCATTTCTATGCCGACCAGCTGAATGTGAGCAGCCGCTATCTGGCGCAGGTTACCCGCCGCATCTCTGGCAAGACGCCGAAGGCAATCATCGATGAATACATCGTGAAGGAGATTGAGCGTGAGCTTTCTACCACCACGCATACGGTGCAGGAGATAGCCAACACCTTCGGCTTCTCTTCGCAGGCTCATCTCACCAAGTTCTTCAAGAAGATGAGAGGGGTAACGCCTTCTGCTTTCAGGCAGAAAGGCTGAAAATAAAAACTCTTCACCACTCTTCACCTCGCTTGGAAGACGACGTTACCTCTGTCTTTGGGTTCCCGACGGGATTGAGCCGTCATTAAACTAGTCATCCATCCACATCTTGAATCCTTCGCCGCGCAATGTCTCCAGGTGGATGGAGGCATCCTTGGCGAAATATCGGCGCAAGTTGTACATCACATTATTGAGACTTTCTTCGCTACACTGTACACCTCTCCAAACAGTATCCTTGAGATCTTGGCGTGGCACGACTTCGCCCTTATTGATCCATAATAGCTTGAGTGTGGCAAACTCAGTATTGCCCAGCGTCTTCTCGTTGCAGCCACGGAAACTGAGCACATGAGTCTCTGTATCTACGGTGTAGGCACCCATGTTTATCATACGAGAATTGCTGAAGTCTTTGCGCTTGGCATAGCGGTTTACCCATCCCAGGAACTCACGGCTGTCGAAAGGCTTCTCGATGTAAATCATTGCACCATTATTGGCAGCTTCGGTTTTGAGTTCTGGATCATGTAACGAAGATACACACATGATAGGGATGTCTTCTGCAGCAAGACGGATGTCGTTGATTCTTTCCAGACTGTTCTCTTCTCCTATCATCACATCGAGGATGATGAGGTTGGGAGACAGCTTCATGATAAGGCTTTCCACTCCAAACAGCGTGTTTTGAAAATAGACCTCATAGCCTGCTTTTTTAAGTAGCAAGACTGCTGTGTTGCCGAAATCCAGGTCATCATCTACCAATAGTACTTTTATCTTTTCCATATTTCTTATTTTATAATGTTTTATCTTGTTTCTTGTTCCTTGCCCATTACGATTTGTTGCTTTTAGTTGAGCGGCAATGTGAACGTAAAGGTACTGCCCTTGCCTGGTTCGCTCACCACCTTGATGGTTCCGCCATGTGCCTTGACGGCATATTTTACCATGGCAAGGCCTATGCCATATCCGCTCTTATGGTGTGTGGCTGGTATGCGATAGAACTGCTCGAATATCTTCTTCTGATATTTCTTGTCGATGCCTACGCCATGGTCAGACACGCTGATGATGGTGAAATGTTCATCCTGTTTGATATTGACTTCAACATTTGCCTCCTTGTCTGAGTATTTAACGGCATTCTCCATCAGATTGTGCATCACATTTTCTATCAGGTACTTATCTGCATACACCAGCGCATTCTCTTCACGATGGTCGTGGATGCCGATGGCATGTGGCTTGCTGGCATAGTTGATATCTATTTGTTCTTGCGCTTGTTGCGTCAGCTCGATGATGTCAACTTGCTCTTTGTTGATAACCAACTTGCTTTCACTGGCCTTAGAGGTAATCAGTATCGTCTTGATGGTATTGGCAAGATTCTTGATTTGTCTTTCAGAAGAAGCAATCATCTCCTGCAAGTCAGCATCCTTGATGCAGTCTTTGATGAATCCCAACTTTAGCAAGATGCTTGCCAATGGAGCTTTCAAGTCGTGTACAGTTCCATGAAGGCTTACCTCACGATTCCTCTGAAGGTCTTCCTTGTATCTGATGGCAGTCATCTGGTATCCTACGCAAAAGACGATGATAAGAGCCAACAATATAGTAGATGCTAATGTCCAAATTGAGTTCATGATGAAGGAAGATGGAGTTATATCCACCTTTGCCTGTACGAAACGGATAGGTTTGAGCCCGATGGCGATAGGCTTGCTAGCCTGCCAACTCTCAATATCCTTTGTTTGCCCATAACTCTTAATGACCTTTTTATTTTCGTCTAATATTAATAAGGTATAGGTAAAGCCCTCATTTAAATTCTTCTTGAATATTTGGGAGAGTTTAGCTAAGTTGATGGGCTTACCTTTGACTGTAAGTCTATCTTTAGTCAATAATCCCAAGGCATCAGACTCAGTTTCTACAATACCTTTGTCTCTTAAATCTTGAATGTTTATTTCATTAAAATCGATGATATCTTCTTTCTTAGGCTTCGCTTTAAGAAAGTCTTCTTCTGTCATTTCTTTGTAATAAACTCGTTGTTTCCTATCTTTGTACGGAGTGTTACTCTTGTGAGCTCGGATAGCGTATTCTTCATCAACAGAAACTTTTAGTACAGAATTTGTCTTATCTGTTTCATTATAGATATAATCTTTGTATTGCAAAGACATATTATATCCTTGTAACAAAATAACAACTAAAAGTGCTAAAACCGTTATACAATAATACTTTTTCATGCTTTGTATTTTTACTCATTTAACTTCAAAAATGCAAAAATACAAATATTTTTTCAAGTAGCGTACTTCTTAACGTCATTTTTACATAATATTTTTTTGATAAATATTATGTAAGAAATGATGTAAAAGGTTTGCCAGTTTGAGCAATTTGCCGTAATTTTGCACTTAGATATTTTAATTAATATAAAGAGAAAATAGTATGAAAGAATTGTTGTTATTGACTTTGTTGGCATCTTCGGCTACAGTTTCTGCTCAAGAGCTAGATTCTGTGAAAACTCAGCATATCAAAGAGGTAGTGGTTACTGCTAAGAATCACGTTGCAATCAAAGATGGTGTTTCATACACTCCAACTCCTGAAGAACGCAAGTCTTCATCTAATTATTCGGCATTGCTGGCTCGTATGATGGTGGCAGGATTACGTGTAGATGAATTTACAAATAAAGTTGAGACAAATTGGGGCAAGGAAGTTCATTTCTTTATCAATGGTTTTGAGGCTAGCGATTGGGAGGTGAAAACTCTTCGACCAAAAGAGGTGGCACGTGTGGAATTCTTACAATCACCATCTGAGGCAAAATATAAGAACTATCAGGCTGTAGTCAACTTTGTATTGCGTGAATACAAATATGGAGGTTATGTAATGGCCGAGGCTAACCAAAGCTTTGGTAACTATGATTGTGGAGATTATGATGTCGCAGGAAAGCTGAAGAAGGGACATATGACTTATCAGGCAATTGTGGGAGCATATTATAAAAATGCTCATGAAATAAGAGGTAACAAAAATATCACTTATACTTATAATGATGCTTCTACGCTTAACAAAAAGGTTGACTATGAGCAAGTTGAAAAGCAGCGAATTTATTCTACAGGTATCAGCGCCAGATATGATTCCAATAATCTGATTTGGTTGGTTCAAGCTGGTGTGAAATATAACAAAACTCCTGATATTTATACCCGACAGAACATTAGATACAATGAGTCTGAAGAGACTTCTTCTGTTTCTGATGCTACCTCTCAATCTCTTACACCCTATGTGAGCTCACAATTCTATCTGGAGGGACTGCCTCATCGTGCTTATGTATATGGTGGACTTTCTTTCTCTTATAACCATAACAAGGGTAGCGAGGATTATCAATTAATGGAATCGGAAGGTCAAAGCATCATCAATGGAACAAGGGAAAATGCTTATTTGCCAAGCTTATGGCTAGGTTATGGATTGCCTGTTTATAAACAAAACTATTTGGTGTTTACTGCTCAACTCAACTCTGAGATTTATCGCACGAACTATTATGGAACCGCCGATACTTATCAGAAATTAGTGAACTCTTACTATTCCTTTGACTTAAATTATGATCATAAGTTCTCTAAAAAGTGGAGTGGCAGTTTGAAAATGTCCATACCTGTACAGAGTTATAAGGTTCAAGATGAACCAACGATGACAAAGGCTTATATTAATGGAGGCATGACGCTTAGTGGACGGTTTAACGAGAAGCATTCCGTTTATGTACAGGCTAACATCACTCAAAGTTCTATTAATCCTACCTACTACAATACAGTGGTGCGCCAGGACGATGAGGTGACAGGCAGCAAGGGTAATGCTGATTTGAAAACTGTACGCCAGGCCTATGCCCTTTTGTCATATACATGGATGCCTTCTAATTTGTTCTCTCTTAATTCATCCTTTAGTTGGGATAATATCATCAATGATATTGTACCTTATTGGCATGAAATAAATGGACTGATGGTAAAGGAGATGATTAATAGTGGCTCGTTCAATCCAATATATATCAATGTGGCTCCATCTTTGAACCTTGCGCATGGTAAGATTCGTTTGAGTTCTAAAGTTTCGTATGTGCATGAATGGCATTCCGGTCTGTTTCATGTAAACAACGGTTATTGGGGACTATATCCTACCTTGTATTGCAGACTAGGAAAATTCTGGGCTGTAAATCTCAATTACGCTTATAGTTCTGGAGAAGGATATATGCGTGGAAGTTCCAACCTTACTCGCTTCTCAGATAATTTGAAGTTAGGATTACAATATACCAAGGGAAATTTATTTGTTAAATTACAGGTTAATTCCCTCATACTTAAAAATGGTAATACGAAGAGTTGGCTTATCTCTGATTATATTGATAGTTATTCTTATCAAAGCCGTCCATGGGATAGACGCTATGTGTCATTATCTGCAAGTTATACTTTAGATTATGGCAAGAAGATTAATCATGGGAGCAATTTGAAATTTAACGGAACGACAAAAACGTCTGTATTGTAATTGTTTATGCGTAATATTAAGGTTGTTCACCAACATGACAGCATGCAATGCGGTATCACCTGCTTGCAGATGATTTGTAGATATTTCGGCAGGGAGTACTCCTTGGACTCTCTGTCGAAGATTTGCTTTGCAACAACGGAAGGTGTCTCCATGCTGGGCATCAACGAGGCTGCAAGAATATTGGGATTTCACAGGATAAGTACTCGCTCTAATTGATATCCAATCAAAGTCCAATTTGGAGCGAGTTTGTTTTGTTAACACATAGATAAATCTCTCTTGCAAAATCGCCAGCGAAGCTGTAGAAAGACTTCGTTGGCGATTTCTCAATATCCTCAAATCCGCAACCGCCCTCATAAGATGACACAGAGGTCAAAAAGGTAGCGGCACAGCGGCAAAAGAGGGCGCAACGCAGCAAAAATCGCCACAAAGACGCATAAAATCCCCTTACCCCACCACGCGACTTGAGGCAATACGCAGAATCACGACCATAAGTTGTCGGTGTTATCCAAAGTCATTCTGGAACACATCAGCATAAGCGTTGTTGCATGAATAGATATTCAGCACATACTGCCTTGATGTCCTGATCCACTTTGCTGGCACAGAGATGAACCTGAAGACAAACGCCTTGATGCGGCTTGTTGCTTTGAGTCCGAACCTCTTCACGTCAAGCCTCGCCATGATGAATTTATAGAAGTTGCGTATGAGTGCCGTAAGCAGAAGAAACACCGTGTTTTCTCCCATGAAGGATTTTGGAAGCCTGTTCCAGCCGAATCCGTTATTCATTTCATCGAAGATGCGTTCCTTCCCTCCACGGAGGTTATAGAATTTGACAATCTCTTTCTCTGAAGACTCGTAGTCATTTGTAAGGATGCAGCGGTAGGTGTATTCGCCTTCCCACAGGTCAAGCTCACCGTCAATTCGCTTCTGCCTTTGGATTACAAGACGGTATGCCCTCCCTTTCCATTTCTCAACAAGAATGGAGTTCAGTTCAAACTCAATGCCGCCCAGTTCCTCTCTCTTCCACCCTCTGAGCGCAAAGATGTCATCGTAGAGCGAACCGCAGCGGTTGGCGCGGATATAGAAAGTCATGCAATGCTTTCCGACCTCTTCCACAATTTCCTCTGAGCAGGATCCGCAATCTGCCCTGAAACGATTGACTGTCAATCCTTTCTGTTCAATCCTCTCAAAGAATCTCCTCAACGTGTCCTTCTGGTGGAAACGAACGTTAGTGTTGCCGTCGCTGTTCTCTATGCCGACAATCATGTCGCCAATGACAGCCACACCTGGACGGTACCCGAGAAACTTCTTGTATGTGGGTTTTGCATCAAACTTCTCAGCCTCTATGAACTGGTGGTCGAAGTCAACGTCATACCCCTCGCCCTC